>Ga0179591_1336534_pt1 | contig 10655 bp, 17 predicted proteins | sample CZOMad2_1_08_16f_FD_182891 | JGI IMG/M metagenome (GOLD analysis project Ga0179591, IMG submission 182891) | Vadose zone soil fungal communities from Angelo Coast Range Reserve, California, USA - CZOMad2_1_08_16fungal (PacBio error correction) | ecosystem: Environmental > Terrestrial > Soil >...
CGATCCAATCACCCTCGGATAAAACCAACGACACCTGGAAAATTGTAACAAAAGGAAACAAAAAGGCTACACAAAATCGTTCCAAGGAAACATCAATAAAAAACTGTGACCTCGACGCCGCCGCCTAAAGAAGACCGAAACACTTTCAAAGGAAACCTCCCCCAATGAACGCGAAAAACTTCAGAAAAAGATACAGCGGAAAAAATCTCATGGACGCCAAAATAAAGCCGGAACCAACCGCAACCTGAAGTGGGATCTAAAAGGAAAGGAGAAAGGGAAAAATCAGTATACCCCCAGGACGGGTCCGTGGGGTGGGCGGTGAGGATTTTTGGTTGGGGCTGGGGCAGTCGGTAAGGACGTCGGCAACGGATTTTGAGGGGGGGGGAAACCGCAAGTTAAAGGGCCAGATTTCTTTTGAGGGGCGGCGGCTATTTCAGAGGGGGGGGAGTTGTCTTTTGGGGTCAAACATCGGCCGAGGTTGGGGTGAGACGCGCTCGAGCGGGATTTAGGGACAGGTGAGGGGGGGGAGCCGGAGAGCGTAATGGGATATTTGGGGGGGGGGGAGGGTGTGTAGCAATGGTTTCGAAGGGTATCCGGCTGGAAAGAAAATGTTCCGGCATTTCGACGGGAAGAAAGAACTCCAAGAAGTCCAAATGCCGCCGAAAAACTGAAGGACTGGGGGGGAAAGTTTTTGCTGGGTCAAGGAGTCAGTGTTGGGGGGGTGGGCGCGAAATTGGGAAAGGGGTGGGTGGGGGGTTCTCGTAAAGGTCAGGTGAGATCAGGGGGGAAAGGGCTGGTTCCTATTGGTTAGGTGGTGAAGCAACAGAAAAAGAAAAGGGGCCACGGTCCGAAAGACGCCGTCAGGCCGCCGCCCCCCGAGAAGAACCTCCCCCTCCAACATGGAGATCACGTGGGGGATGAGGTCATTGGGATTGGAAAAGGGGTGGGGGGGGGGGGGGGGGGGGGGGGGGGGGTGGGGGGGGGGGGGGGGGGGGGGGGGGGCCAAATGTTGGGCAGGGAGTTGTGACAGCGAGTTCAGTCTCCAGAGTGTGCAACTTAAAGCAATAACCGGCCGTGGGGAGTTACAGTGTTGAAAAGGACGACTGGCTCACTGGTGCGAAGGGCCGACTCACATCTACATATGACGCGGGGACATGAACTCGGACGGTGGGTGTCGAAAAAAAAGGGGGTGTCACGCGGAAATGCGCCGCGGGAATTGCGGAATTGGGGTGGGGAACATCTGGTATGCGGCGGGGGAACCCAGGGGGAGAAAGGGGCGCCTAGAGAAGTATGGGGAGGATTTGGGGGGGGAAGGAATGGGGGGGGGCAAGACGCACCCGCTGAAAACCAGGGTTTGTGGGGCTGGGGGGGGGGTATGCTGAATCATGGAACAGTGGTGTTAGGATGGGGGGCGCATCCAGCCGAGTTGGTCGCGTTCTGGAGCGGGAAACATTGCGTATGCCTAGTGTAATGGAGCAAAAAAGGGTTGGTGCATCAATATATTCGCGTGAGAGGGAACTGTAAGGGCCGATCAACAGCACCCCAGCCCCTGGCACCACACCGCCCCCACCCCCACAAAAAAGGGGGAGTGTAAAAAAAGGGCGGAGCGGGCTTTCAAAGGTTAGTCATATTTGACAGCGCCGGGTAAAATTGCAAGAAGAGGAGGAGAGGGGACTTTTTGAAGCAATATCCCTAGGAAGGGCTGAAGAGGGAGTAAAAAGTTCAAGAGGTCGATTTTCCTAGGACAGCTCGAGGAAGGAGTCAAAAAAAAAACCGAAAGAGAAGGGAAGAAAAGCCGGATGACCGAATAGCTCGAAGGGAAAAAAAGAATGGAGAAGTCAAGACTTCGGGTATTACTGGCGGGGGCGGGCAAACAGGTCATCAAGGACAAGACGGGTGGGAGGGGAAAAAAAGGGGTGAAAAAAGTGCAGAGAGAGCAGGAATTGGCGCAACCGTGCGGTCATAGCAGTTTTTGGGGGGGGGAAAAGGGACCGCAAAAAAAGGAATGATGTCTTCGGGGTTGGGATAGGGGTTGAAGGGGGGAAAAGCACGGACGCACCATCCTTCCATACCTGGGCCAGGGGAAGGGGGGATATTTTGGGGGCTAACAAAAACTGGCGGTCGGGGGTTCGATGGAAGAGAGAAAAATATTGAAGGGGAATTTCGCCTACATGGAAAAAAGGATAAGTCTGCAAACACGGTGCTGAGGGGAGTCGTGGAGGGGGGAAAGAAAGTTCAGAGGAAGAGGGGAGGGGAAAACAGAGAGCAGGGGGAGGCAAGTGAGAGCGGACGGGTAAAAAACTGGGGGCAACGCAAGAAGGTAAATTTGAAAGAGGAGATCGACCGAAAAAAGAAAATGAAGGGTCCGGGGGGAAAGGTAAGGCTCGCCGAACGTTGTGGAAAACTGCAGCAAAAAAAAAAAAGAGGTGTGAAAGAAAAAGTCTGTGAAAAGGTCTAACCAAGAAAACCACCCTAAAAACCGAAAAGGGGGGGGGGGAAAAAAGAGGTGCCCTCTTCTAAATGGGGGACGGATGGGCAAGGCACATATCAGCCACCAAAACCGAATGCAAAAATGGAGCGTAACCTGCTCCGCCATCCCAGCGCCACCCACCCCCAACCACAAGAGAGGCAGAAGAATGTGTGGACAAAACCATATCTGTGGCCGTACTGGGGCCACCACCGAAAAAAAAAACACAGGACCAAGAAAAACCAACACCAAAAAAAGAAAGGGTCAAGACAAACCCCCTCCAAAAACCCACCCCCCCCTCGATCACGACCATTCAATTGAAGGGGAACAAGGCGTCACCCACAAAAAAAAAAATCACATCCACCTTGGAAAAAACGGGGGGGAAGAGAGGGAAGGATTTTAGGGGGAGGGATGGGGGGGTTACAGAAGGGGGAATGATGGTCGAGTTTGGGGCGGAGGCCTGAAGCTGACTTGCCTAGTTTGTCAGGCGGGGGGGGGCTGGGGGTTAGAGGGTATTCTTAAAAGATGTGGGGATCAGTGTTATTTTGGGGTTGAATCTTATCGTGGTGACGTGTTGAGAATAATGGGAAAGTGGAAGAAGGGGGAAAGGACCTCTGGTGATCCTGCCTTCTGGGTTGGGTGGAGGGTGGCTTAAATGTGGTGGAGGGAAAGGGACAATCAGTGGAAAAAAAGAAAAAAAATCTGAAAAGGATAAGCTGGAGGAAAAAAAGGGTGCCAACGTATAAAAAAAAGACGCACTCTTTCCCACAATCTTCTGAAAGGGAGGGGTCGACGAGTGACTTATTTGAAACAGAATGGGGTTCAAAAGGAAGGATTGTCTTTCAAAGGCAATCCACGGACGCACTGGAAGAAAAACCGCGGAATATCGGCGGGGAACGAACCGAAGAGGAGTTCATTCGCCGTAAAAAGATAAGTGGGAGCGGAGAAAAGGAGGGGAGAGGTGTAAGGGGCAGGAGGGCAATATTTTTAGATTTGAGTCGGAAAAAACAAAAATTCCCACTCACTCCTGAAAGGTGGGGGGGGAGCAAATATGCGGGGCACTAAAAAAACTATTGGGGGGGGGACTGGGATCCTGAGGGGAACCAGCACCCCGCAAAAAAAAAAAACCCCACCGCCTGCAAGCATTTGGAGGGGTCATAAAACCTGCCTCCTGAACAAGCTTTGGGGGCACAGTGCGGGAGAACGGAAGACAGCGTGGAGAAAATTTCGCAAAAAACAAACAACGTCGTTGGTAATAATAGACTTGATGGGGAAGTTCCGAAAGCCAAAAAGAAACAGGACTATCTAGACAAGATTTGGGGTTGGGACGATCTTAGAAGCGGGTCATAAAAAAAAACATGGGGGGGGGGGGAGTAACTGCTCTTGATTGCTTGGAGAATCTGTGAGGGAAAAGCGTGGAAAGCTGTGGAGAGAAAATTTTTAAAATAAAAATCCGTTAAAATCTCTCGGGCGAGTAAATCGGGTCGAATCATCGAAAGGCGTAAAAGAGAAAGATAGGATAAAAAGTGGGCGAAAGTCCGAGGGGAAAAAACGCATAGCTGTCAAAGGGAAAATTGACCGGAAGTTCCCTAAGCTTCTTCCAAAAACGAAAACAAAAAAAAATGCCGGGGCTCCCGCGGGGGGGCACCCAAAAAAAGATCAAATTCAAACTCAGAGAAATTCCCATACAAAGCCCAGCATCAGTCATCATCCTTGGCACCGGAGACTGAGAACAAACAGCATTTATCCATTTGATCAAAAACAGTGTACTCCCAAACCGAACAGTCACAGGGGAAACTCGATGGAAGGTGTTGAGATCCAAAAGGGGGACCAAGGCCCGTACACAAAAAAAAAAAAAAAAGAACTACTTGGGTTTAAAACCCAGCCTTATTAAAAAGGTCCTCACCAAAGCAGAAGACAACCTGGGGGACAATGGGAGAGGGGTTCGGAAGGAAAAAGAAAAACATTAAAAGGCTTCAACAAACTTGGGCGAGGTTCCCCCGCCTCACTTTGGAGAATCTGCGCGTCCTTGGCCATGCCCAGACCTGGACAACAAACAGACCAAGTCCGCAACAAAGCTTACAGCCATCCTCGCGCTCGAAAAAACCTGAAATGTAAAGTGAGAAGAGAAAAAAGGCAGAAAGGATGGACTTGTTCACCGGTTGCGCTGATCAACTGTCTCTTGAGTATATGCTGGTCAAACGCACCTTGAGAAAAAAAAAACGGGACGACTGCTTCAAAAAAAAACCAACCTTATTGGGGGGAGATGGGTACGCCCCTCCGAGTGAAAAATTGACCGGGCTGGGGGGACTCAGAGGAAACTTGTTGACTTACGCAATCAAGGGGGAAAAAATGGACGGACTATATCCCCTATGATCGAGGGCGAATTTGTGGTGGTCGGTGGCGGGTTGAGATGGTTCGGACGGCGTATTGGCAAAAGGGGGGACAGGGGGGTTCGGGTCATGCAAAATCCCTACAAACAGTAGAACAACCAAGGGACAAGAAAGTAAAAGGGCACAGGGGGGGACGAACTAGAAACAGGTCAAGACGCTAGGGTCAATATCTCCAAGAAAACTTGACAACATCAAGAAAAATCGCCAGGACAGGCCGGGGGGTGCCGGCGTCGTTGGGGAGGAGGGGGGGGCGGAATGGTCTCAATGCTCCATGCGAGCCAAATTCAAGGTCAACGGGGAAGCCCAAAAAAAAAGCAAACATAAATAATCAAACCTCACCCTGCGGATCCAAAACAACACACCCTGAAAACCATCAAGAAAACATACTTCAGGCGAGGAAGCAAAAAAGCGTCAATCTTGATGACAGAACAGCAAGTAGACATCAGACATCCGGCGGAGAATGCGTAAAAGACGTCAAACCGATAAAAAATCCCCGGAACAAAAACAATCAAGGACCCAACGTCTTCAAGAAAATCGGTCGGCTACTGGGGAAAAAAGTTAGGAAGAAACCGAAATCATAAACGCCTTAACCCACTAAAAGGGTGTTTATCTCAAAAACACCCCAACGGGAGGAAAGATCTCAACAAAACCTGGAAAGAAAAAAACTGCGAGATGTTTTCCATGAAAGGAGTCGTAAGGGGATCGTGCTACGATGGGCTTTGACTATTTTGCCTCGGGGGGTATTTCGGGCATCTAAACGATTATGGGGGGTGAGGCGGCGAGTTTCGATTTGGTCGCTTGTGATATCGAGCCTCGGTGGTGAACGCTGCTAAAAAATATCTGGGAAGGAATTTCCAAAAAGTGAGAGGGGGGGGGGGGTCATTTTAAGTTGAGGGGGTGAAAGGTTTTCGAAGTCTTACAGGTCTTTACGATGGTCTGGGTCGAGCGCCTTGGAGACGAGAAACCGCCGAACTGGCCACACACCCCCCCACCAAAAAAACCCACCCAAAAAAAAAAAAAACACAAACAACTCCCCCCAACCCACCACACCCACCTAAAAAAAGCCCCAACCACGGGGGGGAGGAGGTTGCTGGGTGTCCTGAGGAGGGAAAGGATTTGGTTCATTGCTACGTCGTCTTTTCACCTTGGAAAAGAAACTCAAGATGAAAAGCTGAAGATGGTGGGGTATTGGTGTAGGGTTTACCAAGCAGACCGGGCCACGGCAACACCTGGACACCCCGCCAGCCAGCTAATGCCCAATCAAAATTGAAACGGAATGGGGGGATGAGATGTCATTTGTTCATCGGCGAATTTCTAATTTTGTGGGGCAGTAATCTACAAAATGGGCGACAGGTTGCAAACTTACGGGGAGGACGCAGAACGCGGTCAGGATGGTCTACGTTACCCGTGTGTGCTTTCGACGGTAAAAAGGCTTCGTGCCCAGAACAGTCGAACAAAAGTGGGGAAGCGACCGTTTGGTGGGAGCTGGAGGGAGGGGGGTCTGCTTCGCTGAGCTGCGTGCCGGGGGGGGGGGGTAACCATGAGTTTTTACAGCGTGCGGAAAAAAAATGGCATCGCGCATGAGTCAAAGAAAGGGGGGGTGACTATCGAAAAGGGTTGAAGGGCGGTTAAGTAATGGGGAGGCGAACCCCAAGAATGGGGGGGGGGGGGGGGGGGGGTGGGGGTGGGGGGTGGGGGGGGGGGTGGGTGGTGGGGGGGGGGGGGGGGGTTGGGGGGGGGGGTGGTGGGGGGGGGTGTGGGGGGGTGGTTGGTTAGAGGGGAGAGTTGGGGGGTGTTTTGTGGTTGGGATGGTAGTGAGAGTTTTGTTTTGTGTTTGTGGTGGGGTGTGGGGGGTGTGGGGGGGGGGTTGGGTTGGGATGGGGGGGGGGCGGTGCTGGTTCTTCTGGAAACGCAGGGAGGGAATATCGGGCGTTAAAATTGGAGGAGTTGAAGGAAAGTCCCGACGCCCCGCCGGGAGAAAGGAGGGGGAAGCAGAGGAATGGATACAAGGGAAAAAATGACAGCCATATATTTCAAGGGGGGTGGAGGATGAGGAAGGGATTGCTTGGGAACAGGCTCGAGCCCCTGGGCGAGCGGGGCGGGGAATGCGGGGGGGACATTCTTATGACAAAATCAAAGATTATGAGAGACTTTTGTTCTGGAAACAAAAATCCCTGTCACTGCAGTCTGGCGGCGATTAGGAAACGGAAAGCGTTCGGGGAAAAAGGGGCGGGTTCCAGACGGGGAAAAGCGAACGCCTGACGGCATCACCGTACAATCCACGGCAAGTCACCTAGAGTTAAGCGGTGCAAAAACGCTATCAGAGGAGGCCAAAAGATATCAAGGTATTACTGGCGGCTTTGCTGAAACATGACATCACGTTAAGAAAAAAGTCGGGTGGGCACTTGGCCCTCCAAAATATTAGGGGCTGAGGAGAATGGAAAAACGCTCTGCGATAGTCAGGGTTATGATGGAATTACCACGCAAAGTGACTGGTACTGGAGGGTGGCTGGCAGTGGGAAAGTTAACAGGAAAAGAAACAGGAAAAACACGTCAAAGACCGTGGAGGGTTACAAAACAGGTGTGCTAACAAAAGGGGACCCGGCGGGTGGTAATTTCAGGGGGTACCAGGGGAAGAACACGGCACAGGTCAAAAGGAAAGCAAAAATCGGCTACACCAGGAAGTGGGTCGTGGGAGATTCAGGGAGAATGAACTTGACGCGGCGGTTCGGGGACCGATATTCGCTTGGAACCCTGAAGCTCCTTGGAGGATGGAAAAAGAGGAGGAATGCTGGTGAAATCAGAATGGGAAGTGAAGAGTCGACCGAAATTCCGGCGAATTTGTACTAGGGGATGATGCGAGGGGCAGGGGGGGAAAGAGTTCAGGGGGAAGATTAAACAGGAAAGTTGGGGGAAAACCAACCCCTTCCCCCAAAATCAGTTTTTTTTTTCCCAAACAATTTCTAACAAGGAACCCGCAAAAACCTCCAAAATCCGGAAAAAAAAAAGGCGGAGCACAGTTCATTAGGGCCACAGAACCCTCCAAAACCACCACGCTAGAAAAAAAGCCACACCATCCACCGTGAACCCAAGAAGGTGGCCGACGGCACCACCGGGAGGAACCTCCCAAGGACAACTCTCAAAACAAAGGAGAGGGGGTAAAACAATCAGACACAATGGGAAAGGACCGGACCATACCAAAAAAAACAAACCAGTCCCCCATCAGAAAAACCCAACAGACTTTCAAGAAGAAAAACAAACGGGATAAAGTGAGGTGGGATGGGGTGGGGTGGGGGGATGGGGGGGTGGGGGGTGGGTTTGTGTGGGAGGATGGGTGGGAGGACGGGGGGGGAAATAAAAGGGGAGGCGCGCGACACATGGGGGGGCGAGGGAGGGGGATGGTTCTTGGTTCGGCGGGGGGGCCGCTGCAAAGGGTTGGGGGGGGGGGGTGGAAGGTGTGGGGGGGGGGGGTGAAGCGGGGGGGGGGGGGCAGGGGAGGGGCTGCATAATAATTCACAAGTCTATGAGCAAGGTGAAGAACAAGATTGTGGGGAGGTGCGTGTCAGGAAGGGGGGACCGGTGTCACCAGCCTGTGGAAAGAAGCCACCAGAGACGCAGACGGCAAAAACCAACGCTAAAATAATCAATTCGGTCCCCCAATCAAGAAGGGAAGTCGACGAGCGATTAAAGGCTTTCGGTTGGGGGCAGGGTTACCAAGGGGGTTGGCCATGAAATCCAGGATAGGGGAAAAGGGGTTCTGGAACCGCGGAATATCGGACACGAACCGGAAAGGGCAGTTCAGATCCAAAGAAAAGGAACACAGGGGAAAACGGGAGAAGGGGTAAGGCGTTTTCTCTAGCAAGATTTGTAGCTAATTCAATCAGGAAAACGAAGCCGTAAAGTTGGGTTCTCAAAAAAAGAGGGCACTTCAAAGGGGAGATTGGTTGTGAGGAAACCACAGAAAAAAAAAAAAACAAAATCAGCCCCCAGCACCACGGAGCAAGAATCATGGTTGCGTGGAATTGGCAAATGAAAAAAGAAAACGGGAACTTGCAGCCACTGCACCACAGCGGGGTCGGAAAGATCGCAATCAATCACGAGGGTAATAGAAGAAGTCACAAGCAAAAAGTATGAACAACAAACGCGCGATCACAATTCGGGGGGGGACTTCGAGCTAAATAGGGAATCAAAGTAACATGAAGTGCGTGACGGGTAGGTTCGAGACGGGGCCAAAGTCTTGAGGGGGGGGCAGTTGGGACATATGGAAAAAGGCAAAGGGTGAAAAGCAGCGAAGCGAACGCCTGGTCAATCGAAGGAAGTACCGGGCCGCACATCTGAAAGAGGTGATATCGCTTGGGCTGGAAAGGGGGGAATCAAAAGGGGACTCGGGTGTAATATAAATGGCGGGGGAAAAACCGGCAGGTACCTCCACTCAAAGAGAACTGTCGGTCAAGTCAAAACTATCTATCCTCAGCGCAACTCCTTCAAAGATACTATGGGGGAACATAGGGAACGCATTATATGGAACGCAGGTGGGACACAGAACGACGGAGCGGATGTCGGATAAGGTGAGGCCAAATAAAAAATCAACGAAATGGACCTGGGGAAATCAGCACCCAAGCAGAAGAAAACGGGATCAGCTGCGTCTTTTGACTCATGGAATAGTCCCAGAAAGAATTCAAAAAAGGGGTGGAGAACAAAATAAGAAAGAAATCTTTGAGAAAATGCGGCGAACTTGGGGGCAAACGTTTGGGTGCAAAGAACCAAAAGGTACAAGGGAAAAAGAAAAAAAAAAAACAGTCAAAAACTTCCCACCCTGCTGGTCATCAGAGCAAAAAAAAAACCTAAAAGCTAAAAAAGAAACCCCCCAATGCTCCCCATCCCAAAAATAAGGGGTTACTCTCGGGGGGATTTTCAAGCTCTTGAATCAGTCTTCGTGTTATTCTTTCACGAGGAGAAATTTAGGGAAAAAGAGAAAAAAGAAGAAGGGGAGAGGAACACGGGTAAGCTTCTCAAAATCAACTGTCCGCGGTCGTTGAGAAGTAAACCGGGAGCCGCTTTCAACTGGAAATAAGGTGGGGGGAAAGTCTGCGTACACCTGGAACAACCATTTGGCTCAATCGAAGGGGGGGCAAAGAAAAGAAGAAGGGGGGGGGGGTGGGGGGGGGGGGGGGGGGTGAGCTTAGGACCAGGTTTTGGTTTTCTTTGGGGGTCTCGTTTTTCTTCGTCATGGGGAGGGTCCGTGTTTGTGCGGTAATTTTTCTCTTAGTCTTGGGCAATCACAAGGGGGGAAAGACAAAAACAAAGAAACCCAGCAACGAACGTATCTCACCGACTAAAACGGAGAAAACAGGGAAAAAATAAAAAGAGGTCGACGCCAAAACCATAAGAAGCCGCCAGCATACACCAAGAACTCAAAGAAGGGATTCGCGTTGGGTGGAGTTGGGAGGCGTAAATTGTAGAATGGGAAAAGCGAAAAAAAATTTCAAGCCATGCAAGGGCTCAACCCTCTCCAACCCTCAGCAAATTAAAGGGAAAAACCCACCAAGAAAAAAAATGGGAAAAGTTAAGTAACTCACCAGCTCGAAAGCCGCTGGCAGCCCCAACTCGGCAGAGGGCCAAAAAACCAAAAAGAAAACAACCGGGGAAAGGGGGGCCAAGCAAAGTAAGACGGGGAAAGAACCGATGCCAGACCGCCAAAGACGAAAAAAAGACAAAGCGTAGGACGAGGCGCTACGAAAGTGGGACTCCAAAACCTCACAGGCGGGAACAACAAACCCGGCCCGGAATGGGTG
>Ga0179591_1212211_pt1 | contig 10654 bp, 16 predicted proteins | sample CZOMad2_1_08_16f_FD_182891 | JGI IMG/M metagenome (GOLD analysis project Ga0179591, IMG submission 182891) | Vadose zone soil fungal communities from Angelo Coast Range Reserve, California, USA - CZOMad2_1_08_16fungal (PacBio error correction) | ecosystem: Environmental > Terrestrial > Soil >...
GCATCGCACCAAAGAGGACAGCAAATGGGAATGCTAACGGGGGGAAGGGGAGCCAGCAAGGTCTCATTAAAAGGAGCAACGGACGCCGTCTTCCGGCAAGTAGCGGCGCGGGAAACGCGGAAACGAGGACACTGCATTGGGAGCAAGACGAAAAAAATTACCGGGTGAACGAAGGAACCCTAACGGCAAGCTGAAGTAAGGAGAGCCGGCATCCATCTATGATCCACGCTAAAAAACAGGAATCAGTTACATCGAAGGCTAACCAGTGAGGATCAAGCGACGTGCATGACCCGTATCCTCGCATCAGAGCACGGCGAGAGAGCCGTCAAAAAAACGAAAAGAAACGTCTTCAGACAGACGTGGGGATCTCCCAGGGGAGCTAAAGAGAGGGTTCCCTCAGGTCCCGAATAGACACGATTAAATCCCAGTAATGACGGGCCGGGGGCAAAAAAGGGGGGACCAGAGGGAAATTACTTCGAAAACTCTCTCGGGGGACGTAATAGCCGTCAATATTTGCGAGAAAACTAACTGATGAAGGCAGGGCTTCTTGACAAGGGGTCAGGCAGTAAAGGATCTGCAAGAGGGGGGGAGGCAAGCAGGAAAATTTACCACCTATCGATTTCCTCCTGAAAAGTGAAGAAAGGGAATTCTGGGACTTCTAGCGCCAACGCCGTGGCATCACCTGTCGATTGGGGTGACAAAGTCAGGGGGAAGTCGTAAGTCAAGGGAAGCAATGTGCGACGATATATTTCAGTTGGGTGTTTGAAGAAAGCAAAAGGGGAGACAACCATTTCTAGTAAGAGTACGGAGAAAATCCGAGGGGAACAATGGCGGCCCGGCTCATCTAGAATAAAGGAAGCGCCTTGGATACAACCAAAAACCAAAAACCCCCCCAACAAACAAAAAAAAAACGCAAACAAAAAAAACCAACCCCAAAACACACCACCCAAGAAAAAAAAAACCCCCAACAAAAAAAAACCAAAAAACCCCACAAAAAAAAAACACAAAAAAACCCCCCCACCCCACAAAAAACCCACACAAACAAAAACAAAAACAACCCCAAAACAAAAACCAACCCAAAAAAACCCCCACACCCCAAAAAAAAAAAAAAACACAAAAAAAAAAAAAAAAAGGACTCGCAGAAAATCGCCATAATCAAAACTTAGAGGGTCTGGGAGTTTTATGGCGAAAGAGGGGAGGAGGCCGTATAGCGGACTTCATAAACATATGGCGGACCAAAAAAAGAAAACAGACTCACGCAAGGCGCGGGAGCAAAGATGTCCCAGGATTACCGTCTTCTGCGAGAAGAGGAGGAAGACAATCGCGGCAGACTAGAGGGGGTCTCTCCACACCGAGAGGGGAGGGAGAACGCGGTCCTGCTCAGAAAAAGCTTAGGGCACCAATCACAGGACGCAGGCCTTCAAACCCCACCACATAGGTCGCGACTTGCAACAGCTCATGGTCCAAACAGAACAGGGAACGAGACAAGCAAGGCTCGAGAGGGGGGGGATCAGGGAATTCGGGGAGTTAACGGGACGTCGGGCCTTTCAAAGGGTTGAGAAAAAAAAGGAAGAAGGGGACGTCGGCGCTTCGATAATACGTTGACATAAGAAACAGAAAAATGGACGGCTCGACAACAAGCGGGAACAAAAAAATCCAGAGATTCATCAAAAAAAACTGAGAGGTAGGGGAAGCTGAGGCCGGAGTATGGCTTTGTGCGAGAAAGGAAATTCTCTTCTGGGGACTTCTATGAGACCTTCTGTCAGAAAAACCCGGCGGCAGATGGGGCGACCACAGGCGACGTCCGAACGCGGTGAAGAGGGGAGAAAAAGACGGGGCATGAGAACCGCGGCTTCCCGAGCCGCCGCGAAAAATTGACACAGGGGCTGGAAAGAAAGAGGGGCAATGGACTATACCAGGCATGGTGGTTTTGTCCGCAAAGCGGCAAAAGTCTTAGGGTGGGGAAAGCAAGGGGGGAAAATATATCAAAGATGAAAAAAAAGACACGAAGATTTCTTCCTAGACGCTCGGTTAGCTCAGTAAAGTAACTCAGAGATAAAAAGTGCAAAAAGAAGGGAAAGGGTTGGGGAGTCCGCCGGAGCACGCTCTGTTTTCGTAGGTCAGGGGAGCGCGACTAGGGACAGGAAAAAGGATACGTTCTCGAAAACCTAGACTGAAGCAAATAAAAAAAATACGGCAAGATGGAATCTTCCATGGGGAATTGTTGCGGCGAAAAAAAGGAGAGCGCCTGGGGATCTACGAGGAGGCATCCCGGAATTGGCGCAAGGCGGATAAAAGGGAAAGGCGATATAACGACTTTTGTCCAGGCAAAGGGGGGGGTGAATTGGATCGGAACCCAGTGGGAAAAAACTCGGGAGAAATGAGGGTCATCCGAAAAGGGCGGAAGGAAAGATCTCAACAGTAGAAGACGACGGGGGCTGCCGTCTTTGAGAAGCGCATAGGAAAAGAGGGAGGAGAGAAAAACGTCTATAGCGAGAGCGACCTTCACGAGTACAAAAAGTTCAGAAGGGGAAAAGGGCATATTGAAAGCATCGGACCAAGGAAGCACGACCCAGATCCCTCGATTGGGAAAAAAACGCAGCGGAAGAGGGAAGGACACCAAGAAGCCTGAGGGGAACAGCCTCGGCGGGACGGCCCGATCTAGGGATAGGCCGGGAAGCGGAAGAACGGAGAGTAAAGAGGAATGCGGGGCGTTCGGGCGAGAAAAAAAAAAGGGATTCTGGACCTGGGGATATCTCGCATGCCGACGAGGAAAGGAAGGGTCAAGCGTGTTCAGACGAAAAGGGAACCAAAGTTCAGCCTAGACGGTACAGGCAGCTTTATCAAGGAAAGGCCTGCCTGGGAGAAAAGAGGGGGCCCAGGGAGTGAGCGGGTCCAAAGGGGCTCCCTAGAAAGGACGGAAAGTGTATTTGAAAGTCCTTATCCAACGGAGCAGCGGCGCTGTGGCTCAAAATACGCCGAGACAGGGTACCGAGGGGCTCATGAAAGACAAAGGAAATAAAAGCTCTCGGTCCTGAGCTAGAAAAGGGACTGGGGAAGACAGGAAGGCAGGGGAGATTCGGAAATTGAGACGTCGAATCCAACAACAACACCAGTAGATGAGAGGGATTACGCAACCGACACTCGCAGCAGGCAAAACCGTGACCGGCGACAAATGTGACACTCTTCCCACGATCTTGGGTTTCTGTAAAAAACCGGCTGATTTCGCCAGGGATCGGCGCGCGCACAACGCAAGAGAGACGGCGGTAAAGTGGGGGGGGGGACCCGGTGGAACCAGGGGGATTGGGAACCTGAAAGTGCACTACTAGACCCCCCCCTGAACAAAAAAGGCGGGGGGGATCTGACGCAAGACCCTGCTCCTCTGCGGGGTCGGGACTGTCCCAGCACGGAATTCCAACTGAAACTGCAGAAAACGCTGGACTTCCCCTCTTCATGTACCGGAGCTAGCGAAGGAGAAAAGATGGGCGTCTCAAGATGGGAGTGCTGAGCAGGAAAAAAAAGGTGAGGGGAAGAGCGACATTAAAACACACAGCTAAAAAAATGAGTAAACCGAACAGGCGAGGGGGAAGATGGTTAAGGGTCCCTAGGAAGATCCGTGAGAAATCGGGACGAATTAAGGACCCTTAACGGGCAATAACTCAAAGGGGACCGCGGTGGACCCTCTGGTCGGGGGTGGGGAGGACGAAAAATCAGGAAGGAAGAGGCAGGGGGAGCTAATAGCAGTTACAAATGTGGCCTAGCCCCTAACTCAGGCCTCTTCTTAGGGGACGAGAAAAGAAGCGCAACAAGATTTGGGTTGAACAGTGCAGAAGGGGGACAGCTCAGAAGAGATGAAGTCACGCCCGCTTTAAATAGGGGGTCGAGCTTGCAGAGAAACGAAGAAACCAGAGTCGTTTGTTCTATCTGGGGGGGCAGGTTCCGCCCGGTCCTCGAAACATGGGCGAACAGTGTTCTGGAAAGGGTACCGTACATAAAAGGGGGGAAGAAAAGCGAGAAACCATGAAAGGGAAAGCCTGCTGGGGATCTGAATTGAAAGGAAAGGGAGAAAGGGCCGGAAGGCAATCTCTATCGCTAAATGGAGATGCGAAAAGTCGCCATGTCAGAGGGAAAAAGGACTTAAACGAAGGGGTTTGTGGCAAAAAAAGAGAGAGACAAGAGAGGAGTCCCGGAAAAGGACGGCTAAAAGAGAAGAACACCCTACGCACCATGCAAGGAGAGAGGATACGCGAGAAACAATCTTCCTGATGGAGGGTTCAAACTCCTGAGGAGAAGGGGCCGAAACCCTCGGGTGCTAAATCGAGTCGAAAAAGAAGTCCAGAAAGAGTGTGGACTCGTCCCGCAATTTCCTGTAGAATAAAAAGAGGGACTTCCCACAAGCCAAAACGGGTGAAGGCTTCACCGAAAGAACAAAACCCACTGCCACCCGTTAAAATGTGGCCACGTGCACCGCTATCCTCCAGGGAAAACATGTTAACAACTATACTTAATAGTAGGGAGCGGAAGAAGAGGTAGATGATCATACGTCGTTCCAGTCAAACTTCGTTCCGGAAACAGGGATCCATCAGCCTGAAGAGAAAGAAAGCGATCTACTTGCAAGGAATCCTTCCTGAGAAAAAGCCGAGCAAAGGTGAACGAGAAACAGCGCGACATGAACCCTGAAGAAAAAGAAGAAAAAAAAAAAAGGAGGAGGAAGGAAAGGAGAGAGGCCTGATTCCGGGTCTCTCGTGGGTCGATCCGAAGGGAATCTCGGGTGGGCAGCCGACAATCTATTCTCACACCCTCAGGAACTCAACACTCGGCAGGCTTTCGCACAACAAAAAGGGGGAAAAAATCAGAGGAGGGGAAAGAGGAGGAAAAAACGGCATCCCGCGGCGAGAAAGTTACGAACTTCTCGGGTAAAAAAATGTATTGGACCCTGTGGCAAGTGGCAAAAACGGGGGGCATGGTGGGTTTTGTGGGGTATAACGTTGCAACGAGAAAAGTATGGAGGGGGACAAATTTTTTGTATAGAAGCACGAAATGGAAAAAAAACATCACAAAGCGGCTGTGCGGAGATAAGCATCTCTTATCGGGACCGATATGGGCGTCCAAATTTAGGCAACGCAGAAAAAAAGCGACGGTGGAAAAACGTCAATACTTGTTTCTACAGCGGTCGCTACAAAAAGAGGGGGCAGGGGTGGTGGAAAGGGGATCTACTATCGACCAGAACTGGGATCGGCGGAAAAATGGGGAACAACACCACCAAAGGAGGGAAGAATGAAAAGTACTTTCAGGCATGTGCGACTTTCTGAGTCGAAATTGTTCTCAAACAAGGAGAAGACGACAGTTATTATCTGCAGCTTGAAATGCCTTCAGTCCCGTGCGGATCCGCGATCACCGCTATTAAGAGCAATTTGGGTAAAATCGATAGGGAAAACGGTAGTAAAGCGGGAAAAAAGGGTTGGCACAAATAGGGAGAGGCACATTAGTGAAGACCAGACAGGCAATCCCGAGTCAACCTCAAATAGCGGGCCATTGCATGGAAAAAGTCATCAGAAGGAAGTGAGACCGCGTCGCGCGAACGATAGAGGATTCTAAATCACGAGTGACAGAACAATCTGTTGCAGTGAAGGTTCGCGTCAGGGAGGTAAACCGAGCAATCGGACAGAGGGGTAGAGGGAATAAACAAGAGCTGACCTCTTACTAGACCAAACTCGATGGGCATAGTTGGGTCCAGACTCCCATAAAGAAAGGGGGGCAACCCGGGATGACGGGAAGAAAAACGTCTGATTTGGGGAATCGGGTCCGGGAAATCGGAAAAACCGGAGGGAACCTCAAATTTGGGGTGGGAAATAGAGGGAAGGGGGGAAAAGGGCTTTGCAGAAGAAGTGCTGAAAAAAGGAAAAAAGATTCGCGCGCAATAACCTTCGTTCAGTGACGTTTCTACGAAGGGCGGGAAAGGAAGCTGGCTTAGCATTCTCTGACAGGTACGGGAAAACCGTTTGATAAACCGATCTGCCAGCTCTCAGGGAGGGAAGAAGGACGGTGTCCAAAGTAGAGGCCGGGAGGCGCCAGGTGATTGGGGTCGCCTTAAAAAATAAAATGCGAGAGAGCTGGGGGGAAAAGTCAAGAAGGCGTGAACGAAGTACCAGTAAGACCTTCTTAAATCCCGTGCAGAAGAAGGTGGAAGGGCTAAATGCTACAGGGAAGGGGACGGGCTTCCGGCTTGTTCTGCACAGTAGGGTTGGGTCTCTTAACAAAGGAGGGGAGAGAGATGAACCAAAAAAAAAAAAGGCATCGAAAAAGGGAAGGAAAAAGGAAGTCGAAAAAGCGTGTTCGCTCGGCACAAAATGATCGAAGGAAGGGCCGCAGGAAGTTAAACTGTCGCGTACTCAATGAGAAGAGAGACACTGGTGTATTGGAGACGGGAAGCAAATGGACAAACGTCCGCTCGTGAAGGGGGGGGACCAGCGACGGCTTACTTCTAACTATATTCCTGCAAGACTGGGAACAAAGAAGGCCTGGACTGAGGCACGCGCGGCTAAAACGAGTGGAGGAGAAAGGTCGGGCTTACACTCGCGCAGCAACGGCGCTCAAAGGAGCTATATCATGCGGCAAAGACAGCACTGATGCGAGTAAAAAAATAACGGCGAACAATCGCCGGACTGACATCTAATGGGGGGGAAACACGTTCTATCCAGAATAGGGAAAACGCCGATGAAAAAAAGCCATATTACTTCTCGCCAGGACGGTTGGTCAAAAGAAAGCGGGATGGGAGGAAGAACTGGCCAGCGCTTGGTCGAGGAGCACGGAAAGAAGGTCACCCGCGACGAAGCTTGGGCAATTAATGATAAAAGGAGGAAACAGGGAGGGAGGAAAAGATTCTACTCCGAAGAAACTTTCACGCGGGAAGGGGGGAGGGACTCATAATTGCGCAAGCACCTAACAGCACCGATCGGGAAGGATGTTGCGATTCAGTTCGTCGGCAGAACTCAGAACGAAGGGGGCGAACAAGGATAGTGCGTACCAGTGAAGAGCCAAACCGGGGGAGAAGCAACAGTGGGCTAGGAAAGGGCGGAATCGAGATCCTACTGTTATCAAGTTACTGCCTTCTACGGCGATCAAGAGATAACTGGATACTTCAGGGGGGGCAAATAAAAAGAAAAGTGCGCAAATACTAAAAACTAAATCGGGGAAGGAAGGGGGATTGTAAAAAAGAGAGTCTCACTCAGAGGGGAGAGGCATGGGGTGGGGCATAGGGGGTCGATACCCATCCTGCAAACCAGAAAAAAAAAAATGAAGAGTGAAGCTCGGAGAGACACAGTGAAAGCGTGCGGAGGGGGGATCTCCCTAGCTACTTTCCGACAGAGGGGGGAGGGAACTGGGGGGATCAGAGGCTCGCCGAAAAGACATCTTTATTACTGCCAAAGAAAGCGGCGAGCCAAACACATTAGCAAGGGAAAAGGATCAAAAACACCTGAAACGTCTGGTGCCAGGCCTTCTTCGAGGAAGGAGAGGTTTGCGGCGATGCCTGTCTGATGATGACGACTCCCTAACGAAACTCTTCGTATCTAGGTGTCGGTGGGGAATGAGTGTCGCGGGTTCAAAGTCGGGCGGCGCAAGGGGGCCAAGCGCCAAAGCAACGCGAGGGAGAAGAAGGGAGAAAGGAGGAAGGGGAGAACACAGAGCAAAAACTGTCCTGGCTCTACCAACAAGCGAAAGACTCTGCGTCCTCATTAAACAAAAAGAGGAAAAAAAAGAGGCTGTCGCGCTTTTTGGTCGGGAAAGGAAAGGGGAGAGGCTGGTGGGCGCCCGGAAAGCCGTCGATCGCAGCAAAAGAAAAGCCCCGAGGACGACGAGAGCAAAGAAAATGAAAAAAAAGAAAGAACTAGGTGAAAGAGGCGACCACGGCAGAGACCTCAGCAAACGCAGGGGAGAAATTCACAGGGAGGAGGACCAGAGAGTCAAAACGAGAACCGGAGTGAATGGGGGGGGGGGGGGGGAAAGAAACGGACCCAAGGACCAGGAAATGTTGGAATTTTGCAGAGCGGGTTGGAGAGGCAGGGGAAAAGTTAAGACAGAAAACAGCGGGCAGAAATAGGGGGATATTATCATGATGAAAAGCCCAAAATAAGAATACTAAACCTCCGAAGCCAAAAAGGTCCAACTGGGGGGTAGAAAAAGCTCCACAGATGGGGCGTATTCGTGAGAGAGGTTAAAGCTACAAGGCAAGACCCGGTATAAAAAAGATCAGGGCGAGCAAGGAAATTAGGGAACTAGAAAAACCAGGGGGACGCTTGTGCTTAGGACATGACTACGGGTAGCTCAAAACATCGCATCTAAGTGTATATCGAGAGGGGGGAGCTTTCGCACGCCAGGGGAGAACCCTGTGAATTTAAGAAGCAGAAGAGAGAGCCGTAGCATGGGTAGATCAGACTCTCTGAAAGGTTCGTACCCGGGGTAACGCATATCTGGTCTCAAACAAAAGGCTGTTCCCCGAGGACCGGGAAGAATTCCGCACGAGAGGGGGAACATACATCGACGCGGTGGCTGTATTGGGGGCTCGAGAAGAGAGAGTACTTAAATCTTGACAAAAAAAGCAGCGAAATTCTATCTCTTCGTGCGAAACAGGAAAAGGAGTGACGACCTCATCTGGTTGACCGATGGTTTTAAACGGAATTGGGCCGAAGCCGCCTCTGTTAGAAACGACCCGCTAGGGGAAGATTCATAAACCACACAGAAAAAAGATTTCCGTCAGTCGTCCGCACCATCACGCCAGGGGCGGCAGGCTATACAAGGATTTCAATAGTGAAAAGAATCGATCAGCCGACCCGAGATGGCACAATCAAGCACTTAGAGCGTGCGGTGCAAAAGAGACGTGACGTGAAAAAGGCTGGGGAGAATCCTCATGAGAACTAAGGCTGACGGTGCGCACGGACTTGAGTCCGAGAGGGTAGCAGGCGCAGGACAGCCGTTACAGGGCCTCGTTAGAGAAAGGGGGCAAGGTGCTGTCTCGGGGACCGGGCAGAAAGGGAACCGGAGAAAGGCGAGCCATATTTTCGGGGCTGATCCAGTTCTAGGCGCGGAGGGGAGGGGAAGCCGGCGACCGTCCCAATTCAGAAGACCGTCGAATCAAGAAAATGGTGGGCCGAGGAAACATGCAAAAAAAAAAAAAAAAAACGAATGGAGAGAAAGTCGTGGTGGCAGGTGGATCGTCTCAGAACGAAAAAACAGTCGAGGAAGAAAGAAAAAGGGGGAAGTAAAACGAACAACCCACACCGAAGAGAAGCAAGGGCCGGAAAGGCCTTAATCCATCTTTTCGCGGAAAAGAATGAGGGGAGGATCCTTAGAAGGAGTGGAGGAAAAGAGGCTCTGCTCAAACCGCGCCAGGCTCGCACAGGCTCCGGCCGCAAATCAAATTGGAAAGAGGAACCCTCGACGCAAGGCGTACTGATAATAAAACTGCCAGCACTCTCCAAGAGGAATGTCGTAATCATTAAACTAATTCTAACTCAAAGGTGGGAAAGCGTCGGATGAAAAGGTCGGAGGCGCATCGTAGACCTTCTAGAGAAGCGGCAACAAAACCCAGAGACTCTGCAATAAAAAGGATTACTACTCCAAATCAGAGAGGAGTCTACCTGACTCGGGGGAAAGAAGGGCGAGCATCTTACTTAAAATCCCCTATTATGGACCCAAAAAGGTGGCCCCTCCTGTATTGTGGACGAAATCGGCCGAGCTTGGGGAGCGTAATAGCGCGAATGGGGGGATCAAAAAACTAACGCTTCCGTCGGCTTCAGGAAGACTGACAGGATCGGAAAAAAACAATGAATGTCACCAATCGTTTCTCGAGAAAAGAAAAGAGAACGTCAATCAACAAAAAAGAGGGCGACAAGTAATGCATAGCTTCAGAAAAACAAAGGGAAAAGAACCCCTCCAGTCGAAGGAGGGAGAGGCTTTCCTTCTTCGTGAAAAACCTCAGGGAGGGAGAAAGCTAGGTCAGTACAAGGTCCGACAGAAAACGGGTGGAAGAGGAGACCACTGGGAGCTTTCAGCCGACTGAAAAAACCGACTGGGGAAGGGTGCATACCGGCCGATCTTCTATAAGTATTAGAACATTGATGGGCGCAGAGCGAAAAGTCTCAAGGAAGAAGGAACCAGGAAGGGCGAGAGGTGCTAAGCAAGAAAGGAAAAGCAGCTGGTCTCGTAGGGACGTCGGGGCTCCTGAAAAAACACGCATGCGCGTGTGGGCTCGACAAGCGAATTTGCGGAGGAGGAAGGGAGGAAACGAAAATTACTAGCCTGAAAAGCGGGGCAATACGAGCGTATTCATCGCCGACAAAAGAAGAGTGTGAGTCGTCAAAAGGTCCTTCGAGATTCGCAACACCAGAAAAAGACGGGGGCCTAAAAAATTCTAAAAACACCAAAGGAAAAAAATATTTCGGGTGGCAAGGCTCTCCCAACAAATCAAGAAAGAAAAACTTACTCTTCGGCTACGAAGACGCGTAGGGCACGGATGGTTTCACCGCCGAATGGCTGAGTGAGAAAGACGACGCCGGGCTTCGTCGAAGGGTCTCTGGAAAAAAAGACGTCAAAAAGGGAGGAAAAAAAAGAGACAGAAAAGTTGCCCTCGTACCACAGAAAAAAAGGACAAAGG
>Ga0179591_1298752_pt1 | contig 10654 bp, 13 predicted proteins | sample CZOMad2_1_08_16f_FD_182891 | JGI IMG/M metagenome (GOLD analysis project Ga0179591, IMG submission 182891) | Vadose zone soil fungal communities from Angelo Coast Range Reserve, California, USA - CZOMad2_1_08_16fungal (PacBio error correction) | ecosystem: Environmental > Terrestrial > Soil >...
GGAGGGGTGAAATGAAAACACCACACCAATTCCGTGGGGGGGAAATAACGAAAGGGAACGAGTGTGGGGGAACAAAAGAACGGGGAAAAATGTTTTGGACAAAATAGGCACTCCCGAGCGGTTTCTGGCCAACGGTCGCTGATTAAGGGGAAAGATTATCTATCGTGATAAAAGAAAAACTTTAGGAACCTGTTGCTTAGGGAGAGCCTGAAAAAATTTGAAAGCAGCAGGGAAAAAAAGGGACATGAATAGTAGCTGTTGGGCTAAATTATGAGATGTGTTGGGGAGGGACAACAACTTGGTCTTAGACAGCCCGACGAACCCACTACAACCAATGTTTACAGCGGGGATCTTCAGCCAATGGACCACACTGATGCGTTAAAGTCGTCAAAACAATCTAGAAGAAACCAGGGGTTTCAAAACCCACCCGGGGGGGTCAATGGAAGGGACAAACGGTGTAACAGTGAACTAAGATGATGGGTTCATTTGAAAAAGGTTACAGGAAAATAGAAGGGGGGGAAAAGGGGAGGGCGATAAGGTAAGGTACTGGTCTTTCTGTCTGAAAATAGCACCAACTTCACCGGATGCAAGAACAGAAATTGATGAAAATCTGCCGACCGGCGTCGTGGCACAAGGGAAGTGAGTTGCCAAAAAGCGGGGTCTGGGGGAGTTACTTTTCAGCCAAGGTGTGGGTTCAAAAAAGAATCCCGAGTCTCTAATAACAGAAAGCAAACATAACAGACTCGCGACGGTAACAAAGAGCCATCAGGGGGGGTAATTGGGCCCGTGGGAAAAATCTACGGACATTCGAAGTGTATAGGGGTGGGGAAATGAGACAGGGAAAGAGGGGTCATGAAAAAAAACAACACTATTTACGGGGGAAGCTGAGGATCCGAAAAACTGTGGAAAGGCTAACGAGAAAAAAGAGAAAGCAGCCACGCCTGGCGGGAAATTACAGGATCTGCTTAATAGCCGGGTGCGCGGGTGGACAGTAGTTTTACGACGAAAGCAAAAGCACAAAAAAGACCGCGACCGCGAAAACCCCGGCCAGAAAGACGGGGTAGCCTCGCGGGAATATTGTCCCAGTCAACAGGGAAAAAAGCCAAGGTTGAAAAAAGCAGAAAGGGCTTGAATCAAGAGTTGCAGATTTTGTTTGGGGGAGGAAAAAAAACAAAAAACCCCCACGCCCATCGCCGACTACCTAGTCGGTAGGGAAGCAAACCATAAATGATTGGGCGGGGAAAGGGAGCGGGGGTTGACGGGAAATTGGGTTGGGGGTTGGGACTTTTTCGGCTAGGCGGACCCAACCCAAAGGGCAAAAAGACATATTTCCTCATCGTGTCCGGAAGAAAGAGAAGGGGAACTTCTCCAGAGGGGGAGAAGGGCGCTAAGTCTGGTGTACATGAATTGACCATCAGAGTAAATTCCGAATAAAAAAATGTGGGGGCCGACGCGTATATCTTGTTGGACGCGGTAACCGTGGTATGAGCCTGGAAAAGGCTCAAAAGGAACAAAGGGAAGGGACGCATTTACGGACCCGTAATCAATTGGCAACACAGAAATTTTGGGAAACAAAAGTCCTAGCGACAGTATAAAAGGGAAGAAAAAAGCGGGGTGCCTATACCAATCGAACAAAGACGCCCGTTAATACATGAAGCACACGGAGGGGCGATTCGGTTAGAATCAGGGAAGGGTTGCTTAGAAAAGGAAGCGTTCCTGGTGATACGTAGAAAGGCAAATTAGGGATCTGCGACAAACAAAAACGCCGACAGGTGCCGGGACAGGAGGCAGTCATGGAGTGCCGCTTGACACACCATACAGGCGGGTGGGGGAATGAAAAGCAACAAGGCAGGTCAGTAGAGTGTGGGGGGAAAACGCGGCTGACATGAGGACTTGTAACTGGACGAAACGTGTCCCTGGAAGAGAAATCCGTGAAAACACGGCAATGTGTGAATCGGACAAAAGGGACAGCAGCACATAGTACAAGAGCTTGCACAGGGGAGAAGCCGTAGGACCGCAAAGAGAATATGTGGGTGGGAAGTAGAACTCGACTATAAGAAAACTGGTTAAGGGGCGAAAACTGTGTGGGGTAATTGAGTTCCGCAGGGGTGGAAAAAAGTCTGGAAAACTTTGAAGTAGAAAAATATAGGAAAGCATCGGAAGGGGTCCAAGCAGAGGGAAAGAGGAAAATCCAGTCCTTCCAAAGTTAGAGAGCTGGAAAACCGATGCACATGCAGAAAGTCCGGGGCCAATCCGCCAGTGGTTGCCGGGCGTAAGCGTTAAGGGGCAGGGAACTTTCTCAGAGGGGTTGAAGTGAACCACAGACTTTAGAGAAAACCGCAATATTTGCATGAAAAATTAAACATAGCACTCACAAAAACCTCAAAAGAGAGGAAGGGGGAGATGGAGACGAACATTACTTGAAAAAGAAGAACGCCCCTGGGTCCAAGTAGATGTAGGGGGTAATACAACATCCTTGGAGCGGGCAATGAGACAAAAACCATGTGCTTACAGATACGGCACACACACTGCGGTGTGGACAGGATGTTGACGGCTTGCATTAGCCTAAGGAGAAGGAAAAGTGGAATCACATTTCTGGAATTCGAAGCTCTAGTTTGGGGCGCCGCGAGATTGGAAAAACAATGTCTTGACAAAACCCGGATTTCTAGGGTGAACTCACGTTCCCAAATTGCTTGACCGAAAAAGGGAAGGGTGAAGAGTCGCAAACGAACACAACTTAATGTCTCACTTGCGGGCCAACCTTACAGCAAAACAAACACTGCAAATCTCCAGACGAGTGCTTTTCTTCCAACAAGGAAAACCCAGACACCTTTTAGGCGGGGGGCCGGGGAAACAGGGGGGGAAGGGAGGGCACAACCACACAAGAGCTATTGTACAAGATGTAAACGTCCTCCCATCACTCCTTCTATAGATGAATGCAATGCCAATAGCGCACAGGTAAAGGAAAAAAATACGTAAAAGGACTGGGAAAGAAAAAAGGGGCAAGGCCATTGGCAGCCCACCTTCCACGTGGGAAAACGACAAGTCTAGTATCAAGGATTCTAATGATATGAGGACAGCAAAAAGCAGGGAACTAAGCGTCAGGGACTAGGCGCCCGAAACATCCCGGGAAAAGAAAGAAGCAGGACAACAATAGAAAGGAGGCAAAAAGGAGGGCATTCCTCTACTAGAGAGGTCATATGAATACGCAGGCACGTGTGGGGTGGGGGAATTCAGTGCTAAGTTGCCGGGTTTTTAGCAGGAAAGGACGACGCGGGCGGTGGGGGGTCATTCACTTACTAAACAAGAATACGGGTACATGATCCAATGCAAATGTCACTCTTCGTCTCTCTAAGAAGACATCCCAATTTCGGACCTATTGGTGAAGCGTTGGAGTGTATTTTGAGGGGATGCCCCAAAATTTGAGGACGGTGTGTCTAAACCAAGGACAGAAACGCAATTAACAACGAGCCTTAACGTAGACGTAACAATTTAACCCGGAAGCACAATGGGGCTGGTACAACCGCGGAATTAAAAAAAAAAGGCAAGTTCAAATTCTGACTTATAACAAAACATTTCACGGGGAAACTTAAGAAACGGAGGCGAAAAGCAAAGAATGATCTTGGGGGATTGGTATAACACCAAAACCAACAGGTAACCCCAAAAAGCACAAAACGACAGCAAACTTCCTTTACGGTAAAGTTCCACAGCAAACATCTCTATGCTCTCAATGGGGGATGCATACATCGGCGCCCTCTTTGACCGACTTACCTAATAACGTGCTTCCTGTCCCTTAAGTGCGGTATTAAACCTCTACCGGTGAACCCCGGACGTGCAGGGTCGGGAGCAAAAAAACATAGGCATCTATGACGTGTCAAACATGTCCCACCTGAAAAAAAATGGAACACAATAAACAGGGGGCTAGTATAAGAGGATCGGTGGACCAAAAAGTTCAAGAAAACCGCGTGGAAGGCGCTTTTCGCAACGAGGGCCGTGAAGAAAGACTGGGGGGTTGTGGGGGGGGGGTGGGAATTGTGGAGTAGACTCACCAGTCTGCTCTACCACCACCTCCAAGTTCAAACACGGTAAAGAACGTCCCGCAACTTTCCACATGACTTTTACGACAGAGCAAAGAAGGGGAGACAAATAAAAATCCCAATGAGCGAGACCCAACCGGCGAGCCAAAACCTCCGCTATAACAATATACGAGGCCACAAATGGGGGGCGTGAAGGAAAAATTCGGGTTCCAGTATGAAACAAAGATATTCGTTGATTGGGGAGGCTCAGGAGTACGACAGAGACGCCTCTTAGCCAATCACCCCCGATTCTGGCCACAAACCATTGGGACCAGAAAATCAAAAGTACAAGTGACCCGGAAACTGTAACAGAGAAGGCAGGCGCCCAAAAAAGAAAAAAACGACATTAATGCAAGCCGAGCATGGATTCATTGGTAGAGGAAACCTTGTAAAAAGGATCAGTAGAAAATGGGGAGAAAGATTGACCCAGAAAAGAAGAGGCAATTGAAAACACGCACCAAGTGCGAGATTCCCGAAACAATGAGAAAAAAGGCGGCACGATGGAGTCGGCAAATGCGCAGGGCAAGGTTTTGAAAGGATTCAGAAGAAAAAGACACACGGCTTTGTGGGGTTTCGGGCAGGGAAGTGAAGGGGAAATCGGGGAAACTCGCGGGGTGACCACTGAACAAATTTCAGCTGGGGGACGACAGGAAAAGCACAGAGAGTTTTAGAGAAGGGATAGTGAATGTTTCCGTCCGAACAAGACAACAGGGTGTCACGAAGGGAGAAAAACAAATCACTTTAGCCAACAACAAAAGATGTGGAAAAATTGCAAGATCAAAGGAGTGGAATGAGAGCGGATCCCCAGGGGGCCAAGGTAGGGGGGTGCAAGACAATGAGGGAGGGAATTTGTCATTAGATACCAACAGAACAACGAGACTCAAGAAGGCAAAAAAAGGTGGGAACTTGAAACAAGGTCACGTAACTGACACAACACTTCGGGGGCCAAAACAGGCCCCCTTTTCACATAATTCCAAGATCAGGGGGGTGGGTAAGATAGCCAACGGGGGGTCAGGGCTGAAGTTAAAGAAATTCGACAGCGTCACAGATAAGAAAAAAACAACAAAAAGCTCATGTGAAAGAAGGGTGTTGGGGAAGGAAAGGGGTTGGCAGGTTCGTCCGAAAAACAGTGGATTGAAAAAAAGGGGCAGGGGGGGGGGCGAGTTGGGGTGGTGAAAAGGAACGGGGATTGTAGACCGGAGCATAACTAACTGGTGAGGTGTGTGGGTGTGGCCTGCAGAGGAAAATGACGAAACGAAAGAAGGTTTTTGAAACAACTGCCAAAACGGGGAGCGAAGGCACCTGCATGGGAAAAATACGGCGGGGAGACTAACCAATAGACTAAAAAAAAGTGGGGTGGCAATAGTCGGGGAATTCTCGTCGTACATCAGGCTTGAGGTGGAGGGCAGTAACGCGAACGAATCCATTTATGTTTGTTACTGGCGGACCTCTATAGTATCAGGCCTCGAAGGGGGTCTCAAAAAGAACAATTGAAGAAAACTTTGACACCGCCGGGAATGGGAAGGCAACGGACATGGAGGGAAAGTGAAAGGCACGGATTGAAGAAAGAAATGACAAAGGAATATCTTGTTGGGAAGCTAGGTGTCGGGTAATCAGCGAAATAAAAAGACTAGTCAGAAAAATTTACACAGCAAGCGAGTTCCTCCGACAAGTGGGGAGAGATTTTAGGAAGCACGAGGGGGCGAAAGCGTTTGTTGGTAACATCGCCAGTTTGGGTTGGGGAAAGAAAGAGGAATAAAGAGGGGAGTGCTAATACCCCAAGAAATACTAGGGTAGTGGGTCCAGGCACCCACTAAAAGATCCACAAGGAGCTTTGCAAAGGGGTGGCAAAGGCAGGAGTCGAAAGCAGTGTCACCGAATCAATGGTCGGTTCTGTGGTGACTAATACAGGATGACACTCTAGGTTGGTGGAAACTGCTGAACAGGTTTTCCAACCCGAACCTAAACGTCCGGCACAGGTGAAACCTCGAACACTCCGAGGGCAAGAACGGCAAGAGAAAACGCGCCATGCGTTATTACAGAACGGGGGCAGAGCGGCATGTGGTCGGAACATTGGGTGCAGTCATAGGAAAAGCACAATTCCCAAAAGATAAAAAAAAGACAAGCTGCGCCAGACTCAGTGAGAACAGAAAACTCATCGACGAAAATGGAAACCATTCCCAGTACCCTCGTCAGGGGTTCGACAAAACAACGGGGGAAAACGGGGAAAATTGGAATGTCTGTGTTGTGTGTCAGAACCACGAACAAATACAGGTCAAGGGAAGGACGCGAGGGAAATCAACAGGAGAAAATTTGGTTGGCCCTGCGAGGGGAAAGAAAAGGGATGGCAGGGATTTGTAGGTATGGCGGGTGGGTGGGGGTACCCCAACATAGAATGACATTTTTTGGAACGAGCGGGGGAAGGAGGGAGGGATAAACAAAGAGACGCCAGAAGCAAGGATTGTGTTGATACAGGTGACTCGACTCTAATTGCGAGGGTCAGGCGTGGTAAGAGGGGTGCGAGAGACGCAACAGGACAGTTCAGTGAAGGGTCACAGGAGGTAGATCTCCTGTAAAAGAGCGGGAAAAGCAAGGGGAAGAAGCATAGGGAACGCATGGGGCCCCATCACACAGGGTTTTGACAATGCGGCTGAAGAGGTCAGTAACAAGGTGAAACGCAAACAACATAGTTTCTCCCCGAGCCAACACAAGAAAAGACGGGGTTAAGACAGGTAGGGGGAAGTGTGGGCAATTTTTGTGGGGGCCGCAGAAGTCGGGTGAGAAGAAACCAGGTCAGGTGGTTGCGGCGAATGAATTTTTGGACGAAATGGAACAGCTTGAAATTTAGCACACAAAAGACAGGAATAAAATAAAAAAGATCGCTGCGAAAAGTGTGGGAGTAAGGGGAGGATAAGGCGAAATAGTGGTTTTGGGGACGTTCATACGTTCCCATGTCGCGGGAAAAAAATGTGTGGTCCCCTGAAACTTGGAAAGGGACCCACCAGTGAAGAGAGCCCGAACATGCAGATTTGGAAAAAAAACTTGGGAACGTTAATTGGGAGCCGCAAGGAGAGGGGTGGGAAGACGGCTTCTGACGAAGAAACGCGACGGGTCAGTGTTTACGGGCGGAAGGTGAAATGCTTGGGAGACATCACGTGTCAGGTGAAAAGCTGAGTTAAGCTCAAGAACGGAGAAAACAGAAAAGCTCATGTATGCAGGGGCCCTTTGATTACTAGGAGGAATTAAGAGGATCACCTGATACTGTCCACATACCAGGGTTCGCACACGGGGAGACAAGAGTTATGAAAACAAAGGGGGCAGAGAAAAAGGGTATAACCGACTTGAAGGAAAAAAAAAAACCGGTGTAACTCACACACCGACCGGTTCATCCTCATCTAAAAACAAAACAGGAAAGGTAGAGAACCGAGGTTCAACATTTAGAACTCAACAGGGGGCCAAGAGTCGTCATCAAACTAAGACCAACAAACAAGAACCTGGATGCGCAGTGTAAAGAAGTCAGAAACACTTTAAGGGCGAGTTGGTAAACAAGGGGAAGGGGAGCGGGTCATGACAGATCAATAAAAAGAATACACCCAGACGGTACATAAATGACACTGGCCTATAGAAGAAAATGGGGATCGGAGGAAATTGATTAGTTAACGAAAAGGTCTTTTCGTTAGCAAACCTACGTGAATGGCTTGCACAGCAAGAAGGGGGGAAAAAAAAACACACAAGCCACTAAGGTCTTACCGGGGAAACAGGATTGACATTGCCCTCAAACATCACAGTGAAGAGAAAACCTGACGCCTCTTCAATCCAAAGTGAAATTCCTTGTCTCCCGGAGAACATGAATAGGGTAGGCTAAATGAAGAGGGAGGTCAAGTTGTGGGCCAGCACTCAACTAGTTGTGAGTAACACAAAAGAGCACAGTTCCCCTTGGAGGATTGCGAACGAAAATGTCTACAAAAGAAAAAAGTATTCTGGTTGGCTGGGGGGCCCCGAAGGGGAAGGAATTGTAGTGGAACCGGAGCGGAAAAATCATGGCGTCTGAAAAAAGACATTAGAACGTAATCAGGGGAACCGACAACCAAAGGTCACAGGGGGAGAGGAAAAAGGATAATTCTTGTACAACAGGAAAAAAGCCTCGGGTGTTTCGTAAAAAAGACCGGTCTGATTGGGGGGGTCAAGTGGAGGCAAAAAAACTCAAGGGGAATGGGGACCATTTGTCAACCTACACTTCGTGAAATCTCAAAACACCGTAGTCAACCAATTAATGGGGAACAACAACCTGGTACGCGATCCACACATGCGCACGTACATGCATGAGACGGTAAATGTTTATCAAAAAAGGACCGCAAAGATTTCAGCGAAACACAGGTTACCCACCATTTCGCCATCCACTTCTTCGGACGGTTTCAGAAAACGGGCCACATCGAGGTCGAAAAAGTGGACAAGTGTGACCATCGGAGGTAGGGACGGGAAGGCCAGGTTACCAAGAAAAAAAGTAACGCAATCTTGGGGAAGAAGGACCAAGAAATAAGGAAAAATAAAGAGAGAGCAAGGAAAGGAGGATTCTTTACGGTGTGCAAGCTACAACAAAATCCAAAGATAGTCCAGAACGTCCCGGCTTCGGAAAAAAGAGTCCTTTTTATTAATTCCGGTTAGGGTAAGAATTTACCGGGACAGGGGGGGTTCATATGTCACCCTGTGACTAGCGATATGAGCTGGTTTGATCGTGAGAAAAACTAATAATAAGACATAGGCGCAGGGAATGAAAAAGGTTTCACTGCTGCCCTCTCTGCTTTTTTTTTTCAAAAAGGGGGGTGGGGTGGAGGGGGGGACCATAGAATATGATGTTCCGCAAAAGGAAAAGGCAAGTACCTCACGGGGTTCCGGGGGTTCCGAAGGGGGCGAAGGCACAATGCGAGTGGTGCTGAGCGGAAGTTTGGGTTACAGGGGAGAGGCACAAGGGAAATGAGAAGTCCGACAAACCGGTGACGTCAGTGCGGCTCGTTAATAAAAACAGTATGAAAACGCACAGGCGACTGGGGAAAATTGTGACTGGAGAAACAGACTAAAGAGAGCAAGTGGGGGGGTTAGAGGTGATTAAGACTGTGGAGGGGGCCTTGCAGAACCATAGTTTGTGGCGGGGATTGGAAGGCTCCTAGAAGACATCTCCGGGCCGGGAACAACGAAGATATAGGTTCCAGGAAAAAAGTTCCGGGGAACGGATTATGACGAAGAGGTAAAATGACCAATGACCCAAACTACGTGAACAAGTGAGATGAGCGTCCAAAGGGGAAAAACTTGAAACACGTCTTTCGAAGCCAGGACACAGGGCGGAGGACTTTTGAAAATCCAAGGCGAAAATGTGGACACAAAAAAAACCCCGCATTGGCTAGTACATATGAACGTGAAGAAACGTGAAAAAAAAAAAACAGAGTTGCGTAATGTCTCTTCATGGAACGGGGGAGAAAGAGCCGTGAGAAAGGGGTGGAAGGGGAGGGAAGTCAAGGACTTCGAACCAAAACCCGAACTCGAGGTGCTACGGGTCATTGTAAGGGGGAAATCCAAAAGATGAAATTGGGGTACGGTTTTGGAAAGTTGAACAAGGGGGGAAAAAAAGGACAGGTCGACGGTTACAGTAACTCCGACGGATCATGGCCTGTACTAACAGCGCATTGACTAACAGAGAAAGGCCGAAGAAAAGAGTTGTTGTGGGTCAGAAAGCACACAGTTTGCTCACGAATAGAACCTGAAATCATTACGAGGACCTTGTCCAACTGGAGGGAAGCTAAAAAAACAACACGTCAAATAGGCCATTGGCTAATGTGCGCACCTGACCAAAGAAGAGTGGAAAATTCGCTAAGGGCACCCTGTCGTACTTCGAGACCTCTAACCGCGACCCATGCAAACTAACATGCATTATAAGAACGGATCTCGACCTCCTAAGATCATGAGGCATATTGGTGATACGTAGTGCGGAATTCCGAGATATACACGCATATATAACCCAAATAGGCGGGTAGAGGGGGCCAGAGCTACCCCTTTTCACATAGGAACAAAAGGAAATCCGGGTTCGAAATTGAAAAAAAAGCTCCCAAAAGACAAGTGATCAAGATTCAATAAAACGATTAGGGGCGGAAGGAGAGAGATTTTAGAAGCGATAAAGGAGTAGGGACGTAAAAACCGATTTGGAAGGGGAACAGGGGCAGAGTTGTGGTCGAAAGACTGACAAGAAAAACAGAAGTCCTCCAGCCTGTTTGGACGGCAGAGTTCAGCAAGTCACGTAACCGAAAACCGGAGGTGTGTTTTGACGCGAACATACAAGAACGCTCGCAACTTGAAAGGGAAAAGGGTGGAAAAAAGAGTGAGTGGAAAAAAATACTTTAAATTAAGTGGAAAAGAGAAAGTATAGGAAAAACAAACACCGGGTGGAGCCTGCGAACAAAACCCATGGAAGCGGCGTGCATCTTGCGTACGAAAAGAGTTAGGGAAACTGTCTCTGTCAAAGGAACCAAACAAAAAACTGCCACACGATTTTTTGGCGCGAAGGCTCACAAAAATGAAATGCACAA
>Ga0179591_1318805_pt1 | contig 10654 bp, 15 predicted proteins | sample CZOMad2_1_08_16f_FD_182891 | JGI IMG/M metagenome (GOLD analysis project Ga0179591, IMG submission 182891) | Vadose zone soil fungal communities from Angelo Coast Range Reserve, California, USA - CZOMad2_1_08_16fungal (PacBio error correction) | ecosystem: Environmental > Terrestrial > Soil >...
CGTTAACCAGGGCGAATTGCGAGCCTCTGAGTAATCGACGTGCAAGAGTACTGGTCTTCCTACCGACCTAAAATCAAAGTTTCTGCTGGTAGTGGCACACAAAAAGAGGACGCCAAGATCTTAACCAACAAGGACGAGGGGAGCTGGGTAGAGTAAAAGCTCAAATGTCTCTTGTGACTGTGCAAAGGAAAAAAGGAGGGTCGGAGGCAAGGGGTTAAAAAGAAAACACAGGCCCCCCTTCCCTTATCACAGAATGCGGACGGTAACTGGTCCCAAAGGAACTGAGAGAGAGTACATCTGACACAGTTAAAAGGGAAGAGAACGACCAAGCTAAGGTCTCCTTCCGTTCTGAGGAGGCTTCTTCCAGAGTGGGCCCGTCTTAATGAAGCAAACACGGTTTTTTTGCGAGCCTTTCTACAGCAAAAGCGAAAGAGTAGGAAGCCAAGTGTGCCTGGACTTGGTGAATAATCAAGGCCCACACGCGAAGGAGAGCGCCCCACTTTTTTCTAGGGTCTTTGGCGACCGGATGTAGAAATCGGCACCCACTCAATATCTACGCAACATCTTCGGGGTTCATTCTCCAGTACAGGGGAATTGCCTCTCGGGGCTAAGGAATAAGGCAAGGGTCAAATGCCTTAATCTTCACGGAGCTAAAAGGCAGAACGCCTATACTTCTGGACAAATTCCCTTTGGAAAAGCTCAACACGAGGAGAAAACAGGAGATCTCTCACAGGACAAGACCACCTTCGCGGCGCAAATGTCATTAAGACGGACGCAGTGGGGGCGGCATGCGCAGCGAGAACCAGTTCTGATGTGGCGCGAAAACCTGCAAGAAGGAAAAACTGGCCACGCATAAGCCGTGAGAGTTGGCTGCAGTCTTCTTACTGAGAGAGAACACGGAGAGACCAATCATAACAGCATGTCATCTGAAAAGTAGCGAGAAGAGACCTATCAACGAAAGAGGGTAAATTACTGAAAGGGAATTCCGGAAGGGTCTACAGTTTCGGAAGAAAAAGAGACCGGAGAAAGGGAATATATTACCCGTATAGTGGGGGGGGCCTCTCAAAAGAAGGGAGAAGAAGAAATCTAGCATACACCAAGACAAAAAGACTGATGCAGGACTAAGCGTGGCGGTATTGCCGAACTTTATTAGACGCAGCAGATATTCAAAGGAATGATGGACAGCGCGTCGGGTTTTAGGGATATTGAAAAACGAAATCTCGTGGGGGCTAGGGGCGGGGTCAGTGAAAAGGTGAAGTGTACTGGTCCGGGGGTGCAGGGAGGGGACTGGGACGAAAAAAAGCTCCTTGGGGATAATTCTACCGAGTCGTAATTGAAACACTTGTAAGAGAAATAGCCAAAGCGGTGTCATTTCCCGGGGGCGGGAAAAGGAATAAGCAGTGGGGAAAAGGAGGGGAAGAGAAGAACGTGTGCAGATGGGGAAGGGAGTTGCGAAACCTAAGAAGAGGGAGGATCTCATCGGGTTGCTTTGAGAGAGTAGAGAAATGAAGGAGGGTGTAAGGAGGGTATTGGGTGTGTTAAGGGGAAGAGAAGAAGGAAAAGAAAAATCAAGAGTTCGGAAGGAGGATGATCTTGACGTGGAGGAGGTAACTCCGGATTGAAAGAATTTAAAAATTACCTGGGCAATGGGAGAGCAAGGAAGGGCCCGAAGTAACCAAAAAAAACCTCGAAGAGGAAGCGGTCTTTCAGTCGTGACACGGACAGGAGGCGGGGAATATCTTAATACAGCACTTAGAAAAAGAAAAAGAAAAAGGAAATTACATCTTTAGGAAATTTAGGAAAAGAAACAAAACAGCGGGCATTCATTCTACTCAGGAAGGAAGGGGGTTTCCTCTCTGGAGCGAAGAAAAGTGAGAGAGGTAGAGAAAATCGAACGTGGAGAAGCTGAAGGGAGGTTTTATTTACTAACTCGGAAAGAAGGACGGAAGGTAGAAATGGCAAGGAAGAAGCCGGCATCCAAAGAGAGTAAGGAAGTTTCATGAGAAAAGGCCAAAAAGGGAAGCGAAGGGACTTTTGAGGAGAAGGATGAATTTTCTAAGAGGAAATATGATATAAACAAAAAAAAATTAGGGGAAAAAAGAAGAAAATATCTAGAATTAACAGAATGACTAGAAGAAACAATGGTCTCTCCTAAGGAAAGAGAAGAAAAAGAGGGTGGGAAGAGGAGGAATTGAGATCGGTAAATTTCATTATTATAAGTGGATAGTAATAAGATCCGGACAGCGTAGGACACTTATAGGAAGAACCTGATAAAGAGGATCGAACTCACTAGAAGCCGGAATTAATTGTGGGAAAAAGGAGTGAAGATTTTATAGGTTCAGGAGAGAGGAATCTATGAAGATGATAGAAGGGAACTTTGAACGCGGATTGAAGAGGAGGTATATACGTCCTACGAAACGTTTTCTTGTACGAAAGGAAAAAAGGATTGTTGGGGGGGGCTCCAGTGACAGTAGGAGGAAAAAGGGATCGAGGGAGGGTGAGGAAGAGGGTCCTGGGGAGAAAGAAAAAAGTGAAGCGGTCAGGTGGGGTTCTGGAGGGGAGGAGAATTTCCTGGAAGTAGGAATAGCCGAAAGGAAGGTTCAAAAGATAAATCCTACGAAAAGATAATGAGGGGGGTGCTCGTGAAAAATAGTGAGATCAAAACACCAATGAGGATGAGAGCGACAATGTGTTGAAAAGGGAAAAGACTAAGGAGGGGGGTAAAAGATGTCGAAAGAAGACTCTCTTTATTATTGTAGGTTGGTAGAAACCCGGAAAAGAGAAACTGGGGAGAATGAAAAAAGTAAGTTTGAGTTTCCAGAGTATTAAGGGAAAAAAATAATGGATAAATGAAAACGAGGCTGTCAATCATGCTCTGACATATTGTAATAACCGTAGTGGAAAAAAAGAATCTGAATGCCAACAAATTACGCTTGGGAGTTCGGAGAGGTACCTACGAAAGCGAGATGTCGACTGCTGCAGAGAAAAATGGCGAAAACTTCTCACGCATTCTGGCACGCCGGTTTTGGACGAGAACTCTTCTTCTAGACTTGGTAGTAATACTGACAACAGGAGGAAGCACGCATCAGCCACTTCGGCAGGTGTTTTATTGAAGAGGTGAGGAGGGCGGGCGGGGACAGGGGCGCCAAGGAAATAGTGGTCATAGAGATCGTCCAGTACTTGGGTTGGCTGGGGGTTTCCCGGAGGGCAGCCCAAGTGAATGAATAAAGGAAAGCAAGTTGGAAGATGGAGGTCTCTCAGAGAGAGAAGGGTTGGCGAGGCGAGAGGACTTGAAGAAGGGGGATGCATGAGAGATGTAGGGGAGCCAATCGAATCCAACTCTCAAGGAGGAAGGGAGGGGACAACTTTTCCAGTCTTGAGGGTGGAGAATGAAATCGAAATGGTTATAGAAGGCCTAACATGACGACGCGGATAACTCTTAATGATCGAAATTACAGAGAATCTGACTTGTGGCGTTGGACATTTAATAGAAAGAGCCTGGTTGCCTTACCCCTCGGGTGAGAAACGCTCCAATCGGTTGACAGATACTGTAAATCTGCAGAAAAGGTTGGGGTTAGAAGGAAGGAAGTGCGGTGAATCCGATTGTTGTATAGGAGGCCGAAGAGAAAAGGAAATTACCGTTCGGACGCAAACACCTAAATCAGTTTGAGAGATCTATCTTGGTGTGGGGAATGTAAAAGGTCGGGTAGAGAGGTTGAAAAAATGAACGATAACAGCGGAGGGATTGGTCTCGAGATTATTCTTTCACGAAAAGATAACAGGAATAAATTCTGGATGTACTGAAGTATTTATTCGTGGTAGACAAGGAGAACCGAGATTCAGGCGAGGGGGAAAGAGAGAGTCTCCTGACATATACGACCCCGATATAATGACTTCGGAGACAATGAGAATTTAAGTGTAGCCTGCTTTAAAAGGTGAAGATGGGGTGAATCACTCTCTATCCTGGTTAGGGTCGGATCAACTTACACGCCTGCGTCAATGTAGGAAAATCGTCGGGAAGGCGGTGGTATTTTTTCCAAATGAGAAGAGAGAAGGGGGGTATACTATGAGAAAAAATGACGAAAGTAGAAAGGCTTGATATATTATAGAGCGCCCAAGACTGTTTAGTGGTTTGCGTCGACCGAGGGTTTGGGTATATTGGGTCATACCCAACAGAACGAGCTCTTTGTTCTTTTTTGTCAGGCCCCATAAGAGGAACTATTTAAGGGAGGAGATCCAATTCTGACTTGGTATATATCAACCCAAGGGGGGAGAAGGAAAGAGAGAGAACCAAGGCCCAGAATGGCGACTCTCACGGCTGGAAATTACAAATAGATAGTGGGTAAGAGAGGGGGCGGTTCCCGCGACAAGCAACACCGGATCAGTACTGGTACCACGATACCAAACATCTTTCCGCTCACGATACTTAAAAAAAAAATAAGAGGGCGCGTCGAAGAAAGGACTGAGAATGGATGGGTAGAAGAGCTCGGTAGAGTCGGCCGTTCAGTGGACAAAGGAATTCCACGGGGAAAAAAGTCCCCTATCCGACATTCGAAGAGAGGAATGTTACCAGACTTAAGAGGAGAGAGAAATTCTTCAGATTTAAAAGTTCAGAGAAAATCCGAGAAGGTAGACCCTCTGAGCGGGGGAGATCTTTAAGAGCAGCGATTGGACCGAGGAGGGGAATGAACGAATCGCACTCAAAAACATTGTACGCAAGGGGATACAAGAAGAAACCAAAGAGGAGGCCGGTCAAGGATTGGTGGCCTTTTAGATGGTCGGCATTCACTACCACCAGACGTCGATCTAGAAAGCCACTCCTATTTGGCATGCGTTGCAGCTATCTACGCAGACCTAGACAGACATCGTTGGCAAAAAACAAAATCGAAAGGATAGACCAACGAGGTAAAGAGGTGGTCGGTCCAGATTCCGTTTAAGATTGGGGGATACGAATATTAAAACAGAGGTCTAAATGGCTTAAATCTTAAGGACAACGGATGAGAACTTCGTACAAAACATCCCAGCATCCTCAGCTTGTCTCCTTTCTCAAAAGTAGGAAGGAATATATTAACAAAAGGAAAACTGCCAGATTCCTATGAGATAAAGAAAAGATCTATCGAACTTTTTTGAGAAGCCATCGAGAAACGTTCTAGGTTCGTGAGAAAAAAATTCACACGGCAACAAAGTTAAAGCATCAGGCAGGGGAGCCGTTTGGGGAGTGCTGCTTCTGGCGAGACTACATCGACGCATCACCGAGAGCCGTTGAGCAGCGCAAAAGTGAGACCTCTAGTAGAGAGACAGAAAGCTTTAAAAATGATAAGGATGATGTTGAGATACAAAGTCGCCAGAGGACCAATACGTGCTAGAGATGACCATCGTATCGTGTGCACGAAAAATTCTCAACGAGACAAAGAAAATAAGTCTAATACAAAAATTGAAGTGATGCAGGGATCATGGAGAGTATTCGCGAAATCAATTAAGTAGCCAAAGAAAGATATAGAAAGGACCCTTTAGGGAACGCAGCGGGTTTAAGGGTAGAAACATCATCTAATATAAGAGGACTTGACGTGAAGTAATGTAACTCGAGCTAAAAATAGAAAAGAGTGTCGTAATTCTAGAGTTCAATTCGTAACCACTCTGAAAGCTGTAGAGTATGAAAAGCGTTTCATGAGTAAATAGGGGTCGATCAGCGTGGGAAAAGCACAATGAATGCATTACGTTGAGATTTTTCATTTATTTGAGAACAAAGTCCAAGACCAGAGCGCGGCTCAGAAAGCGGGCGACTCGGCGATAAAAAGGGCAGATACGATTCTCTTGATCTGTGGGTGGGAGGGTAAATAAACTATCACAGGAAAGCAAATATCAGCGTTCGAAGAGTGAGATTCCCTTCATCGTGGCTGGTCGAGGAAGACCCAAAGACCATGTAGGAACGGGATTTCGCTCGGGGAAATGAAAGGTCACCGTCGAGGAGAAAAAGAGATTAAGGAGAAAGCACTCAAACTAGGTTTCCTTAGGGGGGGTGGGGGGGAAAAACGAAGGCGGGAGATAGGATACATACGTCAAGCAGGAAAGAAGTCCAACTTCACTAGGAAGGAGATCTAAGAGAGGGACAAAGAGAAAAGAGAGAGATATACATTAGGTCGAGGGAGGAAGATGTTGAGAGGATATAATACCTGTTATCTGGTGACGCGCAGAATCAGCCTTAAACTACAGAAGGAAAAGTGTATGAATAAAAGGAAAGGTAATTTAAGTATACGGCAATGGAGCACGGCAGCACACAGCATTTCCCGTACGTCTTCTTTGTCATGACCGAGGAGCCAATTCATTGGAACGTCTGGGAAAGGAGACTGGCAATCGAAGAATATTATACTAAACAAACAGTAGGTAGAGGAAAAAGAACTATACGAATAGAGATTAAACCAGGATAGCCTAACTTCACGGAATTTCGACGCGATGAAAATCGAAGAAGAAGAAAAATCTTTTTCTAAGATGTCCGAAATTGGAAGGATCCGTGCAAGGGATGACTCACTTCTTCTAGGAAAGAACTCGATAGATTAAACGGAGATTCGGAGACCGAAAACGAGAAATCACCTTAGTTCTCTACGCTAAGACTACAGGCAGAGAGGAAGGGGGGTAAGAACGCAGCGTCGATGTGAGGTGGTCTGTCAGAATGAGAATTAAATATAAGTAGTTGGAAGTCATGATCTGGTAGAAGAGAGTCTCCATCCGTTGGACAGGGTTTAAAAAAAAAAGGGGAAAAGACTCGGTTATAGCAATGAAGTCTAGAGGTAGTCGAGAGGTGTTGACGTCGCTGTGACTGGCTGCCTAACGAAGGTATTACAATTTCTTCTGTTCCTAAAAGGATAGGAAGTCCTACATTAAGGTACAAGATAAAGAAAGAAGTGAAGAAGATATTAATTTGGGATTCCTTGTATAGGGGGGGGAGCAAGAAACATAAACAATCACTAAAGATCTGGCAGATAGAAAGACGCTAAGAAAAGGAGGAGCCTGACGCACTCTTTTATTATGGGGGGTAGAAAAGACTGCCAGAGCACGGTAAGGAGAAGGGTCCTGTGGCAGGGAACACGCTATCAGTAGAAAACTTTTTGATAAATAATTACCCAAAAACTTGGGCATAATCGATAATTCACTCACATGGTATGAGTCGAATCATGCAAACTCAATCTAAATGATACTAAATTCTTTGGCGACGCCGATGACATGAAGCCGGAGGGGATCTGCTCCTCAGAGACTGAGACCTCAATCTCGAAAACGAGGGGGTTGCCTAAGGCGGGGAAAGCATTTCGAAAAATAGCTCTGCTATAATCCTTTACGTACAGAAAGATGTACGAGGCCGTCAGATAAACTGGAGTAGGTGTTTCTTAACTTAAAGAGGATGGGGAGGGGAGGGAGTTTTTCGCCCACGATCCGATGAAAACTGAGGCACGTATACGTGGGAGAGTTTTTAACGTCCGCCACTTTGGAGCTCATCAAGCAGGGTGGTAACCCTGTGGAGTACGAGAAGAGGAGGTCTGTTGCCGCTGCGAAGGCTAAGCGGGGGTGATTTCTTTCTATCCTTGGAGGAGAGAAATAGCGCAGCCCAAGACACTGCTTATGAGTGGAAATGTGGCAGGAGGAAAGGTGCACGCATCGAGTTTTCAGATGGAAGTACTCCTCCCCAAATTGGAGGAAACTGGTACTCTGAAATCCAGGAGTTGAGTTAATATATCGCAAGGGGTGAAGTAAAAAGACTTTGAGCCCGGAGAGAGAAAGGGGAAGGTTCATTTTCTATCTGTCGGGAGAAGTTTAGAAGTGCAGAAGAATTAATCATGAAAACGCTTTTAATAGAAGTAAAAGACTCGAGTGAAAAAAGGAAAGTGAGAGAAGAACCTCAACCCTTAGAAAGAAGGCGAGACGATGGAGAGGGGTGTTTTGTCCGATGGGAGAAGGGAGTTGGACGTCTGAACCGTCGAAAAAGCTTCGGAGTGGGAGATCGGCTAACTGATGGGGGGCATTGGATGGACTTCCCGAAAAAACTCAAAGGCAAATGTCGTTGTCTCCTAGAAGCTGCAGTACCGTTTTCGGAGTTCTCCAGGCGAAGACCGGGTCGTTCCTTGCCGCCGCGGTTAAAGCCGCCGCGCTGAGACTTGACCTCTCTCCACACGCTCGGTTCTAGTCGGAAAAGGAGCACTGGAGGTGGAGCAAGGAAATTAATCTTTAGGGTGAGAGACAGATGTTTGGGTTCGAGAAAAAAGGAAGAAGGTCCAATAATTTCGGATCGGGGGGAGGTAGGGAAAGGGTTGGTGAGTTGTTATGGTTAATGACCTATGAAAGGGGGAGGAGAAAAAGGAAAGTAGAAGGGAGAAGCGTGATAGAGAGAAAATCGCTAGTTCCTTGTTGTGCTAAGCGCGGAACGTTTTTGGGGAGTCGGGCCTCCGAGACCGAGAGAGTGGGTAATTGTATGTAGGTACATTCGGGAAACAAGCGAAAGAATTTAATTGAACAAAAAACCTTTCCGTACGCAATTCATACGAAGCAAAAAAAAAATATGGAAAAAAGCGATGCGACGCCAGGAAGTAAGAACGTGGTCAGATTGTCATTGTCGTCCTTACAATCAAGGAAACAGAGACGTTGCTGATGAAATATCAACAACCAGAGGCATTCTTCCCAACAGACAAGAGGGGGGAGAGGGAAGAAGCTCAAAGAAGGGACAAAGTGGAGGGATTTGTCGATTGACAAGGAGATAGGAGTTCAGTGGAAAAAATCACGAAAAGGAAAAGAAGAATAAGAAAGTAGGATGGGGAGTCAGGGGGGGTATACGAAAAGTACAACGGATGAAGAGAAGAGGAAAAAAGGAAAGGTAAGGACAAAAAAAGGGAGCGCATCGAGCGGGGTGGGAGTCAGGGACGAAGCCGCGCGATTGGAAAGCAGGAGGAAGAAAGATATCCACAAGGTCAAGAAAGGGCATACACCCGAAAAGAGTTAGCAAGAAAGTTATGGGGAAGCAGGCGAATCACGGTAAAGCACGTCGAGGAGACTCCCACAAGCAGAGGTGTTTGTCGTGATTTGAAGCTACCGCGGACTGTAGACATTAAAAAAAAAGCAAAAAGATCGGGCGTCTTTTGCCGGTACCTGGTCCAATTTGTCCGCATTCTCAGGCAACGGGCCTATTACACGAATTTACGGCTTATCCCTTCTTCACACCCGCGAAAGAGGGACGCTCTAGAGACACCAGGGAACACGGCCCTCTTGAGTCAGGGATCACTTCTGAAGGGAAAACCAGGAGATCATACTCAAGGCCCTCCAACCTGCAGCTGAGGGGGGAGATTGAAAGTAAAGGAACTTGCCTCCGCGTTTGGGAGGCAGTAGGCAACGATACCAGTGTCTATTCTTCTCGAAAAAGACATACTGTCAAGAACAACGGGGGAAACGCTCCAAGCCGGTGAGATTGGGCAGGAGAGGCTTGAGGGTCAAGACATAAATGGGACGAAGAACCCGTTACTCCTTACTCAATCTAAACGGTTAGCCGGACGCGAAAGTGGTGGAAAAACAAAAGATGAAATGTGAAACAAGGAAGAAAGTGGAGGCAGAAAAAATCTCAACAACGTGCTCTATTGAAAAAAATAGTAAATCTGGGGGCAGACAACCTGATAGTAACGGAATCCATCCGGCTCCTACAAACGTGGTGACTGAATGGACCAGTGCATCAGCGGCTAGGAAGTAGCGAACAAGTATTAACTATCGAAAAAAAGGCTTCCCTATGGAGGAAAGAAGGGAGGTTCAGAGTGAGGGACAGTCTTCTAAGGCAGAGATGATTCCTTCTTAATGGTAAATTCGCTAAGCACATAGGAAGTTTAGGGAGGAAATGAGAGTGAGGGTTTTACACAAATGAATCGCGCGACCACTATGGTGACAGAGAATTTAGCTTTAGGAAAAGAGGGTGGTGAAATTCAGAAGTCATCCTTGTAAGAGGTTGGAAACTGAAAACGAAGGATGACGGAACTTTTCCTAGGGGGAGGGAATGGGAAAAAATACAAAGCGCGGAGCGGACAGATGTTAGGTAGCTGGCTTCGCTAACCACATCATCTACCACGGACTTGGGAGGGGGGAGGAATGAAGTAGAGAACATTAAAGAAAAAAAAAGAAGAGGGAGGGAAAGGAATCTAAAATACGTGAAAAGGAGGGGCTTGAGGTCCTATAATTGAAGGGAAACTCATCCAACATTGATGAAGGATGTGAGGGATGTGAGACGATGAAGCACCTACATAAAAGAGACTACGGAATGTCGAATCATTGAGTTCTCGTAGTGAACCGCACCGCTGCGGAGGAGAGCGGAGCTCTTAGTAAAAAAGGACCTTTATCATTCTTTTAGAATTAGAGAGAAAAACCATCAAAAGCTGGAAAGGATGGAGTTAGAATAAAAGGGAATTCTAGTCGGGACGGAGACGTGAAGCGTCGAGAAGACGTTGGGGTGCGATACATCTTTGGGAAAAAGAGAGAAGTTACGAAAAGAGAATGCGGAGTGTAAGTATACTGAAATTCCGGCAGAGGGTCAAGGCACCACACTCATTTAGTATAGTGTGGCGATTGTAAGTACGCATTTCAATAGTAGAAGGATTTCTTGAGAAGGGAGAGTTCAATATAATCTTTCGGT
>Ga0179591_1377525_pt1 | contig 10654 bp, 5 predicted proteins | sample CZOMad2_1_08_16f_FD_182891 | JGI IMG/M metagenome (GOLD analysis project Ga0179591, IMG submission 182891) | Vadose zone soil fungal communities from Angelo Coast Range Reserve, California, USA - CZOMad2_1_08_16fungal (PacBio error correction) | ecosystem: Environmental > Terrestrial > Soil >...
GATTAGCATGAACGCGGGCACAGAGTAAGGGGAGGGGGGGGGGGGAGGGAAGAAGAAGGCAATGAGTGGGAATGATAGGGTGTTCGGAACGCAGGGGGGGACCTTTGAAAGATGGAAAAGTTGTGGCTTTACGACCGCATCGGAGTGAAGGAGACGTCTTTACCCCTATCACGTAGGAATGGACGGAAGGGGAGAAGGGACCGCTCTGAGACACTTTGCCAGGACCGGTCCAGGGGGTAACTTTTTCCTTCCGGGAGGGGGAGAGCTTGGTGGGAAAAAACCTAACTTGAGAAAAATGTGAAAGAGGTGGTCAAAAAAGAGGTCGGTGGAGAGGAGAAGCTGCTCCCGCTCTAGCACCAAACATTTCAGGCGTCATTGGCCCTTGAGGGGAAAACAATCAGGAAGGATTAGTAGGCTGAAGATGCAGAATCCACACCCGTGCACCCTTGGGACAACTGGTGAGTTGAATCTTAGGGAGGGTGCTGCTCAGCTTCACTCTAACGAGGAAGGCGAGATCAATAGTAAAAAGCACAAGAAAAAGAGAAAGGGAGGAAGAAGACCGGGGGTTAGAGGAGTAAATCGACTCTTACAGAAGTGGGGTTCTCTCACATCGACAAGAACCGCTTTATAATGTCTCGGGGAGGGGGAAAACGAACGCTAGGGCTTTTCTGGTTAAACCCCCATATAGTTCTGGGGAAAGGATGAGCCTTTAATTCCGAGCAAACCAAAACGTCATGGAAGAAGGTTTCCCCGAGAAAGGGATACAGAGTGACGTTAGTGAAAAGCGTAGTGATTGGTCTGACCCCAAATAATCTCAAGGGGGGCCGACGCTGCCGAAGAGGGTAGTAAACGGGCGACACTCTTGCCGTCCTTTCAATCATCACAGAGGACTCAATGGTCTATGGTAGGATAATAGATAGGGGGCATGTAAGAAAATTCTGTGGGATGGCAGGGCTGAAATCTAGTTAGGTAGGACCTCGGAGCAAGGGTAACTCTTTCCTTGTTCTAGTGAGATAGGCGAGGAGGATTGCCCTCACAAAGCATAAGTGGCTACATCTAGTAATGTCGGGAGCGGGAGGGGGACGGCTAGCTACTGCCAGCAGTGTAGAAGAACTTTGTACTAGCGGAGGTAGGACGGACGTTCACGCAGAGTGGGGGTAAGGAGGGAGGGCGGCATTAGCCGAGAGGAGGTAGGACCCCAATTGTTCAAACTCTCACGGGGGAGGGGGGCGAAGCATGGACGTCGTGCCGACGAAGACAGCCGGACCGACTCGAGCGACGGGGGTAACCGGAGCGGGGGCCGCGCGCTAACTCTGGGGCCCATCGAGGGGCCTCTGAAGCATTCGTTGGGAATTAAATTGATTTTTGGGGGTGTTGTTACGGATTGACCCTTGAGAGCAACTCAAGACGTCCTAGTTCCAGCCGAGTTGAGCAGGAAGAAACTTAACAGAAGACGAGACAGTAACAATGATCGTATTTTTCCATCCGGGCGGACCCGAACAGAGAAACCGGAGAACCCCGACCGGAAAAGTATCACTGTTACGATACCGGGGGTCCTTTATAGGTGGGGAGATTGCTGAGATGGGAGCTCTCGGAAAGAAAGGTCCAAGCGTGGCCCGCCGAACTGGAAGTATCAGGAAGGGATCCTATCCGTTTTGACTCTTGTAGAAAACTTCATCGGCATGGGCACCAATGGCGGAACTGATGGTGGAAGAGGAATCCCTATCGCCAAAAGTCCACGGCCGCGTCGGACCAGTCGCGACAGCGTGGGGAAAGAAGCAAATCTCGGGAGAACAGGGCGGAAGATTAACGAGATAAGTGTTCGAAGGAAGCGGTTGTTTGAGAAAGTAATTGTATCGGGGCCCGAGCAGCGGGCCACCCAAAACCCCCCGCCTTCTCAAGAAGGGCTAACCGGGTTATGGGGGCGAGATATAACAGAAGAGACTCAGGGCTGGAGAAAACAAGTCTACGCCTACTCTGGCGGCCTGTTAAGGATGGGGGGCTAACGGGTGTGGACATCACAACAGCGTCAGGGGGACCATGAGAGAGGCACAGATCTCATCCAAATAACACCTACGCACCGACGAGACTCGTCGAAAAAAAAAACAACCCTGCCCAGGGTAAGTTATAGGATATCTAAGGCATAAGCCCGAGAAGAACTATCTCTAAAAGAGAGAAAAAAAAGTAGTTATTATTAACTATAAGAGCTCAGAGGGAAGAGCGTCATTCGACGAAGTTTTATCAGGGAGGAGTGACCCCATCCGCGCCACTAAAGGGAAGGGAGCGCGCGACGAACAGGCAGAGCGGTGTCAGATCCTTGATATTCATGGGAAAAAGAGTACACAGAAAAAAAACTGTTGCGTTCGGAGACATCGGGGGAGGGAAAAACGCCTCCTTTGCCAGAGCTGTGACTGAGAAGGGAGGTCTGCCCCGCCGCTCTACTTGCTGTTAGGGGACGAAATCCGTGTCAAAGACTGCGCGGCGGTTTGCAGACGGAAAAAAACGGTTCGGAATGAGAAGAAGGTCTCTCTGAGGAGAAATGATCATCGAGGCCTACAAGTCCAACCAAACAAAACCCACAGTCAGAAGAGCGCGTTTTCTCGGAGCCAACTGGACGGTTCTGCCTCGAGCCAAGCGGAGGCAAAACTGAAAATATGGGGTGTACGACTCGGGGGAGACGACAAGGACCTGAAGGGAGATGCCTGGTGGAGGGGAGTGAATCTGCACTAAAGGGCGGACCTGGGCGGTTTCAAGGGTCTTGGGCGCGGACTAAAGGCGCAAGTGCCGAGGAGAGTTCAAAGTATATCAATTGTTCGAGGGAATGAGGAGATTACGGGAAAGGATACGTCCTTAATCGGGGAAGGGTATCAGCAATATCATAGGGGGTTCCTCTATGTTAGGGGCCGGTTCGAGATCGGGCGTATACCTGCCGAGGGGCGATACCAGATGGCGACATCCGAAAAGGGTCTAGAGAGAGGAGGGGAAACGCCTTGAAGAAAAAATATGTGCGGCGCGAAAAAAAGAATCAAAGCTTCCGGAAGAGAGTTCTATAGTTGCCGACTAAAAGTCTACTGCCCCAACACGGGACAAGACAGACTCACTCCGGGAATAGGAACTCACTGGGGCTCGACTTATCATTGAAGTAAAATCCTTAGCGCTGGTGTCCAGGCAGAAGCGTCGTCGCCTTACAAGAGGCGGATGGCTATTCTGGTGCTATGTATTAGTAGGTGGCTGGGAAAAGACGTACACGACGTCATTCTATGATCAATTCAGGAACCAGAGGAATCAGTACTGGGCTGAGTCTTAGGAAAATTGATTCAGGAATGTCAGGTGGACAGGATCTTTAAGGGGTAAAAGAGAATAGAATCACCGAAGCTCTGACTTGGAGGAAAGGTCGAAATTGTCCTGCAACCGACGAGAGATTCCAGTCGAGCAGACTCTATCGATGAGAAGATCAGAAGAGTGAAAAGAGGCAAAGCTTACCACAATAGTTCAGCACGAGTTCCTTAGGGGAGGGACGGGCACTCCAAATATCTTAAGGGCTCGATCGCAAACAGGGGGGGCAGAGGGGAACGTTGGCTCGGACTAGAGAAACTGTTCTCCTGAAGAAGGGGCTCTGTGTATGGGGGTACATAAAAAAGAATGGGACTGAAATAAATCCCATATCAGTAGAGAAATATGAGTAGAAAAGATTCAAAGGGAGAAGGCTGGAATCCTGCCAGAGGGGGGGACGGTAGGGCCCTTGAAGGATCGTCTTCGCAGTCCGACATCTCAGTATCTTGAGAAAAAAAATAGTAAGGCCACCCATGAGATTCATGATCGGGCACATCACAAAAAGGGGTAAACTGAAAAAAGACGGGGAGCCTCAGGAAGGATGATTCTCTGAAATCATGGACGCGCGAGGGAAAGGAAAATCCTATGGACACGAAACCTCAATGGGTGTCACTGGAGAAAATGGGGGATCATCGCGCTAGGGGGAGTGAACATGAAGAAGCTGGGAATGAAGAGATCACTTCAAGAAGCAAAATTCGTGGTTAGAGTGGCAGGAATAAGACCAGTCGTGCCAATCTCTGTACCTTAAAAAGAGCAGACACGCGGGACCTAAAAGAGGGAGGTCTTGCTGGAAAAAAGGGCGAATTATGGAGCTCGAAGGATAATAAGGACCCAGTATGGCACGGTACAGACCTGGAAAGGATCTTTAGGGGCTATTGGGGGGGGGGGACAGGAGGCCTCAGCCTCAACGGACTTCTTGGGAACAATTGTCGGGGCACGTTCGCCAGAAGGGTGAAAAAAACAGGAGGAACTGCGGAAGAAATTAGGGGGACACAAAAAGCTGACCATGGGGAAAATCTGATCTCGCTCTATCTAGGACATGGCCTTGAAGAGTGCGAGGGGCACTACGAAACTTTGTGATCAGGGAACTCCCCTATTCGGCGACGGTACCGTGCGCCTTTACTGAAGAAGAAGCTATCTCGTTCAAGTCTGAGTGAACAGGTAATCTAAAGGGGCATCTGCGGGGGGGAAGGAAATGTCCTAACTCCGAACCTACCCGTTTGAGCCGCGAGAGGTCGTACGCTCAGAATATCTGACCCAGGTCCGCAATATGTTGAACTCACGAGAAAGGACTTCGTCGGGATCGGTTGCACCGAAATACCCGAAAATACGAAAGGAGCGGCAAAAACGACACCAGGGGGGATGGAAGAAGAAATTCGGGGTCGAGGCAGGCGTTAACTAGCCAAATGGCGCTCTCCGAGGAGGTATATGAGCCTGGGGGATACTGGGACATAAGATGCGGAAAGGTTTATTTTAGAGAGTTGAGACAGAAAACGCAAAGGTCTTAACTAATTAGCACATCAAGCACTAATCCTAGAGTCTTAGTTTGAACAGGCGGAAGCCGGCGTTGCACAGGCACGGCGTTGACAGGAAAGTTTGGTCAGCACCGAATAGGGGGGCTTGAAGAGGAACCTTCTTATAAACCAGAGGCACGTCGGCAAGGAAAGGACGATACTTCCGCCCGAGAAAAATGATCAGAACTACAAGGGTGGAAGAGAAGGAGGATGCATGTGGTAAAAAAAGGCCTTGAGAAATTTTCTCCTAATGTTCAGAAAAGAGAGGTGGGAGGAGAGCAATATACAGAAACTGATGCCAAGATCAAAGTGTCATCATGAAACTTTCTTGACGAAATAATTGGGGGAATTAAATAAAAAAAATGCAACCCTGAACATGATGCAATTTTCAATCCAAGCATACATGGAGTCTAGAATACGGAGGGATAGAAAAGGTCCTACAAAAAGAAAAACGCTGACACACCGGCGGAGGAGGCCTGCAACAAAAGCACCACGCAAGGGCTGCTCGAGACGGGCAGAAGGGCCCAAGACTTCAGAAAATGAGGTCAGAAAGAGTCATCGGAGCCTGGGAAACAAAAGGGAGAGGAGTTAACCACCACATAAAATTGGTCTGTTACCAACATAGGATTGTGATGGGGGGACTCTTCAGTCCCTTAATGCCGAGAAAAGAAATTATGCTGAGCCTGAGGACAGTGGGAGAAGGGTAGGGAACGCGGTGGGGGTGAAGATAATTTAGAGTTTGAGATGCAAGCAGACGAAAAATGGAAGGCAGGGAGGGGCGCGAAATAAGAGAACAGTTGAACGGGCCCTATTAAGAGAGCTGATTCAGGGCATCGAAAAAAAAATCCTGTAACAGGGCGGAAGTCCGTGATCTATATGAATCATGGTTGATTCGTTGGGGAAGGGCCCATCGTCTGGAGAGTCATTGGGGCCTCGTAGAAGTAAAAGGTCGAGCGCAGAGGGATCCTCATGACGTATCACCAGTGACTAGGTCCGGGTAGAGCTAGGCGGGGGAGGAGCAGGATTGGTTTGACAACGACCGAAATCCGGAAGGTCCGTTCATCAGCCGACCAATAAATCGATAAGGGCGGCAGCTGGGCGGAGAACTGGTCGAGATGTAGAAATCAGGGGATATCGTCGAGGAAAGGAAAGTTTAGAGGTAAGATAATATCGTCGTGCATGCACAAGACTACCGTGGGCGCAGCCTCGTTCGTCGGGAGTGGAGAGGGAAGTAAACGAGAAGGGTGATCGGACGAAAATCAAGAGCATTCTGACGGACAATGCTCTCGTCGAAAAGTTATGCTGTCCTCTTGTCAGCTGGAATAGAAAATGGAAGAGGGGCTCTGAATACGTGTCCGGAGAAACCTAATAGGGAACGACCATCCCACGAAGACCTCCGCAGGGTAAAAGTTCTACTAAGCGTGATCAGAAGGAAGTAGCTAAAAAATTTATCCCAGCCCTTTTCGGAGATGGAACCTCAGTGAAACTTGAACGTAATTCACGGCTTTGGAAAAGTGAAATTCGTGGGGAAGGAAGTGGGCCGATCGGCTTCCAAACTACCTATCTTCGGTAACGTGGGCTTTTGCGGGGTGGGGACCGACAGAAGTAATCTGTGGGTCGAAGGAAAACACACACAAAAAAAAAAAAAAACACCAAACCAACCCCAAAACAAAAAACAACACACACCAAAATGATGACATAAGATATCTCTAACCCAAGTAGGTAGACAAAAGGTTACTCTGACGGGTCTTAAAAAAACGGAATCATCGCGACGGAACGATCACGTAAAGAGCCAAGGCAAAAAGGAAGAACGCCTCGAGGAATGAGGGGGGGGGGGAATCGAAGAAGGGCACCTCATATTCAGATAGAAGGGTCAGTATAAACGAGGGAAATTAGAGGTGAATCTGAGACGACTATGTCATCGAGCCACAGAAATGGAGCGACTTGAAGAAGCCTAGGTTCCAACGTTTGTGACCTACTGGGGTGCTCGAAGCTCCCATAGGAGATGTCAGGGAGGGCAAAACCCATTTGACCCGAAGGCAGTTGGGAAGGGAGATCGAATAGAAAAACTTGAGAAAGGGGAACTAGACGTGCCCATCGTATTCGATCATGGAACAGAGAGCTTCCGATCTGAGTCATCGAGAGAAGTCAGGAAGGGGATGAAAGGGCAGCAGGTAGAATGAGAAAACAAAGGGAGGAGCGTTGTCCTAATAAAGTAAAGCGCTTGTTTGGGGTAATCTGGTTACTGTCGATAGGGCAGGGAGGAAAAATCTGGAGGAGAAAAAATCACCTGCTTCTCCGGTATAAACAGGGTCAAACTGTCGAAAAATAGTGCGGAAGGGATTTACCACTACAAGAAAGAGGAGATCGTCTAAGAAAAAGGACATCGTATAATCTCGGCAGGCTCTTGGAGGAACCGCCTCGTATATCAGGAAAATGATCTTCTGCACGGCTGAAGGTGGTTCCGAAGATTTCGAGGAAAAGAAAAAAAATCGCTGGAAACCCGCTCGAGACGTCCGAGCAGCATCCAAGTCTAAAATTAGAAATAGATCAGTGTCGCCGCGTCCAGCGAGAAACTGACCCAGTTTTTCTCTTAGGGAATGTCGGGCCAGGGGGAATGAGAGAATCTCCAAGAAAGAAAAAAAAAAAAAAAAAAAAAAAAAAAAAAAAAAAAAAAAAAAAAAAAAAAGAAAAGAAAACAAAAAAAAAAAAAAAAAACAAAAAAGAGAAGAAAATATGTCAGGAAGAGGAAACGCACTCGCGCTGTCGCATCGACTCGCAAAAAACCAAACTTATTTGATGAGAGAGAGAAGGGAAGCAAGGGAGGGGGGGCAATTCGGAAGAAGGAAGGGACGTTATTCAAAGGGCCCCGCCATGGAAGCCATTCCACCTAGACACACTGGGCTGGTGTTTCGCTCTGGGGGGACAGACGAGGAGAAAACGGAGGCGGTGCGACGGCTGTGGAGAAAGGGATGAGATGAGAGGGAGCGAGTTATCGTTACCTGAGCGGAGTGGTGATGTTCCTCGAATCGTCTGGGAAAACAGGCCAAAAATGGAAAAGGAAATAGACATGGGAAGGAGATAAGAGTCAGGTAGTCACACCTCCAGCGAGCTTCAATCAGGCTGTTCGGCTGCGCGATCGCTCGGGGGGAAGGAGGTTGTAAAGAACGCGCGTCTAGAGGAGGGATCTATCTCCAGAACTTTGCATCCACATGGGAGAAGAGGGACGAGGTATCGCAAGAAAGGGCTCGAACCTAGAAGGATACCTACAATACAGCTTCCATATCAACAAAACACATCGAATTCCTGCCGGCTGAAAGGAAAGATCTTCAAACCGCAAGACTGCTTCACGTGGTTATCGGCGAATGCTTGAAGGGAATAGATCTGGCATTGGGAGGACGGAGAGAGGGAAAAACTCTCAGAGGTACTTGTCGCAAAAGACTTGCTGGCGACGAGAAACAACGTCCTTGATCCTGGGCACAGGTCAGGTTCTCGCCGAGGAGGGCACATAAAGAAGGAGGGGCACCTGGGTCTCACGAGCCATTACAAGCAAAGGGCTTCGGGGGTCAGCTGCTACCATTCTTCAAAAGGTTCAATAGAGCTTTCAAGGAGTAAAAAATGGGGAGGGGGGGGGAGATAGTGGCCTAGGCTTCTGGGGGATCTGTACCCACTGGGCCAAAAATCTATACAAGCCGTAGGTAGAATCCTCGAGGGAGGGTCAGAGAAAGAGACCCAGCCTGGGTCCGCGTCTGATAGTGTAGCCAGGGCTCGGCTCGTTGAGAGTCTTTCGGCTTTCTGACAAGAGGATCTGGGAGACATGGGAGATAAGAGCGTGGGATCTAACGCGGCGGGGTTCCTACGGATTCAGTCAGATGACAATAGATCTGTGCTGACGCGACAAAAGATCAAGGGGAGGGCCGCGTCTCGAATCTAGGTTAGGAACGTGGCCGAAGATTCTAGGCATCTCGGAAGGGAAAAAACGGCACTGGACACGAGACCCCAAAGAATACGTTCAAGTTCACGAACGTTCTGAGGAGATCCGGGAATGGAGAAAGAGTCAAACGACGGGAGAACATCTGCCAGCTCATCTTATTCTAACAGGAAACGGGAGATGCGAGGACTGGTTGAGGGCTGGCGGCGAATTCAAAAATCGACGGCAAGGGATATAAAACTCAGCGCCGACGTCATGCAATCATTCATGTCAGCCTCCATCGGGCAGGCATCATGTCTAAGAAGGTCGGTCACGTACGTGCGGCATACAGCTCTTGTGGAAGTAGGGAAGTCTCTACGTGAAAATAACATCTACCTCACCTGGAAGAAACAGGGCGCTCAAGGCAGAGCTTGGAAGGAACTACGATCTGATAGACGAGTCAAACAATCTCTCATCGAGAAATCAAAGTCTGCTCATCGCAGAGAAGGGGGAAGAAAAAGGCTCACGAAAAAAGGTTAACGAGGAACACGGCGTCAGATTTCTTTCGTGCAACGAACCAAGCATCGGCAGAGGGCGCCGCGATAGAAAGAAGTCCCTAGGGGAAGACGAAAAACCGCGGCAGCGAGTAAAAACGTGACTCGGGGAATCTTTCATAAGTCGAACCGACTCTTGGGACTTGCCATAAGACCATGATTCATTATAGTCTCAAGCGGAGGACTACCCACGCGACGCAAGAAGGGTCGGGTATGCTTATTAAGCGTATAACGGAGAAAATGAACTCTGGCCCGTTCCAATTCCAGGCGCTCCATCTGTAAGGACAAGGTAAGGAGAAAGATCTTCGAGAGGGGGGGGGTGGGAAAGAACTATAATAGAAAAAGATTTCATGAATCGGGAATAAAAGTTTTAACGCTCAAAGATAAATCGTGAACCCTCGCCTGCGCTACATGACGTTTGAGGGGGGAGAGGAGAAAGGGAGACAAGCGAAGCTTGACGAAATCATATTTTTGTCCGCCTCAAGAGTGGGGGTCACGCGAGGTACGGGAATCAGCGGACGAGAAGGAAGAGGGTCTGTCAAATCTATTCGCTCTCGAAGTTGAGACACTCGTAAGAACGTAATGAGCATAAAAGGGTCTGTTGGGGGGGGAGAGGCAGGAATACTCGGGGAAATAGAGGACCTCTTTACGCGTTTGAGGACACGGGAAAACTAACAGGAAGAAAACAGCGTAACTCCCATCGGAAAATGAACTGCTTGAAACCTTTCAGAAAGGAAGGGGGGGTTTCTAATCTTCAACAGAGCATCCTGTCCAATATTTCCTGGGACAAGGGGCCCGGCATGACGCTTGGGGAATGGGCGGGGGGCTAGGATCGCGCGGAAGGGGGGACAAGCGATAAAACGAAGTAGTTAAGAAAAGGGAGGGGTCACATGGAAAGGCTTTTGAACCACCTCTCGGGTATAAAAACCGCTCTTAAGAAACTATAGCCACCTGGCCTACGGGAAACGTCGGGAGAAGATCTGCGGCCGGGAGGGAAAAAGGGGCATGTTCTGGCAGAAGGCAGCGTAATCTACGTTTGAGCAGGCCACGTCCAGATTAGGGCGCTAAAAACTCCAAAAAGGGACGTTTAAAACGAAAGGAGAGGACGGCTCTGCAAGCGATGTCTCAATGTAAATCGATGAGAATCTTCTTAAAGAAAGTGCAACAGAGGGACCTCGGACGCCCTACCCGTGGGGGAGTCTGCAGACATGGGTCGAAATCAAAGATACACCAATAGGTACCCGGTCCGTCATCAGGCTGGAACGTCGTCCAAAAGTCTGCTCAGGAAAAGGAGGTCGAGCGCCATGGTTTGATCGACAAGGAATACAGAAAAACGACCTCGA
>Ga0179591_1286988_pt1 | contig 10653 bp, 6 predicted proteins | sample CZOMad2_1_08_16f_FD_182891 | JGI IMG/M metagenome (GOLD analysis project Ga0179591, IMG submission 182891) | Vadose zone soil fungal communities from Angelo Coast Range Reserve, California, USA - CZOMad2_1_08_16fungal (PacBio error correction) | ecosystem: Environmental > Terrestrial > Soil >...
AACCCTTTGACTTTTCGAAGTTTAAGCAGCTTGGCCTAGTCGGGAGGAGATAATGTTAACGAGGCTCGAGCTTCCTGCGAGAGACAGAGCGAAGCTGTCGAGGGGCTCTTCAAAGGGGGGAAAAAACCAAAAAAATCGTCGTTTGGCCGAGTTCAATACGAGACATGACCCCCTACGCAACGTTGGTTGTTGGGGGGGACGTCTGGACGAAGGAGTCCTTCTCCGGCACAGGATGAAAAGGGGGATTTGAGGGAGATTTCCGCGGGAAAACGAGAAATCGCGTCGGGACTGGCTGGTTCGGATATCCTATCACGACCGGCCGCCGAAGGAACTGGGGAACTACAACAACTGTCGTAAGAAAAAAGGCAACGGAGGGCAAATTCGACTACGAAAACAAGGGGGGTGAGATGAAGACTTGTGCGGGTCCAAGGGGGGGGTGGTCTGACCCCTGTAAGAAAGGGAAACTGGATTGTCGTGGAACAGGAAAGGGACATTATATAGCTGTAGGGGAAAGTTAGGAAGGGAACAAAGATTCCTGTTCGAATAGTAGGCGGGGGCTGAAACAAAAGAGAACTAATGGAGAATCGAAAAACACAGCTGTAGGGATTGGAAAGCCGAGAGAGTCTCATCCACACGAAAATCATCAGAACAGAGAATAATTCCGGACGGGAGCAATCTTCGGGAAGGAGCGCTAGGTTATTAGCGTTTGATAAAAGGAAGTGACAGCGCCCAAAAAGGAGAGAGGGGGAAGGGCTAAGGGAAAGGTCCTTGGCAGGTCCATCAAAATACTTCCATCGGGGGGACCAAGACAGGACCGGGGGGAAAAGGAGTGAAGGGGAAGGTGTCCAAGGTTGAGGTGGGAACCTCTCCAGGAGAGGGATCTGGAAGTGATTTCAAGTAGGAAATACCGGGGAGGGAGACGCGGCTATAGTAAAAGTCCAGGGGAGAGTCGGGGGGGTCGGCGTGGGAACTACGGGGCGCGTAAAGGAACTGGTAGGGAAGGAAAGAAGGTAACCACTTAAGTAAAACGGGGAGAGACAGGTGTTCAAGCACTTTAGGTGGGTCAGAGGCCGGGATTATTATTCCTTCAGGGTTCGGTCGTAAGACTTTGGGGGAAAACCCAGAAGAGAAAAAGGAGGATTAAACCACATGTCTGAAACATGAAAAATGAAATAAAGAGTAACTAGTCCAGGCATCCCTTATCTACTAACAACACAACATTATGATTATTACAATAAGGGAGAAAGGGAGAGTTCTTAGGGGAAAAGTAGTGGGAAGGTTTAGGGGGGGCGAGGAATGAAAGAAAAAATAAATAACTGGAAGAAAAATGAGCGGGATGAGACTGAGTCTAAAAAATACAAGGCAACAACTCATCTTACAAATAGACGAAGGAGCCATCGAAAAGCTACAGAAAGGATCATTGGTCTACCCGCTTGGCATTAGGATGCCTCTTAAAAAAACCAAGAATGCGGAACAACAATAAAGACGTCTGGACAAAGGACTGTTACGGACTATAAGCGGAGTCCATAGAGAGAAGACACGTCCATCTCATCGAGGTTAAAAGATTTCTAAAAGGGCGACGCCCACCCGACGGTGGAGGGCGGAGGGGGGGGGTCAACAATAGAAGGGAGTTCGGATGTATCGCGCAACTCACGGCGAGAGGGAACCAAAAACGCTCTCCAGATTCAACTACTAAAGTTCTGCGAGGGAAAGGAAAAGACCGGCGAGATAGGGAAGAGGGGAAGACAGCAAGAGCTTCGCGTCGTGGAAGAGACGCGGATAGAAGAAAAAAGGAATGCCACGGACCGCGGTCTAAAGCTCCGTTCGACGGGGCCACGCACCTCGAGAAGACAAAAATCATCGGCAAATCCTCACAAAAAATGGGCCGAACGACAGGTCAGAGGTCTCAGCACAGGTGTAAACAATGAAAAAAGGAAAGGGTAAAATGGCTACCGTTACACGAAACGGCCAGCCAATGGGGACATACTCTATCACCACGCAGGGTCTAGAAAACGGGTGACAACGAAGGGTTCAATGTTCGAAAGGAAATTGGCGGTCTCATTCAGGAGCGGCAAAGGAGGCGTTAGACGAGACGGAAGGGGGGAAATAAGCGACGCGATGAAACCGAGCGGGGGGGCGGCGGGCAACCCAAAAATCTCAGTAAACTTGGACCGTCTTACGGGCAGGACTTTCCGAGACAACTGAAACCGAGGGACAGTTTATTTTGGGTATGGAGGCTTTCGAATGCCTTTTTTTTTCGGCCAAAAGAACACGTGAGGTTTTGACCCGGGAAAGACCTCATAGAAATGTTCTTCAAGACTTCTCCTAAGATCTAATCCAGAGGAGTCACCGAAGCATCTCTCAGGACGCAAAGAAAATCTTTGGAAAAAGGAAAAGTTTACAGCCATCCAGGATTCGTCGGTTGATTTCACGTCAAAGTGTCAGATCGGCGAGAAGATTTAGTCGCCGACGGTCCCCGTGCAAAAAAAAAAGGGGCTCGAAGACGAAGGGGGCCAAATGACGGAAAACGAGGGGCCAAGAACAGGAAATGCAGATTTCTGACGTCAAAAGACCGAACCGCACGAACTACCAGTTGGCGCGGGGAATTAAACCATCCTAGTCAAAGAAAATTATAAAACCAGAATTAACTAGACAAAAAAGCCATTATACGGAGGGATTCTAATTTCAAAAAAGGAACCTTACGGATCCACTCCTCAGAAGCAAAGGACAGGGAAGTAGGATGCCTGTACATGACTCCAACATCTCGGCTTAACCGAGGATGGGAAGACCAGAAAAACGCTACGGTGGGTGGTGACGGAGATTCACTGAACGTCTGATCAAATTTTTGCAGGAGGGCGACGATCTGAGGGACGGGGAAGAGATTAGGACAAGGCGAACAGGCCCCGGTCTAAAAAGGGAGGAGTACCGTTTGCTTAAACACTTGGGAAACAGGGTGTTCTGAAACTCTTTGACTCCCGGTTCCATGTTTTACATGGCAAAGGACCCGGAACAAAAATAACCACCTAACCGACCTTGGGGAAACTTAAAATTGTAAAGTGGGGAAGCGGGGACTGGGAATGGTCTTATGTCGGGAACAGTTGAGGATGTCTTTGTGAGGCGACGGCGGAGAAGGCAGGGGAAGCTCAAGAATCGTATAGGAGAGAAGGCCCGAAAGAGACTTTGTTTCTCACAGGCCATGAAATCAAAATGAAAGGCAAGACGCATAGGCGATTGGGGGGCCGAGCAAGCAACAGGAAAGAATAGTGTCTGCTTAGGAGAACACAGCTGTTCCGTGGCGAATAAGCTAGTTACTATAAGTCGAAGGAGGGGAGAAGCTCCGAACCGGAAAAAAGGAGACGGAAGAAGCGGGAAAGAAAAGTATTTCTTGCGGGGAAAAATGGACGACGCCAGGGAGGAGGGTAATGGAGTGGAGGGACAATGAACTTTTCTCTTGAGGCACTGAGGGTAATTACTGTCCAAGCAAACAAGTCATTCCGTGAATCTTCAACTGCGGCAGCACTGTCGGTTTTCGGGTGATAAAGGACTACGAAAACAAAAAGGAGTAGGGAAAAAATCTATGATGCCTACTCAGCCCTAACGTCTAAGGGGACCGAAACCGGAAGAGGAAGTTTGCCAGACTCTCAGGGAAAGGAATTCCGCAGCAACAGGGAAGCGACTCCTCCTGCGCGGAGGAGATGGTCAGACCAATCCTGCGGCGCAGAACGAGCAGGAAGCGAAGGAGGTAAAGGGTTCAGGAGAAGAGTTCAGTGACGCCAAAGCGGCAGAAGACGCGAAAAAAAAGGGGGGTAACAGGGAGGGTTGCGGCAAAAGGGGGGAGTGAGGCTGCTCTTGAAAACAGGAAGGGCCGAAGAAAGGGCCGAGGCGGGCTTAGCGGCCGAAACTATCATGGAGTGAGAAAGACCGGGGACCGGCGGCCGCCAAAGAAATAATTTCGATTCACGACAGGGTCCAAGGTTCCGTTCAAATTCAAAAGGTCCATGATTCAAGGTTGAACAAGGGGAAGGACCTGGGGCTGGGTGGCTTGGTTTTCCGGGATAAAGAACCTGGGAAAAAACAAGGGGGAAAATAACCGGGGCGATGGTAAGAAACAGTACTGGGAAGCCACGAGAAATGTCGCTAGGTTTCCGCGGGCGCGGGAAGAAAGTTACGAAAGTGAGTCAGCGGTCGAAGCCCTGAGGGTCTAGTAGTGATTCTCAGTGACATCAGGGCAAAAGGAAAAGGACCTTCCGTGTCGAGACGCAATGTGACCGGAGGCGTTTCGGAAGGGAAGGCAAGAATAGACTCCGCGAAGTGGTTAGAGTGGGTTCAAGGAGGGGTTCATGCGAGAGAAGCACTTTCGCAAAATTACCGGGCCGGGTGAGAATTGAAGGCTGGGGGGTTTCACAGCAAACAAAAGGGGGGTAGTGCAAATAGGAGACAACTGTTCAGGGGGCTTTTCTCGGCCGAAAGAATCCCAAAGAAGGGGGGTCTGGGCGGTATCGATGCTATTTCTAGAGAGTGAAGAAGCCTTAAGAGGGGGGTGTTGGGGGGTGAACCTGCCACTGTCCCGAAGAAAGACCAGCTGGGGGGCGCCTACTTCAAGGGGGAAAAGCTTTTCTGGGTGGAAAAGCCTTTTTCACGGGCCTATATGGAAAGGGGGGTGAAGCCGCCGTGTCTTCTTCAGTAAGATAAAAAGACCATTTATGCAGAACAAAACGGACGTTTTTAACTACGGCGAAGATATCCATTCCCACTCCATAACCTGGCAAGAGTGGGGGGCGCTCACGCAGCAGGAACGGTCAGGTCCGTCAAAAAAGGTCAGATAAGGAGAATGGGGTCTGAGGAACGATCTATTCGACATCGGATGTTCTCGGGTCTCAGGGCACGCTGCTTAAGACGATTAGCGTGCAGACTCACATGCCAGTCAGAAAAAAAAGAAGGTACCTCGTCGAACAAATGAGAGGGATCCGAAAAAAGGGTCCCCGAGAGTTATGGTGAATGAAACGGGAGCCATTTAAACCTGATCTGACGTTGAGGACCGGGAAGGAGACTATTACCTTTCGTAGGATGGGGGGGGGGGGGACCAGATGACACAGTCGATACAGGGGATTCGGTCATAAAAGGGAAAAAGAATCCGGTAGGCACCGCGAAACGGTCCTGTGGCATAAAGGAAGATATATTAGAAGGAAATGATCGGCAGACTTCCGATGGGTGACAGAACGACTATCGGGGGGGGTATTAGGGGGTTAACAGCAAGGAACGAAATCTTAAGCAGAGCAATGTTAGGAATTCAAAGGGAGGGGGTCGGAAAGTTCCTCCACTCCATCTGAAAACAAGATACCCTACACGATGGGTGGGGAGGAAACTGGAAAAAAATTAAACCTCTAGAAATTTAAATTGAAGGGGGGGAAAAGGGTATAACGTAAGAACTCATCGAGTCAACATTTCGTCTTTCAGTCTGGAGGTTTCTTCCTACGTGACCGGTAGCCCATTCTCAACTGGCAAGCGTGAAATAGAAGTCTCTCTTCCTGAGTGGGAGGGGTACTGCTCCTGAGGGAGAGATAGGACCCGCGGCGGAGGCCTACGTCCTCTTTGTCGGGAAGAAGTAGGTACTCAGGACGCTTGAAAAGGACGGGCTGTTAAGAAAATCGATCCTAACGCGATGCATCCCTGATCAGAACAAAACGGGTATTTATTAACGGAGAGGAAATAAGGGCGCGTGAACAATCTGGGATTAAGGGACGGATCCAGGAACTAACAAGGAACTTACCCTTCCGCTTCTTACCTGGGAGGGGCGACAAAGAGCCCGGACAAAGCCGAGAAGATCAGGGCGAAAAGGGAAAAAGCCGGGACGGGAACCGTCTCAGTGGGTCGAACGCTGGGGCTCGTCTTCCCGGGCTTAGAAGTAAAATAAGGAACAAACACTAAGAGACGAAAGGAGGGGGACAGAGACGATTCATCGTTATTCAAGGAGTAGCAGAACCATCTAAAAAAGGCCAAAGAAGGGGAGAGGTGTGACGCTTCTCAAAGTTGTCTATTCAATCAAAAGAGGGAAGGATGTCAAACCCCGGAGGAGACGGCGGACCTCAAAAAGAAAAAGTCGAAAAGGGAGAACAGAATTCTCCAGCTAGGAGGAAAAAGGGCTGTTCTATACACTCGACTAAACACGGCGAATACGCAGCGTGGGATCCATAAAGACCGGCTGCAAGAGGGGGCCTGCTCGCTAGAAGGGCGGGCGACACACGGTACCGCGGGTTGAAAAAAGAAAGACAATTTCAGCACGGTGACCACGCCTCGTACGAACCAGGACACCCATGCAGATACAGAGAAAGGCACCGGTCCTTTGACAAGGCAAGATTAGGGTGCGGAGTCAGTACAACAGCAAGACGAGGAAAAAAAAAAGGGAGGGAAGAAAAAAAAAAAAAGAGTAAATCGCGAGACGACGCGTGCCTTACTTAAAAATCAGCTCACACGTAAGGAAAAGGGCAGGAAAAAAGCGGGTTCTCTGAAAAAAAAAGACGAGACCATAACAGAGAAATCTAGGTGAAGCGGCTTTACCTAGGCCAGAACCGATCTGGGGAGGGTCAAGGGGAGAAGACTTTACTGAACCAAGTACACCAAGGTTATTCGGGTGGGTCATTTCTACTTGAGATGAAAGAGGTAAAAAAACGACGAACTCTTTGAAACTGAAAAAAGCAATGGGTAGTCGCACGATCTAAGAAAAAGCAAGAGCGTCATCCGAGAAGAAGAGTCAAAAAAACATCTTCTTGGGACTACGAATGAAGGCCAAGTTAGAGGCCATTTCGGCGGGCAAGCGTAAGGTCCGAACACGGGAAGTTTCTATAAGGAAGGAGAAAGGGCCTGAACGTAAAAAACGGGAAAGGAGGAGAAAAAACTAAATGCTCTGACCCCTAAAATCTCAAGAGTTAACAACGGTGGATTCAAAGACATTACCGTAAAAAAAGGCGTCTCGTCGACGAAAAGAGAAACAAACAGACCAGTTGGTCGGAGGATGGGGACAAGAGGAAACAGGGATGCGCGAGAAAGAGGACCAGATGCAACGGCCATGAAAAAAGGGGTCTTCGAGCGCAAAGAAATACAGAGAAAAAAAAAGAGGTAAAAAGCTCAAAGAAAAGACGCAGGCATTAGTAAAGGCGAAAACAGCCGGGGAGGAAAAACCAAAAGAAGTTCGTCTTTAACAGAAAAGAAGATGTGGGTTTACTAACAATGTAAAAAAGACTATATCACAATATGGCTTGTCCCGTGAGAATACTTGAGCGGGTGCAGTGAGAAAAGGAGACCTCTGCCTAAAATATGGGGGTCTACCTTCGGTTCCTCGGTTTAACGGGGGAGTTTTATTTCGAAGATTTGAACAAGTACGGGGTGCCCAATGGGGAAAAAATTTTCTGGTAATAACAGAAGCAAACACCTCAGAAAAGTGGAAAATTGGGGGGACCGGTAAAAACTAGGGGAACGCTGGAAAAGACCTTTTGGGGCACGTGGCATACGCGAAAGGGAGGGGATTCTTTTTCGGAAAGAAGCTGTCGCGACGTCAGCTCAGCAAAAAGCGTCCGCTAAGCCACCCCGGCAGGTGACTTTAGGTTTCCCCTGCTTCCTTAACAGGTCCAGAAAGAAAAATTAAAAAAGCACAAAAAACAAAGTGTCGAGGAAAGAAAGCCGGAATGGACACAAGAGCCAGTTTTCTCGGGCTGCCAAAGGAGAAGCCTTCCGTGCTACGAAAAGACGGAAGGGCACGGACGGGGGGATAAGTCTCGCGGTAATCGAGGCGAATTCTCCGCGAAAGAGGCTTCGAATTTAAGACGGCAAAAGGGCTAGGTCCTTTAAGGTTCCAGTGGAGGAGGGTGGCGCCTTTCCTGGATGCAAGTGAGCAGGCGACACGGCTGCCTTCATGCCGGTCTAGGAAGGGTGTCACACAAACGAGGAGGAGAAAATGGAAGATCTTCCTAAAGCCGGGGAAAAAGGGGTCGATGTAAGACCTTACTCCTGATTCGGCAGTTGGAGTCAGGACTCGGCTCAAAAGTATGGAACTTTATTAACTCTAACGATACATCTCTACTGAAGAAGAATGGGTCGTGCGCCCTAGATAACTGCAGACTCGAAAAGGATCGAACTGAATGAGGCGATAATACATCCTTTACACCAGAAAAGGAAAGAGAGGTTGGAGAACACGAACTCGTCGTGTGCAGACCTACAGAAAACTGAAAAGGCATTACACAGGAGTTTTTCTACGGCACCGAAAGGCGGCTGGAGGTTTACGATTTGTAATGGAAGGAAAGGGGGAAAAACGAAGTAGGCCGGCCAGGCTGCTTATAAGCGCTGATTGCTGACAGAGAAATCACGGATACACACATCAGAACTTCGTCGGAAACCGAAAGTGAAAAGGTGGAAAAATGGGGGCCAGTTTTCCATAGTCCAGAGGACAATGTTACAAGGGGAAAAGGGCCGGGTCGGGGTTCGTGGTATTCAGAGAACGTAAAAAAAATGGAACCCTGTGGAAAAGGTAACTGAGGAAGGAGACAAAGTCCCCGGGGGGGAAAGAGGAACACGAGGGCAGCAGTATGACGCGGGTGAAGGAACCTGGTAAGTCCAGCTACGGGAATTAGAAAGGGCTCTAACTCCGGGAACATAGGTTGGAAGGCCGTTCGAAAACGGAGGTGCTCAGTAAAGGGAACGATCGGGACGAGTAAAAGACAGCTTGGACGCAAAAAAACCGGGAGTTCTATAAGTGTAAGACACACGACGCACGCGTAAGGAAGGGGGCGTGGGCGTAACACGGGGGATGGTCCGTTTGGGCTCGCGGGGGACGACCCACCTTTTGGAACGGATAAAAGAAAAGTTGGGGGCTCATGGATCTTGTAGCACGAAAGAAGGGAGGGAGGGGGGTCGCAATAAAAAGCAACGGAAAAAAACGTCAAGGTGGGAGCGAGCGTACGAGTCCGGTAAGGGGGACGACTTTCTAATCTTGAGCTGGACAGAGAACCGTTGGGAGTTGTAGACCCCGATCACTTTAAAGGAGGGAGCACTCATTCCTAGCCTAAAGGCATCTTTGGAGTGAAGGGGAAATAATTTGCAACGGCAAGTGTTGGAACGTTTCACCTTGGGTAACCGGGGGGATTGGCCTATTCTCTCGCTGGACTTGGACGCGGATTGGAGCAGGGTACCTAAGAGAAGACACCATTTGGGAGCGTAAAAAAGTTGCCGTTCACCACATCAGTAGGGAGCGAAGCGGGTCATATTAAAGTAGACAGAGCCGAGTCAAAAAAATTGCTCTTTGGTTACTTCGGCAAGTCCTTCAGAAAAAAAGAAAAAGTAGACACGTTCGGCGGGGTACACGACTCAACAGAGGAGATCTGCGAGTCACGCGACATTTTGGACGGTCTTAAAAGGCCGGGCCGGGAACGCCGCCTAGGGACGTAGAAAGAAAATTTCCAAATAATGCCAAGCGAAAGAGAGGGAAAAGGTGGGACATCACCCTGGGTGGCGATGCCGCCCTTTTCTGCCGACGTGATGGTGTGAGCACCCTTTCTCCAGGGAAAAACCTAATGTGCCGTTGCAAAGGAAAAGGGAAGGGATACGAGGAAAGGTCACGGGCGGGGGGGGGGGGGGAGGGGAGAGCAGATGCACAAGGTGATAAATCTCGTAGCGGGAAAAGCAACCCTTCTAACTCCGAACATCAAGGCGAAAACGGCCGGTACGCCGGAAATTCTATTCAGAGCGCTATCACAAGGACTCGACTTAACCGGCTAAGGGGGGAGAGTACATCGGCAGGGGTAGTGCGGGGGAGAGAAGAGAAAGGCTTCTCCGAGCTGTCTGGATCGCTTTGGAAAGTCGACGGGGTTCGAGGTACGAAAAGGAAAGGGGTTGAAACATCCGCCCGACAAGTAGGGGGGAATTGAAGGGGGGCAACGGTTTTAGGAAGGAAAAACAGAGACCGGGTCTAATCTTGGGTGTAGGGATCATGGGCTTTAATCATCGGCGGAAAGAAAGGCCTTCCGATAGGGGTGCGGACCGGGGGAATGGGGGGGAAGGGTAGAAGCCGCTGGTCAAGGGGAAGAGAATGGCCAAGGATCCGTAACCACGGGGGAAACGGTCATTTATGTAATGCGACGAGGGGCTGAGGGCGCTCTTCCGTCTTCATGTGCGGAAGAAAGGAGAAAGACAGAGAACTGGAAGTGCACGCAGTGCAGATTGGTGTTGAAGGATGAGCCGAGAAAAACCCGATCGCGAACAAAAGGTCATAAAGAAGAAACAAAAAGATATTATAAAGAGATAGAGAGTTATGGGCTCTTGAGAGGGGAGGAAGGTTGAGGAATTATCCAAGATCAGGGCGGGAAAGGAAAGGACGTTACCGCAGGAGGAGACTGGGGACGAAAAGAAGGGAACGAAAAAGACTAAAAGACACTAGCCTCTTGCCTCGCCAACAACAGTGACCACCTCGCGCTTGTTCTAAGAGGGAATTCGTCCTGAAGCAAGGCGTAAAAAAAAGGAAAGGATTCCTCACGTCGACCACCGACGAAGGCCATCTTTATTCGAGGATGGAAAAGAGGGACCACCTTCCATCTCTGGAGGTGGGATCTGACTGAAAAAGGGGGCGACATTAAGAACGTGCGGCGGTATTGGTTCAAAACGAGG
>Ga0179591_1369978_pt1 | contig 10653 bp, 9 predicted proteins | sample CZOMad2_1_08_16f_FD_182891 | JGI IMG/M metagenome (GOLD analysis project Ga0179591, IMG submission 182891) | Vadose zone soil fungal communities from Angelo Coast Range Reserve, California, USA - CZOMad2_1_08_16fungal (PacBio error correction) | ecosystem: Environmental > Terrestrial > Soil >...
AAATGAGCTTATCGAATGATGGCTATCTCTCGAAAAAAAGGAAGGGGGGGGGGGGGGAGGAACATAGGGCACGCAGAATGGATTAGAGAGGGGCTAAGCGAGACTTGAGTTGTCCTAGAACGAATCCTGTCACGCCGCAAAAAGGTGGCACTCTTAGAAGGCGAGTAAGATACCACCTGGAGAACCCTCATTCGTAAAACGCTGGCAAGAAAATGGCTCGAAAAGGAGGAAGGGGGATAGCAAATCAAGAGGTCAAGACGATTTGTGAACCTTCCATGCTCTATTAAAGGTGGAGGCGGATTGTGGGGGGAGGGGGGGTAGGTTGTCTTAAATGTCAGCGGCAAAAAAGGTGCGAATAGACGTGGCTAACTAAAAAAGGTGGGAGAAGAGCAGCAGTCTCAGAAAAAAGATAGAAAAGGTAAATTTACGGAGGGACAGGCTACTAGATCTGACGGGGGTTTGGCCGGAAATAACTCTGGGGCTTGGAATTGTTAAAGGGCGTAGTGCCAAATGAACAAGAGAAGAACCTTAAAGGAAAAAAAATTTAGGCTCTCAATGAACAATGTCTTAGAAAAACCGGGGGCTTTCAAAGGTGCCGGGGTGTTGAACGTTTGAAACAAATACCATTGTACGATTGGCGATAAAGCAACTTCCCAAACACAGAGTGGCGGAATGGCCTGAAGGTGTAAAAGAAAAAGTAAGCGGTAGGGTGCGAAGGTGGATTATAAAAAGGTACTGCACGGGTTCAGGGAGAGTCTCTTGGGCAGGAGGTGTCATTCCCCCAAACCCTAAGAAAAGGGTCCAGGAACGGTCGGTCACTGAAAGAAAGGGGCTTTAAAAAACAAACTGACGGCGAAGGGGGCTCTCCTGATTAAAAAAGGAAACTTCCCAAGGACAAAAAAACTCCAAAACGCGGAGAACTTCAGGACGAAAGTGGGGCACACGGCTGTCCTTAAGCGCCTGGCAGAAAACTATTAGGCACACAACCAAGTGGATAAGAATCGTCCGGCTGCCAGGGGGAAGCTTGAAACTGAGAGGGCGTGGCGCCCTCGTCGTCGCGTCCGACATCGTAACTAATGTCTGGGAAACAAGGCCTCTGGAATCTTAAGTAACACCTGTCGCGGGGGCAACACCACTGTATGGGACTCCTACGCGCAAACCACTACCCTTTGAACCTCTAATAGTCAAAATATCTAGAAGCATTAAGGACTTCCGCCACATGCGAGCCGCCAGTCAAGCAAGGAATCCCTTAAGGGGAACGCGCCCGATCCAGGAAAAATCGGGTTCGGCTCCTAAAACGATGAGAGGGGGGGGGAAACAAAACGGGGGGTGTCCTTCCAAGCGCATTATGCTTGAAGCAGAAGGTCGTTGCCTTGTGCGCTGGAGGATCTAGGGTGCCCACGGGGGCTATCTGCGACGAGGGGAAAAGGCGCATTCTTGCCTAGAAGTTTCCCCTCAAGGGACCCTTTCTCGAAGATAACAGAGGTGCCCCGCGGAGTTGCCGGCAACAAGGCCAATCCTGCCCGGCGAAAATAAGGTCGGCCGATAGGGGATGAAAAGTGCAAGAGCGAGAACAAAATGAGTCGAGACAATCGACAGGACAAACGCGCGCACATCTTGCGATGAAGAGAGAGCGGACCTGGGAGGGAAAGTTGTGGGCAGCTTGAGGTTAAGACATGGGGAATATAGTCCCGGATGGGACTGGAGACAAGCTAGCATCTACCCAAAAATCTGCGCAAGTTTAAAAAACCTGAAGGGGGGGCCGTTTTGGAAGCCGGGATAGGCGTGCACCGGAAAGGCCCACGACTCGCTGGTCGGAAGGATAAAAGAGGGCCCGATGCCTGCAGGGAGAGGAGGCGAGTCCTGACTCCGTCCAGTGCAATCAGGGTGTTGGTGAGAGAGGCCTCCCATCCAGGGAGGACTGGGACCGCGCTCTTACGGACGAAACCCCAAGCATGTCCTTGTGGGGAAGCGAAAGATCGGTCAATTGGGGAAACTGGATAACTTTGAAAAAGTGATCAGAGCCTGTCTATCGAGACTCAACAAACAGGGAAATTCAATGAAGATGAAGCTCGGCTGAACGCTGACCATGGATCCCGGCAGGCCCTATCGGGCTGAAAACAAACTCTGGGTGCGTAATAAGATAGAGGAGCTGGACCTTTGTTCATCGGGCTGTGAGCCGAGCGAAAAAAAAAAAGTCAAAGATGAAGGTTACGTGGGGGGGGCCCGTCGGCATTAATGCACAAAAGTTAGGAGGAAGCGATAGGGCCTACCGACTGGCCGGCGTTCGGCGGCAACCTGGCCGAGAACGGTAGAACACCATTGGCTTCCCAACCGGCCAAAATGAAATGCTGGGCGTTCTACAAGAAAGAAAGTCGGGGGAGGAGGGACCGGGGGAGGGCTTGTGGCATAAGGAGACCTTCCTAGGCACACACAAGCTGTCCAACAGGGAACTTGGTAAGCGAAAAGTATCTGATATCGGGCTCTCTACAAAAGACTTGCAAGCCAGGGTCTCTGGGGTCTTTCGGTGCGCGGGCACTAGCATACCCGACAGGAAAGGAAGGAGCATGTAAGGAGTTGATTGGCGCAGATCCTCAGGGGACAAGGGTATACGAGAACAGTTCCCGGAAAATTATGGCTCTTGGAGGGGACCAAGACTCCCGGCAACATTTGGGAAAAAAAAGAGCCTGGGAACTGCAAATCTCATTGTTCGGGGGGTAGGTAAAAAAAAAGGTCGCCCTTAACTGAAGCAACGAGGCATCTGCAACGTAAAAGGGGAGCGGGAAAGGAAAACGGATCCATTGAAGAGTCCGGGATAATCGTATCTGAAGACCGACACCGATTTTATCCCGGATAGGGATGTTCGAAAAGGGATAAACTGTATGGAGCTTACCCGAAGGGACCCGGCCCTGAGGGAAAAGTCGACGTCTTCTCAGCGGGAAAATGAAGTTCAGTTCTCGGGGGGTCAGGCGCCGCGAGTGTCGCTAGGAAGGTTTTCAAAAGGAAGATTCTTGGCGGAAGATCCTTCCTTGTTAAACCATAGGGGTCCGCACGAGAATAGCAAGAAGGGGCAGGCCCCCTCACAGAACGATAGGGCAAAAAGCTGGTCAGTATCGGAGGGAAAGGGGAAGCTGCTAAAGGCGGGTGACTCGGGGATTAATGGGACAGGAAGGGGGGACACATGTCACGGAGAGGGGGGGACTCTAGCGTTACGGGGGGGTTGGGTGGAAAGTGGAGACGGGAGAGGAGGCACCGGAAAGGGGGTGGTTTGGATGGCTTAAAGGGATGGCCAATCGTGGAAACGGAGGTCTGGGAAAAAGAGAAAATGGAGGGGAATAGACCTGAACTTTACTATGAGGACCTGATACTAAAAGAGCAAGATCCAAAGAAATTAGGGCTTTCGGGGACAGAAGAACCGGGAAAAAAAATCTGGAGGGGGGCCAAGAAGCAAGAAGAAGGTTTCAAAGGACCAAAAGGGCCCCTTTTGGAAAACGGTGGTAGCAGAGGTTTCAAAAGGGCTAAAAGGGGATGGAAGACTCCGTATGTAAGGATACGCATTTGAACATCCCGACAGAAGGGGGGGGAGATAAAAACCGGAGATCTCTTCACGATGAAGACAGAAATCCGCTCCCGTAAATGTCTATCCGGTGAGAGAGCCTAACCCATTTCCGACTTGAAACGGCCTATGCCAAGGGTCAGAGGCATTATGAACACTGCGCTATTGGAACAATCACAAGAAACTCAGCTTGGGGAAGTGGGTTTCTCAGTCGGCATAAGCTGCCACCCACAACCAACCCAAAAACAAAAAAAAACTACCACCCCACAAAACACCCCCCAAAAAAACCAAACCACCCCACACAAAAAAAAAAAACCCACAAAAAACACCAAACCACGCCACACAACCACAAACCCACAACCACCCACACAACCCCCCAACAAAGAAAAAAAAAACACAGAAACAAAAAACAACAACAACACAAAACCAAAAACAAAAAAAACAAAAGTTCCTACGCCCAGACGCCTCTCGCCATTGAGGAGGAGGGAGGAAGGGGTCAAATTAGAGGGAAGGACGAGATCTTTCTCGAAGTGACAGTAAGTACTCTATGTAGTGTGAAGGAGGGAGTTACATAACGGGTAGGCTTCCAATAAAAAAAAGAGAGGGTTCGTCTTAAATAAAGCTCGCGGTTATCAGAAAAAACAAAAAAAAGTAGGGATGAGAGGAATATATCCTATCTAGGAAAGAGAGAGGACGGAGACTTGAGGGGATCCTAAGCGCAGGAAAAGGAAAGACCCGAATGCAGATAGAGGAGAGAAGAATTCCTTAGAAAAAGCGATTCCTAAAAAGGAGTATGGGAAGAACCAGCTGTAAATGTGAAAAGCAATTGGCTCGAAGGCCGGAAACTTTCAAAAGAGGAGGGAAAGGCATTTTATTCAAAAAAGAAAGGGGGCCTAAGATGAACGGGGTGTTGAAGTGGGGAGTTATGCATGGGGGGGAGAGGAACATGCATTCTGGCAATGGCGACTCGAATGGCTACCGAAAAAAGAGAATGTGTCGAGGCAGAACAGGGATGACATATTAAAGGTCAGATTGAGGGGGGTACTGATAAGAGGAAAGCATGGTTTGGGCATGAGAACCGCAGATTTGCGGATTGGGGGGGAAGGGGGACGATTCCCCTAGCTAAACCGGAAACGAAAATTTAGGAGGGGATAAGGGTTTCCCCGCAAGAACCCTTTAAAAATTCAAGGGCTTTGTGAACTGTTTGTTGACAACAGCCATGGAAGGAGGCTGGCTTTTGGGAAATCTAATGCCCAAAATTGAAGGGGGCTTACCTGAGATCCGGAAGGGAGGGGACGAAGAAAGATTAGGGGGGAGTGGAGATTTAAGTTCAAAATTAAGCATCAGGTTCCAGGGAGGTGAAGGTCTTCTCGACCTGGGAATTCCAGATTCCCTTTTCAAAGAAAGGAACACTGGAAAGCAAGGTCGTGGAAAAAAAACAAAGAGCTTCCGGCTCCGCAGAGAAACGGGAGGATCAGACAGAGTTCCAAACAAAACAGAAAAGAGACGAGAGGTTCCCAAAAGAGAAGTGAAGTACTACATTTGGGGGGCAAGCTGTCTCCGGAAGGATAAACTGCCGCGGAGAAAAGAGGACAGAAAGGAGGATAATGTTCTTCCCTGCTCAAGGGCAAAAGGTTGAAAACGGGGACAGGTCATTTGAGTCGGGGAGTGAGAAGACGGTTTAGGGGAAAAGAGTTCAGATGCCCTATTGACTCCACCAAAAAAAATGAAGTGGAGAAACTCTGTCACGGCCAAGGCAAGAACCCACCACTGGCAAGAGCCCCCTGAAGAAAGGACTGAAACGCTTAACCGAGCCCGAAAAGGGACGTCCCGGGGGATAAGAAACAAGGACAGGACTTTGTTCCCAGCGGGAACGCCGTCCCGTGAGGAGAACGCAGACTTAAAAAGGATCATTCTGTGACAAAAAATCCGGAGAAAAAAAAGGAAAGGGTTCAAAAAAGGAGCCGCTCTAAGAAGGGACAAGGTTGAGAAAGGGGGAAACTACATGGCGCCACGGAAGCAGACGCGAAACTTATTTCAAAAATTAGAGGCCTGAAGGGGGGGGAGGAATCTTTACATTGCCGTTTACTTCCGCACCCAAAAATTGGAATACCGGCTATTGCTTGGGAAAGGAAAAAAGGACATCGGACACGCATTCTGGGTCAACCAAAAAACGCAGAAGAAAGAAATTTTGGGTGCTCGCCGCAATTAGCCGTGCTTGGGGACAAAGCGGAGTTGCCGAAAAAACCAAGAAAACTTCCCGAGCATATCTTCTAAGAGAGAGGGTTCTTTCAAATAGTTGAACTCTCTGCAAAAGAAAAGATTCTCAAACTCAGACTTGCAAGCTGTACTGTTGCAAAGAAAAGAGGGGGGGAGGGAGACGATCGAAAAAACGCACTTAAAGGATGTGTGGGAACTCTTTGAGGGAGCGGTGTCCAGAATAGGCTCCCCTGACGGCCAACCTAAATAAAGCTGGCCAGGCTTCGCAATTTTATGCACGATCAGCAATCAGTCCGTTCGAAGGGGTGAAAAGAGGGAGCTAGAACTTCGGTAACGGAACTTCCCGCCGAGAATCAGACTAGGGACAGAAGGCCCTCTTACCACTGCAAGAACCAGGGGGAGGCGAGGCCGAAAAAGAACATATTGCAAGGGGGGTTTGGACGATCAATACCAGCCAGACAAAAGGGAATCTAGACTAGGAGATTACGACAAAGGAGGGGAAGTTGTCCAAAATATAGGCCATTTGCTCGGGGAATCCAACGGGAGCGTTCCGCTCATCGCCTTAAGAGAGCTCTAAGTAGAAGTAAAATCTACTATATAGCGAAAAAAGGAAACGCGGAAAAAAGTGTATCCAATAAAAGCCGTGGGGGGATTTGGTGAACGGATCTTTTTCGTAGAAGGAAGACAGCTGCAAGGGGGACAGAGGGCGGGGGAGGCCGACGTCAAAAAACGTATGACGGCCAGAAAAAAGGAAAAACGGGACCTTCAACGCGCCGCGGTTTTATGAAGCAGGGCTCTGGAGTGAGCAAGAAGTCCTCCATGGAGCTGGAGAAGTGGAATCGACCGTAATAAAGACTATTAGGAAAACGTGCATCACCGAATGAGCGGGGGGGGGCTCTGAAGACAATCAGGCGAAGAAATTAAGGGGGGGAAATTCGATACGCATGTTTTTTGAAAGAAAGGGATAGATTCTGGAAGCCAGTGGCCTATGGACCTCACCCACAACTGGGAAAGGCTCGTAGGGGGAACTACAAGTTCGCGTAAACGGGTCAAAAGGAAGCATTCGATTTTAAGGGGGGGAAAATTCAAAAATGAGGTCAAAGAAATCCCTATGAAAAGAACCCCTTATAGACTTATCGAGGGGGGTGTCCTTTAACATAGGATGGGTTCGCCTTCACCTCCCGAAAAAGGGGGCTAGGAGAGCAACAGGTTGAGCCAAAGTATTGCTCGGTGGGGAGGGGGACCACTCAGGGGGAAAATGTCGGGGTAAATGTCATAAAGCAATTCCAATTTGGGTAAACCTCAGGCAAGGGGGCTCGAGGCAAACTATGGAAGTGAAGGAAATCAATCCGAGTTCGTGCATTTAGGCTTCGTGGGAAAGACCATCGGAAAAAAAGTACCTACAGCAAAAGGCTTCATACGAGCCGAAAACCGAGGTTTTCCGGATAAGGGTCGGCGGCCTTTGTACAAATGAAGGTTTCAAGGGGGAGTTCTCAGGACGCTCCACGGAACAGGGAGGAAAAAATTGAAACAGTCAGCGCGGATTATTTCGCAAGAAAAGGGAGTCCAAGGAAGGCGTATGGTCAAAAAGGTTTCAAAAACTTTCTCTTTTAAGGCGGGAAGGGGGGGGGGTCAACGCTAAAAGATGGCTTGGGGCTTCAGGAGGGCGCGACTGCCTGGGAGATGATCTAGCCAGAAACGATTTCGGAAAAGCCCCCCAGGAAAAACTAGGGAACGCCACGAATCACGGGGACCCAAGGAGTTTGCAAAGAGGGAGGGAGGCACCCGGCAGGTTAAGGCTAGAAGGATGGGTAGAATGCGAAACGCGTCAGGGAACGTCTCGCTGAAGGAGGACCCTTGGAAACACAAGAGTCGTACTTCTCTTTGGGGGGGTAAGAGTAGCAGTTGGGCTTTGGGTGGGCGGGGCAATGGGGAAATTGATGGGTAGGAGACCTTAGTCAGGTTTTTGGTCAACAAACTGCTTCAAGTGTGACAAAGCCAAAAGGACGGGATGGTGAGGAAGAAAATGGACATACAGCGAATGCCTTTAACAGCAGTCCTGAGAAAAGAACGGAGCAAGGTCCCGCTAATAGGGACCTTTCTGAAAAAAACGTCATAATCTGGAGAAGGGAAACAGAAGGGTGCCCTTGTTGTATCAAGCCAAGAAGGAATTGGTGTACAAACATTCAAGGAAAGGGGGGGAACGCAAAAGGGGTCTCCTCAAGTGACATTGTAAAGAGCACATGTCATACGGGAGGGGACGATTTGGTGGCCAAACGGGGATACGCAAAAAAGAACGGGTCCTCAAGAAGAGAAAAAGACCAGGCGAGGGCCGGAGTAATCATGGTTAAAATAAAAAAGCTCATTACTAAGGGGACTATCCGGTGAAGCTTACTGCACGAAAAGGAGTTTTCGCTTGCCACTGGATTTCCCGGCCCAGCACAAGAAACACTGTAAAAACCTTCCCCCCAAGGAGAAAGGAATCAAACACGCCTCCAACGAGCCTTTCTTCATTGAGTTGGAAGAACCGCCCGCAGCAAAGAGATTGCGGGTCTTCCTACGGGAAAAGCTCGCAATTGCAGGAGGAGGAAAGGGGTCGTTATCAGGGGAGTTCCGAGCATTTTCCGCTCAGGGCGAGGAAACCTTAGAGGTGGGACAGAGGTGAGAAGAGGCGCGGAGTATTCAAAGACAGTCGGTCGGCGGAGGTTGAGGGGAGGATTCTAGTCTCAATCAACGGAGAAAATAGATAGCCTAGCGATTAGCTAAGCGACGAGAAAAAGGGGGGGTGACTAAAAAACGATGTCCTCCCGTCCTGCAAAAAGGAAAAGAGACTAAGAGGACCGGCAAAAAAGCGGCAAAATGCTAGGGGTACGACCAGCTGAGGAGAATCGCGAGTCCGGGAAAAAGAAAAGAAAGGAGGCTGAAACGGAGGGAAAATAAGCAAGGCGAGAATGCCAGAGGCTTGATTGGAAAAGGGGACAGGCGATAATTCCTGACGCACGTGGAGAATAAAACGTAAGAGGAGAACCTGAAAAAGGTTGCGGCCAGCTAGAAAAAGCTAACGGATAAGTAATATCTCATAACTGTTGACTACCTCGCCTTGGGGGGGGGGGGCTGTCCGGAAAAAACTGTCTTTTCTTGGGGGGAAAAAAAAAAAAAATTGGGAGGTCATGCCCCTGAACAAGACGGAGACCGTCCAACCTAGGGTCGCTCACCAGGGAAGGCTTAGAAACCGGAGGGAAAGGGGCTGTTGGAAAAATGGGGACACGCAAACCAAGGGAAAGAATGCTGCTTGTGGCTATCCAAAACGGCAAAAAACACTCAGCGTGGGGGGAAACCGGGGGACAAATTTGAAAGAAAAAGAATAGGCGTGATCGGGACAGGTCCGGGTCCGGGGGGGGGGGGGGGGGGGGGGGGGGGGGGGGGGGGGGGGGGAGGACGGCAAGGAGGTACGACAGGTCGAGGGGGAAAGCAGGTTTGTCTGGCGCCGAAATCGTTCCCGGAAAACGGGGCCAGGAAAAAGACAAGTTTCTTGGAAAAAAAACCCACAAAAAAAGCCAGAGCGCGCGCAAGGGCGCTCCTAAAAATTGGAAACCCGCCCATAAAAAAAAAGAGGAGGCCACAGCTCCTTCGAGGAAGGACATTACAACGGAAAAGCCCTCCATCTAAGACGACGGCACTGCGGCGGTGATCACGGAAAATCCTCTGGGGGAGGGGGGAAAAAAAGGGTACTCCTTCAGAAGGTGGACCGGCGCGGGGCAGGTCAGGTTCGCCTCTCTTTCGCAAGGGGAGGGAGAAAGGGAAGATGGATTGGAATAAAAAAGCTCACCACAGTCGCTCTTGAGCAAATCAGCAGCGTTTTGCCAAAACGGGTCTCTCCCACTGACCTGGAAGGAGGCATGACTCCTCCTGGAAAGGGGAAAACCGAAAATGCCCGAGAGGAAGCAAGCCGCGCAGGACTTGGGAGGTTTTCCCGAAGGGACGGGCCTTGTCGGCCTCTCAAGTCAAAAGGATGGTCCAAGGCCGCGCCACGGCCCGTATACAATCTTGGGGAGCTCGCTCCGAGGAAAAAGGGATTACCGGGCGTTGTCATCGGGGGGTACCGGAAAAAAAACGGACAGTGATCGTGCAAGAGAAGTTGCCTGGCAAAAGGATCGGGGGGGCATCCCAGGGAAAGACCCGAGGCGTGCTAAAAAGTAGCGAATTCCGAGAGGCTGGGGGAATAAATAGGACCCCTTTGGAGAAGGTTCTCTAAGGAGAACCGCTGCTGGCCGCAGGTTGCGGAGAAGAAACAGGCCAAACAATCCAGGAATTCCGGAATAGCTCTGGAGGACGAGGACCAATATAGGGACGCTCTGACCTCTAAAAAATTCAAACTCTACTGTCACCATGTCGGTATCGGGCACCGCGTTCGAATAATCGACGGGGCAAAGGAAAAAACCGTTCGTCTGGTGGGGGAAAGGAAGGGTGAAGCGGCAAAAAAAAAGTTACAGAACCCGTCGAGGCAATTCACTCACGGATCGCAGCTCTAAACCCGAATTTTTTGTGCGCTTATTGTAGAAAACCACCGAAGAAAAAGGCCATGTCGTGCCGGTTTGAAGCCAAGAAGGGGGAAAAAGAAGATAACTGGCCTGATTACCTTCAAGGAACCGAGAGTGTAAGTAGAGAAGGAAAGATATTCTGACCAATTAAGAAAAAGGGAGGGGCCTTCCGCCAGTAGCCCAAAACACGAGACCCTCATATAATCGGTTGGAAGAGAAGGGGGGAAGACACAAAATAATTCAAGAAAAAAAGAGGTAGCTTATTACTCAAATCTAAAGGGGCAAAGCCAAACGGCATTGTCAGGGAGCAGTTAAATGCGTCGAGAAAGAAAGGAA
>Ga0179591_1144234_pt1 | contig 10652 bp, 6 predicted proteins | sample CZOMad2_1_08_16f_FD_182891 | JGI IMG/M metagenome (GOLD analysis project Ga0179591, IMG submission 182891) | Vadose zone soil fungal communities from Angelo Coast Range Reserve, California, USA - CZOMad2_1_08_16fungal (PacBio error correction) | ecosystem: Environmental > Terrestrial > Soil >...
CTCTGCTTGCGACGAAAGAAAGGCTGTAGATCAAGCCGGTTCCAAGCCCCGCAACGGGGGGGAGAAAGTGGGGACTCAAAGTCTCAGGATACTGTCATTGCGCTAACCTCTCAACTCTCTCCTGAAAAAAACAGAAGCCGCAAAAAGCCGGGGGAAAACTCCTTCAGCCGCCTGAGCTAGCCAGGACAGGAAGGGAAGGGACAAACCAGTGACTTGTACATAAGGCCCCCGAGCTACCGAGGCACGGTGCTCAATTTTTGAAAACCAAAATTGGCCGAAAGGGGTCCGACAGGAAATTCGCATCGGAGGGGGGGAAAGAAAACTGAAGGGCTACACGCGCCATCGGCGAGTTAGTCGGAAAATGCAGCCGGGGGGAAGAACAGGGGCTAGACAAGACTGAGGACCAATCTGCTATAACAGACAGACCTAAATTATCGATGAGAATACCGTGGTTGGACCCACTAAAATTTAGGAGGATTGTATCTCAACGGTGCACTTTCTCCAAGACAAAAAAAGGGGTTGGGGGGGGTTAGGGCCACCGAAACTCACCAGTTAGTGAAGAAGTTGGTGTTAGGAGGATGAAAGGAGGAAGGGAAGGTGGTGAGAAACATATAAAGGAAATACGCATCGGAGTTGCCCAGAGTGGGAGAAAAAGCAATTTGAAGAGTCGATACAAGAAAAACTAGGAGTAAGGTATTAACAGACAAAATTGGGTAGGAGGGGTAGGGCGAGAGAGAATGCAATTAACCTCCATTTAATCACGGAGATGTTGGTTAGGGTATTGGTGGGAAAGGAGGCGAAGTAGGTTGTGTGTGTCAGAGTTGTCGAGGATCAGGCTAAGACGGGGAGGGGGAGGGAAGTCTCGAGGGAAATGTCGAAAACCAATTTTCATGGGGGAGACACTTTACGCTAGGAGGACGGATAAGAAAAGGGGAGAGAGGATTAGAATAAATCTCTCATGACGAGAGAAAAGGGCCTTTCCTACATGGGTGGGTAGGTAAATTCTCGTGAAGAGGTAATCTAGTCCTCGGGGCGCAGGCATCTCTTAGCGCAAGGGTGGGTAACGGGCGATGGGCTTATCAAAGATGGAAGATAGAAGAAAATACACCTGGAGATTTGACAACATACAGGGACCCTGGAGAGCATCTTTCCGGAGGGGAAACCCTGAAGTCACGGGATCAATGAGAAACTTCGTCAGAAGAAGGAAGAGGTTCAGATAGGCGTGTCAAAAATAGACAGGGACGGGTTTTAGGCTGCTATAAAAAATTTGGCGGGGATCGACGGAACTTCAAAGAGGAAAAAGGAAGAGAAGATTTCTATAAATGTCTCCAGGGAGAAGGGTCAGGGCTCTTGGCGAACCCTTTTAATTGGGAATTAATAGAAAAGGGAGAAAATGGGGGGAGAGAAATACACCGAAGACCGGCCTTTTGAACTAAAGAAAGAGCAGATTGGGCCGGGTTGAGAGATTGGTGGTATGCATCATCAAGGATGTAAATGTAAGACGGGAGGAAGAAACCTGGAGTCCCCTAGAGGTGAAAGCCGCTCTTGAAGGGGGCTCAACCAGGGAGTGTTCTGCAAGTCTAAAACGCCGACACCAAGGAAAGTGGGGGGGGGGGGGGGGGGAAAGACGGAGCCTATTGGTTTATCACGAAGATAACCTACCGGAGCTTTCAAAAGGGGGGAACAATAAACCACCGACGACAGAGAGTTTATGAAGAAGGGCGACGAAGTCTATAATGGGGGCAACATAAGCATAACCAAATTGAAAAGGTCTTTTTTTCGGGGTTTCTTTGGATAAGAGGCTATACGGCAGCTTCCGAGTTGGAATGAAAAAGGTATCTAGAAGAGGATGGCGCATGAGGGCTGATAGGGCGCAACGGAGATGTTTAGCCGGGGAAATAAAATGGGGGTAGGGGCTGATGGCAAACCTTAAAAGGGAAGGCCTAGAAGGGTTTAGCCGACGGTGGATATCCGCGAGAGTATTAGCTGAAATGCGCAAGGCGAACTCGTTTCAAAACGGGAGAGAGGGGACGCATCAATCTCGCCCACGCAAGCAAATCAGAAACTGAGGGGCAGGGGGGGAGGGGTCAGGAAAGGGACAACTGGGTAAACAGGGGGGGCTGGGCTGGGGGAGGAGAAAACGGCGCGACCGTGTTAAAAAGACCTGTATTCTTTACTTGGCGGACATAGAGGGGGGGTGGCCGGGAGATCTCTCTATAATTTAAGCCTTCCGATGACGAGGGAGGTCTCCACCCAGATGGTCTAAAGGGCGGGCTGCTCGTCAAATGGTCAACGAGAACTGAGGCAGACCCTCTCCTCGGCCTGGTGACCCGAATGGACCGAATGTTCTCCGTAAGGACAAAGGTGGGTGCGTGAAGTCCAGGGTGAGAAGCTTCCATGCACGAGAGGCAAAGCGAGATTTACAGACGGGGGCACGAGCTGGAGGAGGTGTGGGTCGTCTCTATCCAGATTCAAAAAACAAAGAATAGTACACCTAAAAAAACAGAAAAGAAAGGGAGTTGGCTCTACGATGGGGGGAACGGAGTCAAGGTTCTATTGAAGGGTGGGTGGGGGGGGGCAGGTCATAGTACACATAAGATCGGCTAGCTCTGGGTAGTGTTAGACAGGGAGTGGAAGGACAACAAGATAATTTGGGTGGGAAGACGATGGAGAAGGACCTGGGGCATATTTCATCGTTGGTGACAAATAAGCCCGAAGTCCTCATTGAAGCAACCCAATGAACAGCAAGCGCCGGATGCCATCTTCACGCCGGGTGGACCAGATTCGAGGACGGCGGGAACCCCGTCACCCACCAAGACAAGGTAGAATCTCCTTGTCACCTGGTCCCTACCGGAGTCGCAGTCTCGCGCGACACTGTGGCCGGGAGGAGAGGGGGGGTCGTCGACTCTAAAAAACGTATCTCACATCTCAGGGGGGGGTCCGGCCCAGTATGGCGGTCCTGCGAAATAAAATGTAAATCTTTCCTCGCGCGACGGTTGCGGTGCAAGCCGGAATCTGCAGAGAAGCAGAGCGCCGGCGACGGAGGGGTGATTTTCTTTCTACTGCAATGGGAGGGAAGAAAGTGTGGGCGGCCGCCGATGCCGAGAAGGGGGGAAGATTCATCTACAATGGGGGGGAGGGGACTGCAGCTAGGAGATTTGAATTGGGAAATAGCATGACATCGGGGTTAAAAATATGTATGAAATGGGGGGGGGTCACGATTATTTTAGGGATTGACTCGGGCTCGGGGCGGCTTCGAAGAGGGTCGAAGATTTGGAAGAAATGACCAGGGCAAAGAGGAAACTCATTTAGTAGGGGTAGTGAAGGCGTGAACGTAGTGGAGGACCGAGCTCCGGGCAGAACAGACGAGTGCTACTTGATGAAAAAAAGGGGTTATCGCTAGAAGAAGGAAAGAAGGTGTTCAAGGGTCTATTGAGATCACGTAATCCAGAACGCTTCTATGGGGGGGCCCGCTAAACAGGCTGTAATGGGGGGATAACTCAACCCCAAAAAAGACTGATAGCTAAAGATCCTCCTTAGCCGTGGTGCTCGGACGGCTAAATAGTTCCTTTGCTGGGACTTGAGGCCAGGCGGTTATAGCAACTTACGAAGGGAAATGGGGATTAAAAAAAAGAGGGCAAGGCGGGAATCACTTGGAGACGACGTAGGGGAGGCAACTCTCACGGAGGGGGAGGACAAAAAACAGCCACTTCAACGGGGGGGCGCAGCCAGGAACTCCCAGTTTTCTGCAACGCTTCAGAGCTGCCGGCAGCCCGAGGACGGGGAAGCAGAAATACATTCAGACACAGGGCCAAATCAGCACATAAGTATCCAGGAAAATTTCATCGGCACTGGGTGTCAATCAAAAGAGCTTGCGGGCACGGAATTCGCTGAAAAACTCCCCAGCTATCGGCGAAACCCGGGCTAAGTGGGGGAAACGGAAAATGCTACGGGAGAAACCTCGCCAAAGAGTCAGCTGCTTTGATCAGGGACACGAGAACAAACCCCGCAGGTGTAGAGCAAGCTGGCAAAAAAGTGGGGGTCTGCTACAACGGGTCCAGATGCGCACGAAGGGAAAAACAAGCCGATGGGGGGGAAGTGCGTAAAAAGGAAGTCGAAGGGAAACAGGGTAAAAAGGGCTCCACGGGTCGAGGCGGAAGGAAGAAAGCAGGTCGGCCGTTTAACAACTGAGACAGCAACTCTAACGGGCCTTCAAAGGAGGACCAAAAGGTCTAAAAAGTGGGGGGCAAAAGAGTCACGGGGGCGAGGCGGAATTGGATGGGGAAAAAGGAGGTTGAAGGAGGGCGACGCTAAACAAGGGACCGTCTGTGGGGGAAGCGACCTCACTAAGTAAAAAAAGGGGAATGAAAAGTGGAAAACAATTTAGGGGGCCTGGGGAATGTCAACAATCATGTCAGCAAAAAGAGGTCGGGGAAACTCAATACTCTCCTTCGACGCGAAGGGGGGGGGAAAAAGCGGGGTCTAAACAAAAAACCGGAAATAAAAAAGACCTTTACAAAAACTGGAACAAAATCGTCCGACAGGGTTTTTTTTGTAAAGCTGACAGGATTTGGGGGCCTCTAGCCGCTTGGGTTTTCTTTTGGGAAAAAACAAAGAGCCAACACTACCGTCGGTAGATCGCGTTGTCCGATGCCGGCATGGGAGATTGCAAAAGCAAGGGAAACGGCGCGGGGAACTAATTGACACCAGTTGGAGGCGCGCACCTTCTTCGCGCATAAGGGGTCAGAGAGATGTCTTCATCAGTCCTCGAGAAAAAATAGTTGGGGGGGGGACCGATCCGAAGACCAGGCGAAGAATCCGGGGTGGGCGATTGCAGCAGAAAAGAGAAGCGAGAAGAAGGCCCTGACACTTAAAAAGCTGCATAGGAGGAGGCCCAAGAAATGTCAGGAAACAATCTGCTTCAAAAGCAAAGGTCAGAAGAGAGACGAAAACAGCCACAAACAAAGCGTGGTGTTGGCGGGAACCAGGGCAAACGGATCAGGGGCCCCTCAGGATCTTGCCGCGCGGTGGGCAGAGGGTCAACATTAACGAAAACTGCTCGAGGCTGATTCCTGGATCAGGATTCAGAGCATCAGAAAATCGGGGCAGAAAAAATGAAGATAAAAACCTGATAGGGGAAGGGGAAGTCAGGTCAAGGTTTGCTCGCCCTACTCCAAAGGCGATACCCCTATCTCAAATCCGTAAGAGGAAAAATCAGAACGGGTACTGGCATTGAAGAAAAGAATGAACTTAATCTCCGGCAAGATCGGACTGTGGGGGAGCCATCGGACACCAAAAACCGGAAAGGAAATTGCCGGTGAAAAGGGGGAAAATTGATCTAGAAAACTGAGAATTAATTATGGGCAAATGGGGTCTTGGTCAAAGGAAAAAGAGCAGCATAGGATCACCAACAGGGATCGTAATCACTCAAAAACAGATCCAAAAAATAAAAGGGTTCGGCTTGGCCTGGCAGAAGAAGGTTGACCAAACTTTGACCGAGCGAAAACGGGGACCGAGAGGAGTAGAAGGAAGGGTGATCCGACTTGAAAAGGGACTGAGCTTTAAAATTTAAATCTGGCGTCAACAGGACAACTTCAGTCGCAAAGGGACAACGTACGCTTGACAAAAAGGAGGGATTGCCTGAAGACCCATAAGGTCTTTTATTCTCGCCACTTTTGGCAGACAGGGGCAAAGAGTAGGAAAACAGGAGAAGTGTCTCCCTCCAAAGAGAAAAACCCGGATGGTGGGGCCGGGGCATCCGGATATTCATCGAACCTGGAAATAAAGATAGGACGGTTAAGGTGAAGGACTGTAGGGGCAAGCAACCTGCACAAAAGATATCGGAAAGGGTGAAAAACCGATTCTTTGGGGGGCCTCTCTATCGGCCTCGAAACCGGTATTCGTGATCCATAAGGGAACCTCGGTGGTGGGGACTGGCTGGTGTACTTAATGGGAGAAGACGGCCCGATAAACAATGACACTGGGGGTTCTTTGGAAAAGTAATCATATACAGTGAGTGTCAGAGATCTATTGGGGGATCATATAACCGGAAATATGCGCAGAGCGAAAGCGGACATTGGCGCCAAGGGGGGGAAATCGAGTGAATTACTATAAGACGAAAGGTTTCCCAAAAAGGGCGTCACGGAAAAAAACTCTTGCAGGCGCGCGGAGAGGCGCCACGAACGGAGTATCAGAAAAAGCCGAGAGTAACTTTTAGAAGCACATCGGAGAAAGCAATCGTCCAGAGTCAAACGGGACTACTGACCCAGCCCGTGGGGGGGGGCTAAACCGCACGACAAAGGGGGCCAGGTGTCGACCAAAAGAGAAGGCCCCGTCTCGCCCACGCAAAAAGAAGGGTTAAGGCGGGTTTAATTGAGGGAGAAAAAGTCCAGGGGACCCGAAAAAACTTGGGAGAAGAAAATCAACTTTGCAAATTAGAGGAAAAGAAAACGTGGCAGCGAGAAAGTGTCGCCTAGGTCAAATAGAGAGGAAATAGAAAGGACATATGGCGGGGTATCAACCCGCACATACAAAGAAGGTAACAATAAAAGCAACAAAAAGGAGTCAATCACTGGCAGGAGTTGGTGGGGCTAAACCCCCACCCCAAGTTTTGTAGAATTTTCTAAAAAAAGGAACAAATGCAATTTTCATCCAGATTTGCCCATCGAGCGACTAAGTTCTTTCTTCTTGAAGGAATGGGTGAACGAAGTGGTCGATCTTTTAAATCTTAAAAGGAAGGGAATTCTTACCGCTAAAGGAAACAAACGAATGGTGCGCCCGTGAAAGGGTTTTTTCGACAAGCGAAAGATCGGCGGGGAAATAGAAAAACAATCTGGGAAAAAGTGCGGGGAACAGGGCCTCGGCGAGAGGAGGGGAAGGATTGAAACGGGGGAAGGGGTGAAAGGCTCTCTCAGGTTGACCATGCAGAATTCGGGAGGGGAACGGGTTGTGTTGCCGAGGACAAAGGCAGGCGGAGCGGTCACGGAGAATGAAGACGCATACCGATCCAGAGGAGGGGAAAAAACCGCACCGAGGAAGCTGGGAAACCAAGGGCCTCATGATCGACCTAATTGATTACGGGGCTGCAAAAGAAAGGGCTCATCGAGGAGAAAACCGGAGGAGGAAAAGATAGTATTATAGCAGGGCGCGGAAGTGAGCCGCCTTCAGAAGTGCAGGTCGCTCAAAGGGAAGGTACCGCCCGACACCCAGGGTAACCCCTAATTGGGAGGTCTTCGTCTGCAAACCAGCTCAAAAAAAGAATGCAGCGGTCAACACAGAAGAGGGAACTCCTGAAGACTGGCAACGGACAGGACTAAAAAGTTCAACCTTGCGGGGTCCAAAATAATTCCCCCTCATCGTGAAACCGAGCCTGGAATTGGGGGGACCATTGGCTCGACTACGGTAGGACAGGAAAGTCGCATCGAAAAAAATCGCGAAAACAGAGAAGGAGGGGGGGAAAAAGTTAGCGAGAAGGCATGTAGTGTACTAGGGGCGAAAAGGCGTACATTGCTATAAAAAAAGCGGAAAGAAAGGATCTAGGCATCGGGGGCCCCAGCTCCTTGGAGGGGTGTTGGGCAACTGGGATATAAAAACACCGTAGCAAAAACAGGGTGTGGTGGGGGGACAACAAAGAAACTCCAAGAACCAGTTCTGGAGCCTTTTGTCCGTTGAATGGGAAAACACGCTACAGGGGGGTTTCTTCTGAGAAGCCCATATGACGGGAAAAGAAGAAAAAGATCGGGGGAACAGGTGAATCAATTTTAATTCTACGAAAAAAAAAAAGGGGGATAAAAAAAAAAAGCAGTCCCGCCAAGAGGGGTGCGCGGGGTACTGGAAGGGCCGAGGAAACTCACCGTACATTTACACGTGGGTCGGGGGGTGTCAGAGGGGGTGGGGTCATAGCGGCAGCGGTGGGGTGTGTTTGCTGAAATTAAGTGGGACAGAAGCGGTTAGGAATAACTTAAAAGTCTGGGGCATTAGGTGCGTGGAACCGCGGGACGATGGCTAGAAGCCGAGTAGGTGACAAAGGTGTCAGAAGGGATGAGGAGAGGTTTTCAAAGAAAAAAGGAAGAAGAGGAAAAGAAGGCCGAAGGACTTCCTGATGGTTTGAGGGAAATGATATGCCCGCCGAGAAAGTAGGCTGATTTCCAAGATGAAGGTCAGACATCGGGGACTGCATTGTTTTAAAAGAGGGAGGAGGGGAGGATAGACAAACGACCGGAATCGGTAAGAAAAATGAAGTGCACAGGTGTTCTAAAGGAGCATGCGGGCACTTAATCAGGAAAAGGGAGGCTTCTCAGCATCAGAGGAGGGGGTTATGGATGCGATCGGAAAAAACCTGGTGAAGTTTATTAGCTGAGGGGGGGGTCGCGGACACTCCAAAGAGTTAAACTGAACATGCTAGTGGCTATGAAGTAGTCTCTGGAGAAATCGTGGGAGATTGTGGTAGACCGCACTTTGAATTGGGGATACTCTCATTTGAGAACCCTTTTTAAAATCCCAGAGAGCAATTATGAGGGGGTTTGACCGTTCCAGTCCCTGATCATAGTTCCTTTGTTTCCATGGCACGTTTTCGGCAGGCGAAAGAAAAAAAAAAGGGAACCGGAGAAACAAGTCTCAAACGAAAAAGAGGACCGGGAAATCAGGCCCCGGGGTGAAATCACAAAAAATAATGGGTTAACGGGAGTCAACGCCTCCACCCATATGTTGATCGAACCAATCGCAAGGTTGGGACGGTAGCTATAAACCTCTCGGTACCTTTTTTCAAGAAGACAACCCCTCAGAATACCAGCTCTAGGTTAGTCAATCAGGGGGGGTGATTTGATCGATCACTTGGTGCCCCTCCCCCAGTCCAGAGGTAGAAAGGGAAGGGGGGTTGGACGGGGGGGTTTGGGAAGAGAACGGGTAGTTCTCAACTCCGCTCGTCGATCTCATCAAGCCAGGGGAGAGTCTGGCGAGAGGCAGGTGCTCGTATAAAGCGCAACAAAGGCTGATACGGCTGATCTCGCGTATTGGGTCTAGAAAAGTGGGGAGGGGTTCGGATTGAAAACGGACTGAAGAGGAGGAAAAAGGGCCCGAGAATTGGTTTGATCCGACTTGTAGCATTCCTATCGGGAGAAAACTAGGCAATTAAGAAAGAACTCTGATAAGAAGAAAACTAGACAGAAGGGACTATTAACTCAATCCACTAAACCCCGGGGCAACCAGAAATGAAGGGTCAGACGGTTGAGGGGACTGACGAAGTGAAAAAAAGTGGAGGGTGTGATTGGGTTTCCATTCGGTCGAAACTTTCTGTCCTTTCTGCCGGGGGGAGGACAGATCTTTGGACGAAGAGCTAGCCGAGGAAGTACAAATTACGAAATGCGGGGGGGGGGATTCTATCTCGAAGCATCTCCACCGAGAGCGGTTGCAGGGGAGGTCAGATCGGCAAAATATTGGGGTCAGAGAGGGAAGGGAAGATGGACTAAACCAAGTCTCTCACTGTCCCCATAAGTTCTCCTCAAAATCAAGGGACGGCATCCAAATTTGGGGCAAGAGGATGAAGAGAGACGTAATTATGTCAAGTCAACACAGGGTGCACTCAATCATCTTTCCCCGATGAATTTGGTGGACGCCTGTTCGCGAGAGCAAGACATCTTCAAAACAGGGCTGAGTACAGATAGATACAAGCAAAGGGGCGTGAGCAACGATGGGAAGGGGGGCATGGTCGAATTTGAACTGGTTTGCCGAGGTCAAGTAACCTAGATAGGGAAGAAATCATAGGGAACCAGGGTTGTATAGGGGGTATGGGGACACAAAAGCAGAATTGGGAACAGACTTCACAAAACTTTTATGTGAGGACGTGGGGACCAAATAAAAGGGTCTGGTAGACGGAGGACGAAGTCAATCAATTGGAGGAACGCCATTCCGCATCACCGATCTCTTTCCGGGAGGCCAGAACTTCGCACCTGCTTGACAAAGATGAGAGGGGGAGCGCGTGTGGTCACGGGAATAACCGACGAATGCCTAGGGAGATCTCGCCTTTGTCCCGTAGGGAAGGGTTTGGGAGGGAGGGGGAAAAATTAAGAACGACCAACAGCGGCGGTGGGCTCGGACCCGGCCAGCGATGGTATTAGGTCGGCGTACAGCATGGGGAAACATGGGAAACGTCTGATCTGATGGGTCGGGGCCATGATAAAAGCTCAAGGCGGTGGGAGAGTGTTCTTGATGCGCCTGCCGGTCAGTATCACACGGTTTTTAGACTGGGCATCTCGAGCCTTCGATTCCTGCTGGAAGAAAGAGAAGCGGGATATTGGATGTCAACCAGTATCGGAAATATTAGTACGGGGGCGTTTGGGGAAAGTTTTTTCAAGCTGTCGGTCTTGGAAGAGTCTCTATGGCGCTCGCTTGGGCGAGATGGTTTGAAGAAAAAGGGAGTGGAGGCTGGGCGGAGACGTGTCGGCATGGGCGGGTTTGGCGCGGAAGACGGAGTGGAGGCTCCCGAAGCTTGCTTGCAGAAAGCCGGGATTAATTGATAATCGCAGGTGGATAGGTTGACAGAAAGAAATATCAGAAAGTATGGTAATGATGAACGGTCTAGGACCATCTAGCCTAGGAAAGGGTCCAGACGACGTCGAGGGACGCTCCCCAAGTTAGAGTTTAAAACGGGAAAG
>Ga0179591_1200158_pt1 | contig 10652 bp, 16 predicted proteins | sample CZOMad2_1_08_16f_FD_182891 | JGI IMG/M metagenome (GOLD analysis project Ga0179591, IMG submission 182891) | Vadose zone soil fungal communities from Angelo Coast Range Reserve, California, USA - CZOMad2_1_08_16fungal (PacBio error correction) | ecosystem: Environmental > Terrestrial > Soil >...
CCGGTTCCTCTGCTCGGGGGCTACAAAAGAAATGAGGAAAAGAACAGAAAAGGGGGGGGGAAATGGAGTTCCATCTATTCAGAAGAAAGGAGGAAAGGCGAGCACCAAGAGTGTACCTTCTCCTGGGATGAAGAGGGAAGAGGTGAAAGGGCCGACTGCGACTGTCGCTGAAACGACAAAAAGGTGTGTAAACCAGGAAGAGAAGTTGAAAAGAAACTAAAGAAGAGTAGCATAAGGTGCGAGAGAGGGGGGCTTGAGCTAAGTGCAAAATGAGGGGAAAAAGAGGCTTGCGTCAAAAAAGATCTTAAAGGCGAAAGAAGGAGGAAGGACTAATACCGCACGGAAAGAGGGGAAATTTTATCTAAACGGGTACAAAACGAATACGGTACGCTAGATTTCTACTAAGGAAATAAAGCCTGGGTGGAACAATCCCGATATGGTCAGGGCAAAACAAAGTCGACCTCTGGGAGAGAATCACGGTGGGAGAATGTAACACGTGCTCGCGTTGTTCCAGGGTCAAAAAGGGAAAAACGCGGCCCTACGAAGAGAAAAGGCTTATCAATTAGGGAAGAGGGGAGAAGTTGCTCTGGGGGGGAATGGGGTCAAGAAAAAGGAAGGGCGTGTGTGACGCGGGGAGGAAAAACCAGAAGAAAGGAAAAAGAACTATAAAAAAAAAGAGGAGGAGTACAACAACAGGGAAGTTTGGGAAAGGAAAGAAAACACGCACGTGGCTCCACCAAAGGCACTGGAGAATGGTGCTGAGGTGCTGGGACGGGGGGGAAAAAGTAACAAACAGAAGCTAGCCTTATTTGAACGGTAGGAGAGGCCTTGAGGCGTCGGGAAAAGGAGGAAGAACTGAACCCAGGTATGTCGCTCGAAACGAAAACTCAGTCAACGAGGGACGTGTCCATTATACACCTCCACCGAGGGCCCAAGGAGGGGAAGGAGATAAACGAAAATAGGGATATTACCCGATTACCAGGGTCTAACATCGGAAAAAAGCGGGAGAGAAACTCGGAGCAGTCCAAAGAACTTCAATGGGGCGATTGTGGCTCTTAATTTGACAGCTTGGAAGGGAAGCTGAGGGGAAAACGTACCTGCCGAGAAAAGAGAAACTCTCAAACACAGAAGGAAAAAAAAAGGGAGAAAAATTAGGCAGATGAGGTATAGGGGGGCATGTGAAGAATAAAAGAGGGAGACACACACGATCCATTGAAGTTTCTGGACGAAGGTATCTCCAGATGCAGAGGGGCGGGGCTACCTGGGGGAAAAATCAGAGTGAAGGCAGCAAAAAGGAAGGAATGGGTGTACGAATAATTTAAAAAAAAAAGGGGGGGAAAAAAGTAAGACCTTGCCCTACTCAAAACAGGAATAAAATTTGCCGAAGAAGACATCTTCAGTATTGTACCGAATCAGAAGATCCGGGGGGGGGCACGGAAAAAAGACCACCACACCAACAAAACCATCGAGATGGCAATAAATCGAAGTGGTCAAACACCGTGATTTGAGAGTACTAAAAAAAACGGGGTGGGTTGTTTGAAAGCCGCAAATTTGCTCGGTCTATGCATTGCGGTAAGGGAACAAACAAAAAAACACTCAGACAACAAGGAGGTAGCTCCAAAGAAAAAGCCAGAGATTTGCACGACGTGAAGCAGTGAGTCAAAGGAAAAATACGAAGGAGAAAACGGAGGCTGAACACTCAGAAAAAAGGAGAGGGAGAAGCGCACACGAACAGATGAGAATTGGGGGGGAGAGAGCAGTTAGGTCAGAGGGGTGCGATTCTCCGTAGAACTGAGAGTACCGTTTCTTAGGAGTGTTGGACAAAGGGAGGACGAAAGCGCAGGAGTTTGTCCGTTTCTAGCAAAAGAGGGGCAAAAAAAACATAGGTCATTGTACACACCCGGGGGGAGGTGCCACTTATTCGATCACTAGCAGCTGAGGGGAAGAATTCTGGCTCGAGCGGGAAATATTTGAACAATATGAGATACTCAAGAGAAAAAAGTCGTTTTGTTCATTGAGGACACAGAAAAGTAGACTAGGAAAGGGTCTCTAATGAAATGGTAGGGACAGTCACACGCGTGGCAAGCTCTCAAGAGATCTAGTTCAGCATGTTAGAGACTACCCAGAAAAAGGGGGGAGAAAACATTGTGGGAAGGGGGGGAATTTCCTCATGTGGGTACCACAAACTCCCTAGACAAAGGTAAGGGGCATACAAGTCGACAGGAGACCAGAGCAAAGAGAAATTAGGACATATAGGGGAGCGTAGCTTCTTTCTGGTTTTGTGGGGCGGGGCATTTAGCCAAGAATGCGCAGTGGCTGGTGATCGCGGCAGCTGGTTGGGATGAAGGTGGGGGGACTGGAAGTGTACGGTGTCTGTGTTGTTGGGTCGTGAAAAGGAGTAGATGATTGGAAACGGAAGAGGTGGGGAAAACTGTGCGTGGTCGGGGCCTAGAGTGTGTAGAAAGTGGCGGTTGAGGTCGTCAGGGGAGTGTGTGGGGAACGATGGAAGAAATGGGGCGGACCGACTAGAAAGAACAAGGGGTGGACGCGGGCATGGGTAGGGAGTGCGGGGGTGGCTAAGCGCACAGTAACAACACGCGAAATGAAAATCGGGGGCGTGCGGGAAAGGGTCCGGAGGCGGAGGGAGAAAGCAAAAGATGAGCGGCCTCGGGACGTAAAAAAGAAAAAAACAGGTACAAGAACTACGATACACGCTGGCGCCAATGGCAAGACCCGAATAAGACAAAATTCTCAGAGGTAAAAGGCTTTCTCCTCCGGCAGAAGGACACAGGCAGGGGACAAGGAAAAAAGCGCCGAGAAGATTCCCCGGAAAAGGAATTGAAATAAGAGAGAGCGGTACGGTTTCCTTGAGGATCATACCTCAGGGTGAACGCAGGAAAAGTTTTCGGTGTAGGAAGGAAGAAGGCAGAAAAAGACAAAACCTGCAGGAGAAGGAAAATTGGTGAGGAAACTCGCACACTAAGGTCTCCACAAGGTATGCAAGCGAGGGGGGAAAGAGTTCTTTTGCAAAAAGGGCAAAAAAAGATGACTGAGTTTCGTTAAAACAGACGAAACGCGAATCCTTAGAGATGGCACGAAGATGAAACAAAAAACCGGCTGCGCGGAAAACAGATGGCTCTTGAATCTCCGTTCACGAAGGTAAAGGGCCATGTTTAAAAAAAACCCAGCAAGTAACAAAGAACGTCGACCGGGGGCGAGGGGACGTCACCTGAGTATCCAGTTCAACAAAAAGCAGATTGGCGAAAAGCACGAAGAACTTCAATGGAGGGTGTGCGCTGGGGAAGGGGGAAACATAAACAGAAACCCTCTTCAATGAGAAAGACTCGAAACAAAACCCGGAGAAGAAAGGGGAAAGAGAGAGGAGGAGGAAGCTTTATGGCAAGGGCAAATTTAACCTGAAAAAGGAAAAGAAAATATCACCTAGTGCACGTTAAAGGGGAGAGAGAGAAAGAGGGAGAACATTCAAGGGATGGAATGTCGAATGTCGTCCAAGGAAACGGCGAGAAAACTGTAGACGTGCTCTTTAAAGGTCAAGCAATGCGCCCAAGCTGTTGTCAACTCGCAAGTGAGAGGAAAAACCTTGGGGCATAATTTGGAAGACGCGACGGAATACAAGAGATGGAAGTGCTGTCCAAAAATCATGGCTAGAAGTTGGGGGGCCTAAAAAAAAAAAAACTCAACCTCTGATAGACATAGCGCCTTTAACACGTGAGTTTTTTGGGAGAGGGAAGAAAGGGGGGGTGGCCATCCCCCGCGGTTGCTCTAGGAAGGTGGAGAGGGACGAAGCAACGACAACGACTGAACAAAGCACCTTTTGGATTCTACGAAAACAAGAAAAAAGGCGACCAGAAGATTTGCACTAGAGAATGAAACACTGAAGCCCGTCGGTTCGGAGAAGGGGGAAGAAACAAACGAGCACGCAGGACCCTAGAAAAAAAAGCGGAGATGGGGTGTCCCCTTGAACAGGTGCACAGGCGAAAGCCGGGAATCTGAAAGACTAAAGGATGGAAAGGGGTGTCTTCGTGTTCGAACCAAAAAAAAACGGACTTGATGGGAAACGCCGGCTGGACCAAAGGCAGCAAAGCAGCGGGTGGGGCAGGGGGAGCAAAAAGTCAGAAAAGAGCACCGACAAGAAGGAGGAGGGAGGCGAAAAAAAGGTTCGGGATTTCATGAGATGCCTGGTGCAAAAAACATGTACTAATCCCGAAAATAGAGAAGAGAAAAGCAAAATGAATCAGAGGGGAACGGTCAAATGTAGTAGATCAAGAGGAAAAAGGAGTACAGAATAAGAGATGCTACGCTACGGAGGTTCATAAAAAAACAGTGGACGGTAGGACAAAAACACCAAAACGGAAGAGTTACCAAAGAAGCAAAAACGTAGAATTAAGCGGTTCCTCTGCTGGGGAGGGGGAAAAAACCGGCCTGACGCTGGAAAACCAGAAACAGGTGGTGAAAAAAGAGTAAGCTTAGAGAGATCGACTACATGCAGGGAGAAAAGGAAAAATGAGACCTTTCAGACTAAAAATCGATGGGGTGCAAACAGGGCGGTATCTAGGCGGTCAAAACGGAGGCTGCACAGGTGGCAAAACAAGGAGAGAAAGGGGAAATACAACTGTAAGCGAGAAGAGGATCAGTTAGACTGGCGAAGTGCGCCTAATCGAACTGCGGCGGGGCATGAAGGCTGTTGGCGACGGAGAGGGCATGAAAGAAAACTTCCAAATTGGGCTTGTTCTAGAAACAAACCGACTAAAAAAAGAACAGGTACCAATTGTTTCTAAAAGAAGAGAAACGCTGCGCCTGTGCAAGCAAGATGTGGTCAAAAACCCTCGCCCTGTAAAGAGATTGCTGCGGTCGAGGGGGGAAGAAAAACATGGTTCAACGGGGAAATGGTAGACCGCCAGCAAAAGCGGAGAAGGTTTAAAGGGAAATCACGGGAATGGCACGTGGGCAGGCTCTGGCAGGGATTCAGGGGGGATTTGGGTCAGAAAAGAAAAAAGGAGGACAAAGGGGAGAAGTCAACCTCCGTGGACATAGAACCTATCAAACCACTGAGAGGGGGGAAAAAAAAAAGGGACAGTGGGGAGGAATAAGCTCGCAAACTCACTGGTCCAAAAATAGAGAAAATCATCAAAAAGGCATTTCTTTAATTGGGAAAAAGGAGCATGTCAGTACAAGCACTGGAAAAGATAGAGGGGGGGAGTACAAAAGGGGGAGGGAAACTTATGCCAACAGGTCGGGGTCGCGTCGGCAAGGAAAGTAATAGAGAAAAAAACGCATGTCAAAAAAAAGGGGGACCCTCCACCGCCTCCCCAAAAAAGAAAGGGGGGCGGCGGCTGCGTGTGCCGCGGACCTTGATGTGGGGTGGGCCAGGAGAAGAACCAGACCGAAATGGAACGAGAAGGCGCTCACAGTCGACCTTCAATGAGGGGGGGAGATCAGACTGGTGTACGGGGGAAGAGAGGATCCCTCTCCTGCTCTAAAGGGAAAAAAAAAAAAGAATAGCAGAGACTCCACACCAACGAGAGAGAGAGAGGAATCTTGTCTTGAAGCAGAATGAGGGGAAAAATTTTGCCGGCAACGGACAAGGAACAACACTCTCCGGAAAAAAGTTTGACGGATCAGGGACAGAAACAAAATTCCGTCTTGGGCGAGGTTGAGAAGGGAAAAAGGAAAGTGAAAGAGAAAAGCAACCGTAATCTGGAAGGAGAAGGGGAGGTCTACAAAGAGACGTAAAAGGGGGAACTTTATGACGAGGCAGGGCAGACGAAACGGAAAAATGGAAGGTTTTGAAAAAGGGCCGACGTTCAGCGGTGGAAGGGGAAAAATCAGTCAGAATAGAAGGTTTTGTGCCTTGAAAAGACACAAGCCAGCGAGATGGTGCATAGAAAGAAGTTGATTAACAAGGGAGTTGGGGGGACAAAGTGGAAAAATAAACATAAAAAACAGGGAATTTCTAGGCAAGTGATTAAGTCGGGAAAAAGTCACCACACTGCAAAGTAAGGAGGAAAAGGAAAACGGGCGGAACAGAGATGTGACAAAGGAAAAGTCATGAAACCGGAAGCAAATCAAACCGGACGAAATCTAAAAGACCTGAAAAACAGGGAGAAAAGATCAACAGGACGTCGAACCAGCGAGATAGGGGGAAGGGTGGACTGGAACATCTCGGGAGTGCAGCAACGGGGCTATCAGGGACGTAGAACTGAGAGATACAGGGGGTCTGAGTCGTTGACCCGTTCAGCAGCGAAGGAAACTGGTTCGATCCAAGGGGACAAATTCATGCCACTCAAAGCCGGGGGGAAGGAATAGAATTAAGCAATAGAAACGGAGCAGCTGGGAGCGAAAAAGGGGGACGTAGTGAACATTGAGATTCGGGGGAAAAAAAACATGTGGCCGATCTCAGACGAAGGCAACTCAATAAAAGGACGAATGTACGATTGGAGCTCGGGCAACTTTGCCTCTCTCAAGGAAGAATGGGAAAGGAAAACGCTCCTCTTCTGTCAAAAAAAGGGACGTTCAAGCGGCAAGAAGGGGGAGACACAAACCGACAGCAGAGGGAACCGATCTTCTCAACAACAAAAATTAGGGAAGAGGTTCCCTCTGCTGTCTGAAAATGCCTGACTCAGGGAAACAGGGGGGCAACTCAGCTTATCGGTGATCTAATAGGAGGAAAAGGAGAAAAAACTGCAACGAAGGGGAACGTTCCAAATCGATGATGGATTGAAGGATACAGGGCGAAGCCGGGTCGCTGAGCTCGGCAAAAGGGTGCCACCAAAAATGGAAAAAAAACGGCACGAGCAAGCCCTCATGAATTAGGGTCTCTTCTAATTGACGGAGCCCAAAAGGAGGCTGATGAAGGGGATTTGACAGACATAAGGGGCTAGAAGACCGTCAAAAAAAGACTTGGGGGGGCGCCTGTTCTCGGTCAACGGTGGAAAAGAGAACTTAGGGAGTAGAAGTAGAAATCTCGCCGCTGGCGCCTTGTAAAGAAAGAAAGGGGGGAAAAGAAAACCCATTCTCATGGTCGAGAGGGTTGAGTCAGTAATGACAGTGAGCGAGGTCCGACTTTTTCAACGACTGTGGAGAAAGGAACTCGTGGAATTCCCGGGGAAAAAAGGAACGTTATGTCAATCTCTTGGAGCAGTACATCACTTGGGGGGGTACGTAGAGCAATACCGGCAAAGTGCGGGTGAAAGCGTGGAGGGAGGACCGCAATAAGAGAAGAAACAACTGCAAAAAAAAGTGGAAAAAAGCAACATGTTGGAGACTAAAACAAAGAAAAGGGAGGAAAAACAAATTTATGAACATTCGAGTTTCGGGGGGTGGGCACAGAATCTAGGCCTGATTTTCCGGTAAAGACTGAAAGCGGACTTTATGCCGCGGGACCCGGCGAAGAGAAGGGCTGGAGGCTTAGAACCTGAATCTCCAGGAACAAGGACGTCTGCAAGGTTTATACCTTCCGCCTTAACGATCACTCAGAACCGTGGGTCAAGAACGCAAGGAAAATGTAACAAGTGAGAACAGAAAAAAAAAAGCCGGGATGGGGGAAAAGAAGACTCGCAGTCCAGAACGGAATTGGGGGCTAGGGGTTGGAGTTGACACTTGTAGAGGTGGACCGGTCAACAGAAAGAACTCTTAAAGAGGAAAGAAGAAAAGAGAGACCACAAAAAAGGGAGAAAAGAGGACATCTGATAGGACTGCTTTTCGGAGGAAAGGGAAGGGGTGGAAATGGGGGTTGAAAAAGGGGGGGAAACAATAGAAGTGCACACACTCGAAGTTTTGAGGACGTAGATCGTAGAGCGGTAACACAAAATAGCCTGTGAGATGGACGGAACTGTACTGGGGAAATGTCTATCAAGGCTACTGGGGAAGAAGAAGGTACCCTTCGGACGTGAAAATGCTTGAACAGAATACGAACTGTCACGACGCGACACCTGGGGAATATTGAAAGCAAAAGGTTGGGGCACGACTGAAAAAGAAGGGGCGGAGGGGGAAAGCCTTCTCTATTTTTGTTCACTTGGGGTCACAAAGAAAAGAAGAAAAGGGACAAGGCGTCCGGGGAAACCGTGAGGGAGGGCCAAAGGAAACCTGGTTGTGGCCATACCGCCCGCGTTGCTCGGGAGAAGTCAGGGGGATTTAAAAAAAAAAAGCAAACACGCTACAAAAGGGAAAAGTAGAAATCTCCGAAACTAACCCAAGGGTGAAAAGGAAAGAAGTTCCACCGAGGAAGAGAACGGCAAAGCGGTCTAAAGCCGTTTAAAAAAAAATGTCGGGAAAAAAGACGGCAACCACATAACGCCTATACTGAAAAGAGGAATGGGTGTCAATGACAATCCGGGAAAAGAAACGCGCACTTGCCTTAGAGACGAAGAGAAAAGGAGAGGGTGAAACAAGTCTGAATCTACATAGGCAGGACGTGGAGAGCCTCCAGGGTTCGCCAAAGAGAAAAGGACATCAAAGGGGGGGGCGATGGGCGCAAAAAGAAAAACTAGACATCTTCGAGTCAATTCAAAAAGGAAGAGTGGACATTGAATTCCTTTGGGACCAGGGAGCTCAGAGGGAAAGCCAGCGCATTATACCTTAAAATCCGATGCAGAAGGAACAAAGGTAAATAGGGGTTGGCAGCTCTCAGCGAAAAGAAGTCAGAGACCTACCTCAACAAAAAAAAGACGTTCCAGAATCAGAATGGAAAAAAAAAATCATCCGATCTCTCACCAACCAAAAGAAAAGAGGGGGAAAGGCTTCGGTTGGGGGCGCCCACATTCCTGAGAGGACAACAGGGAAGACAGACTTGAGCGTAAAGAGAATATGGAGGGAAGACATGCTTCCAGAAGCTTGAAGGAGAAACAAACCTGGATCCCAAGCGGATAAGGGGAGAGAAAAGACCTACTGCAAGCTGAAATAGTAAAAGGCAATTTCAAATACGAAACGTCCTATCGGGAGGAAAATTGCCATAGCGTGGCTGCGAATGTGCGCAATCAAACAACACGGGCTGCGTGGCATGAGAGGAATAAGAAAAGAAATCGAAGGACCTCAAAGGACAGTATGGGAAGTAGAGTGGGGGAAAAGAAGAAACTAGCGTATAACGTGCTCAGAGAAAAGGGACGAATCCAGAATTTAAAAGGAAAAAAAGTGTCATCATCCTTTTCTAATCGACTGGGGAAAAGAATGCGGAGATCAAAGGGGAAAGCAAGGTTTTCAACGACCTTGATAAAAAAGGAAAGACGGAAGGCGGAGATGCTAACGGTGAATCAAAACTGGGAAGTGGGGCACAGTCGGAAAATAGGGCGCTTGGAAAGGGGGCAGGGGGGGTCGTAGAAAGGAAATACCGGCAGGGGGGGGGAAAGCGTGGGAAAGGAGAACTATTAACTCATGAGAGCAAAAATCGGGGGGGAGGGAAAACAGGTGCATTGTGAGGGGAACCTCTGCAAAGAAACGGGTTCCACCGGTCTAATTGATCAGCGATATAGGGGTGGACGGCTGTTACAGGCAAACCAATCAAAGGGAGGAGCCCACGAGGGGATCCGTTAGAAAAGCAACAGACTGAAAGAATGGTATTAATCTGTCGCGTCAGGAGGCCCAGGAGCCTTAATCATCCGTTAAAAAGCAGTTCCACTTCTCATTGGTAGAACCGTGAAAGAAAAGGAAGGGGACCGTAGAAAACAAGGACCCGGAAAGACAGGTCGCCAAAAAAAAGAAGGCTCTAAAAGCTGCGCAGAAGACTCAAGGGGATGATGGGGGCGAGTCAGAGGTAAGGGGTTGCAAGGTCACATTAACACCAGAGGATGCAAGAAGAAAAGTACTATCAAATTCAAAAAAAAGAACCAAAGAAATCAGAGAGAGATAGGACTCGTTTCGAGGGAGAAAAGGGTAAATTGGGAAGGAAAGAAGGCACACACACTAAATTAAGGTCGGGTACTGAGAGCGTAGAGTCAAAGACCGTCTGGGCTGGTGTCAACTGGGGGTATCACGGGTCAAAAAAAGCAAACGGGAAAGCGTGCTCGAAAGGTTGTTTCTACTAGGAGAAGGAGATAAGATCCATTGGCGAAGCGAACAGACAAGGGAAAAAGGTGAAAGCCGGGCCGGAAGAAAAAAGGTATATAGGTGTGCAAGTGCTGGGGCTAAAAATGTCGAAGGTCCTGGGGGGAATTGACCTCCCGCAAAAAGAGAGAATGGGTAGTAAATGACGCCTTTTGAGAAAAAAAAAGTGGTGTCGAGTTCCGAAAACAATTAAAAAAACTGGTGTTGGCACAAGCAGCCAGCAGGGTTGAACTCTTTCTATGCAGTTATTGGACTAGGTAAAAAAAACACAAAACTGAAAGGGATGCAAGAACACTCCCCTACCCAATTTAAAAGGGAAGAGTTATTCCACGGGAGAAAGAGTACAGGCAGAGGGCGGGAAATCAACTGGCGGTTGACAAAGGGGTAACAAACTATCACTCAGGGACCATGATCTGAAAAAGGAAAAGAAGTTGTCTTAAAAAAATTCGGGTCTTCCCAGCTGGGAGAGTAAGAACTAGAGAAAGTTTGCGTCGTCATGGTGACAAGTTCGAGCAACAGCCAATCTGCCTTGCTGTCTGCAACCAGGTGTCGCCGGAAGAAGATACATCAAAAAAGGGAACTATTTTCTCCTT
>Ga0179591_1305142_pt1 | contig 10652 bp, 14 predicted proteins | sample CZOMad2_1_08_16f_FD_182891 | JGI IMG/M metagenome (GOLD analysis project Ga0179591, IMG submission 182891) | Vadose zone soil fungal communities from Angelo Coast Range Reserve, California, USA - CZOMad2_1_08_16fungal (PacBio error correction) | ecosystem: Environmental > Terrestrial > Soil >...
CTTTAGAGGAAAACGCCTGTTCCGGCGAGAAGAAAAAAGAAATGACGACTTCATGCCTTTTCTAGGGAAGAAGACGAAGAAGGGCTTCTGAAAGAAGATCGAGATGATCTGCTCAGGTAAACTTCCGAAATGGGGTCACAAAACGCTTAAAAAAAGGGCGGAGTGCTCTTCGCGCCGTGAAGGATGTCTCTAGCCGAAGGAGGGACAGTGGTAAAAAGACGCGGCGGTTAAGTTGAATTGTCGGGGAGAAGAGAGGAGACGTTTCCTCTTTTGCCGGAGTCGCGTTGAAACGACGGTTCAGAAGAAAAGTAGTGTATGCCGATGCCTTATCAGCGGGGAAGCCGCAGCACCTTCTCAGAGGTAGGCCAGGGGGTGTCATAGGCTATCTCATATCTTTCAGTAGAGATTTCCGTCGTTCCAAGGGCCGCCGACGCATGTGGGACGCCCAAACAAAAAAAGGGTTGTTGTTCTACTCAAAGCACCCATCCGTCTCCGGTGAGGGGATGAAGTTGATAGAGTTTAAACGCTGACCCTGCTTCTTAAAAAAGGTGGAAGAGAGAAGATGGGCTCGTAAAAAAGAACTCTTACTAAAAAGATCCGGGGGTTCTTCTGCCGCCCATGAGGGGGTGGGAGCAGGGGCTTCGGGGAAAGAGATGACCGCGGGGGGGGGTGGGGGGGATAGCTCTTTCCATATATGTAAAAAAAGGGGAAAAGGCAGGCTCCTTTCATCGGACGAATAAACTAGAGGGAAGAGAAAAGGAATCCGTCTGGAACTAAGACGAAGACTCCTTTTCTCTCCTTGAGAAGGGGGATGGCGTCCTAACGGAAGTCATGAGGGAGTCGATTTTACTTGGAAGGGAAGAAAGTGATTCTGGAGTTGCGCCGTCCTACCAGCGGGAGGAAGGGGGGGAAGGAGTCTTTCTTCGGATGGATAGAGGCTTGGGTGGGAAATTCACCTACGCTCTGAGCTGCTGCTGGAGGGCATCCACTTCATGGAAAGGGGAGGGGGGGCTTTTCTCACTTTTCGTGCATCATGAAGAGGGGGGGGGAGGGGGTCCTGATGCTATTTCAAGGGGGCGCGAAGTTCGAGGTTCTTTTCATGGGTGGTGGTTCCTGGCGGAGCAACGAAGGGAGAGTGATCAACACAGAAAGGATGTAAAACCGGATCAAAAGCGATTTTCCTTTCGGAGAGATAGGGAAGAAAAGGACTGGAAGGAAGCCGCTGTCGGAATGATCTTGCGTACTGGAATGAAGAGTAGGAGCGGCCTCTGCAAAAAGGCGTTTCTTATCGAGAGAAAAGAAGATAGAGAAACAACAACAAACTTAGAGGAAGAAGGAGGGAGATAGTCTTCATCATAGAAAAAGTGACGATTAAAGTAGAGCGCCACTAAGAACAGAGAAAACGGGAAGGGAGGAAGCGCTGACGCGTACCTTCATGCGGCCTATTCTATTCATCTTCATTAATCGGGGAGGGGTCCGTGGGATAACTTCTTTCTGTTGATCCTCAGCAAGTAGGGGAAAAGGAACACAAACATGAAACGAATGGAAGAGCACTCTTAGCCCAGATGGGAAAAGAACTCAGGCCCACGCTCTTCATTAAAAAGGAAGGGGATATAGACCTCAATCTCTCAAAAATAAGAGTTAGGGGGAAAAGACCACAAGACTAGAACTTCTTTTAAAAAGACCAGCACCAAAGCCTCTGAGCATACAAGAAAAAATCAAGAGGACCGACGCATGGAGGAGGGGGGGTGAAGAAAATCTATAATCAATCAAGGACGCGAAAGCAAAGTCCAGGAAGTTAAGGCAATGCACCCGATCAGATGAGGAATTCTAGGAAACACGGCTAGCAAGGAAGGCATATTACAATCATCCCGACGGTTGCACTATTAATCATCTTGAGGTAGGGAAAAAGGTTCAACCTTTGGGGGGGAACAATCTGAAGGAAAAGATAAAAAAAAAGGAATCTCCTCTCATTTTTAAACCTAAGAGATCTCACATATCCGTCTGGCAAGAAGACTGATATAAAAAGTGATGTGGGGAACTATCACTTCTCGTAAGTCGCTAAAATCTTCGCAAGTTCTGAAATAGGGGATTCAGGTTCGAAACCTTCGTGATCGAAGAGAGACTTGTCTTTTTGTGCAAAAAGAAGGGAAAGGATCGCACAACGCACCTAAGGGACGGAAAGGCTTCCAACCGGAGGACGGCGGCATCCTTCTCTAATTGGAAATAGGGGCTCGAGGAAGAAAGGAAGGCGATTCGAAAGAAGTCTCGATGACACTCTGCTCTACCTCCGGAGGGGTGATCGGCATCATCAGGCTAAAACGAAAATCGGAAAATCGGCGGGAAAGATCTTTTTCAAAAAAGGAGCCTAAAAAAGGCCAACGTCTTCGCCGAAGAAGAAGCAGCTTCAAAGAGATGAACCCGGTAGAGAAGGAGCTCGTAAGACATTAGGAGGGAAGGAAATTTCCTCCTGAGGGGGAGCGGGAAACCAATTCGGGAGAAGAGATAATCTGGAATCGCTTTTCTTGAGATCATGGATAACGAACCGGAAGGAGGGGGAGGGAAAGGGGAGAGCCGGAAAAGTCATCGTTCGTAAAATGGCGGAGAGCCTTAACCTTCTAGGGGCGGAATCGTGCAGGTGTTACTCCTGTACGAGATCATGCTGGAGAGCTCAGCAGGGAAAAGGGGCCGATAGAAATTCGCTCATTTGGGAACCTGAGTGGGGGGCGGAACGACGGATTCGTGCGCCTGATCTGAGGGGGGAGGCGATGTCAATCTTCGAAATAGGGGAGGCCGTTTACAAGGGCTAAAACGGGGGCAACCCACCCCGATTCGCCTTGGACTGAAAGAATCAAAGAAGTTCGACACTGAGTGAACTTTTCAGATAAGAGGACGAGAAGCTCTAAACATTGTGGGAGGAGAAAAAGGTGCGAAGCGCCTCCAGAGCGAAGAATGCTGCCAACTCGGGAGAAGAAAAAGGCAGATGGCGCGGTGAGCGACGGGAAAAAACAAAGAAGACCTACGGGCGTCAAACAGGCGGTAGCAAGAGGCCGCGCAGCAAAGTCAGTCGGCGGACGCCGACAGCCAAAAAAGACGGACGACAACTAGGCTCCCCCGAAAGAAAAGAGAAGAAAGAAGTTTCTCCGAGTGCTCAGGCAGAAGACAAGGCCTCTCCTCAGCCAGTGGGGAGAAAAAGGAGACGATGAAAAGGAACCCTACTCTTCAGGATGGGGGGTGGAGAAGATCGTCTATACCTACGAAAAGAGGGAATTTAATCTCATCGTCTAAACCCTCGACAGGAGGAAAGAAAAAAACCACTCAAGGGGAAGGATCTCCTCCCCAGAAGTCGCCATTTAAACTTCCAGGGGGGTAAGGAATGAACAAAAGGAAGCCTCCAGCAGACTCCACGTTTCTTGAATCTGCGTTGGGCTTCCTAAATGAGTAGAAGAAGAGGGGGGGGAGGCGAAATATAAAGACGATTTCTATTTCTTCGCGAAGCAAGAAAGAAGGGATCAAAACAGCCTTATTGGGGGAAACTCAGCGAAGAGGCCCCACCCAGACGCCGTCCTCATCGACGAATCGGAGAGACTACTAAAGGAAAATATAGAGGTATCCGAATTCATTAAATGAGGGGGGAAGAAGAGCAGTGAGCAAGGAGATGGCGAAGAAACGGCTGCGATTTGTTTACTATTGCGAGGAGGGGGGAGAGGAAGAAGAAAGGGGAAGAGCGATACAGATGGCCTGCGAGGCTCGATTTCGCAGCACAAGTCCGAGCATGAAAACGGAAAAGGGGGGATCTTTGAAAAGGATGCGGCGAGGAAAAGGAGAAGTGAACTTTCTCTTTCGAAAGGGAGGGGGGGGAGGGGGAGAGTCGTCAGGGGGGAACCATTCTGATCCGCCAATTCGGGGGTGGAAAAAAAGGTTTCGGAAAAAGAAGGCTATTTGAAAGAAGGAACGCTATCTATGATGAGAAAAGGAGAAAAGGTCTGGTGTGAAGAAGTTCTGTCTCGGTGGTAGAAAAGATAAAGACTGGGGAAAGGGCTATTCAGGCGTAGGTGATTCACGGATGCAAGGGGAGAAAAGCACATCTCGGGGCTGAGGGGCGGGGGGGGGGAAAAAAGGCAGTGAAGTTCGATCAGGGGAAACCGCCGCCTTACTCTATGGAGGGGGGGAAAGCCTTTTTGCCCCATCGGATCGGAGGAGAGTTAAGGAAGGGAAGCTTCGCGGCCGGGGGGGGGACTCGCACTATTTCCTGCGTGAAAGGGAGAGAAGGCGGAGAAAAAGTTCTCAACCGTCTGTTTACTGAGAAAAAGAGCAGAGGAGGAGGATGATCTTGAACATTGCCAGAAGGGGAGTCGCCATCTTCTACAGGGGAGCTAGAAAAGGCAGCAATCTATCGGTGCTTTCGACCGCGGTAAGAGGAACGGGGCGAAGAGGATAGGGACAGGAAAAAGGGATCGCCTTCAGATTGAAAGAAGGAAGTCTTCTTTCCCCTCGCAGGAAAGGGGGGGGGGGGGGGGGATTTCTTTCGTACGACCTTCCGCATAGGAGCCGAGGGGGGGGTTAAAGAAGAAGATTCGCTCAGCATGAGATCGTAACGTCGTCATGCAAGAAAAGGGGGAGCTCAAAAAAAGACATCCTCACGGAAGGGGGACGAGAGTCCAGGAAGATCGAAAAAGGGACGCGGCTAAAAAGGAAAACAGGCTTCCGATTCCATGAAGAGAAAGGAAGACGAGAGGAGCTTCTCTTAAAAAAAGAGGGAAAGGGAAATTTGGGGAGCTTCATCGAAACTCCTTGAAACATCGTCAAATGAAGAGGAGGCAAGGTCTTCGAGAAGGGGGTTTCCTACGCAGAGAGGTCCTGTTGAAGAAAGGGAGGAGGAGGAAAGCCGAGGGAGGTTGCCGTTGTATGGGATGAAAAAGGCGAAGAATGGAGGGATGAAGGTAGCGCTGATGACGCGCACTACGCCTTCGGGGCGGAAGGAATGTTATAAAGGAGGTCGTGAATCGAGCAGGCGATCTGGACAGGGAAATTATCCGAAGACGGAAGCCCCTTTTAAAGAAGAAGAAAGTTTGTGCGACTCCATCTTGACACCAAGAAGTCGAAGAAATCCCGCAGATTCTCTCCAAAACATTACTCAAAAAAAAAAAAAAGGCAACGGAAAATTTAAGGAGGAAACGCGCTACTATTTGGGGAGTGAAAATCACTCTGAAGATCCGCATAGGGGGGTGGGGGTCGGAAACTCGATTAGACTGGGCACACTAGCTCTTGGGGGCGGCTGGTCTAAGGCTAAAGGACCTCGTGTGTTATGCGGAGGAGTCGTGAGAAGATGGAAAAATGAAAAAAGGAGCCTTCATCTGGAAGGAAAGCTTCTTGAAGGAAAGGAATCTTGGGATTAAAAAATCATCGGTAAGGGCCCGGGAAGAAAGTGGATTGAGTAAGGTCTTTAGCGGGGGAGAAAAAAAGAAGAGATCCTTGCCTTTTTCTACAGTAAAGAAGCTGCTTATAGATTTGACGAAAAAGGCCTACCGAAGCGGAGTAAGGATTTCAAAAACGGTAGGAGAGGGAACTGAGGAGGATGAGCCGAAAGGAACTCGTCTGAAAGAGGGGAGATCTGTCTTATTTATGAGGAGGAGAGGGGGAATATGAAAAAGTCGATCTCTCCCTCCGGGGGACGTAAAGGGGACGGGGGCCTGAGCAAGATTGAGGAGACTTACAGTGCGAGGGGAGGGAAGGGTTTCATTTTTTTTGTTCCGGGGAAAAAGTAGAAGAAATAGTTAAAAAAAAAAGCTTTTTGTAAGAGATAAACGTCGGAAAAGATTGCAGGGTCTAGACTCGTCCTCATAGAAAAGGGGCCGCGGCTCTGATCTAGAAGGAAAAACTCGTCTTTTGCTCCGAAGGGGAAGGGGGGAATATAGCTGGCTGACGCCGCGCCAAAAGGAGAGAAGAAACCACAAACGGAAAGGGGAAAAGCGCGACGGGCGTCCAGCAAGCAAAAAAAGGAAGCGTGCCGAAAAAGTAGAAAAAGCGAGCACCTCTATCTATATCAAGAAGGGGCGGCTTAAGTCATGAAAGATTCTATCATCTGCATTGGAGAACAGGAGGGGGGCCGGGGGACAAACCGCTTGCTTTCTGTTGAATCCGAGTATACTATGAGTAGAGTAAAAAAAAAAAAAAATGAACGAATAGAAAGGGAAATAGTCACTCGTCGAAGAGACGACACTCGCAAAAGCAGAGGACGGACCAAACCTCACCACCGCCCCTCATAGAAACAAAAAGGTGAAAGGGGTATGGAAAGAAAGCGCTAATCTTAGGTGTCGATTGGAAAAAACAAAAAACGGAGGAACATCTGAAGGCGACTCCTCGGGAATAACGGAGACTCTTCGGAGGGAAATTTCAAATAGCATATCAATGAGCTCACCTGGAGAAGCAATGGGGGGAGAACGAGAAAAGACAGTCAGAATGCGAGGAAATCCCCCAGAGGGGAGCACTCTAGCACGGAAAAATGATAATGAGGGAAAGACACTATTAATCTCGGGGACCGAGAATGCCGAAAGGCCCTTTTTTGTGAAAAAGAGGAAGGGCATGAACTATCCGAGAAAAAAAAAAAACGTATTGTCGCATGTTCATGAAGAGACGACTACCATCTCAATCTATAAAGATTTCTCTAAAAAACTAATGATAGGAAGAAAGAGTGATGGGAAAGCTTAAAATAGGGATCGTTCCTCTTAAAGGGGGAAACGAACACCTCTCTGTGATGGGGAAAGAAAAAGGAATCTACATCGGAGAAGGCTTGGTTTCTTCTTTAAGGGGAAGACACAACAAAAGGAAAAATTCCATCGAGCCTTCCCAGGGGGGGAAACGTCCGGCTTCTCAGGCACAGTTTCACTATTTTCGCGGAAAGAATCTCCGCAGGAAAAAGAGGCGTCGGTCGATAGATATAAGCGGATCGTCTACTGAGTATTGAGAGCATCAGCGTTTACTAGGGAGCGCACCGAAATTTCACCTCTCACAACGTCACAAGAAGTCAAAGGATAAAAAGCGAAAGAAAAAAGGAAACCGCCGAGGAGGGAGGGAAAGGTACATCTACTTCTTCGAGGCAGAAAGGGGATTCAGAGAGGAGTTCTATTAGCGTCGAGGTAGGGGAAAAAAGGGAGATCCGTTTGGGGGGAAGGACTCGTCTTTTCCCATGGGAAAGAAGAATGCCACGCCGTTCTTCGGAAAAAGGAAGGGGAGCCGCAGTGGAAGTCAATCTTTTCAGGGGGAAACTAGTAAAAAAAAGAGGGAGTATCTCGAAAGAGGCCTGTTCTCTAAAAGGAAAGGAAGGAAAAAGAATCATGTCTAATCTGCATTATCTGATGCAGAGCCGGAAAAAAGAGAAAGGAGGTAGTCAGCGTTCTAAGAAAGAATCTGAGGGGGAAACGTAGGTTTACCGGCGCTGTACAAAGCTGGCAGTGGGGATATTCACTGGAAAAGAGATCGGACTATCTCCAAAGTAGGAGGTAAGAAAAAATTTGCTCCATCATCTCGTCTGTCAAAGGAAAAAAGGGGGGAAAGAAAAGTTTGGGAATCTCCTCGCGAACCTTAAAGGGAAACATTGTAGGAGGGAAAGAAAGAAACTTTTCGAAAAGCCTCCGGAAGAACTGCAAAAAAGAAAAGGCTCGTCAAAGGCAACCGAAGCTCTCTTTCTGAAAGGGGGGGCGTGAAACAGTAATCGAAAGACTAGAAAAAAAGGCGGTTAGCCGGAAAAAAAGAGAAAGGAGTCATCGGCGGGGGACCCGAATCTGAGGGGAATGCCTGAAAAAGAAAAAAAAAAAGAACGCCCCGAGATCATGTTGGCGGTGCGGTTGCAAGAAAGAAGAAAATCGCAAAAAAAAGGGCAATTTTTCGATGCAGAAAAAAGAAGCCGAGCCTTCTCCCAACCAGAAGGGGAGGAGAATCGTATCGAGGGAGGGAGTCCACGATCCTTCTCGGAAATCAAGGGGGGAAACCAGGGGAGGGATATAATTGCAGCAACGCTCAAGGGACGCTCTCAAGAAAGAAGGGAGAGCGAAGGAGACGGGTTTCACGGCGTCTCCTTTTTCCTCTCCAAGAGGCACCGAAAGAAGCTCACGATCTCTCACGGCTGCCAGAAAGTGGAGGGGAAGAGAGGGACGGCAGCGGATATCCGGCCAAGAAGAAGAGAATGTCATCTGCTCTCGACGGAGAAAAAGAGGATCTCCAGCCTTCACCAAAGAGACGGAAAAGGGGTGTTAGAGACGTCTCACAAACGCTCAATGCGAGTAATTCCACACCATACGAGAGAAGATCGTAAGAGACACTTATTAGTATTCCATATGTAGCCGCAGGGGGTCGAAAGGGAGGTGTTGCCTAGGAAAGGGACCGTTTTTGGGAAAGGAGAGAACACAGCATCCGTCTTCGGGAAGAAGGGGAAGGAGATCTTGAAAGATCTTGACTCCACTCGCGAGGTTCTGGGAGCAGAGGGGAAACATCGGCTTCTGCCAGCGAAGAAAAAAAGGGAGATATCTTGAGCGAGGCCGGATAAGGGGCTCTTGATTCTTCTATGAAAGGGGGAAAAAAAGGGGACTCGGTCGGGAAAGGGGGCTGTGGTTTTGGAGAGCGTCAGGACATGGACACTTTGAAGGAGAGTAAGGGGGGGGGTCGCCGATGAGGGAAGGCTTCGTGGAAGTCGATTGAAACCGGGAGAGAGCGATAGGTATTATGCCAAAAGTTGGTAGAACGCGCGGCCTCGTAGATTGTAAGGGGACAAAGGGAGAGCAGCGGCGGAAAAAATGCCTCGTCGAACGGAACATGATGGCGTTTCTTTTAGGAAAGGGAGGGGGAACCCAAAAGAAAGGTGATGTCTAATCTGGCTTCCGAAAGATGAAGAAAGGGGGGGGGGGTCAAAATCGGAATACCTCAGCGCTTCTTAGGAGAGGGGATAGACCTTTTGGAGAAAATCTCCATCTCGGCGGGTTGAAGGGGGGAGAGAGAGTCGCTCAAAAGTTTTAGGGGAGGAGCACCCTAGGGAAAAAAAGCAAAAGGGGGCGAGCAGGGGAGGGATTATCTTGAAAAGGGAAGCGTCATGTTCTCCATCTGGGGAGGGGACGCTTGTAAATCAAGCGATAGGAGGAGGAAGGGAAAAAGCTACGGAGGAGCCTCGGTCGAGGAGCGGGCCGCCATTCATCTCAGGAGTCTCAAAAAAGTCTCACTAATCCGTAGTCGTCAAGAAAAAGCGTTGAGGATCTCGAACGTGAGGGGACCTCCTCCTCGGGGGGGGGGCGTGTAAAGGAAATCCGCTCCTGCGATTCGCTAAAAAAAAGGGAGTGATCTCGTACGAAAGGAGCGCACCGGCAAGAGGAGTCCAAAACGAAGGTCCGGTAGAAAGGACTACGTCAGGCCGGCGAGCAAACAGTCAAGACGAAGAGAAAGAAAAGCCTCGGGGAAAGGGGGATCGTCCGAAATCACCGGGCCGTTTTTCCTCCTACAGAGGGGGGAGCCTCAAAAGAATTGAATCCCGTCGCGGCAGGAGTAAAGGGAGAGACGGGAGAGGACAAAAACAGGAAAAGCCTCAGGGAGAAAGGGGAGGGAGCGTTTCTCAACGCAGAGGAACTTTGACTATTATTTTGAGGGGAGGAGGCGGTGTCTCCCCGACGATAAAGAGGGGAAGTACCCGCGGAGACACTACTCCGGAAAAAGGGTCGCAGCTCTGTTCAATAGAAGGGAAAGGAGCTAAATGACGATCTGGAGCGAGCACCATCAAAATGGGGGGAAGGACGACGCAGGGTGGTACGGCTCTAGACTACGGGGGGGGGGTCGTGACCACGCAAGAAAAGTGGGCGAGGGGCAGGGGAAGGGCACGATCTCCTTGAACAGGTCACTCTCTTACGGAGAAAAAAGTTCTCAGGATACTACGATTTTCGAGAAAGTAAGAAAAACCTCTGAGGAGACTCCTGAGGGAGGCCGCCTATATCGGGGTACTGTTATTCGTCGTGAAAAACAGAAAATGACCTAGCGCGTCTCGTGACCTGCAGGCTGTCAAAAAATGAACAGCAGGAGGCTGGGAAGAGGAAACTCTCTGTACTGAAAGTAGGGATGATGGTCCTTCATCAAAGAGGGAAGTGCTCTCCTGGAAAAGGTACCTAGGGAATTCTCTTCTGATCGGGAACGTCGGAGGTAGAGGGGGGCGACAGGTGAAAGAAGATTATCGATGTGCGCCAAGGAAAGGAACGCCCTTCCTACCGAAGGAGGAAGAGGAGGGGAGTAGGGTCAGGCTCCTCGGCGTGGTGTTGGCAGAGGGACTTAAAGAGAGAAGGCAGGGGGATTGGGGAAAAAAAAAGATCAAAAAAGATTTATTTCTTTTTTGAGAGACAGGACAGTGTCCGGGGAAAAGGACGGCGTTTTCCTGAGCGAGTTCGAGTGTGCGGGAGGGAGGGCTGAGAGGGGTAAGGGGGGTTTTTGAGGAACGTCATCTTATGAAGAGGGGATCACATCACGCAAGCTTTGGGAGAAAAACGGAAGTCCAGCCTCGAGGGCCTATGCTAGACTCGGCCTCATGGACTTTCACTCTCAAAAAATGGGGAAGCGTCCACGTCGTGGGGAAGAAAAAAAAAAGCCTTCAATATCTGGGGATTGTGGCTCGGCTGACGCCT
>Ga0179591_1321745_pt1 | contig 10652 bp, 13 predicted proteins | sample CZOMad2_1_08_16f_FD_182891 | JGI IMG/M metagenome (GOLD analysis project Ga0179591, IMG submission 182891) | Vadose zone soil fungal communities from Angelo Coast Range Reserve, California, USA - CZOMad2_1_08_16fungal (PacBio error correction) | ecosystem: Environmental > Terrestrial > Soil >...
CAAGACCCCAAACCCCCGTCTCGTCTTCAAAGACGGAGATCTTCCCGTACGATTGGACGTGTCCACTTGAAAGGTGACTTAAAAACAAAACGGTATTTGACCTTGGGGAAGGGGGCCTAGTCCGCTTCAGGTTTCCTTAGACTACATCGTGGGAACCTTCAAGGGTAATTTTTTGGGGGGGGGGGGGGGGCGCCCGTGAGAGTTGGCCGTTGCAGTTTTCGGGAGGTTTCCTCCTCAGGACAGAGGAGGAAAGAAAAGAGTTCTTGTCATGATAAAGACCATCATATCTGATGCCGCGGTGGGGGACGCTACCCGTAGGCCGGGGAAGTTGCTCTTCCTCTAGACTAAGGTCGGCAGAAAAGATAGAGCAAAAAGGTCACTGTGGACCTGTGGGGGGAGAATATAACTGACCTGGAAAGACGCCGCCGAGCGTTGTGACACAACCGTGTGGGAGTTAGGCGTCTGATGGTCAAAGATGGGGACAAGGAAAACGCTGGCCCCTACGGTTGCCATGCAAAAAAAGCTCAGTAAGGAGTGTCGCGTTTGAAGAACCCCTTGAAATAAGGGGCGAAAACGGGGAGGTAAGTATTGGCCAAAGGACGCAGCATTGGACTCGAAGACCCGAAGAGTATGGGGAGATTGACGTGTCGAACCAGGGGGTCCTGGGAAGGTAGTCCAGTTAAAACAGAAAAAATAAAAGTGATAATTGAAGGGCGAGCGGTAAACGGGGGGGGGGTCAAGGATGGTATCAGAGGTCAACTTCATCGTACAGATGTGAGTATGAAAACGGATGGGTCATTAAGCAGATGAGAAGGGCGCAGCCTGGAAACGCTTGGGTACCAAAAGAAAGGAACCATTATAAAGTGTCCCGTAGGGCTCGAAAGCAAAAAACGTTGAATGTGGCAACACCTTGGTTAAGGACCTGTTGAAAAAGGCAGGCTTAAGAGGTGCAAGAACACCACACATCTGGCGGCACTAGACAAAGCGACTAATGTCGGACTATCGGGTCACAGCCAAGAGGAATCTTCGACCGAAGGGGGTTACACAGCCTCATGGACCGATTTCGGAGGAGTTTGTGCAAGGGCTGGTGGGATGGCAGGGGGGGGTATATGTGAAAGTGGGAATCGCCAAGTCACGTATAATAACTGGTCGGATTTCCAAAGACTTCAACGGTGGACAAAGACTTGCAAAAGGGCATTAAACGAAATGCATTGAATACGTGTGGGCGGCAAACAGTCAAGCGGAAGACGTAATGGAGTTCACGGTCGTGCAGTAAAAATGAAACTTCTAGGGTTAGCAGGTCCGCACAGACTAGACTCTAGGAGGGGTGGGGGGACAATGAAGAAGGGAAAAAGAGGGAAGTGGGGGGGGGGATGATTAGAGGGGAATGCGGGAGAGTAGGCAAAAAAAAAAAGTTTAAAAATTGACGCACCGTTTTGATATGAGAGATACTCTATTCCGTTGACCCAAAACGTTCAAGGGGAACAGACCGAGACGGGAGATTAAACTGGAAAGAAAAAAAACGACGGGAGCGGGTTCATTCTTGAATTGATTGCGGACGGCCGCCTTGGGTAATAGTGATGCGTTTGGGGGGTGCGCGTATGGTCCGTTGGCTGGTGTGCAGGAAAAACAAAAAAAAAAAAAAAAAAAGTGAAAAACAGACGGAGTGCGGTCCGGGGGAGAAAACACGCTGGAAAGGCAGGCTTAAGAAATGCTTTAAAGGCAGGGGAAGAAACTTAGACTTCCTACCCGAGGAGGATCTCGCTCAACAACACTTAGGGAGGGAGGACTCGTCAGGGGGAAGCAGGCTCATAAAAAGGAATCAGGGGGCGAATTCCTTCAGAAAGCGGAAAAAAAAGGGCTTGGACACCGACAAATGTCTTTCTTAAAATAGGGAGGTAGGACTACTGGAAAAAAACGCCCACGGCACATCTCCGCCACCAAAAACAAAAGGATAAAACAAAGGGCCATCAAAGGCAGAAAGGACCACATAAAAAAAGGGCGTAGGGAACCGTTCGCATTCACTTCAAAGTCCGCTCAGAAAAAAAGGCTCCCAAGTCGTTGTTCTAAAGACGGCGTAGATGAAATATCAAATTGAAGGGGGGGGAAAGTTTGAAAAAAGGCGACCGAAATAACGGAGACAGCCTAAGGGAAAAGCCTATAGCCCCAATAATCATTTCAATCGACTGAGTCCAGGGTACAAACAACAAAATAGAGAGAATCGTGAGGGCGGACAAGCAAAAAAATTTCAAAATTAACTGGAAAGAAAAGTAAAAATGTTCGAGCAGACGCCGTGGGCGAGTCCTGCTCCCGCAGGAGGGGAAAGGAAGTCCTAAGGGAAGTTTCAAAGCAGTCAAAGTGGAAATGAGGGAAATCCCAAGGTTGGGAAGAGAAAACAAGGCGATTCAGTTCACAAAGGCGAAACGCGAGTCTAATAAACAACAAAGAACCGAAATCAAAAGTCGAAAAGGAGTAAATCAAAAAAAGAAACTTCTGTGCCTGAAAAGAGTCCGGCATTATGCGCGGGCGCGTCAGACAGCCAGATGAATGTCCAGTACCGTGAGCGGCAGAAGAAAAAAGGGGAGGGGGACAAAAAAAAAAGGAAACCAAACTAAAGCCAAAGGAAATTGGGGGATCGAAGACGACCGATCAGTGGGCGTGGTCTCATGGAGAAACAAAAAATTTGCACGAGGGGGAAAGGCGAAAGTGCACAAAGAATCGATCGGAAGGGAAAAAACTCACCAGTACCTAATAAGCAAACTATGACGTCGTATCACCATCTTTAACCAAACCAACAAAACTTCCACCGGAGTCGCTCGGACGGGGTCAAACCTCCGCTAAAATCGTGGAGGGCTACGGATTCAAATGGAGGAAAAAACTTCACAAATGGTTGGTCGAAACTGACCATTCGTCTTGAACGGAAGGAACTCGTCACAGGAGCGATTCACGGGGACAATAATGCCAGAAACGAGTTAGTGTAAAACGGTGGAGAGGTAAAAGTAAGAAAGACAGGAGCCCTTAACACACTACCCTGATAAAAAGGGGGGGAGGGGGGGAAATGCAAAGGAAGCAAGCACATTTGGACCAAGGGAAGGGCCCGCCACAAGCAATTCAAAGACGACGAAAAGATAAACCGGAGGACACCACGGGCGGGCGGATAGGAAAGAAGTCAGCAGAGAAAAGAGTACGAAGGCAATCAGGTCTACCATAGGCGGCCCATTAGAATCTTCTACGATACGAAAGAAAAAATAGAGGGGGAAAAGGCACGACTAAACGCGTGAGGGGTACCGCCGAGAAAAAGCTCTAATACCAAATCACCAACGGCTTGAGGAATCGCCGAGTCATAGCTGCAAGCACGGAACAACGCACCAAAAGATCAAAGGTCACGACTAGAGCGCACCGATTGTGCCTAAAAAAAAAAAACCACCGAACCGGCATCGGAACTTTCTGGGGAGCTGTTCAAGGTAACTAAAAACGCTCGTGGACGGCACAAGCACATTTGTTTTGCAATGCCATCGAACGAATAGGCTCACAAAACAAAGTCAAAATAGGGAAGATGTGGAACCAAAGGGAATGGGGGGAACTGTGTCGTGGGTAACAATAGGCGCTGTTATGGGAAACATTGCCAGCGCCTAAAGGTCGCTTCAGGTCATGGGGGGGGTGAAGGGGGGGGCTTCATAAAAGAAAAGTAAAGGGGAGGAAAAATGAAGAGAGGGGTTCAACCATTTTTCGTTCGTTTTCAACGCGGAGGAAACTGGGATGCAGACAGCCGAGGGTGGAGGGGGGATTACGCAGCGGGGGATGAAAAAAACATCAAACCAAAAAAAAGCGGAAGAGTTTACTACTAACCTTATGCCAGGTAAAAAATCGGAATCTAAATCAGATTGAGGAACAAAGCTCGAGGGGGAAACAAAAACACGATCAGTCACTTAAAGGGTCTTTCGTAAGATGGAGAAAGCAAAGGAGCGGTCAGGTGTAAAATCGTCGCTGATGGTGGGGAGCGTTCGTAAATTCATCACGTGGGGGAACAAAAAGAGCTAATTTGGCAGTGGCAAAAAAAAAGGGAAGGGGAAGGTCGAGGGGGAAGGAGTTATCCAAGAGAAGCGGTGAAAGTTATGGAAGAATTAGTTGCCCAATCTCTAAGTTGGACAGGAGTGGCCGCCAGTAAAATCGAATTGGGAAGGATTTCCGGGATTGGAATGTATATCAAAAGGGGAAAAAAAAGGGGAAGGGGAAGGAAAACTTGAACTCTTTGTGGTGGTAAAGAGGGGGGGTACCTCAAAAATAGTTGGGAGGGAATAGGCAAAGAATGTGCAGTGGGGCAAAATGACTAAGTGCTAAACAAGAATTAGAAGGGGGAAAAAGTGAGAAACGAAAGGGGGGCGGACATTCTAACCAAACGCCCAACACGGTATTCATGCTCCTAAGCAACCAGTTTAAGGGGCAGTAACGGAACCTTGTGAGGGAGGGAAAAAATAATGGCCAGAAGAAAAAATTCGCTGACTAAGCGAAATAAGAGGAACCATAGAGGAACCACCAGGCCGGCATGACGAACCGAAAAAATCATTGAATGGGGGGAATAAGGAGGAGGGAAGGGGAATCGTAAAGGTGTCGGTTAGAGGGGACGCGCTCTGCAATGGAAAGAAAGCTGGGAAAAAAGGACTCAGTAATAAATAACAGGGGGGGGGGGACGGATTTCCACCGCAGCAGACTGGGGAAGAAGCGACGGTGAATTTACGGAAAAAAGGAAAGAGGGGAAGAGAATACACTCAGTCGTACCGAGGTAGGTAGTGAAACGTTATGGAAAGGGGTTTACCCAGTAAGGAAAACGGACTAGTGGTGTCAGGACGGATGAAGGGGGGGGTATCACGGCAAAAAGAATCAGTTGCCCGAGAGGGAGTGTAAAGTGATTATGGGGCCAGTGATGCAGAATTAGCAAATTCTTTTATCCTTTGGAGGGCAGATTTCCGGTGTGCAAAAGTGTAAGCAAAACGTGGGAAGAATCCGGGGACCTCTCCAGAGGGGGGTGAAGGGAGGGGGGGGGAGATTTCCTAAGGCAAAACTGGCGAGGACGAAACTAGAGGCGTGAGTCTGTGAAGGGAGGGCCGGACTTACCAAGTCTTGGGGGGTGTAGAAGTTTTTAGATGGGTGGGCAGGAGAGGGAACTAAAAGCGGAGATGAAGAAGGGAGGGGAATACGTTCTAAGCACGACACTTGAGAAAGGGAAATCGTAAACAGGTAGTGAAGAAATGAAAGAATGGATGAGGCTTATACTTCCAACCTATTCTGATGCGAGAAGCAACACAACAAAGGAAAAGATAATCTACTAAGAGAATTTTCATTCAGTAAAGAAGGGGCTGTTCACTGAAGGGGGGAGGGCCCAAGAATCTGGGTGGTCGAACCGGGGGGGGATAAAAAAAGACGAAAATATCAGGTCAGGACAAGGTGGAAAAAGGAGGTCAAAGGGAACGACTGCCAACCAGAAAAACCCACCCGCCACAACCAACGCAACAAGGCTAAAAAGCTGGCGCGAAACTTACAAGCCGGGAAGGGAAAAAGGGGGTCACCTGAGGGGAAGTCGCACCCTTAATCAACCAATACGGACCCGCCGGGAGGGGTCAGACAACGCATCGGTCGTAATACTGAAAGGTTTGAACAAGGAAAAGGAAAAGAGAAAGGAAGGGAAGGAAGCTCAAGAACTTTCAAAAATACTCAGTGACTCGAGCAGGATTAATTTGGTAAAAGTACCACACCAGAAAAGATAGCAGAGAAGCTGGCACTAAGGAAATTTGAGGGAACCAGGGGAAGGAAAAAAGGAAAGTCAAGAACTCAAAGACCGGGAGGAATACGCCGAGTGATTTTCTAAACGTGCCGAAGAAGATGTGGGGGGGCAGTTCCTAAGAAGGGGGGAAAAACAAGAGACAAAGTGGAAGTCGGGGGTCCGACAATTTTTCTTTCTGGAAGCACTTGGGGGAGAGACGGCATCATGGAGAAAAACGCGATAGAAACGACCATCAAGCCCGCAGGGAAAAAAGAAGAAGAAAATCGACGGAAGGGAGCGGGCAAAACAAAATGGAGGGTGGCAAACTGAGGCCCTGGAGAGAGGAAGGAGTACTCATCTCTGGAGAGGGGAACGCACAGCCAGATGAAGGGTGGTCAGGATGCGCAAGAAAACATCAAGAAAAAGAAAGAAAAAAAAAAGACCAAAGTCGCAAACAACACAGTCAAGTTGTTTCTGGCTGCGGAGCCCGATCTGGGTCGCCACCTGGAGAAGGGGAAAAAATGGCGTCGAATCAGGGGGGGAAGAGGCGACGTGCTCAAATGAAACACCATGGAAGCTCATTTCAACCACAAGCTTCCTATGGAAGCAACGATGACGTCAAGGAGAAACGACGGTACCAAACAAAAAAGCGGCAAACCTTCTTCCAAAGTCGATAATCTTTACTGCGGAATGGGACGAACTGGAAGAAGCACGGAAAACTGGGGACGCAAACGATAATTGGCAAAGTCAGGGAGAGGGAAAAGGCGGCGAAGAGTACGGAGGGAGGTCCGAAGGCAAAGCCCCATCACGGTTAGCACGAGGTCTCACCGGCCTCAGGAAAGAAAAGAGAATCAGAAGGAACGCTGGTGCTGGCAAGGGAAAATGCAAAGGCATGGGGGAGAAATGACGCCACACTGGAAAGGAATACGAAAAAACGAAAAAGATGGAACCAAAAGCAGTCAGTCGGGGGGAAAAGGGAAGAGAAAAAACAAGATCGCCAACGTCTTGTTCGCAAGGGGCGCGCCGGGGGGGAAGAGAAAGCAAAGATTATTGATCGCACGCGCAATAAACTGACCAGCCTAAGGGTTAGAGTCAACGCTGGAGATAAAGCGCAGAGGGTCAGTGGGGGGTGAGAAAAAAAAGGAACAAGGCGGGAAATGAAGGGGAAAACGTAGTACAACCTCACAAACTGACAAAAACTACTAAGAGACGAACGGCGACAAATAAAGAGGACGGGCGTCAGACAGACATGAAAAAAAAAGCGGGAGGGAAGGGGGCAGGGGGGCTGGTCAGAAGAAGCTCTCTTGTGAGAAAGTCAAAACAAATCAAAAGGTTAAACTGCATCGCCGGACAAGAGCTCTCAAACAAAAAAAGAATCTGAAACTCCAGGAGATGAAAATTGAGGACGGAAAAAGAAAGGGAGGGAGGGTAGTAGTACCAGGGCCAATGAAAAGGGACCCTGCCGTGCAGTTTTCTGGGGAAGAACTAACAATCGTTGCGCCTTAAATAGGGTACGGCCCTTTCTCTCGGCTGGGAAGGGGGGCCGAAAGAGAACGGGGGATCATAACCAGCCGAGGGGGGGATAGAAGAGGGGGTTCATTAGTACTTGGGACGCCAAGCGATGAGACTTAAGAAGAGGTTGACGCGACTTAATGGTCATAGAAAAGTACAAACGCGATAGGAAGAAAAAGGAGCGCACTTTAGGGAAAAAATACAAAATTTTTAGCCGCTTGGGGGGAAAAATGACGCGGAAATATGTCCGCAGCAACTTGAACAATCTGGCGGGGAGGAAGGGGAAGCGGGGGGGGGGGGGGAAAAGTAAACGAGTACAAAAGAAGGAGCCCTAAGTGCCAATTTAAAGAAAAGGTAAGGGAGTTGAGAGAAGGGGGACCTGAGCCAAGGGCCTGAAACCGATGGGATTATGGTGAAAAGCGCACGGAAGGTGACGAAAAAAACGGAAAGAAGGAAGACTGGGATTGATTTTAAACATGGGGAGGGAACCGTGACTTCAAAAGGGGCGAGCGGGACGAGTGTTGACGGAAGAGGCGGTGAAATTGTGTGGGGGTGGGAAAAGGGGGGGGGACTACGTCATGTGGGGCTGCATAGGCATTTGTGCATGTGACAATTAAGGTAGAGGGTCATACGAACGAGAAGGAGAATAAGTCTCACAAAGTACGTGTCCACTGTAGGAACAGGAATCGGGCGGGAGGAAGAAAAAAATTGTGATTATAATCCGAAGGTGGTAACGACGCGGGGGAAGGAGTCTGGGAAATTTTAATGGGGGAAAGAAGAATCATCTGGATAAAAAAACAAAAAGATTCATCTGATGACCCGAAAAGAAGGAACTGCAGAAAAAAACAAGTTGGAACGACATCATTGCCATGTCGAGGATGAGTTCGACTTTAGGGGAGGGGAAAAGTGGTAGGGAGAAAATCGGGCGCACGGGTTAAAACCGGTCGCCAAGGCGACAGGGATGCATTGGACCGACTTCACTGGTACTATAGAAAAGGAACAAACAACATCTCCTGGGGTCGGGGGGGTACCGAGAGGGCAAGGGACGATCTAGAAAATCAGCAGGATTAAACGGGAAAAGGGGAAGGTGCTGACGTTCGCCAGTTGGAAAAGGAAAGTAATTCTAATTTGTTTCTGACATTGTCAATCACAGACGAGAGAGATATTTATGGGGGGTTGAAAAATGGGATATTGGGGGGGAAAGGAAGGAGGGAGGGGAATTGGGTAAGGCAGGAGACAGTGAGGAGACTGATTTCAGTGTGGAAATTGACCGTTGAAAAGGGGGAGAGATCGCCGTTCCTTTTTATACAAAGGCCGTAGGGGAGAAGGATTGTGATGATGGTAATGTGCAGACCACTGAGCACGAAAAGCCTGTCGTGGAGAAGTGGGAAAAGGGTTACAGGAAAAAAAGCGGGGACAAGTGGGAGTTGGGGGGCAAGACCGTTGGCGTTGTGGGGGAATCCTTAGAAAAAACTGAACTCATCGAGAAGGAAACGAAAGACGGATTTGTGCGGTACGAACAACAAAAAAAGGGGTAAAAAAAAGGAAAAAAAAAAAGGGGAGGGGAATTAAAAGAGAGCTTGAGAATTCAGAACCCTGGAAACTCTCAAAACGGTAGGAGGGGGAAAGAAAAAAAAGAGTTAAGGGAGGATCAGAATTCTTTAAGGAGGGAAAAAATCACTTGGACGTTCACTGTGGAGCTTAAAAATCGACCAGGTAGAACAGTAACCCTTGAGGGGTGCAGAGATGAACGGTGCGACACTGGGGCAACCAAAAAAAGAAAAAAGCGCCTCCACCAAAACCGAAAGAAACGGTAAAAATGCGGGGGAAGGGAAGAAAGAAGAAAAACGACGGGGGGACACACGACAGAAATTCTCAGCGGGAACTTCGGCAAGGAACGCGAAGAAACAATACGGACTCCCGCCGGCAAGGTGGAAGAAAAGAGGGCTTATTCTTAAAGAAAAAAAAAGGGTCGTTCAATGGTAAAAAAAAGGAAAAAGCGGACTAATAACAAAGTTTCTCACATCAAGGGAAACAGAAATGACAATAGGGACCGGGAAAGGAGGGGGGGGGGGGGGGACCCCACAATAAATAATCAGGGGAGGGGGCTTAAATGCCAAACTAAGGGAAAAGGGACACTATGAACAAAAAGGGAGGGAAAGGAAAGGAGTGTAAAAGATACCCAGAGTGGGACACATTCCTGCCCCGAAGGCTTGGTGAAAACAAGTCGCTCTAGTTTAACCACATTTAAGGAGTGGGAAAAAAGGAAAAATGGTATTGGGTCCAAGGATCCACAGTGCGAGGAGAAGGAGAAGACTAAACTACAAACGCGACAACACAATCCAGAATAAACAACATCCGATCAGAGGAAGGATTGCTCTGGCAACGGAGGATTAAGAGCGAGGAGTCAAAATTGCGCGGACTCAAGGAAGCCAACAAAAGGGGTTTGAGTAGGGCACATTACCATGAACACAGAGACAACCAAGGGGCTTACCCAAGGAGAAAGGCCAGAGGTGCTCCGCAGTGGAATGGGGGGGAACGAAGGGGGGACAAGGAACACCCATGTCGAAACAAACTAATGGGAGAGGGGGAGCTCAGGACGTAATGGAAAAGAAGCGGATAATGGCCAAACAAATCGCCTATGAGAACACGTCTTAATCAAAAACAAACCAACAAAAAGTAAAGAAGCGCCAGAGCCAACACGAAAAGAAAATAGGAGGGGTCGAAAGGGGTGGGGAAGCTGGAATAGAACGTTCCACGTTAAGACAAAGAAGAGGGAAGTCTCTCTTTGACGGGAGGAGGAAAAAAAGGAGGCAACAGAACGATGTCAAACGGGCAAATAATGCCACCAAAAGGGGAGGCACTCATGAGGAGGGAGCAGGACCGGGGGTTCAAAGAGGAAAGACCTACCCGAAAGGCCGTAACATTCAGTGGTGGCCGCAAAGGAAAAGGAACCAAAAGAAAAATTTACTTAGGTAAAAAAAAGAGAGTCTCTTCCGGAGCGTCAGCAATCGAGGAAAACGGCTTCAACTCGGGGGAAATAGTAGCTTCGGCTAATCTCAAGTCGAGAAAAGAACTCTTCAAAAAATTTCCCTATGGCGTCAACCAGAGGGCACTAGAAAACTCATCGCGTTGGCAGGAAACGTAACCAAGAACAAGAGGAGGGGGAAGCATGGAACGGGGGTCATAAGCGGCCGACACCTCCGAAAAGGGACCACAACTCCAATAAGAGAATCACCGTGGAAAAACCATACACGCAACGGAGTGTAAGGCCGGGCAAAAAGAAAAGAACCTTCAGGAGGTCGGCGCGAAAATTTCAAGAAGAAGAAAAAGATCTGATTTGGGAGAAGAAACGCACAGTTGCAGCATACGCCGGACA
>Ga0179591_1325755_pt1 | contig 10651 bp, 14 predicted proteins | sample CZOMad2_1_08_16f_FD_182891 | JGI IMG/M metagenome (GOLD analysis project Ga0179591, IMG submission 182891) | Vadose zone soil fungal communities from Angelo Coast Range Reserve, California, USA - CZOMad2_1_08_16fungal (PacBio error correction) | ecosystem: Environmental > Terrestrial > Soil >...
TTGATCAACCACCGACCTTAGGGGGACTTCATATCGGAAAGGGCCTGCATCGTCCATAAAACCGTGAACGCGTGTTGGGGGCTTAATTATTACGTACCTCCCAGCGCTTTCCTATTGGGAAATTTTCCAACCAAGAAGAAAGAAGGGCGAGCAAAACGCCAAGAGCCTAATAATCGCCCTGCACAGAGAGGAAAAACGCCGCTCACGAGACCCATTCAAGGCAGCTTGGGTCATTGCTTCCCCACATATGACGCATGACTCCAGCTAACTGCCTATCAGGGCAATGCCGAGGGGAAAAAACGTGCGGTCGACAGAAAAAAAGTCTTGCATGGCAGTAGCTCACAAATGTTCTTCTGGACCTCTACCGGGGGGGGCGTGTGTCTGAAACACGCAAGCCACGGACAGAATAGGAATTGGGAGGAATGTTAATCAAAGAACAACCTTGGAGATCTGGGCGTCAGGTTTGGATAAAAGACGAAGGATCGGCACATTCCTTATTTTTGTTAACATTCTTAAACTTGGACAGAAGAAGGAGGTGGTTGAGTTCGAGGTGGGGTATAAAAGGGGGGAGTGGTTAAGGGGAAAAAAGAAGACAAGGCTGTTTAACCTGGGGAGATTTTTGAATGATAGAAAAATTATGTAGAAAGTTCAAAAGTCTAAAAAGGGACTTTTCGGGAATAAAAATCGCTATTTTGGAAAAAATGGAGGCAAGAAAGTGATAGGGTTGGTTTTAAATTTTGGGGGGGGAAGGGGTAGAAAAGGAGTGGATGTGCCAACTCCATCAAAATGGAGGGGGGACAAACAACCTTCTCTATGAAATGGCAAGAAGAACCGAACAGAAGGTGGATTTGCTAGGTTAATTTCCCCAGGACGAGAGTATACAGCCAAGTCGCTACACTTTCCCTAGAGTTGTTAGAAACTCGACAGGGAATCGGACATTAAAAGGAAGGAGAAAAGTTTCTTCCTCTCTGGGCGTACACAAAGCTGGTCGCGGGTGATGCTACTCGGAGGAGAGCAACTGGTCTCAAGCGGTCTGGGGTGGTTGAGGGCAAGAATGGTGACGGCATCATGATCCAATATGCCGCATATAAAAATGGGCGGAAAGTGGGTAAGGTTGCTTGTGCCGGCCAGCGACCGACCGGCGGTGAGGCTTTTACTTTTTTTCGCGGCGGAAGAGGGGGAGTAAAAGGAGCTGGAAAAAACGGAAACCGAAAACCCTGTAAAGAGGGTCCCTGGAACAGTAAATTCTACGAACAGTCCGGTTTGAAAGTGCGGCGCCCGGGGTAGGTCAAAAACCATCTTTCATTTCCGAAGTGGTCAAGGAAAACTGATGAAAGAAAGAAGCTTCTTGTGTTAAGAGGTTTTCAAACAAGAGGGCAATGGGCACGGTGGTGATGGGGGCTAAAAACCCTCCAAGGGGAAACTTAGTAGAGCGGGCAACAAGGGAAAAGCCGAAAAGATGCAGGGGAACCTGAGGGCATCCTTGCGAGGCAGCAAAGAAGGAGGAGAATCCAGGAATGAAAAGCTCAGCCATGCTTCGCCAGGCAGAGAGCGTCCTACCCCTATCAACGATTCGGGCACGCAGGGGCTGGGGTTCCCCGATAAAACTAGGAAGCATTTTTGAGATAAAGTTTACGGAAAAATAAAACCAAGCGGTGGAAGTACCTCCCCGACGGTCCTCTGACGTTTGCCGCGGAAATGATAGAGAAGTCCTGGGGCCCGAACAAATTAATCCCTCCGGGGGGCCATGGGCAGAAGGGGGAAGACCTGCGAGATTTGGTTGAAAAACTGTCTGAATAAGGCCAGGGGAATATGGTAAAAATTACACAAAGAGTTGAAAAGACAACACTTATTAAAATCGGGGTGGTCCATAGTTAATTGGGGGATATAAAAAGGGGGTGGTTCATGAGGGGGGGTTTAAGAGATTCCTTGGGTTCTCATTATTTTGTTGGAGAGAAAGACAAGGACAGATTTTCGGTGATACTATTGCGGAATTTAGAGCGTTTAAGAACGTGGACTGGGGAGCGGGGAGGGTTTTGCAAGTACGAGACTTCCATGGTAAATCATCACGAACAACATCAAGAAATAGGGAAAAAACCACCATGGGCGCAAAGAGGACATCTGTGCTGATGGTGTTTTGGTCATTGTGCTCCAGGGGGGTTTCACCAATGACGAAAGGAGCGTTGATGGATGTAGGGAAAAGCAGCCCACGGGAGACAAACCACTACGTTGAGTGGGGAAGGCTGGGCACTTGCCCAGTAGATTTTGGACCACTTTTATTTCGGTGTAAAGATATCTTCAGGGCGAGGGTTCAGCGGTGAGAAAACGCCAGAGGGTAAACTATGCGGCCGGAAGGGGGTAACTCAGGGGGGGAAAGTAAAGAGATTCCACGCATTGTCACCTTTACGCAGAAAAGAGGGGGGGCAGATGGAAAGCTCTAAAAAAAAACAAGAGGAGGATAGAATAACGCGACAAAAAGAAGGGGGAGTGCTGGCAAGGGGGAAAAGGAGGTGGGATCCTATTTACTACGCCAGAGTGCAGAATTCAGTACTTATTGAACGATGGTAAATGGGGGGAAAGAGAACCGGAACAGACCGATTAAGGTGGAGCAAGAAAAAAACGGCACCTACTTACGTCAGGGAGGACACACGCCAAGGGAAAAGGTAGTTGATAGGACTGGAGTTGCCAAGAGGAAAAATAACTACGAAAGGTCTTCCGTGAACAAAACACACCTGAGTCACAGAACTGAAATCAAAAAAAAAGAGAAAAGATTTGCGGGTGGGTTCCTATTGACTGGTAGGGATGGCGGGGGAACGAATTGAAGAAGCGTTAAGAGGGCCACACCATTCATTACGCAAGGAAACGCGGATGACTCCGACGAGAACGAAAAATAGTACATGAAGCTCCGGACAAAAGGTCCAGCCGCAAAGGCATTCAGGAGGAAAAAGAATGAAAACTGGAGGAGATCCCCAATACAATAAAACTTAAAAAATTACCGAGGGGAATAAGGTTGGGTATGGACAAAATCGGGGGAAGGAAATCTTCCCGGCGGAGGCAAGGAACAGCCGACGAGGGCTTCAATCACCCCTTGGCCTTGAAGGAGTAATTGGTTTGAAAAACGCCGAATACTGGTCCGCGAAAGCCTAGAACCGTTTTCGTTGTATTTGACATGCAAAACGCCTTGGAGTGAGACGCACGACTATTTGAAGTAAAAGAAAATTGTTTCTCTGGGAAAAACAAAAGCAAACAAGAACTGGAGGAGGGTTGTACAATAATAGAGTGTGACGCAAAGCGTCAAAAGTCAGGCAGGGAGGGACTGATTCCAGACGGATTATTCATCGAATTAATTTTTCAGGTCATCTCCGGGATTCCGAGTGGGAAACGGAACGAGTCCAGAGCTTGCCGGGTGACTTACCGGGGGATTCAAATTAGGGATTTTAGGGGGGGCAATCAAGAACTTGAAAAGGCCTCTTTGGGAAAAAGAACGAGACACAGAAGCTCTTTAATAGCGGTAATTGATGTCCGCCACGCTGAAAAGGGGGGGGCGAATGGCATTTGGACAAAAAGATCCCCTTCTGGTCCAGAAGCTGTGGAAACAGAGGATCGAAGTACTGTGTACTGACATCGGCTTACAGTGGCTGGTGGGGCGCGGTAGGAGAGGGGGGGGGGGGGTGTGTCAAGCACTCTTTAAGACCACCTTACTACCCACCCGGAGAACTGGGATCAGAGATGAAATCTAACAGCGCCTCGTCGGGGAGTCTAAACGGGAACAAGAAATCAACACTGGGAATCCCTTTGCTAGGATTGTCGATTGGGAGCAATACGGCTTCCAGGGAAAAACATCCACGACCGACCTCTTGGGGATTTTTGGGAAGCTCCGACGACGGAAAAATCACAACGAGGAATAAGTTTGGGGAATCCCTCAGATAACGAAGGTAGCTGGGTCATGAAAGGGGGGAGGAGGGAAGACTATTCTAGTTTTGGATACACAAATAGGAGATAATCGTAAGGGGCGATGGATTCTCTATATCGGCTAAGGAAGAGGCCGCTCGCAGAACAAAAAAAGGCTTCTGGAAAGAAAATGGGAGTGGCTAAGTAAAAGAAAAGATAGGAATGATTTTTTCCAACATACCGTTGGAGGGGCGGGGCAAATCATACGTTAAATACATTGCACGTACTTAAAAGAGTTAGGCTCAAGGTTGGGGCGAGAAAGAGAAGTTTCTGCCATAACCTTTTTTTTTTTAGATGGAAAAGAGCAAAAAGAGGTGATGGATGCTAGGACAAATCCACCTAACCAAGTGTAGGGTCCCGAAAGGGAGATGAAAACTAGCCTCAAACCTGTTGGGTTTACTGAGTTCGAAGGCAACCAGCCTCTCGAAAGTAAGGGTAAGGAAGGGGTAGAAAAAACACCCGGTCAAATGGGGAGAATGATGCGCGGTTAGAGACTGGGACGCGAGCCCGGGTTTGTCCTTTTTAGGCTAATAGTAAAGATCTTATTCAGGGGGAGGGGAGTGTTCCAACCTACTCACAGGTCGCGGACGAAAGAAAAAGTTTTTTGGCAGGGGAGGCATTCAAGAAGTTGCGTCAAGAAAATTTTTTGCCGACTGGGTTTTGGGGAGAGTCAGTATAGGTTGGCTTTATCATGGGCGGGGGATCTATGTTGGTAAGAAAAAATTAAAAGCAGCCCGAATGTGGGTGTTGGCTCTAGGGGGGGTTGGGGGGAATTGAATGGTGTACTCGCTTGAGCGAAAAATGCCTGGGGGGGGGGGGGGGGGGGGGGGGGGGGGGGGGGGGGGGGGGGGGGGGGGGGGGGGGGGGGGGGGGGGGGGGGGGGTGGGGGGGGGGGGGGGGTGGGGGGGGGGGGGGGGGGGTGGGGGGGGGGGTGGGGGGGGGGGGGGGGGGGGGGGGGGGGGGGGGGGGGGGGGGGGGGGGGGGGGGGGGGGGGCTTGGTTTGGTGGGGGGGGGGGGGGGGGGGGGGGGGGGGGGGGGGGGGGGGGGGGGGAGGGGGGGGGGTGTTTGGGGGGTTGGGGTTGGGGTGGTTGGGGGGGGGGGGGGTGGTGGGGGGGTGGGGGGGGGGGGGGGGGGGTGGGGGGGGGGTTGGGGGGTGGGTGGGGGGGGGGGGGTTGGAAGGGGGGGGGGGGGGGGGGGGGGGGGGGGGGGGGGGGGGGGTGAGTTGGGGGGGGGAGGGGGGGGGGGGGTGGTGAGGTGGGTTTGGGGGGGGGGGGTGGGTGGGGGGGGGGGGGGGTTTTGGTTTGGAGGGTGGTGGGTGGGGAGGTGTGTTGGGGTGTTTTTGTGTGTGGGGGGGGGGGGGGGGGGGTTGGTTGGAGGGGGGGGGGGGGGGGAGTGGGGTTTGGGGGGGGGGGGTGGGGGTGTGTTTATGGTGGGTTGGGGGGGGGGTGGTGGGGGGTGGTGGGGGGGGGGGGGGGGGGGTGTGTTGGGTTTGGGTTGTGGGGGGGGGGGTGTGTGGGGGGGTGTGGGGGGGGGGTGGTGTGTGTGGGTGGGGGTTTGGTGTGGGGTTTTTTGGGGGGGGTGGGGGGGGGGGGGGGGGGGTGTTGGTGGGGGGGGGTAGGGGAGGGGGGGTGGGGTTTTGTGTGGGTGGGGGGGGGGTGGGGGGGGGGTGGGGTTTGTGAGTGGGGGGGGGGGGGGGGGGGGGGGGGGGGGGGGGGGGGGGGGGGGGGTTGTGGTGGGGGAGGGGGGGTGGGGGGGTGGTGGTGTTTGGGGGGGGGGGGGGGGTTGGGGGGGGGTGGGGGGGGGGGGGTGTTTGGGTGGGGGGGGGGGTGGTGTGTTGGGGGGGGGTGGGGTGGGGGAGGGGGGGGAGTTGGGGGTTTGGGGGGGGGGGGGTGGGGGTGGGTGGGGTTGGGGGGGGGGTTGGGTGTGGGGGGGGGGGTGGGTGGGGGGGTGTGGGGGGGGGGGGTGGGGGGGGGGTGGGGGGGGTGGGATGGTTGGGGGGGGGGGTTGGTTTTGGTGTGGGGTTGTTTTTGGGGGGGGGGGGTGGGGGGGGTGGGGGGGTGAGGGGGGTGGGGTGGGTGGGGGGTTGGGGGGGTGAGGAGGGGGGGGGGGGGTGGTGTTGGGGGGGATTGTGTGGGGTGGTTGTGGTAGTGGGTTGGTGGGGGGGGGGTGTGTGGTTGTGGTTTGGTGGTGGGGGGGGGGGGGGGGGGTGGGGGTTGTGGGGGGGGTGGGTGTGGGGGGGGGGGGGGTGTGGTTGGGGGGGGGGGGGGGGGTGGGGTGGGGGGTGGGGGGGGGGGTGTTTGGTGGGTTGGGGCGTTTTTGGGGGGGGGGGGGGGGGGGAGGGTAGGGGGGGGGGTTTGGTGGGGGGGGGGGGGTGTGTTGGGGGGGGGGGGGGGTGGGTTGTTGTTGGTGGTGGTTGTGAGAGTGTTGGGGGGGGGGGAAGGGGGGGGTTGGTGTGTGGGGGTAGGGGAGGGTGGGGGTTTGGGAGTTTGAAGGGGTTGGTGGTGTTTGGTGGAGGTGGGTGTGGTGTGTTGGGGGGGGGGGGGAGGGGGGGGGGGGGGGGGGGGTGGTGGGGGGTTGGGGGGGGGTTTGGGAGGGGTTATTGGGTTGTTGGGGGGGGGCGAGGGGTGGGGTGGGGGGGGGGGGGTGGTGGGGGTTGTGGGGGGGGGTTGGGGGGTTGGGGGGGGGGTTGGGGGGGGGGGGGGGGGGGGGGGTTGGGGGGGGGGGGGGGGGGTGTGAAGGGGGAGGGGGTGTTTTGGGGGGGTTTGGTTGGGGGGGTGGGTTTTTTGGGGGGGGGGGGGGTGGGTGGGGGGTTGGTGGGGGGGGGGTGTTTGGGGGGTGGGGGGTCGTGGGGGGGGGCGTTGGGTGGTGTGTGTGTGGGGGTGGGAGGGGGGTGGGGGGGGGGGGGGGGGGTGTGGGGTGGGAGTGTGGTGGGGGGGGGGGGGGTGGGGAGGGGGGTTGGGTGGTGAGGGGGTGGGGGTGGGGGGGGGGGGGGGGGTGGGGTTGGGGGTTTGGTGGGGGTGGGTTTGTGGGGGTGGGGGGGGGGGGGGGGTTTGGGGTTGGAAGGGTGGGTTGGTGGTTTTTTGTGGGTTGGGGGGGGGGGTGGTGTGGGGGGGGGTGGTGGGGGGGGTTGTGTGTGTTGGGTTGTGGGGGGTGTGATGGGGTGGGGGGGGTGTGTTGTGTGGGGTTGTTTGTGGGGGGGGGGGAGTAGTGGGGTTTGGGGGGGGGGGGGGGGGGGTGGGGTTATGTGTTTGTGGGGTGATGGGGGGGGGGTGGGTGTTGGGTTGTTGGTGGGGGTGGGGGGGGGGTGGGGGGTTTGGGGTTTTTTGGGGGGGGGGGTGGTTGGGGGTTGTTTGTTTTGGGGGGGGGGTGGGGGGGTGGGGGTGGGGGGGGGGTTTGTTGGGGGGGGGGGGGGGGGGGATGGGGGGGAGGGGGAGGGGGTGGGGGAGGGTTGGTTTATGGTGTTGGTGGGGGTGTGGGGGAGGGGGGGGGGGGGGGGGTGGTGTATGGGGTGGGGGGGGGGGGGGTTGTTGTGGGGGTTTGGGGGGGGTGGGTGGGGTGTGGGGGGGGGTGGGGGGAGTGGGGTTGTTGTGGTAGGGGGGGTTGGGGGTTGGTGGGGGGGGTGGGGGGGGGAGGGTGGGATATTGTGGGGGGGGGGGGTGGTGTGGGGGGGGTGGGGGGGGGAGGGTGTGTGGGGTTGGTGGGTGGGTGGGTGGGGGGGGGGGTGTTGTGTGTGGTGGGGGGGGTGTGGGGGGGGGGGGGGGGGAGGGGGGGGTGTGATGGTGGGGGGGGGTGGGGTGGGTTGTGGAGGGTGGGGTGGGGGGGAGGGGTTGGGTTGGGTGGGTGGGGGGGGGGGGGGGTGGGGGGAAGGGGGGTGGTGGGGGTTTTGGGGGGGGGTGGGGTGGTGTTGGGTGGGGTGGGGAGGTGGGGGGGGGGGGGGGGGGGGGGGAGGGGGGGGGGGGGGGTGGTGGGGGGGGGGGGGGTGGTTGGTGGGGGGTGGTGGGTAGAGGGAGAGGGACAAGAGGAAACGGGGGAGGGACAGTCGGGGAGAGGAGATGAGGAAAAAGAAGAGAAGGGATCGAGCGATTAGGTTGGGGGAAGTAGAGAAAATGGGGTAAAGTATGGAAGGATGGAGAGAAGTGAGGGATTGATTGTTGGCAACGATAATCTGAATAGGAGTTCCAGTCCAGTGGGCATAATATAAACCCGAGGGAAAAAGGGTGCCTGGAGAGAGAATTTGCTTGAACGCTATGTCGTCCGGGGGGGGTACTCACGATAGGCTCTGGACAACCCAACGGGGAAGGAGGAAATATATATATCAGTGGAGGGCAACACCCTTAGATAGAAGGAATAGCGAAGAAAGGCGCGGCATTCCCCCCCTTGAACTCGTGGTGGTGAGACTAATGAACCTAAAACTAAAGGATGATTCGGGAGTTGTTGTCAACAAAGTACTGAAAGAGGGTCCGCCGAAATTGACTCGGTAAGGAACTCGCACAAAAGAAGTACGAAACAATACCGATTCGTTCGAGGGGAAGGGTCTGTCCAAAATATATAACTCACTGCAGCCCGAGAAAAAGGCTATCCGGAAAAGAGGAAAGGGCGGCAAACGGCTTCTGCAAGCCGGATTCCTCGGCCAAAAATGTTCGGAGTCCAGGGGGGGGGGAGAAAGAGTTGCTTTTTTGGGCACTAAATAACTGGGGACTAAGTAGGAAGAAGGAGCCATATGAAAAAGAGAAACAACTCGGATCGCGCAGGTTTTGAAGACGGCAGCTCTGTCCGACCATGGCACAGGTTGTGGTTGGAAACAAGGAGTATAATATTTACTTGCGAGTCGGTTTTTTTGATTTAGGGAAATGAAGAAACGGGGGGAGGAGGATGGAGTACGGGAGGGGGGGCAGGAAAAACCCAACACTGTAGGAGGGACCCGGTGCGTTGCGAGTTCATAAGAAAAATTATGTCTTGACATTATAAATACGGGTTCATCCGAAAGAGACTAGGGACTCGCCAAAAACGGGGTCTAAAGGGGTCGTGTCCTACTTAAAGGTCTCACGGATGGATGGCAACAACGAACCTCAAATGGTCGTGGCACCGCAGAGTCTCTATTGGCATTACACAATCAAAAATAAGAAAAAGAATTTTTCTGTGAATGCTAAAGATCAAAAGTCGAACTGAGAGGGGGGAAAGACATGCGAGGAACTCAAGCAATCCTTTGTGGAAACTGCAACTCGATCTATTCCATGGTAGAGGAAGCTCCAGGGAGGGGACTAGACTTAGTAAACGTAAAAAAAGCTTAAGCGGTGATGAGAAGAAGCAGCCGGGGAAAACAGGGGAAAGCAAGTCGCGGGTGTTTTTGGTGGAGCTAGACTGGGTTGGGGGAAAAAGGTGAGCATATGTCTCAAGAAACACATAGCTTGATGCCAGGGGGAAGGGGTTTGCATGTGCAATTTGCGCGACCGCCCAGGTCAGTCGGGCGGGGGGAGAGGCTTCGCGGGGGGTTATTCAGATAATTTACAGCGACCTGCGCCCAAGACGAAGAAGGATGGTTCTACCAAAGACCGTATGTCTCGGGTGCAAAGTGGTAGGAACGAAAGGGGATATTGCAAACATGCCATGATTCAGAGAACAGTCAGCGTGTAGTCGGAGTCAATTACCAAGATGAGGACGAGGATTTAAGTTAAAAATTTGCCACTTAGGGGGTTGCTCCCGCCAAAGGAACGACTTTGCGCAATTGCATCGTAAAGTAAAGAGGAACTCAGAAAGGGAAAAAGAGTGAAGCCTGGAGGGCAGAAAAGAATGGCGATGGTAGTACTGAAAGACGCAGACGAAGAGACTCTGCGACTTATGAAAATCGTCTAAAAAAGAGAAACTCGGAGGGTAGCGTGGTCTGGTGGTTCAAAAGAAACGAATGTCCTTGTGGGGGGGACAGCAAGAGAAAAAGGGTCCCTTCGGGGAAATTAAAACGACAAAGGGGGGTGGTGCAAAGACATCACCCGGGTATAAGGGGTTGCCGATTCAATAGACGCGTGGTCGGAAAAAAGTATCCCTCCGGCCATGTGCTCTCTGACTACCTTCGAGGCTTTGGTGAGTTCTTCCTAGAAATCATGGGGAAACTATTTTCGACTTCCACCTATTTGAAGACAACCTTATGCAAAAGGCGCTAAAGTGAGAGCGGGGGTTGGGAGAGAATCAGTTTTCAAATATGGTTCATCGAGAAAGTGGGGCGCAAAAGGCTTTGGTGGGGGTAGAAGCCGAAGGGGAACTACTTTTCGGTTGCTAAACTCTGGGGGAGGATGGAAAGAGGGTTCGGGGACGGTTTCGCGTGGAGGTGCGATACCTGAAGTGGATGGGTGCAACCAAACAAAAGCACTCAAGGGCAAGAATAGGAAGAACCCGAGAAAAGCACACATCTTTCCTCAGTTGTGGTTGATTTCCGGGGGGAGAAGGGGTTTCCCCGGACGAAAAGGGCTGCGGGTGGATTTTCTTTATTCCACCACGGAAAAATTGTCCTTGTCTTTGAGGGGAAGCCACTTGCCAGGAGAGGGTTTTCCTTTTAGGGGGGGGTGTCTTTATACGGAGAGGGAGGGGGGTGAGGTTAATTTGAGACACAAAGGTCGCACAGAGTTAAAAATGAGAGGTTGAGTCAGTTCTCGTCAAAAGGGGAAAAACTAGGGGGCACCTTACCCGCTACAACTTTTTTTGGCGA
>Ga0179591_1355238_pt1 | contig 10651 bp, 15 predicted proteins | sample CZOMad2_1_08_16f_FD_182891 | JGI IMG/M metagenome (GOLD analysis project Ga0179591, IMG submission 182891) | Vadose zone soil fungal communities from Angelo Coast Range Reserve, California, USA - CZOMad2_1_08_16fungal (PacBio error correction) | ecosystem: Environmental > Terrestrial > Soil >...
AACGACAGACCGGGGAAGGTGAAGGGAAAAAAAGGGGTGTCCAGAACCACCACTATTCGTTAAAACACTAAAAATTGGAAAATCGGACTGAAGAGATTAATCTAAAGCATAGAGACTCTACAGCAAGGATAAAGGTAAGTTTACAAAGGTCTATGGGTGAGAATCTGGACAAATTGTACAAAACAAGGTGCTCGGGGCGGGGGAAAGGAAAAAGCCGAAAAAGGCCAGCTGAAAAGGCGTTGAAAAAAAGTCTGTTCGAGGTGAAAGAGAAGGGAAGGGGGAAAAAAAAACACGAGCCAAAATCGGCAAATGAGGTCACTCGTCCGAGGCTAGAGGAATCCATCTCAATGGTGAAAATGCGTCGCATAGAGTAAGCATTATCAGAAACCAAACTCAGAAGCAAGGTAAAAGGACATATTAAGGCTGGGGGACTGGTAAACAGAAATACGAGTGCACAACTCGCAGGAACAGGTTAGTCAGTTCTGGAAATGGTAAAAATCAAGAAATGCTGGGGATTAATAAACTTCTCACTCTCAGTTTGGTTCTTTTTGGGGAGGGACCCGCTCTTGTCAAATTGTGGGGGAAAAGGGAAGGAAGCAACACCTAGTTATGGGAACAAGCAGGGAATGAATTCTTTGGTCAAGGCGGGGGAAAAGAAAAAAGGATGGAAGTCATCATGGGGGAAATTGTCAAAAGAAGGAGAAACGACCATCCCGGTCCTCACAACCGGGGCCCCCCCGATTTTCGAAGAAAATGGGGGGGGGAAAAAAACTCTAGGTTAAACTGAGAACTGAAAAAAAAGAGGGAAGGAAACAATCCCGGACCGGCCAGCCAGAAGACGGCCGAGCCGATCAACCCACCGGAGGGAGGCAGCATTGAAAGAAGAAATCTTGTGGGGGGAAAGGTCGGAGCTCTTAAGAGCTGGCGAAGAAACGCGGAAAAGCGCTGGCGGGCAGGGGGAAAGGGAAAAGGAAGCGCCTCCAACGTTTCTCCTATTTAAAGCTAAGGTTGGTCGGAATGGGGAAGGGGGAAATTGTTATTTACCGAAACCCTTGGGGGGGGTTAAAGAATGTGTGCAAAAAAACCGAAGCAAGGCACTTGATCTGGGTAGCCATTTTTTGGGCCGTAGATGAAGAAGGGGTAAAGAGAAACTATGTCAGTTATTCACACACTCTGCCACGGCGTTTTGCCTGGAAAAGCCACTCCAAAGACCAGGCCTCTCCGTGGGAAAGAAGAACAAAATATCCCCTCGGCCCACTCCGGCATCGATTTCTCGTTGGGGAACAGGAGACCGGAGAAAAAACTCTAAAAAAAAAGAAAGCATACACCCAAACTAAAGACCCGACTATTGGGGGGATCAGGAACATGGTCCGAAACGTAGGCAAGAGGGGCTTGGAGGAGGAGTCACTGTTACCAGAAAGGGGATGAACGTCGGGCTCCTTACATCCGACCTCCTAATGAATTCTTTTAAAGAAAAAGCGGGGAAACCTGAAAGGACACACCGCTCGGGAAAAGCACGCCAATGTGGGAAACTGCTAAAGTGCTGGGGAAAAATCCCAAGACTCAAACACTATTTGGGGGGGGTTGGGGGGAAGAAGGAAACGCAGGTGGGAAGGGGGGGGGGGACGAAAGCCGCCAGGGGACGAACACTGGGGAACAATTCACGTGAAAGGCAAAAGAAAAACCAAAATAAAAACGGAGGTATTGAAGGTTCACTGAAGGGGCGGGGCAAGGGAAAAAAAAGACTGGCCAAAATCTTACTCCTGGTGGGGTCAAGCTGAATTCTTCTCACTATCCGGGAGAAAGAAAAGACAGGGGAAAAAAGGAAAATCAAAAAAAAGGGGGAGGCTCTTGCAATGTCCAAAGATCGCACCTTGGGGCGCATCTACCCAGCAGGAAAAATTGTGTGGAAGAAAACAACAATCTCTTCGGGAAAAAATTCGATAACAAAAAGGGAGAATTTAGACAGTTTCGAACAAAGAAACGGGGGGAGGAGGAAGGAATAGATTAGTACCTGAAGAAAGACGGGAACCGGTGGATGGTCCAAAGAGAAAGCGAAGTGAAGGTTAGGGGTGAGATACAAACGGTTGCGAATGAACGAATTTTCAAACCGATTAAGGAAACAGGTCTGGCGACGATCGTAAGGGTGTAAAAAGGTCGATGAAACCTCATGGAAAAGAAAAGAAAAGGAATCAGGCACTTTGCAAAAAAAAGACCGTTGTGAAAAAGTAAAAGAAACGGCTGGTGAGGGGGTAAGGGAACATGGAATGAAAGGGGCAAACCGGTTGTTTAAGTCCAAAGGCGGGCCGTCGAGCCCAAACAACCCAACGCAGAAGGGGGGGCCAAATAGAACTTTGTGGAAATTTTTTTCACCCAAATCGACCGAAAAGAAGGTAACAGGGGACAGTCGGTCGATCAAACCGGGAGGGAGGGGAGAGGGGCAAGCACTTAGCGGGTCAAAGACAAAAAAATTGGTCAAGACGGGCAAGCAGGACTGGGAAGATCGAGAAGGCCCGGAGTGGGGGGAAGAAGAACAAAGGAAGGGGGGGGGGGAGAACGGAGACGTTTCCTATAGTTTGGGGGGGTCGGGGAAAGAAGAGAGCGTGGACCGGACCAACTTTGATGTCAGCTGCGAGCCGCAAGCCGTCTAAAGTGGAATGGAGAAAAAAAACGGGCAAGAAGGGGGGTTTCAATAGTAACGGAAAAAATATTATAACACCGAAACTGTCATCATATTTTCGAAGGGGGGGAGAAACAATGGGTAAGACACTGACAAAGAACCGTCGAATGCCAGCCAGTTTGAAAAGGCGGCACCTTCGAAGTGGACCGCCATCTCTTCGAGAAATTCTCGCACCACAAAAAAAGCTTCGGGGCGAGAAGAAGATTAGAAAGTCCATGGGGAGCAAATTATCGGGAGATCGGGCAGGGGGCAGGGGACTTCCGATTTCGAGTCAGGTTGGTTCGCCCTTTTAGACGCCAGAGACTTTAGTCCGCAAAGAGACTGCAAGTGTTTCTGGGGGAAACACTGGAAAAAGGGGACCGTCCTCGATACCTTGGGAAGGGGGCACGCATGATTGGCCAATTAGCGTCCTCATTATTGTGAAAAAAAGGGGGAAGAAGTTCATAGAGATGTTGAGAGGGACCAAAAACGGGGCAGTAAAATCAAAAGCAATGGGAACAACAAGAAGGGAGAGTGGGGTTTAAGCAAGGAATTGCCTTACGTATTCCGGACCAACGACAGAAAAAAAAAAAAAAAGGTCCTACCGCTCTGGAGGTATAAAGAACAGGAAAAATATGGGTTGTTCCCGAACCGTGCGCAGCTCAGTAAACAGGAAAAAGGGGGGGAAAAAGCATTTTCCTCAACCGGACGCCCTCGGCTTGACTCCGCACGGTGACGACGGGGAGTGGTGTTATGGGGGAATGCGCAATGGGGAACAGTCTTAAAATACTGATGGATACCACAAAAAAAGGGGGGGGCCCTGTCCGAGTTTCGCTTGGGCAGAGCAGTCTGCGCAGCAAATTTGGTGGGAAAGCCGCACGGGGCAACTGCTTGAAGAAATGGGCGGGGGAAAAGAAGGAAAGGGGGTAACATTTCGTCCGGCATGGAGTATTCAGCAAGGGAAAGTTGGCGGGGATGAGATTCTTTTGGTTCGGACACTGGGAAAAAAAAAGCAACGGATGTACAAATAAAAGGGAAGGAGAAGAACCGTCGGCCATGCTTGACTCAATGAACGGGGGCGGGGTGGAGAATGTTGGATTAGAAAACGACCCTTGGGGAGAGACGTTTGCGGGTTTTTCCTTCTTAGGAATCGGGAGGCCATCAGGGCTTCAGAAAAGGGAAAGGGTAAAAAAAGTTTTGAATGGGGCGCAATCCCCGGAGGGTGGGACAAAACCCAAGGGGGGTAACAGTGGGGGAGCCCAAGGGAAAAGGCAAAAAACGGGGAAATTCTTTGAATCGCCGCCAGGGCACATAATGGACAAAGAAAAAGGGGTGTTTGATTGGGAGCTGCTACACCAAAAAGCGCGCAAAAAGGAAATGCAATGGGAAAAAAAATCCGGATCAGATTAGCCGGGCACGCGAGGTTAGGGGTGCCGGGCGGGGCTGCAGCGAAGCGGGAGCCGGTTAACTGTCCGAAAAAAGAAAAGGACGTTGGTCGGGGGGCCCGCGGGCCAGCCTGCTCGACGGTGACGAGGGTCACCAGACTAAGGGGCAGAAAAAGGGGAGGGGAAGAAAATTCCGATTGGGATGAATAGGGAGGACCGGAGAGCCTCCTACGTCCTCTTATGGAAATGCCCAGTTTTCATAGACCGTTATTTCCCGCCAAGAAAGGGCTAGATAATGGGAAACAAACTTAAGAAGAGAGGGGACGGTCTAAATAAACCACGCGGTTTTAGGTATCGGAAAGAGGCGTACGGCCTAGTCAAAAAAAGCGGAACCGATTTGGGGGGGGGGAAAGCTACAGTGGGAGTCGAAACGTCGCGAGAAGGCCGACGGCGGGATGGGGGAAATACATCGGACGAAAAGGGGGGGAAAGGGGCGAGGGGTGGGGAGAAAAATCTTCTTGGCCGGGGGGGGGTGCCGGAGAACAAGATGGCCGCTTCTCAGCCGCATGGAGGCAGGTTTCCCAAACGAAGGGGAGCTCCGAGGAGTTTACTAAGCTCGAGGGAAAAACACAACGGAGGAGAGAAGAGATCACACCACTATCGCGAGCTCCGCTTGAAGGAAGTGACCCTGGTCAACAAGCGCGAAGGAAGGGTCAACAGGTGCAAAAAAAACCAGGAACGAGTCCGGGAAGGAAACGAAGAAATGACACCGTCCGCCTATTAAGTTGTCAAACCGTCCTGGCATGGAGAGCACCGAAAGTGGGGGGAAAATAACGTGGGTTAGTAGGAAAAAAAAACAAATCGCGGCAATTTTTTTTTTTGCTAACAAGGGAACAACACGGTAAAGAACCAATCGGAGAACAGCGGGGGAGGTGAGAAAAGGGAAAAAAGACTGACTGCGGGTGGGCGTACCGAACGCGGCGGCATGTGCGGGAAAGGAAAAGGGGGGAAAGTGAAGGTTTTCCACAAACAAACGAAGTTTGCAGCCCAAGCCACACGTGAGGCGCCGAAGGACCCGCGCCTGGGGAAAACAGGTTTTAGAAGAAAAACAAGTGCTCAGGGAAAAAGCGGGGGTTGGGTCGAAAGGAACGTCGGTTGACCGATCCGTCAAAAAAGGGATTAGAAAGAAGGCCCGCAAAGTCAGAAACCGAAGCCTGGGGTACATGCAAAAACGCTCTACTAGACGAAAACCGCGCAGGGGGGGAAACGGTTAAGTGGAAGAAAGAAACTGTTCACATCGATTAATTGACTAAGCGGTCGGACCGAATCACAAAATGAGACCGAAAAGGTTCGCGAGAAAGCGGAAAAATAACCGCTTAATAAGGTCGCCCAACGTTCGTCAAGCGTTAGAGGGTGGAAAGATGCCAGACAAGTTAATATGTGCGAACCGGGGGTACCCGAAAAGGGGGAAAAAAAGTTCACAAACAAAAACACTGGTCACCTCATGACCGCCTGCGTGAAATCACAGACACACAGGAAAAAAGTGAAAAAAAAGACAAAAGACTTAGAAGGTAACAGGACCGCAACCGTCGCTGGAAAAAAAAAAACCACGTAAAAGCCATGCCACAAAAAAGGAGAGGGGAGCAGATGCAATGACAAAGTTGGGAGAAAGGGCCGGAAGAGCTGGGTGGAGAGCTTGGGGAAAAAAGCGGCCATCAAACCCTGATCCCGTTCAAAGGAAAAAATAAAAAAAGGTAAAAGAAGAACACCTGACCCAAAAAACAAATCCGTGCTGCAAAATCAAGAGGACAGACAGGCAGAACGACGAAAAAGTCAAGGATCTTCATGGGGGGCGAAAAGCCCTATCTTGGCATTTTTTTGCATGCCTCTTAAAATAAAAAATTCCAGGATGGCCGTCAGGGAATAAAATGGCTACCCATAGAAGCCAGAGAAAATGGAGGATAGAAAGTCACGACAAACACAGCTCCGAAGGTGCAAAGTTAGAACCAAAAAACTAGGTTTCCATCGGGGAAAAGAGGAAAATCACACTATCTCAAGGGTTTTTGAGCAAGTAAGGACTAAAAAAGGGATGAATCAGGGACGTGAAAAAGGGGCAGGAAAAAGTACGGACCCTTCATATTGCCCCACTCTACTACGAGTGGAAGAAGACAGTCGGTTGCCTGGGGAAGGGCCAGGTGAAAAACAAAAACCGGAGCTCAATTCCGATACTTCTCACTCTCAGGGTTCGCAAGCGCGGAAAAGGTAAGAGGGGTGCGGTTGGGATTTTCACACGGCAGACTCAGGGGAAGGGGGGGAAAAAGCCGGTAATCGAAAAGAAGGCAGGCGGCAAAGAAGGGGAAGAAATCAGACGGGAAAAGATAGAGTGGGGTGTCAAGGTCAGGGTGCAACGAAAAAATTCCCCGTGCAGCCGAACGGGATTGTTGGGGAAAAAGGGAGAAGGGGGACTTATGGTTCCAAAGGGGGGCGTGGTAAAAAAAAAAAAAAAAAAATCCGAGGGCCTCCAATCTAAGCCGCCCGCACACACGCAGCCAAAACGAGAGAAGGATACAAAGGAGAAAAAAGCTGGAGACCCGTACAGAACAACAGAAAGATAGTTTACCTCGGCGCAAAAGCGGCGGGTTGTCAATTGGGTACAAGGAAGGGGGGGCAATCGTGAGTCGAAAACCATTGTCCAAACGTGCGGCATATGGAAAGCGAATGTGTGGAAAGGGGGAAAAAGGGTCAGCTGGGAAAATCCAAAACTTGTGGCTTGAATGCATGTGGGCGATTCGAGCCGGGAGCGAACCTGTCAATGGGGGCGAACTTGTCTAAAAGCCTCAGAAGACTCATTACGGCCAAACGCTACAAGGATTAAGAGGAAATACAGAGGAGAACCACGGGAAAAGATCAGTGTCAACTGAAGAACGACTAAACGAAATAGTCAAACGGTCTGAGGCCCAGGCGCGGAACCGAACAACGCTCTCCAGGGAGGGGGACAAGCACTCGCAAACCAATTGGTGTAAATATCTGGGGGAGGAACCCGGCCCGCGTAGGGCCCAAGGAGGCGGGTGGTTCCAAGAAGGGGAAGAGAGGGGCATAAAGGAAAGGAATAAGACGCTACAGTTGGGAGGAAACCCAAAAGAAGATACCCACCAAGAGGGAGAGAAGAGAAAAAGATCGCCAGTTTTTTAATTTTCTATTTGGTGAATCTGGCAGCCAGATGGGAAAGGTTTCCGGGAAGGGAGTGGATTTTGATATTCTGTTTTCTTCTAGATGCGGTGGGAAATTTCAAGACGCAAGTCAGCCTTTTCCCTCCGGGGGGTTTTGGGGAAGGGGGGTGGAGGCAGAGAGAAAGGGTGAAAAAAGTGAAAAAACGAGGTGCAACGGCCGGAGACCCACGACAAAAGAAAGAACAAGACCTATGTATGCAACGGGCCAAATGTGGTCTTGGTTGCAGTTTGAGAGGCAAACTGGCTAAAAAAAAACGGGGGCCGGTTCAATCGACAATTGCGAAAAAATAGAACAGGATCACAACAATCAATTCCACATACGAAGGGGAAGTGCAAAGTTTTCCGCCACCAATTGTTCGAAGTCACAAACATAAAACAGGTTCAGGATCTAGGAGCGAGGAAAATTAATCTCTAAAAACCCTTTTCGCTATACGGACTGATAAGAAAAAAAAGAAGAAAAAGGGGAAAAGTTGAGAAAAGGAGGTTCCTGAGAAGAAAGGAACGGGTTTGTCCAGTTGCCGCCGCCGCGTCCGCACAGGCATTGGGTAAATTTAGGTTAAAAAGATCAGCAAGAAAGTTGAAATTGCAAAAGGAACTTTGCAACGGATAGTTCTTCTAGAGCATGTACAGTCAGCCGACATGCTGGAGACCGCGCAGGCTAGTTCGAACAAAAAAGTGGCCCAGATAAAAAAAATTTGAAAAATAATAAAACAAACTTTTTCAAAATGTTTGGTAGGTGGAAATGGCCCGTGGGTACCAAGGGGGTGTGACAAGTTGTTCAGTCAAAAAAGGAGCCCAAAAAAAAAAAAAGACACCGAAGGCAAAGCTCCTTTGGATGGGGGAAAAATTTTTACCATAAAGAAGACGGCGAAATTTTAACTGCGAGCCTGGTACCGAGTCGGGATGGATGCGATGGGTAAAGGGGGGGAAGAAGGTAACACAGGTATCTAATCGAGAGAAAACCAGGGGAAGACGCTTCCAGTGGGCGAAGAGTCATCGACCTAGGGGAAAAAAAACGCGGGGTCATAGAAAAATGTGGACTCGCAGCTGGGAACAGAGTTTGGGGGAAAAGGGGCAGAAAGAAAAGGCCGACTGTCCGATGCTAAATTGGGCTGTAAGGGTATATGCACCCGACGCCCGGGTCAGTTGGGAGCAGGAAAAGAATTAACGTGTTAGGATAATCCAATTCAGGCTGACCACGTAAGGAAGAGGACAGGCAATGGCAGGAACCAGCCAACTCCGGATCGAGATTGGGGGGGGAGCGAAAAAAAAAGGATTAGAAAAAAGTGGGGGGAATAAGGAGAAAGACAATCCAATACAGAACACCTGAGCCGATCCATATCTCGCAAGGAAAATGCTGCCCGTCGGAAAGTTTCGCCAAAAATCTCAACGCAGCAGAGATTACGGGCAGCAGGGAAGCCAACTCTTCCAAAAAAAATTGCATGTACGTAAGACCATCTTGGCCCCATCGAGAAGACTCGCCTGTCTTGGCGCGGGGGGGAAAAGAAAGGTGTGGTAAAGAAAGGTGAAAAGGAACCTCAAATGTAAGACCTTAATATTTCTCCTAAACAAGTAGTGACGGCGATCAAACGGAGGCACTGGGTACCCCGTTGGGAAGTAGCAGTCGATGATTCATTCCGAGACTTTTTGCAAACGAAGGGAGAAGAAGAATCGGTTTGAAATAGAACAAGTCCTGAAAGGGGAAAAAAAATCACAAGGGGGAAAAAGGGGACGAAAAGCGAGAGTGGATCAAGGATGTGCGCTGATTGGCCTGCAAAAAAAAGGAAGAACAGCAAAAAAGCAACGGAAAAAAGTATTAGAGCCAAAAGCAAGAATCTGGAATGGAAAGAACCGTGGCGTTCCTAGTCCCCAACCAGTCTGAATGAAAAGAGAAAGAGGATGTTCCAAAGGGGCGCAAACAAGGCCGCTCCGGGGGCTTTGATCAATCCGTCACGCGAATGAGAACGGTCACGAGGGGGGTGGTGGACTGGAAGGGTATCAAATAAGGGGGGGGAAACGGGGGCGAGGAGTCGTATCGGTTCAAGGGCTCCAAGGGTTTTTCGCGGGCGAGAGGGGAAGCTTTGAAAAACGGAAAGGGGAAAACATATGAGCCATGCAAAACTTGTGGGAAGCGGCCTGCAAAACTGAAAAAGGGCGGGCGATCCCGCGCCTTTTCCTTCTGGGGGAAGGAGGAAAAGCGGAAAAAAAAGCAATGGGTGGGGGGAGGGTGATGGTCAAAAAAGAAAAGATCTGTTTGGTCGCCAAGGGTGGGCAGACCATTGGGAGGAACTGAAAGCGACCTCAGAAAAAAAGGGAGTCTGGCGGGGAAAAGGGAGGGGGGGGGAAAAACAGAATTTGCATTGTGGGGGGGGACTGAGGGAGACCGAACCGTTAAAAATCCGCCCCGGGGATGGGCGTGGAGCAGAAGGAGCTTGACGAACTTGCTGCCGTGTATGGGGGGAGGCAAATCGGATTGGCCCGGGTTTGCAAGGAGGTGGAAGAAAGGGTCTGGGGGTCTACGAGACAAGAAGGGTAAGTGGACAAATTGGGGGGGTTGGGAGCAGTCGGAAAAGTGCCGCCGCGAACGCGAATCTCTTTAACCGGAGAGAAGAACTCCATTGAGAAAGAGTACAGAGAATTTTATGGGGACGACTCGCCCAATCGCGCCGCGAGACTTGAAAAAGGGCGAAAAGGAAAAAAAGAAAGGTAACTTACCAGGGGGAAAGAAGAGGGAGGTGGGCGCCGAAAAGACGTTTTTTTGGGTTCAAATTTGGCGCGGAAAAGGAGACTTGGTTTCGCCAAGGGGGAGAACCCCCGTAGGGTTGGAGGGGGGGTTGGAATCTGGGTCTCGCTCGACGTGGGAACCCCGGAGTAGCAGACGACGGGGACGGTAGAAACAACGCGGGTCCAAAAATTATGAAATTGTTAGGGGGGGGGAAAAAAAAAAAACAGCGAGGGCTTAGAAGGCAAAAAAAGCCTACTTGCGGCCAAAGTGTCTTTGCCAACTGCCCGGTGGAAAAAAAGGTCAGTTAAGGAAAGCCCATACGGACACGGCGAGGACGAAAAGGGGGGGGCGCCCAGTACGTGAAGGGGAAAACGAACATAAGGTGGGGTTTTAAGGAAGAAGATAAAGCTAACGTTTGTACAGGAGAAGATCCCGGAGCAAAAAAAGGCCGTACGAGTTGTGGTTGAACAGTTGATGGCGGAAAAAAAAGCGAAGCTCCGGGGAGGGTGGTTCAAAGAACGCCAAAATTAAGCGAAAGGGGGGGGGGCATGGGGTGTTCGGCATCAGACAGGCGTATGTTTGAAAGGGGAAAAGAGACTTTGCAGAGTTGAGACCAGGGCCAGGCTCCAAAAACAGTCGAGAAGCAGAGGGA
>Ga0179591_1306516_pt1 | contig 10650 bp, 7 predicted proteins | sample CZOMad2_1_08_16f_FD_182891 | JGI IMG/M metagenome (GOLD analysis project Ga0179591, IMG submission 182891) | Vadose zone soil fungal communities from Angelo Coast Range Reserve, California, USA - CZOMad2_1_08_16fungal (PacBio error correction) | ecosystem: Environmental > Terrestrial > Soil >...
CACACTTGAAAAGGGGAGTGATAACAAAGCTTAGAGGAATGGTCACAAGTGGTTTGGATCGAAGGTCCTAGTGTCATCTTCGAAGATGGGGGCACATTAAGTCTCGATACTATCACTGCTTCAATTAACACAGAGGGAGAGAACAAAAAACGATGCGCCGGAATTCTCCATTTGGTAAAAAGAGAAGACAGGGCCCTCATCGCACTAAAGCTGGCACAGGACTTACAAACGGCGAGTTCAATTTGCAGAAAAACAGACCCAAACACAACGGTCAGCCTCCTGGTTGACTGGGGGGGACGGGGTTTGAATCATAGAGACCAAGCGAGAAAGGAGGCTGGGATTTTCGGACCTATTGCTTCTCCTGCGGAAGGAGGTCTTTGGGCTTCTAATCTATTACTTCAGAAACCGCGGCGCGCCGCTAATTGAAATTCAAAAAAAAAAGAGGTTTAGAGGCGGGCATAATCGTTTTTTGAAGAACGTCAGAGCTTGCAGCGCGTCAGGTCATCCAAAGGATTAGGCAGAAAAAGGACTGATACATCTCAATGCTGACCGATTGCCCCCAAAGCGAATTTTCCAAGAGAAGGCAGCGGGGAACTAAAGACGTAGCGTGCGAGAATGTTCCAAGAAGGGCGGGAGAACAAACAGGTTACGCCCGAATGGGTTTGGGTTCGGAGGGAGGGGGCAAGAAAACGTCGGAGAGAAAGATCAGTTCACTCAAGCGGCTTCTCTATCAGTCACAGATGCAACTGGGTAGGTTGGGAACACATAACGACGCTCTCTGCATTGAAAAAAAATCCTCAACAATGGGCAACCATCAGCAGTGGGGGGGGGGGGGGGGGGGGGGGGGGCTACGTGGAACTGAAAACATCGGGTTTTTGCTAGAAATCCGGGAGCGCTTCTCGACTCCCCTCCAACTGACTCCAAGAAATGGAAGGAGCTTTCTGGTAAGAAAGTATATGCCGGCGTCACAACCAACCTGAAAGAAAAAGGTAATTTGCCTGTGTTGTCTTCGCCCTATTTTTGCATCTGAAGAGGGTATGACTCTTATATCATCGGGGTAGGAAGCCAAATAGGCAGGAACTAAGTAAAAAACACCGGTTCGCAAGCAAAGGAAGGTCAAGAGTGAGAGTATGGGATGGAGGGGAAAGGGGGTCTACTCTTTACACGACTAAAAATAGGGCGGTGGATCCTTTTTAGACGGAATAAAGAAATTCTACATACTAGGAATTAGTTGGCCGAAGCTTGCAGGGGGGGGGTAATCTTCGAACCAGCTCCAGAAAACTTATTTTTAATTTGTATTGGTCCAGACCACGGGACCCCGACCGAATTGGGGAAAGAGATACTTCTACGGAGTATGCTCAAGGAAATGGAAATCTTCAACAACTTTTGGGGTTTCAAGGGTGCCATAACAAGAAGGGCGTAGAGGAGAAGGGGCTATACCGGCCACAAGGGCAGCTAAGAAAAAATATGATGGATAGGATTTGGTTGACTTAGTACGGAAACGGGATTAACTCTGGGACGTTCCTTTACGCGAACAGCATTCCTCGATCCACCCAAAAGAATCTCGAAAAGGGATGTGAAATAAGGTCGTGAAGGGAGAGGGAGCTTATTTTGCGGAATACAGAAGAGGGGGGGGGGCGAGGCTCCTACTAATTTATCCCGTCGAAAAATGCTAAACCCATAGGGTAGGAGCGCCAGGGAAAATATGGAGGAGACCTTTTTCAAAAAAAATCGCGCTCCGACAATGCCTTTCCTTTGAGTACGGGGGGGAGATGGAGAAGAGGTGGGAAGAAAAAGCGCACAAACAAGTCGCGGGTGGAAAGAGTAAACCTGCAGAAAACCTGGGGGGTGAAAAAAAATAGGGAAAGAGGACGTATAAGGAGTTGTGGGGAAACGAAAACCTCAAGGAGGCATGGATGGGCCGAGATGGAGAGAAAGCAGTCTCGAACCTGGGCCGGAAAGAACATCGGGGCGAAATAAAGAAAACATCGGCATTCAAAAGGTCAAAATTGGGGGGGGCTAGATCTAAACGAGGGGAAAAATAGCGAATAAAGATACTTTGGTGAAAAAAAAACAACGAGGTGAGCTGAGTGGGCCAGGCGAGAGCTGCCGGATTGGGGGGAAAAATGTCGGATCTCTGAGTCGTGAGAGAGCTGAGGGAGGAGCAAAAGAAAAGTAGTACCTGCAGGAGCCAAAACCGGAAACTCTGGCAGAAGACCGTTTCTAAGGGTAGCCGATGTCGTATTTGAAAAGGAAGGACACACAGAGGTTTTTCGAAAGTAGGGGGGGGACCTAGAAGGAAAAGTTTGCTTCAAAAGAAAAAAGCTAAAGACGAGTAACGAAGAAGAAACGAATGGAGGCGAAAAAGGGACCGCAGGAAAGAGATCTAAGGGAAAATTTTCAAAATCAAAGGCCCCCAAGGAGAAGGAAATCCTGGTGGTCGCCTGTGCTGGGGGTCGCTCAAATAAGGGAGGAGGGGAAAGGGGGGTACCTCTTGGGGCGAGGAGGAGTTATTTCCAGGTCGCTAAGAGCCCTGTTACAGCTCATCTGGGGGGGAAGAGAAAATGGGGTCTCCTCCTTGGGCCAGAGCCGAAGAGTCCCCCTTACTGAGAGTCATATAACAGCTGGGCCAAACACTAACAGAGAGGAGAGACATCTGTTATGGCAAAAAAACCATGGATGAAAAGGGGACGGTTTCAATTTTCTCAGATGCCATGCAAAAAGTCTACTTCTCCAGACGGAGAGAAGGATCCTGTAAGCTGACCAAGACAAAGGAAAGACTAGGCAGCGTGACACTCGCCGAAACGGGGTTTTGACGAAAAAACTCTTTCAAAGAGGAAAAAGAAAAAGTCAGGCAAAAAAAATTAAGAAGAAAAATCAAAGAAAGCGGCACTTCTGACTCGGGGGGTGTGAAAAAAGTAACGCCATACTTTAAAGGTCTCTGGGGAAGGCTTTTCGAAAGGGTTATCAACAAAAAAAAATCTGGAATCAGGTAGCAGGGGATGCTTTTCTAAACCAAGACTGTTTAAACGTCTCAAAAGAACGACGGAGTGCAAAATCAACAGTAGAGGGGGACAGCTCTACCAATAGCTGGAAAAGACAAAGGGAAGGAAAAAGGGGGGGGGACACCCTCCAAAGAGCCTGGAGTAATGCGGGATTGATGAAAGTCTGTACCCTTTAGGGGGACCAGCGATCATGGGCACCTAAAAAAGGAAAAAATAAGATAAGAAGTCGTACTCAAAGGGGGATTCGAACAAAGCAAGCCGCAACTCCTTTGATGAGAAACAGACGTAAAATAACATAACTCACCGGTTCAAAGGGGGGAGCTCCAGTCACTACAATCAAGGGGTGCGGTAAAAAAAAAAGGTAGTGGCAGCATGGCTTCGCCGACCTCGTCTAAGGAGAGGGAGAACGAGTCTTTGCCGGGGTCGTAGTTTGCGGCAGTACTCGAAATTCTACAGTGCCAGGAAAGGTCTCTTCCGTGGGAAATTGCAAAAGAAGAAGAAAGGAGAGGTGTCATCAGGGCAGCCTTAAAAGGGGAGGGGTAAGTGGTCGCGACGGTATCTCTTTGAAAATCCCTGGAAGAAGTGGATGGAGTTACAAGTGTCCATCCTGCAATAAAGGGGAGGTTGGAGGGGGGGGGAGCTACCTAGGTGCTGCGGCCCACGCTTGAAGAACCCTGGGTCGGGCAAATCGCTCAGTTGACGGAACAACTTTGTACCCTTAGGGGACGGCCTCGAGACGTGTAGTCACTGCCTTCATAAAGAAGTTTGGGAGTTCAGGAAGGGGGAAGGGGGCCGAGATACTCGACCTTCTGGAGGGGGGGGGGTCAGGGGTGGCGATCCCTAGCATCTTTTGACCCTTCCTCGGCCTAAGGAAAAGGTACCCGCGGAAGAATAAAGATGGCAGAAAGGGGAATCTACTCGACTCACATTTGGTTAAGGGCTGGAGGTCGGAAAAAGAGGATCATGAAGAAAATTTTGACGCCGGAAGACAGGCCGAGGTAACTATAAAAAAAACTTGGGAAAGAATCTACCGAGAAGGAAGCGTACCTTTAGCTGCCCTCCTTCGTAGCCTGGGTGGAAGAAGACCGCACAGAGAACTGTTCTCGTCGGAGTGAGAAAAAAGTGCCCGATCAGGCGAAGCGAGCGCAAAGCGTAAAGGGGGGAGAGTGAAACTAAAAGGTAGCTTTGCCACAGCGGGTACGGCCGTGGGGACTTCGCGCGTTTTCCGGGGAGCGATCTCCTGGATCTACAAAAGGCCGGAAAACCTGCTCTAAGAGTAGGTGGGGGGAGGAAAAGAACGTGCCTAAACATGACGAAATGTTATCCGAAATTTCTCCTCTGCTCCTCGAACTCGCAAGCCTCGACGCCGCTCTCGGGTAACGAGCTAAAAAACAAAGGAAAAAAAGCGTCTGTCGGTCGAGAAAAGAGCATCGTACCAGGAAGGGAGGGGCACTCCGTACATCTCTCTCCAACTAGGAGAAGAAAGATATGACTGCTCCGGAAAAATTAAGAGAAGGGCGCAGAAAAAAATCGACTCAGAGGGGTTCAAAAAGAGGGGGCCTTCCCCCAGGAGAGCGGCGTGAGGATGATCGTTTCCCAGATGGCAGAGAGAGTCTTCCAGGACGCGACAAAGAAGGTTCATGTGCAAAGGGCTGCGGTGCAAAACTTAGCAACTAGCCGCGGCGGCGCATGTAGATCAAAGTAGATCGTCAAGGAGCAAAGCGCACAGAAAAACCCGGCCTGGAGAAAGCGCAAGAGGCAACAGGGCGAAGAAGTTCACAATTACAACGTTACGAGTGCGATCGAGGAGACGCGATCGCGCTATCCCCCCGTTGGGAAAGGGGACTAGAAAATAACTGTGCTGAGCTCTGAGGGGGGGGGAAACACGGAGAAAAAAACCTGGTCGATGGGGACAAGTGCACTCTTGAGGGAAAAAATCAACGGGCTGGCCGCCGAACGCTATCTACCTCTGCCGGGGTCCACCTCTTCAACCCTTATTCTATCCGCCCAAGGAAGGAAAAAAAAACAGAAGGCCCGAAGAGTATAACTTGACATCGGGGGGGGAAGGGGGACGGACCGGGGTCGCAACCGGCTTCCCTTGAGTCGAACGGCTGGACAAGACCTGAGGAGAAAAAATGAACCCACGGTAGATCGAACAACAGTACAAAGAAGACAACCTGTTATTCCGTCGCGCAACCAGCAAAAAGAGGCCGTCAGAAACCGAGCGGGTTCGTCTTCAGCGGACCTCACCATGGAGGGTAAACAGTAAAGAAGAGGGACGAGAGCCCACAGACAAAAGCACGCGAGGCTTCGGTCCAAGGGAAACGCCCCTGCCCGCGGCATGAGTGGATTTTTCAAAAACCGGGGGAGGGCCTAGACGGAACAGGCTATATTGAAGGCTCTCCCTAAAGAAGAAAGAAATCTTGGCTGGTAGGGGTTTCCCTTTTCGTCAAAAAGTGAAGAATCTCGAAGGTCAGGGGAGGCGAGGGCAGGAAAGTCTCGGCTTAACAAATAGGCCTTACTACCCCCCTGGTGTGAACCAAAACCTCATGTGATGAGTGAACTCTTATTGGAGGGGAGGGGGTTGAGGTGAAAAATTCCTGGATTCGCTTAGTCCGAATGGGGGCAGTGAGGATGAGAACGGGTGCTAACATCTTGATTTTCTTCAGGACAGAGGGTACGTTCCTTTACAAAGTCGGCCCTTAGAAAAAACCGCTGGGGATTCCAAATAACCAGAAGGGTCCCGAGACATCCGGGCCCGAAACAGTGATTTGAAAAGGGCGGCAGTCGGTTGCTAATGGCGTGGAATACTCTACACAGGGGATCTTCAACTCTAAGAAGCTAATACGTGTCGAGTCGCAAAGAACATCTTGGTTGCGAAAGCGGAGCACACCGGAGGAACCTGCGAAAGCAGTGGTGGGGGAGTAGGAGAATCAACGTAGCCCAAGTACTTTCACGACGGAAATCACAGGGATCGAAAATTTCGCTGCTTTCTGACTCTGCGAAAACTCGAGGCGGTTCTGGGTTCAAACAGTGGTGGAAGATGCTTACTGCGGATGAGTACGGATTTAAGCGACAGAGATCATCTTCTGTAACGTCACACAACCCGGATTGGAATCACACCTGGGAGCCTTATGGGGCTCCACGGTTACATTGAGAGGGACGCTATCTTGATCTAAAAGGGGGACACCGTCGTCAGCAGGGCATTCCGGCAGACCTTGCAACATCAACCCTGATGGCTTAAGCGGATCAAAAAAGGGTGGTCACTTGCCTGGGGCGGGTGCAGCTGCTCCGAATTGTGAAAGAGGTCGCTACGAGAAAAAAAACGGAGTAAGAACGTGTCTAACTATGATCGGGAAGCGGGAGAACGGTCCATAAGCCCTAGCCTTCGGCCGGATTAACATCACTACCTATTTTAATTGGGAAAAGGGAAAAAGAGACACAGCAACACGCAGTCTCCAGGGGTGACCGGGTTTGATGCGCTTGTGACGACCCAGCTCGTGATCTTGCTTGGGGGGGGGGGGGGGGGGGGGGGGGGGGGTGGGGGGGGGGGGGGGGGGGGGGTGTGGTGGGGGTGGAGTTTGGTTCATAAGCTAATCTCTCGCCTCTGCGGAAGTTGCGTGACTTTTAGTTTCCTTCTAAGGGACAAAACCGTCGGCCCGCTAAGTCGGCATAACGCTTCTTCGGACTTGCAGGGCCAATACCTATCGGCGTGAGAAAGGGAAGACTGCGATGAAAAGTGCCCAATTCATTGGGGGGGGGGGCCAAATCCAAAGCCATTCCCTAGGAGCCAAGCTGAGACCAATCCCTGAGGACCGCGGTTGCCAAATCGCGGCAGATAGACATGATTTCCAAGGTTGTGAGAGGAGAGGAAGACGTAAGAAAAGTATCGATAATGTCTTCAGGGAAGGGGACGAGTTAGACACAAAGGGTCAGAAACTGGCCATATGTTGGGGATTGAGTTCGGCGATGCGCTGCGGAGCCGGCACGAGCTAGAATTAAACGGCCTAGCAAAAGACAACTGAAACGGAATGGGGTAGTGTCAACGAAATCCGACGCGCTGGCTGCATTTACCAATTCAAACACGAAAGATTAACCAGTTCACACGGGGGAAAGGGACAGCCAGATGTGGTGCTATGGCTCAAAGACATGCGCGCAAGCTCGCCTCACACCAGAAACGGGCCATAAGGAAAGGCAGCTTTGAGTATGCCACTAGCCATGAAAGGGGAAAGAAAGAATATGGAAACACTTGGCTGCTCCACTCAAACGGGAGTGGGTAGCATATGACGCAGTGGACAAGACTTATTAAGAAGCAGCACGAGGTTGAAGACGCCAGGGGGAAGAAGAAAGGAGAAAAAGACCTTATTTCGAAAAAAGTAGCAGATTGGAAAACTTTAGGTCCGTGACCGGCAGTCGCATCGGGGGGCGTGGAACTTAAGAAAAGAAAGAAAAAAGGTCTACTGATCCATCATGTCTTTGGGGATGGCCAATGGTTGCATAGCTCTCAGACAGTCTCCTGCGCCCCCTGGTGGTTTTATCGAACCACGGTGTCACCAACAAAAAAAAGAAGTGCGAGGAGAGAACAAAACACGGGGAAGGTAAAAGATCGTCACCAATCGTCGTGGGGAACCATTGGTCCGGAAAACAGACCACACGGAGTGAAGAGCGACTGTGAGCCTAAAAAAACGGGGGGAAAAAAGGCAAAAAAGAATGAATTAATCTGTTTATTCGTGAAGTCACTGCCTCCCGCGATTTACGTGCCGTTCGTGGCAGGACGGCGAGAAAAGAAAAAGAAAAAACCGAAGAGCTACATTCGCGAAATACGGGAGGGAAAGAGGTTTGAAGCTTGCCGATCTGATAGGTGATACATTCTCGTGGCTGCTTGTATGGTCATGTCTAACCACTAACTCGTTTCGATGCATAAAAAATGGAAACGTTTACGGGAGGGACCGGGCATGCTGAAGAGGCGGGAAAAAAGAATAGAAGAGCCTTCCATCGAGGTGTTAGGCGAGAAGCCGCTAAGCTTTGAGCATCGCAAAAACAAAGAGGTATGGCTTTGAAAAGGTGGGAGACCCCTGAACCAACCCTCGGGGTTGAGAATAAATAAAATAGCGTCGGATTTCCGGGTAACCCCCTACACCTGCCTCGCATGAACCGGGATATGGCATATAAATGAAAGGGAAAAATGACGCGTGAAGGAACTCTTGCACCGCCAAGTCCGAAAAAGAGCCAAGCAAAACAGCGGGCAGTTTCATGCGCAAATTGGTTAGAGGTCTTCCAAATCCTTCGACGAAATCGGAATAAGGGGAGAACGCTTGGAGAGTCCTTCAATGTACTATAGAAAGGGAGGCGTCAAGAGGAAATCTTCATGGATGACTGACGGGGGACTGGCTCCAACCTAACGCGCTTGGCAAGCCGAAAGGGAGAAAGGTTTCACCCACGATGTCGTATGGGGCAGTAGACGTTGTTGACCCAGAAGGGAGGAATAGCCGAAAGCGGTGTCTTTCGGAAAGAACAAAGACAAACTGAAGAGCCCAGCGAGCCCTTGACGGCTTCGAAAAGAACATCTGACGGACGGTGGCTTCATTCTGAGAAAAAAGGGAACATGTCACCCCCTGTAAAAGAAGTTGTCGCTGGAACTGTGACCTAAAAAAATCGCGTATTGGAGTTGGTGAAAGGGAAGGGCCAAGATTCGTGAGAGCGTGTAGGGGAAGGGGGACTAACCGTAATTCCAGAGAACTTTGTTTAGGAAAGGTGAATCCTTGTCATATAGGAGCAGATTTCAAGGATGGAGATTGTAGAGGACTGGGGAAAGTCCCCCTCGCCGGACGACGTGAATCCAAACACTGTGAAGGGAGAGGATCCTCACTTGTTCAAAGCAAAGAAAAGTGAGCGGTGCATCGCACGAATTCCCCTGCTCTCAACCGGAGGGGTGAACTTGAAAGGCGCTAAGTATCACGTCATCCCGGAGCCCGTCCCAGGAAATCCTCATTGGATTGGCTTGCGATCCACTAGAAAACAGGGGGGGGGGGACGTGGGAACGCAGAAATATCTCGTCTCAATCAGAAGAAGTGAACGCCGTGATGTTGCAGTGGAACCACAAAAGCAATCAGAGGCAAAAAGGGTCTGCCTTTGGTGAGAGGCACATCCTGACTGGTATCGTCTCGTGACCATGTTACGTGAAGGGAAGGTGGCAGGGGAGAACTTGTTCGCGGATAGGCTACCCAAAGCTGTGGAGACGTCAAGCAGGAAAAGCGACACTTGCCCGCTCTAAATTGTCGCTACTTAAAGCGCATTAACTGCCGAAAGCACGGGGCCGGTAGGGATGAGCCAGTAAATCGTGGATTGAGGGCAAGGAAAAAAAGGTAAGACAGCCATGGGGGACGGAGCTACGGACAGACGACATCACGGGTATAAAAGGGCTTCTCATGTACCCGCCGCACTTCGACGGTGGACAAGAAAAAGAAAAAAAGGAAAACGAAACATACCAGAACGAACAGGTGACGAAAAAATTCGATTCCGGACAAAGATGAGGTTTTCGGTAAAAATTGGTATTCAACCGTGATGGCTTCTGAGCATAGTAGAATCTCGCGGAAACTGTAGAAACTTGGACGTAAATGGCTACTTACACCCAGATTGCGCGCGAGGTTGCTAAAAAAAATTTTCCCTCGCCACCTTCAAACGTTGAGCAAGTGGGAACCAAACCCTAGCCACGGTAGTGCAGAAGGTACTCGCGGGGAAATCCACGCCTTCGTATGAGGTCCGGGTGGCAAAGTCCTCCGGATGAAGGAGGGGGGAGGGGGGGGAAATACCGCGAAACCAATTAGAGCTCACAAAGCTGGTTCCTAGCCTTTCTGGCACAGCGGGAGGCAGTGGAAGACGAACCCTTTGTAACCGGACGTTCTTACTTCCGTCGCGGTAGGCGCATGGACGGCCCTTGAAAGAAAAAGAAAGGTTATTGAGGGAAGGGTGGGGCGGAAGAAGTCTGAGGAGAGGTCTTGTTGGTCGAGTCTTTGTCCAGCCCGTAAGCTCAAGGACTAACACGGGTTTCTACCTCCAAAAGGTCAAGAATGAATCTACGGATGAAATCCCTGCAGAAAGCGGAGGGGGTGACGGCACCGTTTAGGGCCGAGGATCTGAATAAGGGGTGGGAAGTGCAGTGTACATCCAAGTAGCGGATGGGGGTCCCGGCCAAGAAAGCGTTGAAAGTCACCCGCGAAAAGGAAAGCGACTGGACCGTCGGACAAGGATTCGAGCCCGCGAGACCAGCACATCACCTCGACGCCATCGGTCGTAGACCCGAGGGTGTGATCGGCCGGGGCGCGTTATTCCTCAGACAAGCGTCTTGAACTTTGACACGTTGGGCACAGCCGGTCGTGGTCTGCTCCTCGTTGGGGCCCCCTTGACGATCGATGGATCTGAGGAAAAGGGTAATCCGCGGTGGGTTGGGGGGGGAGGCATAATCCGTACATACCTTTACCCCTTGTCCCGTTTTCTCAGTATACTCTGACTCTGTCCTCGAAACAGAAAAAAGAAAGGGCTCCTCATCCTGAAGCTGGCGACAAGGGCACCTGGCAAAGATCGCGTCGAAGTCATTGGTAGGCAGCCCAGACCAGAACGGGGTTGCCGGAAAGGGAAGGAGAAA
>Ga0179591_1315050_pt1 | contig 10650 bp, 12 predicted proteins | sample CZOMad2_1_08_16f_FD_182891 | JGI IMG/M metagenome (GOLD analysis project Ga0179591, IMG submission 182891) | Vadose zone soil fungal communities from Angelo Coast Range Reserve, California, USA - CZOMad2_1_08_16fungal (PacBio error correction) | ecosystem: Environmental > Terrestrial > Soil >...
GGCCTAGCCTCTGCTTCGTCAGGGACCAAGGCGGGGGGAAAAAATACGCAAGGGTGGTACAAATTAGACGAAACGCGTCGAGACTAGAAGGGGATAGGGCTCTATTTCCCGAGGCTCAAAAAGGAGTCCTTAGGCGCATCTGGAAATGCCCTGTAATGGAGGGGACGATCAAGTGGAACCCGACCGGGGATAGGTCGTATTCTGTTGGGGTAGGCATAGGAGGAGAGGAAAAACGAAAGTGCGCACCGGCGGGACTAGTCAGACTTCAGGAACAAGCAGTTGGCGGAGCCTTGGCTCTAAGGGGGGTTTTCAGACGCTGAGTTCCGCCGGCGGCGGGACACGAAGAAGGGGAGAGGATTCATCCGCTCTGGATTGCGAGCCGGAATAAGGTGAGGTCTCCGGGACGCCAGAAAACGGTGGGTGGACTCTGTGCCAACCCCATGGGGGGGGGACAAAAGGGGGGTTCTTGGAATGTGCCGGCATAAACACAAGGCGGATGGGAGTCTATTGTGAAGCGGGTCAAATTCCGACGCCGCTTCCTCCTCGTCTCTCGAAAGAAGGGGGAAGCGAGCGGACACTGTTGACGTGTAGAAAAAAGGGTTCCGGGACGAAGGTAGCCGCGTTCAATGGGCGGGCCGAGGAGAACCAAGTCGGCGCAGTTGAGGCCAGCTTACCCGCTCTGGGGCCCGGGGGGTAAACCTGTTTAAGTATTCAACCAGACGAAAATCGGGAGAGAAGCACCTAGTTCACCAAGATTTTCACAATTCTAAACACAAAAGGAACTCGCAGCAACCCTTGGAGCCCTAACGATATTATGTGCCAGCTGAGAGAAGAAGGGAAGCGAGGAATACAACGTTAAAGAGTACCGGGCCTCGCCTGTCTAACGCACGGCACACCGCACCTCTCTCGGGGCCCAAACTTACATCTAACAGAGTAGACACCCGTGATAATGTTAAACCGTTCTGAATCAACTCGTCATAAGCCTGCCGGCTACAGGAAGAGAGCAAGCCCACCGTCCGCTGGTCGGTACCGCCCTACGACGAACTCACATAAGATCTCCAATGGCGATTTCGACAGGAAGGGAAAATGAGCGCAGGTCTCGGAAAGAAACCGGCTGTAAGCCCGGAAGTGCCTGGTTCCCATATATTGAAAAAGTAGCTCGACCGAAAGGGTGAAGAGGGAATCAGAGTCACCCATTATAATACCACGATTCCCAGGTAGACTTCGGAGCGGCCAGGTATCAGCCCCTTTAAAAACAGGACTCGCGAACAAAGGAGAAGAGTACTCCTACATTCAGCCTCCGGCCATTACACCTATGATATCAGGGAGCTTCCGGAGTAGTGCCAGGGCCCATTTGGCTATCCCGTGACGTCGCAGGCAAAGAAGGAGTGATCGCAAACCTGGGGGAAGATCCGTGCAAATGCACTCTTGCCCAGAATAAATAACACGACATGCCGAAGAAACTGGATCGGTTGTCCCTTTCCTATTACCGGCCAGCATCCAGGTGGAACACGAGACGAGAAGGAAAATAAGGAATAATCCCCTAAACAGTAGTAGAACAAAACGCAGCAGTAGGTAGGAATGATAGGGGCGGTAGTAAATTGGTCTAAGTCCTAATTCACATCTTATCACCGGCCAGAGACAAGCAACAAAGTGAGATTCTACTGCCACAACGTACCAATCCTTCCTTACAGGAAAGGTAACAGAGGGGAAGGGACGGCACCCCGTAGGGAACACACAGACACACGTTGAAAAACCTTAACAAACTTCATCAAAGGTAATGACAGATATCGGGAAAAAAAAAGCGTAAAGGTGTTTCACTCCGTACATAAAAGGAGGTGAGTGGGACCGTAAAAAAGAGAGGGGAACAAAGGAAACAAACCCGACCGAGGCAATCTGGACATACCAAAAAACTATAGCCTCTTGAGAGAAGTTCAAAGAACTGTCAGCAGCGGACTAAACTGGAGATCGAGAAAGGAAGCCGGCCCTATATCTGTTGGGGGAAAAAAAGGGGTATAGCCTTCCTTCAGAGTGTGAAGGAAGAGGCATCTAAAAAAAAACAACGGATGAAGGGAGTTAAAAAGAGGGGGGGAGGAATGCACTTTTAACGCTATCCAAGTTTGGAAACAAAAAGATACCCGAATAGAGGCTATGAATCAGAAACGTCTGAACCGCTTCATATGCTAAGGGGGAGTGACAGATTGGGACTTAAGAAACGGTCCATCGTTCTATTGTGAAAAGGTTGCTGGTTTTTCCTTTATGCCGCGAGGCTTCCGGACGGGAAAAGAAACGGCCAGGAAGGGAGTGCGTGCAACCTGAAGTAAACGCTTAAAGTGGAGTTGTCCAAGAAAGGAAATGGAATAACGGAATGAAGTTGGTGGAGGAAGGTAGTGTTGGCTGAAACCAGTTTGCAGGAATAGGGGGGGGGGGGGGACCGACAAGTAAATAGAAATTGTTGAAAGTTCAAGTTAGAGGTGAATGTCTTGGAATTTTCGGCGATAAGGGGGGGGCGCAGTGGGCAGGTGAGAGAGATGGGACGCTTCAACACGTCTCCTTACTGGGATCAAGTAAGACGGCTGGAGTTTGGTCCTAACGAGTTGGAATTATTAAGTTAAGTGAGAGGTGGAAAAAAAGGGGATGATATGGAGGGAAAAGCTACCTTTTTTCAGCTTGGAGACATTTTCATTCAAAAAGGCTATGTAGGGGGGGGGGATAAGATTTCAGGTAGCCCTGGCAGGAGGTGAATCGTTGGGGTGGAAGAACGGAAGTGGAGGAGAAATCCGTGACACCACCGAACTTGCCTCAACGGACTGCGGAAGAATAAGGAGTCATCTTGTGCAAGTCGATGAGGGTTCAGAGGAGGCTTTGCGCCAAGGAGAAAGAGGGGGGAGGGGAGAAATCTTGGGTTTCCAGGGGTGGACCTAGAAAGATGTGGACGGAAAGACGTTCTACCTGTAGGACCGAAGTAAGGGGAAGGGAGGATGGAGAAGTGAATTCTGGTGGAATCGCCGTAGAGGAATCTAGTCTACATGGGGGCCGATAAAGGGCCGGGCTGAAGGAGCAGGAACCGTGGTCGTAAACAGGAGAGGGAAGAGGGAAAAAAAAGCGTGTCACGAATCGAAAAGAGAAAGCGCATATTTGAGTACTATCATCGGACACATCTCCCAGGGTGGGAGGTGCAGCTCGCTATTTTAAGGGAATCAATGGAAAAAAGAAAAAGACGTGAACGGTCAGCGGAAAGGGGGGAACAGGAAAGATGCTCCAAGTTAGAAAATAAAGGATGGGAAAGAGAGCGGCGTTTCTGGGGGCTTAAGATAGGATATACTGTCCCTTTTTGACCGAAAAATCCTCGTGAAGGGCCAGGGGTATCAAGGCTTCGGTAATCTGTTAAGTGGAGTCAGGAACAGGGGGGATGGCTTCGTGCAAACATGTGGTCGCGCAAGTTCAGCAGGGGTGAAATCCGTAATATAGGGCCAGGACGGATGGGTATCCCTAAGGCCTACTCTGCAGAAAACGAGTGTGAACGCCAATCCAGCGAAGCCGGGGGGAGCAACCTTAGGAACCATGCCCGCGGCTCCCAGGTTCGTAATGGAAACAAACTTTAAAGATAGGCCCTTTCCTCTATAGACCGAGGACGGGAGCGATGAAGGGGGGGGGTTGGGTAAAAGCGTTCTGAAGGTTAAAACTCTTAAATAAACTCAAGCAAGCCTCGGGTGCAGGACAATGCGGTAAGGGGAGAAAGAAAAAGGAGGTGGTGGGGACAAAATCCAAGGAAAAAGGATTCTTCTTCCAGGGACAGGGCACGTCTTCCATGAAATTTCCGCGAGGAGGAAGGGTCCAAGGAAAAGGAGTACAAGAAGGCCGGAATCAGCTTCAAAGTTGTCGTGACTTCGGATCAAAAGTCAGAAGAAAAAAACTTGGGGAGAGGTCAGAAAGGCTATTCAAACTGAGGTACCCAGCAAGTTGGACCTTCCCTCAAGACTCATAGGAGGAATCCAGAGATTGGTAGAGAATCCAAAGAAGAGTTAAGAGTGGAGAGGGGAAGAAAGGACCAAAACCAATGCCGTAGCATGAGGCACCGAAAAACAGAGGGAAAGGGAGCTAGCGCCTGGCACGAAGAAAGGATTCTCAAGGACCGGGGGACACTGTCCGCGGGCACCACAACACCTTGCGTTCCGCGACTACTAAAGAATCCGCAGATAGCTCACAAACAAATTAGGGGGGGGAAGAAAGAGAAGGATGCTACGAAGAGGGCGGAAATGAAAAAACCTTTTGGAGGTGCCCTGCGACTCCGGGGCGTATCTTAAATAAGGAGAGGATAAAAACGACGTTTCTCTCTGTCGCGAGGAAGTCCCATTCGAGGAGCGTAACTGCAGGAAAAGAGGGGTTCACCTGCACCAGGGAAGATTTGGGGTACTAAAGCAAAAAGAGGAACCTCCTGTTTGGTTTAGTTCCCGACTAGATTCTCTTATTGAGGTCGAGGAAGGAGGATGTCCCGAGGGACCTCTGGAATCTCCTGTCCCTACCGCGCAGTTTTTCGGAAAGACCGTGGCGAGGGTGTGGGCAGAGAACCGGGACAGAGGGGCACTCACAACTTGCACTTTTCCTGAGGGGACTCGCAGCCGCGAGGGAACTGGACCTAAGCCGGTTCGGACGTCCTCCTACTCCAGGGGTGTGGAGGAGGGGAAACAACGCCGGTGAAAGAAAAAAGGAAATACATCGGTACAAACTATTCGGGCCATTGGAGTATGAGACGGGAAACGGGTCCGCAGCGCAGTGAGCCTCACCTAAGGAGCTACCCTACTAGGGACTGGATCCTGCACTGAACTGAGGGAAGGTCCGAAAAGGGAGGAAACAGATCGAGGCAGTTATCCTACGGGGTTTACTAAAAATAAGTCCGGCGCTGAACCTCTCAGGTGGGAAGGAACTAGTGGGTCGGGAACGTCCGGGTTTTGGAGTAAACGAATGGAACAGTTTCCCTACCAGAAAAGATGTAAAAAAAGACCAGGGGCGAAAAAAGATCCACTCTTAAAAGCATCCATCCACTGGTGTCAGACCAAACGCCCTATGGGAGTCATGCAAATCTTAAGAGGTCATAAATTTGAACGGAGATGACGAACGGAACGGTAAACCTTTACCGGGGGGTCGAGCATGAGGGAAAGTCCGAAAATCCTAGCCTCTTACACCGTAAGGAATGGAGAAAAATTATCCTTTTAAAACTGCTAGAAAGGGGAAAAAGGAGGAGAAAGCTTAAAAAACTACCTACCGATCCCATCCACCAACTGGTCCAAAGCGCCCGAAAGAGCGGGAATACGAAAAAAATGATAGAAGAGGAAGTTCGACCTTACCCTTACACTCGGGGACGAGGGGGCCAAAAATAGCATCTGACAGGTTCCTTCAAAAGCTTCAAATAGGGGGAATGCAAATGAAGAGGCTGTACAAATAGAAATCAAACATCCATTGAGGATCCAAGGAAGAAAGGGTCCCTAATTTCATCTGAAATATTAAACTGGAACGGGGATCCGGAAAAGGAAAGAGCGATTCTGAACATGGGGGAAACCAAAATGTCAAAAAACAAAAGAGGGGCTCCGGGGGGCGAACTCAATGCAAGACCTGCCCACTGGACCCGATGATCAGCAAGCTTGAAGGGCCTGAGGGGTAGGAGGAAGACTTCCATTTCTTCGTGGAAAAAACAGCCCCTTTACGTCCGGGGAATAATAACGCAGGCTACCCACCGAAGGAAAGAAGAAGGATCCGGTCGGGGAAAAGGGGGAACATTATCACCGACATGCAGAGGAACTTTCCTAAGAGCGTTGAAGGAGAGAATGGCCATAAAAAAAAGGCAATCGTCTCTAGGAAAAAAATCAAAGGAAAGTAATCCAGAACTTAAAATAAAACCAAGGAGGTTACTGGAGAGAATAAGTAAAGAGGAGGTTTCTTTCAAGACGACGTCAACGAGGGGGAAAAAAGGATTCCTCCAAAAAAGCACCTCAGAGAAGACAACGTCCGAAGGAGAAAGGAGGTACCCATTCTAGATGAAGGGTTCGGCAACTAGGAAGATACAAATAGAACGAAAAAGAAGGCCTCAACAAAAATTAAGGAAGGGTGGGACAAGTCTCCAAATCACAATACGCAGGGGAGAGGGACCAGGTGCAAGAAAGACTCCGTGCATGGGGGAGAGTATCATCAAGCGGTACTCCTACCAACAGGAAAAGGCAATCTAATACAGAACACAAAACTCTCAAACGTCCTTCGAATCTCATCTCCCTCCGCGCGTCCTCTGTGCGAGTCTGAAGAGTCAAGCCAGAGGGGGATGCGGGGAGACCCGAGAGGAGCATCGGGGGAAAAAAAAAGAAAAGTCCAGAAAACTGGCAAGGAAAAGATCTTCAACACCAACAACGGAGTAGGAGAGGTAGGGAGGGAGGGCTTCCATGAATCATCGGTTTACAAAATGGACCAACATTATCCCCATATGGGCAAAAAAAAAGAGGAACTAAGTCCCAGGTCTGTGGAGAAGGGAGGTATAGACACTGTAATTCAAGGGCGGCGGGAATTGGAAAACCGAGAAGTAGAGTTTCGATGGTGGAGATGTTCTTCGATGAAGAGAGGTTTGTCTCTGAGTAAGAGTCTGCCTAACGGGAAAAAAATGCCATGATGGTCGGAACCAGGAAAAGAAACGCTTCGGGGAGTTGGTAAGGATTGTCCTTCAACGGAATGAAGGTTTGTTGCGGAAGGTATGGTCAAGGAGGGACACATGGGGCCTGTTGGGAGATGTCAGGGCGTGAATCTTTGAAAATGTTCAAAGGGATGAATGGGGGGGTGAGGGACGTGGAACGAGGGTTTAGGGGGCGTGTCGAGTCCGGGGGAGAGGTACGGAGGGGGGAAAGAAGAGGGGCCTTGAGGGCGAGAAGACGCAATGTTCAGGTGTTATGTGCAGACTTGATTCTTGAGGGGTATGGAAAAAGGAGCCCCTCTCTTTTGACAATCGGGGAAATTGGGCTTAAGCGAAAGGGTGAAAACAAAAGGGGAACAGGACTTAGCTAAGAGTGTATATAGTCAAACCGGGAAGACGTATGAATGGCCGTCACTGGGGTTCGGTCTTTCGGGAATCGGGGGTGAGGCGTACTTCACTGGCGTCTACCAGACGAGGCCGAAAGTCAGCAAAAAGGAGAGAACCCGGTGACTTAAGGGCAATTTTACGGGCAGTTTCTTGGAGGGTATGCTTGAGAAAAAAAGGTGCGCAAGTCCGTTGGGTTCCGCCTCGATCTGGGCCTGGCCGGACCGCCAGGGAGACAGGGGGACAAGGAGGGTAAGGTTACAAGGGAGGGGTCTACTAGGAAGGGTCTTTCGGCGATGTCATTAACAGGAGGACATCCTGGGCATAAAGGAAGGGGAGGACGAGATAACAAGGGGTAGGATCGTCAAGAAAAAAATCTTGTCCGAGAATCTGCCCTTTTCTAGATAGAGTCGAAACTTTATTCTAAAAAGTTCTTGAAGATCGAACAAGCCCGGTGGGCTGGGAGGACGGAGAGGTAGAAGAGCTTAGGGGAAGAAGGGGACCTTCTCGAAGGGGTTAGTACATGGTGAAAACACTTCGGGGGGGCGGAGGTTGACAGATCTTGCTGTTCTTGGTCTCTGAGAAAAGAAGGACGGTAAAGGGAAACCTCCTGAGTCCGATCCATAATGACTTCACCTATACGGGGGAGGGGTCGTGCTAAAATCATTGTGCTTGAGGGATACAGCGTGGATGAAGATTTGGAAATTTGAAATTTGGGAACCGATTGGAGAGGACCTCTTTCGAAGGGGAGGGGGCTCGACCCCCTTCAATAAAGGGGCACTCTTCTCGTCAACTGCGGGGAATGACGGAAGAAGAGGACAAAGGGTTGGGGACCTTCTTCCAGAAAAAAAATTCGGAAAATTTCTTGAGAAACATGTAGAAAAGGGGAAGATCTAAAAGTGTCCGTGAGCTAGAAAGAGAGGGCGGAGCGCCAGGTAAAAAAAGGTTTCCGGCGGAAATACCTCAAAATCCAGCCTCTGTTTGATGCGCTGTCTGGGCCTTTACCATACCATTGGGGGGGTTGAAAAAAAGACAAGTCCAATCAACCGGCGGGAAGGGCTTCCACTGAATGTATGTCTTGAAAAAGGATCATGGACTCGCTTATGAAGATCAAAAAAGGACAAAACTTCCGACCAAGGGATTTCCTCTGACGGAACTGAAAAATAGCGACACGTTCTCCCTACAATTCGCTATCCCAAAAAGTCCCTACTTAAAAATTTTACCCAAAGTAACTTTCGCCTTCATCGACAGATAGCCGATGACGCAAGAAATTTGGATCGACAGAAAACTGGTGACTGTTATGTTGGTCGTAGTACATTCCTGGGGCAGGGGTAAAGGCAGCTACAACTATCACGAGAAAGGAACGAAAGAGACCGGATCGTGTCGAGAAGCGTCGCCATGCAATAACCGCAAGGGATCACGTGAAAAGCAACCAAGTCGGTCAGCGACAGACGGAAGGGAGGAAACTCAGCAAACAACTGAGGGCGAAAAGGAGAGAGACGGAAAGCCGGCTTCGGAAAAGGAAGGGCGACCTCTATCGGGGGGCGGGGGGAAAACAGAATCTGGGAGGAGGACGATTCCGCCTCGGGGAGAAAAAGGGGGGCCTCGGATGGCTAAAACCCTTCTTCGGGAGAGGGTCACAGAGAGTTTTCCAATGAGGACTAGTGGGGGGGGTGGGGGTGAGAGTCCAATCGGGGAAAATGGGGCTCGAGGAGCGTCAAACGAACAAGGCTGACCTATTTAACGGAAAAAAGAGGCAGGGCAGAAAGGGGGGCGCAAGTTTGTTAGCTACCGGGAAAAATTGTGTAGCGGGAGAAGATGGCCCGAGCCAATTCGGCGGCCGAAAGGTGAAACGGGAGGGCGTTACATCCGAACGTACCTGAAACCTTAAGAACGGGAAAAAAGTGAAGACAGGATACGGGGAGGGTCAACAACTCCAGGGTTTCAAGACAACGGATCATAAACACCGAGGCGGCTGTTGTTAGTGGAAGAGGGGGCAACTAAGGAAATAGAAAAGGGTGGCCAGACGCGGATCAAAGAAAAAACCTCAGAATTCCTCTCCGAGGAAAATTAATCAAGGGGAGGTTGTACGTTTGAACTCAAGGGAAGTGAGCCAGGAGGTCAGGTGCTTCCGAACGTGGTCGAAGGGAGGAGAGGGAAAAGAGGAACCGCTAGGGTCTTCAGGGCAACTGTCCCTTCTTTTTACGGTCAAAAGCAGTATCACCTGAGCCGGAAACCTATGTAAATTTCAGTCTCAAAAAAGTCAGAAGACCCTTTTTGATCCGGACGAACATATGAAAGTAAATGAAAGCTGGGGGACCTACCTGTCCGGTATGAACGCCAAAAAAACCGGTCTCTAACTCAAAAAAAAAAGTCCGCAAGGCCGGCTCTCTCAATAAAAGGTCAGGAAGACTAATCACCATGGAAAGGGACCTGACGGCGACTTCAGATCAAAAGACTTACAAGGAGAGAACGAACGCGAAATGAACCATACAACCTTTCGATCGATCCCGAAACTAGCGGGAAGGAACGGGAGGAAAGAGGGGATATCGCCAAGGGAGATGAGTCAAACTTACAAAAGAAACAACGTCAGCTACACTTTCACTAATAAGTCAATCAAGGAAGGTTCCCCATGGAGATAGAGTCTAGGGACACTCAAACGAAAGTCTTTACAAGGAGACATGTCATAAGAAGAAAGAGGCAAACCGTCTACCTGAGGCTCTTCCAATTAGAGATACCTTTAACCAACCCTAGCTAACACGCAAACAGATGAAATAATAATGCAGAACAGACCAGTCTCAGACCCGATGTCAGGACAGAAAGGTGGGCTTAATGATGGTTAAACGGCCATTCTCAATGGTTAAAAGAAAATTTATTCGAGGAAAAAACCGAGCCGGTCTCAACGAAAACGAAGGCAAGAAGAAAGGGTCAAAAAAGGGGGGAGGGCCATCCTAAAAGACACAGTAACTAAGAATTTAGACCATCTTTTGAACCCATGGGAAGCCATATCATCCCTGGCTATCACCTGGTCTCCATAAAGCCAGGCATTAATAAATACAGGAAGAGAACGTCAAAGGAAAATTCGTTCGGACTTGGTTCTAAAAAACTCGCGGGAGTGGGAAAAGTAAGTAAATAGGTATCACCGCACCGAGAAACGCCCCATTAAAAAAATTCATCTCCTAAAAAAGTCCAATCAGGAAAATGATAAAAAAAAAACGTCCCCAGGCTATGAAGGGACGGAAAACGATGAAAGATGTAAAAAAAAAGGTTTTAAACGAAAAAAAACACCTCAATTAAGGAAAGTTGGAAGGACCGATATCTAGACATCACAGGGTCGTTCCTAAAATTTGCACGCAGACTGGGCGGGGTGGGGGCTGAAAATAAATCCGGCAGTCGGGCGGACGAACAAACAAAAAAGCAAGACGAAGAATAATCAATCACGAAGAAGATTCAGGAAGAGAAAGAAGCCAGCGGCAAAAAAAAATAAATGGTGCCCTTTTCAGCTCATAAGCCAACGATATGCTGGAAGATCCGGTTTGGGGGGACAAAAGTGTTAGGAGTTAAAAAATGAGGGATTGGAAGGAGAAAAAGAT
>Ga0179591_1407415_pt1 | contig 10650 bp, 7 predicted proteins | sample CZOMad2_1_08_16f_FD_182891 | JGI IMG/M metagenome (GOLD analysis project Ga0179591, IMG submission 182891) | Vadose zone soil fungal communities from Angelo Coast Range Reserve, California, USA - CZOMad2_1_08_16fungal (PacBio error correction) | ecosystem: Environmental > Terrestrial > Soil >...
CCCGCCTTCCCCCGGTCCTCCTCGCTAGGCCACACTACTGTCTCGCGAGGCTACCCCCTTCTGACACCACACAGCACTAGTGGCAGTCTCCATGGCAAGCGAAATACCAACCGGAACAACCACCCGCCCACCCCCCCCTTTTTCCACTCTTGACTCCTGTTTGTGTAGTCTAACCTTTCCGCACTGGCTCCATCCAAAAAATCCGGCTTCCCCTCCCTCTTCTTCTTTCGCTTTCCTTTCCTTCTGCATGTCTTCACACATCCACTTCTCATACTTGAATCGTCCCTCTCTTTTTTGTTCTGCGCCTCCTTTACTTAGGAGAGGCTAATTGGGTCTTGAATGCCGAAAAAGTTAGTTATGTGCAGCTCAATGCATGTCGTGAAGATTCGCTAAGAGCTCTGTACCGCCGTGAGTGACTGAGGTCGTGGCTGTGTCCGGGGGCAGGTTCACCTCTACCCGCCCGGGAAAATGAAAAGGGGGGACATTGGAGGGTTGGGGCCCCCTGCAAAGCCCCTTTCTAAACCCCCGAACGTGATAACGGGCGCCCCTGGGAACAGCCCTGTCAGCTCATGGGGCCCCTTCTCGGGGTTGCGCTTTCTCATGGGGTTCTGGCCAACTAACTATTGTCCTATATCTTCCTGGCAAAAAGGCACTCTCTCTTTTTTCTAAACCCAGCACACCGGGGTTCCCACTCCCTTCTACACTAACAAGCTCTTGCTCGGCATCAGTGTATACCGGTTCGGAACCAAGGTCTCTTCTACTGCTAAAGGGCAGGCTAGCAACAAACGAGGTAAATGCCAAACGGTAGTACATAATGGCGCCTGGCTTTCACCGAAACTCACCTCCGGCCCGGCCGGTGGTTATTTTGACACTTGGCGCATAACATCAAGCTAAGGCCGTGTGGTTCGGGCTGCCCTACACTTTTTTTCTGTTGAATATTAGGTTTGAGCCGCAGTGGTGGGGAATATAATCCATACATTGACTGAACACATAGTGTCGTAGTGGTTGGGGCGTTGGTCTCGCCTTCATTCAGCCTTTTGCAGATGTTAATTTCCCCGCTTGCTCTTGGTTATGTCCATTCCCCCCCCCTCTCGCGTCCCTCAAAATAGGTCCTTTTTTCTTTGCCTCTTTGGACTATAGAACACATAAGGCGGCAATAACACCTCTTCATTATCTTCGACTCTTCCGGTGTATGTCGTGTTAATCCCAGTAGGTTCCACTCAATAGTACTCAACTTCCTCCACCTAATGGCCCGAAGAGCTTGCCGCTTTCCAACCTAGGCTAGCATGAGACTTTTCCGTTCTGCGATCCTTTATTAACTGGATATGTACTGTGATGACACCAATACTTTCTTGTTTCTGGTTCAATGTGCCCTCCTCACTGCTGACACTCTAGTACCACTGTTGTTTGTGATCGCAATACACCAATCACTACTTGCCTTTGCCGTGTGGTCGAAAGGTAAGACTCATAATGCCTTGTCCAATCATCTTTTTTCGCTGTGTCCTTCTTTGGCTCCGCTCCCCCACCCCTTTTGTAACTTTTGGAGGCAGCCGACGCACTGTTCGGATGCTTTATCACTGGCTTTGTGATAACTAATGGATCCGCCTCTTGTAATATAGAATACATGTGGTTCGCACCTATGGGTGAATTCTTTGCGTGCTCTTTAAGGCGCAACACATGGCAACGAACTCCAACAACCACCTAACCCACTTCTTCTCCGTTGCGTCTGGAGGTCCTCTTTCCGTCTGGCTCTGTTCTGATCTTTAGGTAGAGTTGACACAAACCCATCCTAGTCCATTGACCAGTTTCTAAAAATGGTGGCGTCACTAGTTTTAGTACAATGCAATCCACCTACTTCCCGACATTACCCATTTCATATTGTAGGTGCGTTCCCTCTCTTATCATACACCTATAAACTAAATCGTTTTGCTCTTCACCTCAGGTTCTCTTCTCCCCCGGGACTCTTCCCCCATCTTTCCCCCATCTCTTCTTGGAGTAACATTTCTTGTCCTTCTGCCAAACGCAATTACATGTACTTAGCCCTTGGCACACGTGTAACTCAACGCCAACCCCATAGTCATTCCATTTATATCCGCCTTGCCCCTGAATCCATACGCGCTTACCTGGGCTTCCCTCACCATTTCATCTTTGTCCCCATCATGCAGTGTTTCGGCTGTGCAATAGGGCCGGGTCGCCACTGATAGTATTGGATGGCCTATAACAAAACAAAGATCCCGCAAAACCCCCCACCTCCTTTCTGGTTGCCTGACGATTTCATATTCCCTACCCCCCCGGGGTGTCTAGTTTAAATATACAACATTCACAGAAATTCAATAATCCTTCTTTACTATTACATCTGATCCTCAGCCACGCCTGTACCGCAGTTTGGTTCTTCCTGTTGGGGCGTGGGGTTTTCTCCCTCTAAACTTCAGCTCAGATACCTACTGCTTTGGGACACGTCCCCTTTCTCCTTCCGCGCCGCATAGAGCCGGCATCTTGGGTCTTTGTAAAGGCTTACACTTGCAGTGATCATGCGAAATGCACGTCAAATCACACCAGATACCTCCCATAACACAATGTTTGGCAGTTCGGCGGGGCTGCTACTGCGACGAAACTATCAGCTTCACTGTTGTTTCCTAATAGCTGGGGCCTTTCTACTTTCTGAGGCTGCGCTCTCGCATACCCATACAGATCTCACAAATCTTGAGCAAAATTAAGTAGACACTAACCACCCCTACCTTGTAACTAGAAGTCATCGCTGCTTTCTTGAGAAACCACCCCTTCTAACTGTTATCATCCTAACACTTACCCATTCTAGCGTAAAGCATCGTAGATGGAAAACCCAGGTTATACTGCCCACTCTTTGCCGAGCCGAGCCCCCTCACAGCAGTTCTCTCAGAAGTATGAAGGCCCTACTATTAGGATAGGCAGTAAGTGTCTCACCCGCTCTTGCAGACAGGAGACAACCTCTAAAATCTATTATCTGCTATGGAAGTGATTGTCCGGGAGAGTGTATAGTAGTAGTTAAGCTTTACCAGCCAAGGGGCTTAGACTCCGGGGAAGGATCCTGCCAAAGCAGTAGTGTATCCTCTCATGAATTGGGTTGCTTTTAGGACCAAGAATATTACAAACGGAACAAACATTGGAGGATGGCTGGATGGGGCAGATTAGGATAAGGAAAGAAACGAATCGTGATCTGTTCGATACCTGGGGGGGGGGGGTGGGGGGAAACCAACAGTTCCCCCCCCCAAGGGTTATGTTCCGTACAGGCGTGAAGGGGTGACAATATGAAGAGAGTATGAATAGTGATGAAAGATATATTAATATTCATGACTGAGAAAGGGCTTAGAGCCACAGACGAACAGGGCTGATCACTGGTACCAGACTGAAAGCCGAGATGTCTTGGCCTAGGTCAGCCTAAGCAGGGTGCAAGCGTGAGTAAATTTGATTCCTTTTGAGGAAAAAATCAGCAAGGGATAACAGTGGCTCCAACTTCACACGACGAAGTTCGGGCCAGAGTTGGACAAAAACTGCTCTCACTCCGCAAGAATTAACGAGGCCAAGGAATACCACCTGATTGAAGACAACAGATAGGACAGAAAGGAAAGGACTCTACTTGGGGCAAACAAACCATCTCCGGACCCCAGGACAGTAGTGTTATATTTGTGAGCAATTAACTGCCGTGAGAAAGAACGCCCCGAATCTCGACTTCGGCTCCGGCGCCCCCCGCAACTAAGACTGATCGAGCACACATTTCGCGGATCAAAAGTTAAGACGTACGGAACAAGGTTGGTGATTGCTCCGTTATTGTGGTGAAGTGTGTCTGGCCTGAACACGGGGGATACGAGAGCTAATAATTGCCGTGGGGCAATTCCCTTTACTAACAATCGCTCAATACTCTCTATAGAATGACAAAGATGATGGTCGGCGCTCCAAATTCTATATCGCCCTCATAAGAAGAAAGATGATCGCGTAACAGGTTCCACTCTCTCTAAACTCTCCTTGAACATGCTACGCATATATGATTGGCCTACGTATCAAATTCTAAAGCTCCACTTACTCATCATAAGTGCAAGTAAAAGAAAGTATGGTTCGCCTATCAAGCCTTACAATAATGTTTAATTAAAGATGACCCGGAAAAGTTAATTGCCTTGGTTTCATCTTGGTGAAAGGGCAAGTGATCATACTATTGTAATATCCTAAACTAGAACTACCAATATAATACGATTCAAAGGGTCTGTGCTCACCTCCCGCTCTCGCCCCCTTGATCTTGGCAAGAGAAGGACACAAGGACCCCTATTTGTTGGAGGCAAATAGGCAAGGTAGCCAAGAATAATTCACATCCGTAGCTAGAAGGGCTCAAATGAAGGCGAAGAGAACTAGGACAAGAGGTATGGTGGTCGGAATAAATCCGAAAGAAGGCAAACATATGAAGAAAGAAAGAAAAAGCCTGTTCAGTAAAAGAACTGTGAGTCCCCCCCCCACCCCCGGGGCGTTCTCCGTTTGCCAGGGTGTCCGCATCTACCTGCTTCGGAGGGGTTGGTGGGAGTGGTGTAGAAAGCAGAAGTGGGGTACGAACCTACTTACTAGACTCTAGGGCTTGACGTGCTACACATTGAGTAATCGAACTCATAATTACACGGATACAAGCCACTATCTCATGCTAACCATTCCACTTTCTTCTACTCCCCAAACGACGAGACTATCGAATAACAAATAAAGGGCACCACATGGAAAGAAAAAAGAAATGAGTGATTCCTGGCGCAACCGTGAGGTTTATAGGCGGGCTTGGCGCTGAGAGCAATAGGGTACCCTCCCGTAACACGGAGAGGGCTCGAGGCGCTCCATGGTGCTTTGGTGTACAATACCACCCCACACAGCCCGTCATAAGACAATCTCCGTAGTTACAGGAGGCGTCCGAAGAAAAAAGAGAGGGACATCAATAAATGACCAGACCAGCGGCTAGGAAGAAAGGTGAAAACACACCGAGTATGACCAGTCGGCTAACCGCCCGGTGCGCGGGCAAAAAGTCAGGGAACAGAGGCTGGCTGGTTGCTTTCTCTGTCACTTGGCTGTGCTTCCGCTTGCAGCTTGTGCCTCCCTGGGTGAGGGGGGCAGCCAGGGGGCAAGGTGCCGCCGGATTTACGGAGGCAGGAGCGCGGGAACAGGTGGAGGTAGTATGGAATCGGCGGCGAGAGACCTGTTAGGATGAGCTGGGCCCTTGTTGAGGTTAGGCCTGGCGCGATAGGCCCTATTACTTTACAGTTCTACCCCACCGCTAACCCCCCGCCCGTACCAAGTCATGCATCTTGAAGTTGTTGATGAGGTTCTAAACGGGGTTTAAGAGGTGTCTACACCCCAAAAGCGGGTTTGTGTGTAGGGCTGGCGCTCGGCGATAGTACAAACGTCCGAGGTCGACGAGGAGGGCAAACAGGACGATTTGTTTGTCGCCTTTGTGCTTAACTCGGGGAGTGAGTGGCCCCTCCAAGAGGCGCGGGAACCAAGGAAACCCTCGGCCGATGGCGACTGCGGCGGTCAACATGAGGCGGCCCGCCGGCAGCAGGGTTTCGATTATATCCCGTATCGTCAATTCTCGGTGGCTGTCGAGATCCCCGGGAAGTGGTCCGGTGGATTCTGCGACAACTCAGTGCACTCCCAGTAGTACGGCAGAGCGGGCATTCATCGTCGTGCGTCCTGTCTCTTGTGGCCCGCCGCACCAACGTTTCGGCCTCGCCCCCCCCAAGCTATTTGTTTACGTTATGCTGTGTCATTCTGACTAGCCCCTCCGCCGTTGGTGGAGTGGGGATGCTCCGCATTACGCGCTATGAGACATCCGGCGCCTAGTATGGGCCTTTGTTTGGCGTAAGGGGCCGGGTACTGGGTGCGCCCACGCAGACGGGGCACCTGCGGCGCCTGTAGACGGGCGCCCCATCCCCTGCGGCGAGCGGACTAAGCTAGGCTATTAGGGTAGCGCCGCGAGGCCGGCGGGTGGTCTATACTATCGGTTGTCTTTTGATCCGAGGATCATCGCTGCTCGTACCCACGTGGCACACTCCGTGCTTCTATTACCCACTCTGTCAATGCGGGGGGCAAGTGGGACCATGCAGCATCACGTTCGACGCCACCCCCCCCCCCACCCCCCGCTGGCTCCAGTCCGTCCCTCGCCCCCCGTCGACAAGGTAGAAGCAATGGCGGACAAGCTGACGACTAACGTGTAAGATCTAGACCGCCACTGCCCGACCGCAGCGTGCCAAGCCGTCAGCCCCGTTGCGGAATTGAGGCGGTAAATGTATCGCGCCTTCATCCGTCCGATGGGGGCACTGGTGGGGAGGAATCATCTACGGGGTTGGGACACGGTGACACGTCACGTTGACCCAATGTCACGTGATTGCGGGGCTGTCATAGGCGTAAGTTTTATATAACCGGAGGGATTAGTGCGGGGGCGTCCCCTTTCGCAAACCATCCGCATTCTCAAAACAAGATACAGTGGCTGGCTAGCGGGGTAGGATATACGTATATAATGTCTAAAGCACGTTGTCCGATCAGTGGGCCAGCTCCCACTATGAAGCGCCGATTAAGAGAGCTTGTTCGGCAGTAGAGTGCGGACATGATCAGAGAGGCCGCCTTGAGGGCCCTTCTTAGTTTTCCTGTGGGTTGGGGCTGACATAACAACCATATCTTTTCTGGCTTCCCTTATTTACTTTCTCTTTCCCTGAACTCTCTCTCAGCCACCATTGCATGTCTCTTCCGCGTTTGATTTCCGTGTCTTTCACATCCTTTCCTCTCCCCGACCCGTCTGCCCCCTTATCCATCCCTCCCCCCTCCCCCCGTTGTCGCTCGCCTTCCCACGTCGCCCTATGGACTTTATATTTCTCTCCCCGTCCCCACCGAATATCCAACCACCCTTTGTCCTCCTTCCCCGTCGACCTTTTTGTTGCTTTCTATTTTCTGGCTTCTCCGGCCCCTGGGACCACCCTGGGCGCCCTCTCGTAGGTACTGAGACCCTCCCTCCCTGGCCCTGGGCCCCTCTCATAGTGCTAAACGCCCCTCCTCCCCCCCCCTTATTTAATGCCGTAGCCGTCCACCGCCCGTCTCCTCTCTCAACCCCCCCCCCCCTCCTTGAGTTAGACTAGGCCCCCCCAGCTCCGGTGCGGGCCCACCCGACCCCCCCCCCCCATCACTCTCATGGGGTGCGGGACATTGCACATTCTATGGGGAAAGACTGCGGAGCTTGACGTGTTGCAAGACCCCTCGCCCCCGTGTTCCCCCCCCGTAGAGTCTCCTCTACTCGTCTTGCGCCTTCTTCCCCCATCACCACCTTCCCTTTGGCACCACACGCGCGCTGCGCATTTCACGCGGGACTCGATAATGCTCCCCCCCCCTCCCGAAAGTGGTATATGCGTCTGTGTGTTTCTCACTTCGCCCTCTCCGGAATCCTCCTGGTGGTTAGGTGCACACTTCTATTCAGGTTCGTCGGCAGCTTTTCCAGTCTGGGGCCCGCTACTGCTTACAGGCAGAGTAATGTGTTAAGAGTAGCTTTTGCTGGGGGGGGGGGGGACCTCGATAAGGTTTGCTGGCGGTTGTCGCTCTCCTACAACGCATCATACATTTGACTTCCTCGAGGCACCACAAGGAGAGCTATATGTTAAGTCGAGCAGAAACAGCCTTTGGGCCGAGTTATGCGCGATTAGCTCTGTGCGGTAAGCAGTCGCCGTGCCGGGGGCCCCACGGCGGTTTGCCTCTAGGTCGGGGCAAAATTTTGGTAGGTTGTAACGGGGGAGATAGAAATTAGCGGCTGTGTCGCACCAGCACCACGCAAGAAGCACCCTCCCATCTATGGTTACCTCCGATAGGTTCGACCAGGATGGGGGGCTACTGAGTTGTCTTACCGTCATGCGTGCCGGAACTTTTCGCAGTGCTGACCAGTGCGCACTCCCGTAGTTCGTTGGCCGTACCGCGGGCGTGGTGGACCGTCCCTGTTCCGATTGTTATGGCCAGCCCCGTCGCGGCGTCCGGTCACTTCTAATCCTCCATGAGCTTAGAACGCCACTAGGTGGGGTCTCGTGAGAGCAAAGCTCTGTCTACTAAAGACGTCTCCTAACGACATAACACAACTCAGCGCCAGGAAGGGTACAGACTGTCGTACCCTGGTTCTACTCCCGATTACAGGACTTCAGTTGATGCGAACGGCATAACCTTGGCAACGGTCTAGCGCCTACTCGTGGACAGACTGATCGTGGGATTCTGACAACGTACTTCACTAACGGGCTACCGCACGCGATTCAACGTGGGTGCCCGGTGAGGGCCGGGGGGAAGAGTAACGGCGCTAGGAAAGGGCTCCTCGACGCCGCAAGGAAATTCTACGTGATGAGCTGCAGTCGTGCGGCTCCTACGGCTAGTAAAACCGGCCTAATCGGCCCCTTTTTGCTAGGTAGTGGGTGATCTCACTCACGCAACGTGGTTTCGCGCGTGTGCTGCCCCTTCTTATTAGTATGCCGGAGGCGTGGACACCAATGTGGCCGAGCACGTAGTATTTGTAAGAACACCCGTGCCGTTTGCGGCGCCAGCTAGTGTGTGCTAAAAGCTTAGCGTCCGGGGAAAAGAGAAGAGCCTCAAGCTGGGACCGTGGGGTCAAGGCGGTGGAGCGTCCTATCGGCTCGCAGGATGAGGGTTTCCTAGAGGGCAGGCATGGGGGCGGCAGGGCGACGATGGGCGGCGGGGGGGAAACCGGGGTTATTTACCGCGCTTAATCCGCCACGTGACTCGTCCCACGTCGGCCACGTCGGCCCGTGGATCATAGATCTTAGCCGCGGCTAGTGACTGGTGGCATTATGCCGATTGCAGTTGAACTACGGTGTGGTAGCCCTTTGGGCGCATTGTCTGGCCAGCGACTGTGCCTGACGATAGGACTTGGATCTCGACAGCGATTAATGAGAGGCGAGCAATGCGGATCTCTTACGCTCACAATGATTCCTATCCGGATCAAAGAATGTATCCTAGGAGTAACGCAGGCACTCGGCTACTACATACGCTTGTCTGTCGCCAGAACTGGGACCATCTGTGCGAATCCCGTAAAGGGGTATTCCTCCTATCGGTGGCGAATCCGCCCCTCCCCTACACAAAGGCATATTAACGGGCGGCTATTTCTACCGGGGTAGACTCTAGAAAGGCCAACTCGGCCCTCGGATCGCATGCAACGTCAAATGCCGTAAAGTAGCCGGGAAAGACGGAACCGTCGGAACCCCGCCAAAGCAGAGGCCCATTTCTCGACTGCGGATTGTCACCCAGCTTGATGTTTCAAAGCTCGCAGGATCCCTGAAGAGGATATACAAACCAATCCGACACAACTCTGGGGCGAGAGCATGCCGCGTATCTCCGCCCATGCGGCGCATTTTGGCCGTTGCGTGGTTTACCCCCCCGCTCTTTACGCCCTCAACGTCGCCGGCAGAGGAGTACAAAGCGACGACCATTTACTAAGCTTCCGCTCGCCCAGTTTGTTCATCGCCCCGCCTTGCAGCGGGACCGTAAGACCCCCTTTAAAGCGGTCCCTTTACAACACCCCTCTGAAACAAAAAGGAAGCACAATACTTGGTCCACTTGTCATTACCTGCCTACTTCAGAGACTTAAAGCTCTGCAGGGGCCTATCGCGCCCCTAACCGCTCTCAAACTCCGCACGCACCCAGTCTTTTCCCTTCCCCGCACTATATCCATACGCTACCGTCCCGCTCGCCCTCGACTCCTCCTATGCTCGCGCCGAGGCTGGGGGTATGCTCCAATGGCTACGCGACTGAACCACCCAGCCAGAACCGAGCAGTGGGCACGAAAAGCACGAGGCGCGCCATCCACCTTTGCTCGAAGCCTTCCGGACATTACGAGGCGTTGGTCTAATTGTGAGTTCCCAGCTCCCTGCGCTGCAGGGTCACGGGGGCGGGGTCTGAAAGCGCAAAGATGTTGGGGCTTTGGTGGTAGCTTTGTTCGCTTCGTGGCCCCCCCTGCTCCCAAAATCCAAGTGTCTGGCGCGCGGTTCCCCTCTCCCCATTCCAATCAACCTTCGTTAGAGGTCGCTTCCCTCTCTTTGGCTTCTGTTTCGTGCTGTGCGCGCCGGTCCAATATTACTGCCTCATGGAGCACCTTTGTGCTCCCTTGCCCTCTCCGCCTTTTAGTTAGGTAAAGAGCGCACTAGCCTTAGATTCGCCTACGTAGCTACTAGTCTGTCTTCTAATTCCTCATCCCTACATTTCCCCTTTAGAACGCATAACCCTTATTCCCAAGGGCCCACGACTTCGATCCTCCACCCCCCCCCCCGGCCCCGCCCGTACAACGGTGGTCTTTCTTCTTGGCCGTTTCAACTCTCCGTGTTGGTGGTTCGCATTTGCCTGACTTGTCGTTTCTGTTTTGTTTTGCTTCACTCCCCAGAATTCTCGGTCATTTTGTATCCCTCCTACCTTTCCTCTGTACGTAAAAGGTCATATACTCTCTAACTACGTAGCGGGCCTTGTTATTGTATGCTAGCATGGGCCCTCCACTGCCTAGAGCTACAAAGAGTCCGGGGACTGGTCCTATTCGTTGTTTTCTCCCCCCTTTGGGGTCCTCATAGAGCAGCCCCGGGACCTTCGGCCTCCCAGGCGGGGGGTGGGAGTCAGGACAGG
>Ga0179591_1266315_pt1 | contig 10649 bp, 16 predicted proteins | sample CZOMad2_1_08_16f_FD_182891 | JGI IMG/M metagenome (GOLD analysis project Ga0179591, IMG submission 182891) | Vadose zone soil fungal communities from Angelo Coast Range Reserve, California, USA - CZOMad2_1_08_16fungal (PacBio error correction) | ecosystem: Environmental > Terrestrial > Soil >...
TTGAATAAAAACTTCAAGTCACCTTTTCAAAAACTGAAGCTGTCGGGGAGCCAGCGTGGCTTCGAAACCGTGTAAAATGGGAAGGGGGCGGCAGCTGATGGAGATGTTTAAAAAAGGGAGGGGTGCAAGATCGGCCTCGAGTGACGAATCTTGTGAGGTTGCCGCACCCCCTGTAATCGTCTACAATCAAGGGAGGTGTTGAGTACGTATAATGGGGGGGGTCAGATATAAGAATTGATTAAGGAGAAAAAGCTACAGAAGGAAAAGAGATTTGAGTAGCACGATGCTGGGTTGAAACAATTTTCGTAACGGATGCTTCAGCTACATTCTAAAAAAGACGATTCAGGCTGTATGGTCTAGGGAAGGCCAAAAAAGGGATTGGAAATCCTTAATTAGAAAGCGGGGGAAGGCCCTAAAGGACTTAGAAACAAGTTCTGTAGGGCAAGGGGGGGGGGGGTGATCCAAGATCTTTCGGTTGCACTCTTATCAGAAATTAGCAGGTTTGACGCTTACCGGCGGGGGGTAGAGTATTGGCAAGGAATTCCGCGCGAAACTTGCTCAGGCGAAAAGAGCTATAGGGGAAACCCTCTTTATCCGTTGGCTCTATGGGGATGCTCCGGGCTGATGCACGCGGACAGGTAGAGAAGGAGGAACGCTCGATTCAGAAAGAGGCGGTATCGCAGAGGGGTCATCCTTCACGCTATTATTCCATCCTTAGGCCACGAGAGAAAAGAAGGGACAGGGTGAGGGGAAAGAGTTTTATCACCAGAAGCCCATAGAACCAAAAGAAAGGCTACATGGGGGGCAAAATAACTACTCGAATGAAAACAAAAAAGGAGGAGGCCTTACGCACCAGAAAGATATCGTTCTCCATCTGCTCAAATCCTCGAGAACGTCTCAAAATCGAAAGGGAGGGTGAAGGGCCGGAACAGCGCGGGTTCCTGCCCCGGCTTCGAACCAAATCATGAAAAAAAAAACAAGGTGTGGTAGGAAAATCAGAAAAAGGCTCCAGAAGGGGGGAAAACTTTACCCCCGTCACGTTCTGAGGGATAAGACAACGCGGGGTATCGGACCAGACTATCTTGGTCGTCACCGGTAGCTTCTGCAGAATCATACCGGGGGGTTGAGCGAACTTCGTCAGTTAAAAGAGGTAACAGGGAGGCCATCGGAATTGTGACGCAGTCGTGCAGGGAAGGAGATATGGGAGCAACCACGAGCTTTAGGGATACTACCGAGAGGAAAATTGGAAAAACCGTTATTCGTTTTGGACTGTGCGAAAGTATGCCTCGGGTTGGTCCAAAGAAGCAAGAAAAGGAAAAGTAACAGGGCAGAAAAAGGATTTGGGGGGGGGATACGGACAGGGCTGCACTCCATAGTTTTCAAGGAGGAGAGGGGAACAACGGCTAAACGTGTTGCGGCCCATCAGCTGAGAGGCAGAAAAAGGGGAGAACATAAAAGGAGTGTAAAAAAAAAAGAGGCCAAAAAGGTCGCATTGTTGCGTAGGAATGAGGAAAAAATAGCGAGAGAGGGTCAGCCTCTACCATACCGGTAAGGGTTAAGACGAAGTTGCGTCATCTTGCCACTCGAGAACCCCTTCAGGTCCTGCACGAGCTATAGTTAGGCATGGAAAAGGGAGGGGGGTGACAGTGTTTCGTTTAAATGCCATATGGGGATGAACGCAAAACGCTTACTGGGAAGCACAAACGAACAAGGGAAGGACTGGATCCTATTTGGAAAAAAAGTTATTGTTTGTGAAAAGAAAGGGTGGGACCATGAGACGAAGTGCCTTATCATAACTTGCTAAACGCCTCAGACTAAAGAGCACAAGACGTACAGAAAGACGGAAGAAGGAAAGGGGTTCGGTGTATAGTCATTTAACGCTACTAAGGAAGAAAAAGAAATAAGAGATCCAATATCTAGGAACCATTGAGCCGGAGGTTGGAAAAAACTGCCCACAGATGTGAAACCCCACCAAGAGAGGGAAGTGCGGAGAAGAGAGACTTTCTGCACCTTGGTTCCAAAAAATCCACAAAAATAGGGAAAGGGAAAGAGGGGAACGAGACACCGGTTGCACCCGCAAGGAACCCTCCTTGCTTCCTCTTGGTTCGAACAAGCAGCGGGTTGCTGAAATAAAGGGGAAAAAGAGAAAAATCCTGGCGCCTATTTGGTTCAGAAGTCGAGACATCTGTTGAAGGCGAAAAAGAAAAGCAATCTGTACTAGCCATCGTGCAGGTGTTCTGAGGGGGAGGAATGACGTGCAGCATGAAATAAGGGACAAACCCAGACCGGCAGGGGGTTTGGGTGAAGCCGAGCTTGGCAGTGTCTTTTTGAAAAGGGGGAGAAGGGAAAGTGGCGGTTGCCGAGCTTGATACAGATACCGGGGCCAAAAAAAAAAAACAAGCGGAGAGACCAAAGTCATCGTGAACCGGTCAACCTTATAAATAGGAGACAGAGGATCTGACGCCGAAAACGACTTGGGGGGAAGGACGGGATTAAAAATGTGGAGATGGCAAATGGGTATGGTTATGCAAAGAGAGGGTGATCTCGAGCCCGAAACCGTGGATGTTTTAGGCAATTGAAAAAAAGACACCAAGAACTTTGTGCAGACCGCCAAATTGAAAGGGGGGGAAATGTGATCAGAAGAACATAATAAAAAACAATTGGTTTTTAATCCAAAGAGTTTGGGGGGGGCCCTGCAGGGCCAGGTGTGGGAAAATTTGCCAAAAGGGCTGCAAAAAAAGGGAGGGTGTAGTATGCGAAAAGAGCTAGACCGTGGGGGAGGAAAAAGGGTTTGGGGAATGTAGTAAGGTTTATTCCTTTTGGAAGGCAGTGGAAAAAAAGGGACAATAAAATGGAAAGTGGGTAGCGCCAAGGCAACTGGAATAAAAGGTTTTGGGGATCAGAAAAATCCTGAGAGAGGGGGTTGACCTTGTTCAGAGAAAGTGGAATAAATTAAAAAAAAAATGCAGGGGTAGGATTAAAAAAGCTGAAGGTGGGAAACTGTGGTTTGCCCAAAGTTGGGGGGTGTTTATGACACCCGAGAGAGAAAAAAACAACTCTCATCACAAAAAAAAAGGAGGAGAGAAGAGAGTTGGAGTATAGAAGGAGGCTATTACGTAAAATGTAACCCCACCATTGTGCACAGTTTCAAAACGGAAAACTTTAATCCTGATTTTTTTGGCCAGATAGTTCCTCCTAAATCTAGGGAGTGAGGGGGGAATTCAAAAGATGATTGGAAAAGGAAAGATTTGGGGAGCAAGAAAATTTCCGTTGGGTGTCAAGAAAAAGGAAGGAAAGAAAGGACATACAGATTGAGCATACAACAATGCCTTGGGAATAGGATGGGAGATCAAAGATGTTGGTGCATAGAGGGGGAAAGCAATTTTTGGGGCAAATTTGCCAAGGTAACATTAAATGCAGGCAAAGCTAAGACCGCCTTTCTTGGGGAGTACACTAATTTGGCCAGATTCAAGGGTACTTATTCCATAGAATGGCAAGGTGGCGTCGACCACTTGTGGTGGGGACGGGCCTGGGAGACATCTGGGGTGGGGAAGAAATGTACACCATACTCAACTGGGAATCTCCAAAAGGGAGGGTAGCACTCTGACAGCGTCCAAGGAGGTTCTCAGGCAGAAGGGAAGACTTGGATAATGCTGCCGATTAGTCAACGATGACGGGGTAGTCCGAAGAAAGGGGGAGAAAATGGGGAGAGGAGGAGGAGAGGGGGGGTGGGGAGACTCGATAAATCTTTCTCAAGGAAACTAAATGCACCTGTCTGAAAAAAAAATGAAGTTCGGGGGGGAAATCAGAGGATGCCCCCGGTCTACAAAAGAGACAAATCGAGGGGGAAGGGATCGGGGGGAAGAAGTCGGAAAACGGGTGAACACCGGGAGAAAAGGGAAGGGCCGAAAGTGAAGGGGGGGGGTTCAACTAGCAACTGTGACCTCAAATGGGGGAGCGAACATCAACAGAATGGAAGGGTGCAAGAATTAGCACGTGTGAAGGTGGCTCGTTACACTCTGGCAGTGTTAAAGTTATTGTGGGGGGAATGCTGGACAATTTAGGGAAAAGGATCGCTAAGTCAGAATCTGTGAAGTGCCTAAAAAGAAAAAAAGTGGCGCCAAGATAAGAAAAAAAGAAGGGCCTTATTCGCAATTGTGGTGTCTGAAGGGGGAGATATCACTTTATGACCTTAGGTATGAAGGGGGTAGTGAAAATCCAACTGTAGTGGGATGTGACTGTCTCGGGGTTTTGGAATGTGAGATCTGAGGGGGGCCAGGTAGACAAGGATATTGCTTCTAGAGGTATGTGGTCAAAACCACAAGAAAGCAACTTGAGGAGACAGGAGTTAGGTGTATCTTGGGGTGGCATGCCCCAAGGGAAAGAGTTGGGGCGGTTACAGGCCGCATGAGCCATCCAGCGATTTGCCAACAAGAAACGGAGCCATTTGAAATTGCTTAAAAATATCGCTTCCGTGACTGTACAAAGGGCTGGGTTGAGGGATGGTGCTGAAGACCTCAAAAGCAAAAAGAACCGGCCTTGTATAGGATAGGGGGAGATGGTGACGAATACAAGGACCGTTGCTGGTTCTACGAAAAAGTGGAGAAAAAAAGTACCAAGTAAAGGGGTCAGCGGCGGAGGGGAGGGGGAAGAGCACTCATTTGGCACTGAAAAAAATTGGGGAAGCGAACCGGGAGCCCGGTGTGATACACTAAATGAAACACTTCGCTTGATAAGTAAGGGATCTGGGACCACACAAAGAAAGGTGAAATGCAGGTTCAAGGAACCGGGAGGCCAGGGAGGAAATTCGCGGCCGACGAAGGTAAACAGAACCCAGACGCGGTGGGGAACTCGGAGTAATCCAGTATTCAAAAGGGCAATTGTAGACAACCAATGTAGGAAAAAAACTCACGAAGTCTCAATGGGGCGCAACGTAAGTGGTTACAATGCCTACGATAGACGGGCAATTATAGGGGGCACGCTCACTTTCAGAAGACGATCAAGCTGGTACTAGAAGAGTGTGGCGCGTACGCCGAAGTGAAGGGTCAATGAAAAAATAGTCTAAACATTGGGCCGAAAGGGAAAAGCAAACCAAATAGTTTTCTAATGGGTCTTGGAATAGAAGGCGCGGCCCAGCACTTGAAAAGGGCGTCAAAAAAAAACCTTCTTGGGGAAAAACAACGGGGGGACGGCTTTTTGGTCCCGGGGGGAAAAAAAAGAGGGAAAAGTGGTCGCGTAAGGAACGGTCGCGTTGGGAAAAAAAGAAGGATGTTGGGAAGGGGGGGCCCGGGTATCTTGGGGGTTCTTTTATCTCAGGAAGTTGTGGAAGAAAAGAACAGGCTGCGGAAAATAGGGGTCACTGAGACATCGCTTGGCGGATCGGGTTGGAAAGAGGATAGAGCCTGGGATCCGATCTAGACGACGTACGTGGGGGAATCTCAAAATCTAAAGGGCCAGCGGCGCGGCAATCACGGAACCGGCTATGGCTTAAAAAAAGTCAATAGATCTTTGTCTCAGAAGCTCTGTTGCCGAAGCAGATTCCGATAAAACGTTTAACGAAAATGGCGAAACGTGTCGAATTCTCGACCCAATCACTGCAAGGTCGAGAGGAAACGTAACGCTGCTTAAGGGGTCTAGGGGGCAATCGCTTTAATTGTGAAATAACGCATTTCCTAAGTTGGTTGGGTAAAAAAGGGGAACAGGCGGGGAGGGAGAAGGAAGCACTTAAGGACGAACAGGAGGTCAAGCTCAGTTTGCATACTTAAAAGAGGAAAGCAAACCACGTAAAGGTAGAGAATTGGGGGACCGTTGTTCAGCTCATCCCCGAGAAAAAGAAAGAACTGGGGTTAAAAGAAACTTACAATCGGGAGTGGTAGAGGAACGAGACGTGGAATTCCCAAACTTGGTGTTTCGCGGAGGAAAAAAAAAAAAAAAGAAAGAAACAAGACGGGTCGGATTAACACGCAAACAGCTGGGGTAAATGATAATCAAAGGGGACCACTCGAGGCGGGGGGACGAAAGAAAAAAAGGTTTTCCGAAATGAAGACCGGAGCCGTAGGAAACAACGCTTTTGGACAACCACACACAGGGAAGGAAGTAGGGAAAATACGGTCCTATTTTCGATAAAGGTAGGCGGCGGAGCAACCGTCAAAGAGACGGGTGCTTTTGTGGGAGAAAGCGGCACACAGCGGAAGGACCTCAACAACAAACTTGGGAAAGTGAAAATATAGGAGCGCGGCAGGGGGAGAGAAAAGAAAAAGAACGACGAATTCGGTTCCGGCGGGTTAGAAGACGCAAAAGTGGATTCGAAAAAGAGTAGATACTTTTTGGGAAGATAAAAGTGACGTGATAAAAGCTGGATGTGAGTCCCGCGGCCGGTCAAGAAAGTTGGGAGCTCCGGGGGGGATAATTCGGACATTACGAAAAATCGTGGTCATCGGGGGATTTTCCGGGGAGCAACGCTGTAGCTTTCTTAATCTTCACACCGGTGGAGTGGTAGGATGATAGTTTGGGGCTAAGAATCGAGAACTGACAAAACTCGGTCAAGCAGGACTCGGGTGGGAGGCCACGAGAGAGGTTGGAGGGGGTTCCCCTCAAAGAAACTTTGTCTGAAGGTGAACTTTCACCGCCCAACGGCCATTCGGGAAACGATCATCCAGGGGCGCAAAAAACTTGTAGGAAGGCCAAAATGAGTTGCCTAATCCTGACGCGGTCTTTCGGTATCGCTGCGCCAGGACGGCTTAAAAGCCTTAGGAGGGGGACTGACAGGTTAGCCCACGGCCGAAACGGAAAAAGGGTGTTGTACAGGACAGGGCGTGGCAGAAGACAGCATACCTTATTGGGAAAAGACCCGTACGAGGGGCTCCTTTTGGTGTGTTGGTTTTTTGGTTTGTTGGTGTGGGGAGGAGGAGGTGTTGTTGGAGGGGGTGGGTTGGTTTGGTAGGGTTGTTTCGTCAGAAAAACTAAGGAGCTCCCAATTAGTTTATTCTGTTGCCAGGAGGAAGGAGAAAGGAGGATGAACGCGCACGAGGGCGATCCGCACGGCCAAGGGGGCGTAACATTGCTGAGATGCTCCTTTGAAAACAGATGCACCTCCGCAAAGAGGAAAAGCAGAAGTGGTAGCAATTTGTGCAAGTTTAAAAATATTTTTCGCGAAAGCGATTCAAAGGAAGTCACCGACGAAATTACAAGCTACACTCCCATCCCCCCGAAGGTCCAAAATCGAGAGAGAATAGTACTGCAAAGCAAGGATGGAAATCTCAACTTCTCAAAAATCCGCAAAAAGTGAAGAAGAAGGCTTGGTGGGGTGGGAAGAAAGAGGGAAAAGAAAAAAAAATGAATATCTGGCCGAAGGACTACCAATCCACAGATCAACAGATGGGGGCCTGAAATGGTTTTCTAACCGATGGTCGAACTTGGACCGTTCAAAAAGAGAGGCTAAGACTCTTCAGTGGGAAGCTAGCGGCTGGTCTAACTGTGTTCGATCGATAACCGTGATTTGCCAAGAGTCTGGAAATGTAAACAACAAGTGATCCTCATATTGGGGAGGTCCACCGTCGTTGCAGGAGGTATTTGTGTTCAATCGGGTCCGTCTCATGACATATTTGAAAACGTGTGGTTGGGAAAAGGTAGGACTGTGTCCTTCTAACGAGGAAAGGCGATGGAACGAAAGAGAACCGGTATGGTGGTGGTGACGTGAAAAGGCATATCCTCAAAGAGTTCTCAAGCTAAGAGAGGGGGAATAGAGCTTAGCTGGATCAACCCTTTCAACTTCACCTGCCTTAAGGGCACTGCCACTCTACGAAAGCCGTGCCCTCCAAAGAGGGAACTTCCCACTAGTCCTGGAAAAGGTTTTGGTATAGAAAAAAGAGAAACGTTGACGAACACGGATCTGAGAAGAAATGGACTACGGCTTGAAGGGTAAGCCCGAGTTGGTATTCGTCATCTTTTCACAGAAAAACAGCCAACATTCTGTCCGGCCTAGCGATAGTGTATTCATTTCAAATGGCTGGTGAAAGGGGTGTGGCGGTTGGTCACAAATTCCAGGAGTTCGAAGAGTGCCGAACCGCGGAACGCTGAAGGGGTTTCAGGGCCAAACGTCGGACTTCTGGGGAGTTGTATTCCTTAAGGTTTGAAAGGAATATGGACCAGAGAAACTTTACCAACACGTATGACTGGAGAGAAAAGGGACCCCGAGAAGAAAGAAACTGACGAGCTCCCCTTACAGAAATAGTGGCGGTTGTATAGTCCGGGTGACCGGGCTACGCGTTCAAAAGACGGAAGGAGAGAAAGCGGAGGGGAGAAAAAGGGCGATAGCGGGCTTAGCGTTGGCAGAGGGGTTAATGAAGCAAAAAAAAGAGGGACTTAGTGAATCCAACGGAAGGAGGTTTAAAATGGGGGGAGCAATCTCAAAAAAGACCTGGGCAAGTGTCCAAGAAAAAAAAGGTCGTCGATCTTAACAACCCACTTCCTCCCTTTGGAAGGGGGGTCATAAACACCATATCTGGTGCTGTCACACTGTTGGGGGGGGGAGAAAAAAATTCAGGCTGCAATTTTTGCAGTTAGCCATCGGTGCGAAACGCAGTCTCAGGAAAAGCAACGCTGGCAAAACAGGGAAGAAAAGCGTTGGAAAACAACCTGCGTTGTGAAGAATACCTGCAGAGCACATTGAAAAACAGAACTTTCATTTGGGAGAACCTGAGGAAACATTGCATGGAGTGGAAGGGAGAGAGGTAAGTCGTGTCACAAGAAAACCATAATGTTCCTTCGACGAGACGAAGAAATATAAGCGTCATCGGGCGATCGGTCCTCAGGAAGAAAAGCGCTGCCGCAGGGAAGAAAGGACGCACGAATTGGGGGGGACAGAGAACAATGGCCAAATGTATTAGGGGGATAAATAGGTATCCCAGGCCGAAAAAAAGGTTGTGCAGTGATTGAGGGGAAAAAACGAAAGTTTGGGGAAGACGAAATACTGTGTGAGTGACATCAAATGGGACAAAAGCTTGTGAACCACAGAAGGGCGGGAAATTTGCCCTGCCGGAAAACTGGTATGTAATATGGCCTAAGGGGACACAAAAAATGAGGCAAGGCACACCTGTTAATGCAATAAATAAAATTTGTGACAAAGTGCATTGTGGGGAGGTTGGGTAATGCAGGAGTGAAGGCAGTGGATTGAAACACAGCAAACGGGAAATTTTCGCATGCCCAAAAAAAAAGATGCCTGAAATTTAGTTTAAGAGGGCAGTATCGCCCGCGAGAAAAGTCGTGGGCAGAGGAGGGAGTACGGGAAAAGAATCAGGAGAAATCGGAAGGTGGGAAAGTTTGCAAAGGGGGGGGGTAAAAGGAAAGGGAAAAGGCTAAATTATTCACAGGAAAAAGCGCGAGAACCCAAGAGGAAGGGCAAAAAAGAGACTGTGGAGAACGGTACTTCAGTGAAAGGGCGGAACACACCAATTTGGGGAAACGGGGCCCACTTAGAGGTAAGGGGAATGTTTTTTCCTATAGGGAGACAGGGAAAAGGAAAACAAAACGCGAGAGGATTTGGTCATTGAAAATTGAATGATTAAAAGAGGTACCACGGCAAAAAATGGCAATTGTTGTCAAACTCCGGTAAGGCTACAGAGGAAGACATACATACAATGCAAGTCCGGAAAAAGGGATACTTTAAGGAAGAAAGAAAAAACCAGTTACGTTTGAGCCAAATGGGTTGGCAAAAAAAAGGCCAGTACCAAAGGGCACGCAGGTCAAATCGAGCCAATTTCTGTGGATAACTGGGGGGGAAAAAGTCGGAGGAATAGGGGAAAAGAAGGGGGTGTCAACCTCATGAAGTCAAAAACAGACCAAAGTACGTTCCTTCTCTTGTTTGAGAGAAACGATGTCATCACATAGATGTGGACATTCCTACCAAAAGGGGAGTTGAGAAGCCGGAAGGGATAAACCAATTTTCGTCAGGCCAACAAAGTATCGAACAAGGCACGATACTAATGGGAAGAGGCGGTAAGTCTTCAGTAGAAAAGGACCATGGAGCGGTAAAGGAGGGTCAAACTTGTACTCCAGATATGAAACTCAATGCCAATTGAGCGGGAAGAAGAAAAAAGAAGGGAGGGGGTGATGTTGCTAATTCAGTTGCGCTAAGCATCCTCAGAAAGCACGATGGACTTGGCCTAGGGGAAGGGGAGGGTGTATTTGAGGGGGAAAACGGTGCCAAAAGAGGGAGGCTGAACATGCCTAGGAAATTTGGGGGTGTGAACTAGCAACTTTGGAGAAGAAACGATTGGATGGTGTGGGGGTCAACCTGACCAAAAAAAAAAAAGCACATTGGAAGGGTGACAAGGACCCCGTTTTGTAACTGCTGGCTCATTGAGCGTGACAATTGCAATGGGGGGCTGTGACAAATTTAACATCAAGGAGAGCTGGATCTGCATGTCAAAGAGATTGCCTGTGATCTATCAGAAAACCGAGGGGTGCCAATCGCAAAGCCAGAAGTTTATTGCACTGACTATGGAGCGCGTCCGTGAGGTATAGACGATTAGTAGAAAGGTTTGGAACTTTACCGCCCCAGCAAGAGTGTAGGGGTGGAGGGGGAGGGGCTCGTGGGTCGATTTGGGGGGCAAAAATCAGGATAACTGTGCGTTCGGCGAAAGTCAAAG
>Ga0179591_1334483_pt1 | contig 10649 bp, 14 predicted proteins | sample CZOMad2_1_08_16f_FD_182891 | JGI IMG/M metagenome (GOLD analysis project Ga0179591, IMG submission 182891) | Vadose zone soil fungal communities from Angelo Coast Range Reserve, California, USA - CZOMad2_1_08_16fungal (PacBio error correction) | ecosystem: Environmental > Terrestrial > Soil >...
GCAATTCGCGGCCGGGATCAGTGGAAATCATAAGGATGCAATTACTGGAGAGGAAGACAAGAAGGAAAAGGGGCATCAAGTCCCTGCGGAGGCAAGGACCGACAGAACAGGCCGTCCAGTACAAAATCCTCAACGAAAACAATCGCGCAAGGAGGCTACTTAAGCAAGGCACTGACGGGAAAAATTGGAGAAAAGAAGGATGTTAATCCAAGTAACGACAGGCACAAAAGATCCTCGGGGCGGGGGATACCGGGATCAAGGCAGCACTCAACACCTGTTATGGTTCGATAAGAGGGAGGAGGAATAGAAACTAAGGATAGTCAAAAATTAATGGTCCACTTCCCTTATCAAGGGGAGGGACGGATGAAAAGGTCAGGAAGCATTTTAACTGTGCAAACTCTCAGAGGAAAGAACAGGTAGAAGAGAGGAAAATTTAATTCAGGCCCTGGGAACTGGTTCCGTACAGTTGGAGCAGGGAAGGGGAAAAAAAAGTGTAGATGCTCGGCAGTACAAAGTTGAGTGGGCCGTGGGGTGCAATCGGGGGGGTGAGAAACAAAAAAAAGGCGGATGACCGGGGGCGCAGGAATAAAAGCTGTCTAAAGGGGTGAAAATAAAGGACCAAAGGACAGAGCTCTATAAGAGGTTACGTGTTACAAAAAACTGGGAAGAGCAAAGGGGGTCAGGAGGCGATGAATACCGTAACAAGGCGCAGGAAAAGAAAAGGGAGGTGGCGCACGCCTGTCTAAAGAAAACAAGGGGTGAAGGAGGAGGAAAGGGGAAACCGAACGAAAGGGACGGGATATGATGGTAACTGAGAAGCATTAGAGGAAACTCGGGGATCAGAGTGAAAGCATGACGGGAGAGAAGGAAAGAGGGCGGGCGCCACCTGTTTGGTACGGGGGGAAGAGGGAGAGTGAAAAAAAAAAAGAACACTCCTTGATAACAGGAAAAACGCAGGATGAGCTCCGATTGATAGGGGATTGGTGTAAGGGTGGGGGGAAAAACAACGTAGGGTGTACCATGGTCAAAAAACTCATAAAAAGGGTTGACCCACGAAGAGTTTTGGTCGCAATAAGAGAAGGAAGGGGGAAACCCCGGCGCGCGCTGATTGGTCTAGTTTGAGGCCGAGTGGGAAAGATCCCAAAAAAAACGAGGGCCATCAAGAAAAAAGATTAACGCTGCGTAGATCGACCAAAATAATACCCGAGGAAAAAAAAGGAGGAAAAAACCGGGGAAAAGGGGAAAGACACGTCTCTACCACTGGCCGTGCTCTCATAGGGCGGAGGAAGAACGGACAGGTTCCAGGTAGACTACGCAAAAATAACCTGCCAAGGTTGCAGGGGAAGAGATAAGAAAAAGAAAGGACAGGAAAGCAACTGAGATGAATGAACATTGCCCCTGAAACTGAAACAAAAAAAGAGAAGTACTACGGGGAGAAGGGAGCGCTTGAGATACGACGTCTCTGAAAAGAATTCAGACCTTGGAGAAGAAGGAGCAAGAGGGAAGAGGGAAGAAACGACATGAATCCCTACTTATGCAGAAATACGGGGAAAATCAACCGGCATACTGAAAAAAAGAACAGTCAAGTGAAAGAGGTTCGGAAGCGGGTCGATCACCACAGCGGAATAAGGCTACCACCATTGGGGAGTGGAAGAGAGAGATAACAAAAAGGGTATGAAAAGAGAATCAAGATGATAAATGGCATTGAAGCATTTATTTAGGACCGCAGAAAAAAAAGAGGGAAACCCGGTGGAAAAGGGGGGTTTCCAGAGCCCGGGGTTAGGCTCGTTCAAAAGAAAGAGGCGAAAGAATGAGGGGGGGGGCCATCTTACACATCGCGCCGCTGAGAAAAAAAGGTCGAGTATTGACGTGGGAAGACAGCTAGGAAAAGGAGCCGCGGACTCACGGCTGCCATCAGGTTACTCAATTTTAGAAAGAGGGAAAACGGGGGGAAGTTCACGGGGACTGTCACGGACCGTTGATGAAGGCGCAGGGAAGTGGGAGAGAAAAGGAAACCGATGAGGACGTTGAAAAAGAAGGGGTGAAACGAAAAGAGGCACCGAACGGTGACCTCTGCGGAGAGTTCCGTAGAAAGAGGGGACAGAGAAGAAAAGAAGGAAGTGGCAACGTGGGGGGACGAACTTTCTGCTTCTTCTGGGTCAAGAGGGGAGTAGACGATGCAAGGAAAAACTAAAATGGCCATGGGGAGAAATATCCTGGGGCCTCATAGGATCAAAAAAAAAGAAGAGAGCTTCACAAAGAGGGGGGGGGGAAAAAAGGGGCTCAAAACGGCTTTCTATCTAGAAAAAAAAACGGGATGGGTGTGAGGACAAGACGGGTGGTGGGAAAAAAGGGGGCATCCTACCCCCTACGTTGGAGGACCACCTACACCTAATGAAATGAGAGAGGAGAGCGGAGGAGTGTGAGGAGGGGGGCGTCTTCCAAAGGATTAATCTATCAAAGGAAATGGCAAACGTGGGAAAAGGAAAAGGCAAGCGTCGGAAGATCTCCCTTGAGATGATCGACTCGAACAGGAGGAAAATCATAGGAAAAAGAATCGCTGAGGTACCGGCGCATTCTGGGGGAAAAAAATGCGCATGCAAAAATCCAACGTGGACTAGCGGTTTTGGAGGGGAGAAAGAGGGGGGTGAGAGACCGCATGTTCATATGGCGAGACGCCTTGTCGCGAGAAGGGAGGGAGGGAAAACAGGCAACTCAGGAGGCGTCCAGCTCTTTTGAAAACAAACCCTTCTCTGGCAGAGGAAAAGGGGGAAATGGAAAAGGAGGCTTAACCACTTCGCAGTTGTATGAAAGGGGAACAGCAAAAGACAGAATACTACGGGAGGGAGGGGGGAGGCCCCAAGAGCAAATCGGAGAAAAACAAGGAAAATTGTTGCGCCTCGCATCTAACAAAAAAAGGAACAAAGGGAGAAAGAGAAAAGGGGCTGGAGGTAGAATTCCCTGGGAACTCATGTGTGGAGAAGAGAAGGCGGGGGAAAGAAGGAGGGGAAGTTGATACCTACTAAAACGCTCATAATAACGAAGGAAATGGTCCACCTGGCAAGTCAGCGAAGTCCACGGGTCCCAGAGAGGATCTAATCACCGAGAAAAAAAAAGGATCGGTTTGGGGGGAGTATGGGATCGCTCCAAAAAGAGACTAACGGGAGCAGGGGCCGGGTCTATAGACAATACGCTGAAAGGGTCTAAAAAGGCATTCGTTAGTCCCTTCCGTGCCGATAATGGAGAAAGCATAGGCAGGTGGGGTTGCGGGGTGGGGGAAGAATTGAAGTGTTAGGGGGTATCAGGGATTCAACTGGTACTTTAACTGAGAGCAGGAAAAATGGAGAGAGGGACAATCCCTCGCAAGGTCTGGAGCAGAAAGTCAACAGGGGACAAGGGGGGAATTCACCCCTCAAAGGACGCGAATGTGAAAAAGGGCCATTATCCTTAAAAATCATACTCAGTTTATCCGGGGGGGAGGGCATCAAACGGGGGACAGGGGAATCAGGGAAGGCTTCGCATGGACAACAAAACAGGGGAAGTGGGGGTGACTGGCGGATGTTCAAGAGGCTTTGGGGCACGCACATTACAGGTGAGGAGAGGGAGAGCCGAATTCCAGAAGCATCGTACTTAAGGGCAAGAAAAAGGAGGCAGACATCGGGAGAAGGAGCAGCTAGCCAATTTATCAGGATCACTCGGAGGGGACGCCACGAAAGAAAAAACTTACTTTTTGAATGGGAAGAGAAAGGAGCAGCGGGAACCAACGAGGGGGCAAGGGGAATGGAAACGTAGCCTGTAGCTTTGGAAGGGACGGTAAGAAGCACCAAAAAACCTCGGCGATGCGGCTTCGTGATTGGGGGGGCAAAAAACTGCCGAAAAGCTTGAAGGGGCAGAAGAGAACTGCCCTGCGATAAAAGAGCTGAGACAAAAAACACAACGGAGAAGGAGGAAAAGAAGAACCAACCCCCCAATGAAACAGGGGATAAGGCGAATAGAGAGAAGAGTTCAAAAAACAGAAGCACCAGAGCAGGGGGGGGGGTGGTTAGGAAAGAAAAGGAAAGCAGCAAAAAGGAAGGGAACGGGAATCACTTCACAGACTTTGAACCCAAGCGGGAAAAAAACTTCTTCGGGAAAGAAGTAGGGAGGGGAGGGCGTCACATTCAGATTGAAAGACGAAGAAATTTGAATGGGGAGAGATAGGAAGAAAATGAAGCATCAAGTCCTTGTGCCTCCCGTGAGGAGGGAGGGTAGGAAAGAAACGGAAGGCTGAAAGGGGCAATCGGAAAGCAAGTTAAATATTAAGAACAAAGTGCCGAGGGGGGGGGAGGGACATCGCAACAGGGATTGACTAACGAACGTTGAGAGCAAACATTAGAAAGAGAACGGATGATGATCAGGAAAAGACTGGAAACTTCGCTTCCTGAATCAAACCTTCATGGAAAAAAAAATTTGCGTTAAGGCGAAGAAGAAGAGGATCGGATGAAATAGATAAAAGTCCCATCTATGAAGGGAAAAGGGTTCCTAAAAAAAAAAAGGGGACCAAACGCACTCCAGAAGACACAAAGAAAAAAGGGCAAACCTCACATGAAGCAGCCCATCTTGAAAAAAAGGGGAGGAGAAGTCGGAAGGAGATGAAAAAAGAAGAACTTTGACGCCAGGCAACTGCCGAATCTGCTCTTTAGAAGTCAAATGAAACAAACAGAGGAATGTGTGGTGCTGGGGAGAACAGGATGGATCGAGTGGTAATACTTGTGAGAGGCGAGAGGTAAGTCTTGCCACCCCGGAAGGGGGATTTCGAAGTGTTCGAAACAAAGGGAAGGGGGTAGTGTGGCTGGGAAAGGGAACTCAATTCCAAGGTACTAATAAATGAGAGGGGGAAAGAACCTGGGAGAGGGAAGGGAAAGGGGGGTTTTCGGGTCGGGTGAGTTCTCTTCCTTACTGACAAAAGGGTAGGGAGACCTGGAGCGTAAATTCCAGGAGGGGGGGTAAATAAGACTAGATCGCCCGCTGGCTGGCGCAGGAAGAAAAAGTGCGAGTGGATTATCGACTCCTATTACTGTCATAGATCGAGGAAGTGGAGGGGGAGGGGAAACGAGGGGAACCGAAGAGGTCAGGCGTAGCCATTAAGAAAAACTCATACCGTCGCATCGAAGAAGGAACAAGGTAGGGGGGTCGCAACAACTGCAAAGAAAACGCTAGCCCAGAAGGGGAGCGGGTCAAAGAGAAACCCATGCAAGGAGTCGTGTCGATGAAAAAAAGGGGATTATCAAAATCCGGAAAAGAGGGAAAATGGTAAAAGGGCAATCTGCGGACGTCCACTTTTGTGGAGAAAAAAGGAAGTGGAGTGAGGGAACGAGAGGGAGCGCGACCACTCCTGGATCAACAAGGGGGGCACCGAGGAATACGCGCCGGCATGGGCTGGTTTAAAAAACGGTTTGTCCTCAAAACGATAGGGGGGGGTACATGTGGGAAAAAAAAACCACTCCTTCTGACGTGACACCCCTTGGGGGGAGAGAGAAACTAAGCTGACCGTGCCTTTTTAACAGAACGCGGAGGAGCTTATTTGGGAGAGGGTCCGGAGGAAGAAGGGGGGAAGAGCCGTATGCGACCCTCAGCAATAAAAGGACAAGACGCGGGGGAAGAGAATGGATCCGCCGCTAAAGTGGTGACGGGGCCACTAGCCTATACTCGACAGAAGTGCTAGGAGGGGATCGATCGACGGTCCAAATCCGATCCGTTAAGCGTACGTTCTGGAAAATAAAAAACGCCGAAAAGGGGGACCGGTTACGAGAAGAAACTTCCGAGAATTCATACACAACACTAGTTAAGTGAAAAAAGCCCGTACACGAGGAGCAACAGGAGAAAGAAGAGGGGGAAAGAGAGGGAAACCGTTCCGCGGCTTGCCTTCCCAGGCCGAAAAAATAAGAAGGGGCACGCACGGGATGTACAGAAAGAAACATAAGCAGGCGCTAAACCGACAGAGGGACTTGAATAAGAAACTCTCACCTTTCTCTGGAAAACAGAGAAAAAAGGTGAAAAGAGGAGGAGGAGAGGAGGCGATCAAGCAGCGCCTGAGTCTTGGAGGTCACCGAAGGAGTGATAACAAAAAAAAAAAATAAAAAAAAAAGAGAAAACCCAACATGAGGGGGGGGAAAAGGAGGAAAGAGAATCAAGGAGGCCGAAGACAGCCATTGGATGATCGTCCTCTGAACCGAAACAGAGGGGAAAGAGGGGGGTGCCCGGGGGGGAAAAAGAGAAGGGGACGCTTTTGGAACCCGTATGAACGGTTCAGGGGACTCAATGCAGGTAGGGGGAAAGAAGAGGAAAAAACGGAGCCGGCTGCGAAGTCGTAATGCAGGTGAAGGCGGGGCTTAGTCCATAGGAAGCGTCACTGATGGGAAATCGTAGTATAGGGAGGAGCCTGTTGCCCTCGGGAAGACCAAAAAGGGGGAAAATTCAAAGGCGAATTTGTGTCTGACAGAAAGTGTTGAGATCGAGGAAGCACGAGGGGGAGGGGTTGGGGGAATAAGACCCGCGCAAGATATGTACACGGAGGGGAGGAAGAGAGACGCAGGAAAGGGGGGAGAAAAAGCATGAAGGAATTTTTCCACGGTTGTATAATTTCGCTACGGGGGGGAGCAAAGGGGAAAGATAAGGAGGCAAAGCGGACTCACGGGCTTTTCCATGAGGTCATCATCCTGGAAGAAATCCTCCTGAAAGAGAAAACCTCAGAAAGGGGGAGAGACACACGCGAGATGTAAAACTGAGGCCAGAACCCACCCTTCTTGAGATAGACAAACCACTAGGCATTGGGTACTTCCGAAGATTGGGGGTTGGTGAAACTGGGCAACGAAACCCAAATACCCTGGGACACAAAGAACACCGAGCAAAAATGAAGGAAGGGGGAGGATGAAAAGGCCTTTATCCATGATTACGCATCCACGCGTTTGGGAGCAGGCTCAAAGGCAACTGGGGGGACGACAACAAGCTTGCCGTAACGCAGAAAATTCGCCGATAGGTTCGCTAAGAGGGGTCATGTACAAAAAATGAAAGAGGGGAAAAGGAAGGCAGCAGTCGTCCATCCTCGCATGCACGCTCCATCCAGTGTGCTAGACGGGGCGTGCAAGGGGTGGGTTGAAAACGACACCCGAAATGGGTAAGCAGGCGATTGCTCCGTTCGAGAGTGCGACTCCCTCTTCAGCGCCTGGACCAAAACAAAGGAAAAGAAAGGAGAGAGAAGGGAACGTTTATTGAAGGGCTCTAATAAAGGGGAGGGTCAGTGTTAAGGAGCAAGACAGAGGGCAAAAGGACCTAGTGTCGGTGTCTTCCCAGCGAAGTACAGGAAACGGCCCAACCGGAAAGTGTGTACAGGCCGAGGAGAATACCTGTCCCAACGAAAAGAGAAACGTAGACAACCGCTGGAAAAAATGGATGCGAAATGCACTGGGAGAAGAGAGACCGGGGTGTCATCCTAGGCCGGAAAAAAAAACTGAGGGGAAGGCATGAGAGGCGAAGACCACTCTCAGGTCCGACAGGTCCTGGCCACGGAGAGGAAAGACGTTGGGAAACTCTACCCGGAATAACGAAAAGACAGGAGAGGGGGGGAGGGGCGTCCGTCGATCAGGCGCCTCGACCCGGGGAAACGGTTTAGGGGAGAAGGGAAATGAGGGTAGAGAATCCGACTTCGAAAGACAGGAAGGTGAAGATGTCCGTCCGGGCACTTGCTGTCAATGAGAAAAACAAAAAGCAGGGGGGGTGTCGGTTTTATGCATGGATGGGATACTGGCCGGACCGGGAAGGGAAATAGCCGAAAAGCGTTCTAAGCATTAGAAGCCTTCTTCAAAGAATCATTGCCGCAAAGGAAGGGGAAGAAGTCCCCTGCTCCAGGACACGATGCCTGAAGCGGGGGCATAGTCAGGGAGAGATCCTAGGAAGAGGTTTGAGCCAGGGGGTGCGCCCGAAAAGAAGAATCGGGAAGGGGGCTAAGGGGAGGGAAAAATCACAAAACCATGGGGGGGGGTAACCCGTATGGAAATCATCAGGGGAGGGGAAAGGGTAACTTTTGCAAAAAGGATGTTGGCGAGAGTGAAGGAAAAGAAGAAGCAACATACTTAATGGGCAAACCACGAATTTATATCATGAGGGGACGGCGCGCGCCGACACAGTGTATCTACCTGTCTTGCAATCTTAATGGGGACTCACGCAGGAAAGAGGGGGTGGGCAAAACCGGGAAGGCGATGGAAAGGGGCCCCACAATGAGTGAAAAAACGTGAAACTACTTGCGAGCTTGCCTGGCGGTACTAAAAAAAGCTCGTAGGGGGGGGGGGGGGGTGTTTGATTGGGCAAAAATCGACTCAGGTCGCTAGGGGAGCATGAACCTGCGGAGTCATCTCTCGACAAAAAAAAAGGGGAAGGAAGAGGAAAAAAAAAAAAAAAGGAGAGAGATGCCGCATGTCCAGTTCGGAAAAAAATGCGGAAATAAAGCGGACAAGACCGAAGCAAAAGTCAAGTCCGATGGGTTGTTTAGTCCATAAGGAAAAAAGCGAGAAAGGAAAAGAAGACTTCATCCCTTGCAACAGGCTGAAACTTGCCAAATCAGGGCTCTTCCAGGTGAAAAGGGGGTATTTCTGGGTTCTTAAAATTAAGATTTCAAAGCAGGGAGAGAAAAAAAAGGGGCAGATTTAACGTCCCTATAGAAGCCATTTCTCGGTATTCCGTAGTCAGGGATGCAGGGGGGCTATAACTATAGCCAGAGGAGTGACCAAACTTTTGGAAACGAAACAGAAGGAATTGAGTGGAAACATCTAAGGGGAAAAAAACGTTCATCGTTTTTGTGATGTCCCGAAACCCAGAAGGATAAGAAGGGGAGCGCAAACCCAGATGCACCTCTGCTGCGGGGAAAGGAAAGAAGAGTGTCATGCAGCGGAGTTGTTAAAGTCAGGAACGGGCAAGGGGTCGAAATGGGATAACGCCTCTGGCAAGGAAACATCAATATAGAATGCAAGGAGGAGGAATCCGGACCTTTTTCCTAACAGGAAGGAAGTATTGAACAAACGGGCCATGCCTACAACGGAAAAAGAAAGCAGCCGCGACTAGCACAAGGAAAAAACGCTTCAACGAAGGGGAGGAGAGATGATGTGCTAAGAAGAATAACTTAACGACGGCACTGCTCAAGGAGGAGGGGGGAAAAAACTCTACATGAAGAATCAAAAAGATAATGGGGAGTGTTGCTCGAGAGCAGGGAAAAAGAATCTATGGGGGAGGGGAACTAGGACTAGGTGGGACAAGGAAAGGGGGATTCAGGTCTTGGTCGCACAGCGTCCATGTGGAGGGGGGGAAGCAACTAGCGGATGGAAGAAAGTGAGGAGACCCAGTGGAATTAAAGCCAGGTGCAGTCTTCCTTACCAGGTGTCAGGGGGCCAGTAAGGGGGATTTCGATGGGCACGAGAACCCACTTTTTCTTTGGGAGCAGTTTGCCCGGGGGGGGGCAAAAAGGGACTCGGCGGAGCTCAGGTCAGCTGCTTGCCTCCACTGGAAAAGGGGAAGCTCCGGAGTCAAAAAGGGATAAGGCTCGAGAAGTTTCTGGTACTTGGGTGGCAAATCCTGGAGGAGCCGAGGAGGGGAGCGCTCCGAGATGACCATCCGCGCAAAGGGCGCAAAAATTGAAACTTGACGGGGGGGGAAAAAACGCTTAAAGGCAAGAAAACATCTCTCCCCCTTGGATTCTTTTTGGGGAGGCGGGAAAAAAGGGGACTCAGCGAAAACATTAATCGGGAGATGGAAGGTGTTGTAAATTGAAAAGAAGTCTAAAAAAAAAAATCGGTACGGTAAAGCTGAGATGAAGGAAGGGAGGGCTGTAGCCCTTTCTTTTGACGTGAACAATCGCCGCGAAACTCCTGGAGAAAAAAAAGGGAAATCCGCGCCGGAAACTAGGGGAGGTGTGTGGCAGGATGGGTGGTCAGGAAAGAGGGGGTAGGATGCCAATGTTGTGGAAAAAAAACAAAAGAAAATGAAAAAAAAAAAACGAGGGGGGATCTATGCACTCAGCAGTGCGGAAGGTGTGCACGCCGCAGTGAGCACGGCTGGGTTTTGGGCGTTCCGAATGAAAAAAAAAAGAGGGGTACCTTATTAGGAAGAAAGAAATGGAAGAAGGGAACGAAAATGGACTCTATTATCATAAGATGCTAAATCAGCCGGGGAAAAAAAGGGAGGAAGGGGGTGCAACACTGCCCTTGAGGAGAGGATCTGAAAGAAGAAGGGTCGATCACGATAGGCAGGAATTAAATCAAGGAGCAGGTCGTCGAAAGAAGGAAGGAAGAGGGGGACCTTACGAGAGAGCTTCCTGCGCCATTCAGACACGGGCCAGACGGGAAACCGGGCAAACCGGGCACGATTGAAAAGAGCAGATCGTTAAAAAATTGAAAAAAGTTCCGAGGCCGAGGATAACGCCGAAAGAAGAAAATTCAAGCTTTTCTCAGAAGGCAAATGTTTACGATTAGAAAACTACGAGGGAGAGGAACGACGCAGTGCATAAAGACGAAAGAGGAGAACGGGCTCTGGGAAAAAAACACAGTGCACCAAAAAACGGACTTCTTTAAAGGCGATGCATCACCCTCGAGAAGAAAGAGGAGTTCCTTACGAATGAGTGG
>Ga0179591_1352208_pt1 | contig 10649 bp, 17 predicted proteins | sample CZOMad2_1_08_16f_FD_182891 | JGI IMG/M metagenome (GOLD analysis project Ga0179591, IMG submission 182891) | Vadose zone soil fungal communities from Angelo Coast Range Reserve, California, USA - CZOMad2_1_08_16fungal (PacBio error correction) | ecosystem: Environmental > Terrestrial > Soil >...
GAGGGAAGGGGAAAAGATGGAGTTATAATCCAATAGAAAGTTATACCTACATCTTCTTCCACAGAACAAAAGAAAAGCCTGAGTGCAGAATTGGGTTCCGCTAAAAAACGAGTGTGGCCTGGGGGGGGGTGTTTGTTGCAAAAAGAAGGAGGTGACTCGAAAGGCATCTTGCCAAAGACTACGCGAGGAGTGAAAAGTCTTCAGCAGAAAACGGGGTAATACCGGGAAAAGGAAGCTGCATATCAACTTTTGAAGACAAAAGGTCGAACAAGCAGAGAAAAAATCCGGGGTAGCATCACTCTTCGTTAAAAGGACTAATAAGGGAAAAGAGTCGCCGGTACTGATATTCGGTAAAGATCCAGGCGTCGGGAAAAGACTGAGAGCCGCTACAAGTGGTGAGAGGGGGAGGAAAGGTTGGCCCATCTCAAAAGAAAAAAGAGCTCTTGCGTCGTTCATTAATCGATTGGGGGAGCCCTTTCTCTCACAAGAATCAAAAGAAGCAACTACAGGCGAAAAAAAAGGAATGACGACAAAGCTCTTAACAGGAAGAGGGGGCTGAAACGCTGATGGCAAAAGGGGGGAAGCAGAATGCCCGCCAGAAGAGCTGCATGCAATTTTATTGCTGAGGACTATGGGGGAATCTGACCAGAAGATACAAACGAAAAGGATCGAGTATTAGGGTGAAAGATTTCACTCAATTTGACCAGAGAGGGGGAAAAAAGTATTCTCAGCCTGCTAAAGAGAACCCGCTAAAATCTGCAAGTACCGGATTAACGAGTAGGATTCTTCAGGGGAAAAGGATTGTAAATGAACTCAGGTGGGTACGCGCGAGGGGAAAGTACACAGATAACTAAAACGCGCTGCGCAGATCGCCAAATCAGGGGCCAGAAAAAGCTGATGAAGTTCGCTCGAATCAAAAAAAGAAAAAGAGAGAAGGAGAGAGAAGGAGAAAAACGAAGTGAAAAGAGAGAGTTGATGGCTAAATTGGAAGAAGCCAAGAAAGGGTCTGGAAGATCTGGTGAACTGGTCGAGAACGTTCTCGCCTAGAAAAAGGTTCATGAAGGGAAAAAAAAGGAAAACGGCTCAGATTGGGAAGGAGGGGAACTGGAAGATGGTCTTTTCGACTTGGAGCAGATGTGAATAGAGTAGACGCACGGAACTTTGATCTTGCCATAACGGGAGCAGGAAAATCCGGTCAGAAGTTCTTTTCCTGGGGTGTGAGCACGTTTTTGTGACTACGCAGCGATGAAACACGTAGGGCGGGGAGAGAGGCAGCTCTTTCTTGAAAAACTGACAAAGGTCGCACATCAGAGTGGACAGTCGGGTACGAAAAAAAAGGGGAGGGAAGGGCAGCTAGGACTAATGAGACGCGCGGACGGTGCGAGGGGTCGGGGGCCTTAGAAAGAGAGACCTTAAACCCGCCAATGAGAGGCCGCATATTTGCGCTGAATAGGGCGAGATGAAAGAAAAAAAACTGAGGACGTCGGTACGCTTGGGTGCCTAGGTTGAAAGATGAGGATAGGTTTCGAGAATTATAGTGCATTAAAATAAGAAAAGTATTTATTTAGGGGCATTTTCGCTCAAACAATGGATATTGAATGCGTGGTTCGTGTTGGAACCGACAGGTGAGAGGGAACCATTTGTATCTGTCGAAAATTTCAGTTTAACGGACGGTGAATGGGACCCAGCTTTGCCATGACAGATGCGGATCAGGGGTGAAGCGCTCGAGAAAACATATGGTGTTACGGCCACCAAAACAGCCCGGCAGCGGGGGACATCTAAAAACGGAACAAATTCTAAAAAACCTGGGGGGGTGGTGCGGGGGGAATGGGTGGACTGGGGGGGGGGGGTGTTCATGGGGAAGAGGAAGCCGAGGGCGGTGTGGGCGTAAAACGGAACGTTCCGTGAGGTCGAGTCCATCTGTTTTCATGTGATGGGGCAGGGGGGCGGGCGAATCTGGCTCGGGGGGGGGGGGTTGGCGTAAAGGACGAAATTTGGAAGTGGATGCGCGCGAGGTCGAACGACTGTTGCACTCTAATTTCCGGAAACGTAAAAGCAGCGGCCAGGAAAAGGAGGGGAGGGGAGGCCGAAACACAACACTAAAAAAGTATCGCGTAACTCGAACGAAACGGCTGCAGAGTTTCTCCTAGTAACTGGATAGCCAATGTCTAGGGGGGATCCGCAGAAATGAAACTGGACTGCCAAAGTTTGGGAAAGTCTCTGCCACCGGAGAGGAAGTTGGGGCCAAAGGGAGGGCTATTACATGAGTGGGGGGTGAAAGCTGAGCAACCGTGTGCAGTCAAGAGTGCAGAATTGCATAAAATGGGGATCTTCCGGTAAGATTATGTGTTTCATGATGTCAACACAAGGAAACGCATGAAAGGGCAGAAGGCGTTGAAGAATGACGGTCCTTCAAATCGGAGGGGAACGTATTCAAAGTTTGGGGAGCACATTCTGTACATTTTGAACAACACGCCACGGGGGTCGGGGGGGAAAAAGGGGAAAACAGGGACCGTCAGCAACATCGGTGGTGAGGGGGGGGGGGGGGGACTGTGAAGCCGTAACTTAACTTTGCAAAAAGCGCGTGCAAATCAATCTGGGGGAAGTGGGCAAGAGAGGAAAATACAACACAAAGGTAGATATCCCAAAGGGACCTGACTTGTTGCCCAGGAACTACGTTAAAGGCTTCCCCTAGCGGAAATGATGCCCAGATCTAAAAGGTGTGCGAAAAAAAGTTGTCCCCCTGCCGGACCCTGTGGGATGGGAATATTTAGGGAAATGAAAAAAAAAGGGAGGGTCAGGACGCAAAAGGGTGGGTGGAATCCCGAAAAGGGGGGAAAAAAGGGGTTGGGAAGCGACCGTAAGATTCAAGGACCTCTCAAGCTGCCGTTTCTTTGTGTACGAAGTAATTATTCAAGAAAAGGCCACCCAAGCGATCAGACCGCAAAAGGAGGAAATATGGGAGACGTGCCCACGTGCTCGCAAAAACAGGTCCCAATCAGCTGAAGAACCCATCAATCCCTTGCGCGTCACGGCCACAGGAATAGAGGGAGAAAAGGACAAAAAGGGAGCAGAAGTTGCATGCGCCTGGGGACACGATGCTGGCTCCAGAAAGTATCTAAAAATTAGCGCATGCCAGGGGGAGGTACGAAGGACTCATAGTGTCTTACTAAGGGGAGCAAACCCAAAATTAATGAGTTTACATTTAGTTAGTCAAGGGATCGTCGCAAAGGCGAGAACTCGAGAGTCACCGTGCTCAAGAAGAACCAACGACTTCGGAAAAACGTCTTAGGAATTCGTACGGATATCCAACCAGCTTGAAAGGAGGCTTTATCAAAAAAAAAAGTTGAGCCGCGTTCAAATTTGGCGAGAAAAGGGTGGTCCACGAGTTGGGGCCGGTTGTGGGATTAAGAAAACTCTCAGATGGGGAAAAAAAGCATACGCACCAAATTCAAGGCGATTAGTGCAAAATTCTAAAAAACGCGCGCGCCCGGATCTCAACGTTAAGTAACAATGGAAAAGTTCGGACATATCAACATTTGGGCACGGAAAAACACGAAAACCCTCAGAAGAAAGGCCGTTGGGGGGGAAAAAGAAGAAGGGTAAAGGGCGAAATACCTGCCTTGGTGGGTCCTGATTGGGCCGAAACAAAATCTCAAGTCGAGGCGCGCAAGAAGGAGGAGAGAAAATCTGGTTAAGGGAACGGTTTCAAACAAGAGCCCCCTCGTCTTTCAGATGTCGGATAGATGTGCGGACAGGCAAACAGAACTATCGGCGCCCTCAGAAAAAGATACCAGACATCCCTTCTTCAGTAGAGGAGCCCCACTCGGCGACAAGGTCGTAAAAGGACGCTGAAGAAAGCAACGAGTGCATTTCACGAAGTAATGGCTCCGCCGCATGAGCGCCAACCGCAGTTGGAAAGGAGGGCGAGAGGAAGAAAAAGTTGAGCTTAACATAGTCCACGTACAAAGGATTGAACAGGGGTTTTTCCGGAACTCAGATGGGGAACTTCTCGACGAAAAAAAATTAAAACTCTCAGAGAAATAAATACGCTACAACAACTATGGAAAGAGGGAGGTTGTCGGAAATTCAAAGTCAAATGTCCTCACCGATCTTTTTACTTTGGGGGGGAAAAAAGGAAACTGAGGAAAAGGTCACCATATACAAGCAAATGCTCGCAGGCAAATCCGAAGAGTATAGTGACCTGAATTAGCAAAAATTAGGAAAAAGCTGCGAACAACGTGAATAAAAAGTAGTGATCGCGATCTTTTGATTTCTGGAGGCAAGAAACTCTCCCGGAGGGGGAAAAAGGGTCGAGAGAGGAGGAAAACCAATTCATAATGTGAATGGAAAAAACTTTACGGTGTGAAAAACGAAGACGCGCAGAGTTTCCAGGGGGAAAAAGGGGAGCGATTTTAAGGTGACGGGGCGATTGAGCTTATTGCGAATGGGGTTCATGATCGCGGAAAATGTGAAAAAAAAAGGGGAAAGAATGAAAAAAAAGCCTCGGCAGATCCGGAGAGGACGATCTTACTTGGTCAAGGGGGCAGATTTTGGAGAGGACAGCAAATCACGTTGCAAGGGCAAGGAGGCGCGGACGCCGAATGAAAAAGATTGGAAATTGCGTAAGCGTGCAGAATATGAGGCAGCAGTTAGATTGTGGGGGGGGAAAACCGATTAAGGGGGGAGCCTAAGTTCAATAATTGCGGGACGCAGGAAAGCAGAAGGCGGGTTGTTTATATGGGGGGGTTGTGGATCCTATTTGTGAAGGCTCACGATGACTGGGTAAGAGAAAGGAGAACGAGACAGCCGAGGGCGCTGGAAAATAAGGGAAAAGGGGGATTTCAACGAGAAACCTATGGATTCGAAGGAAGGGGGAGTCCCGTTTGAGAAATTCTTATCTGAAAAAGAGTGAAAGATCCTTAATATCAAGTCACGACTAAATTATGGAGGAGTTCCTGCAGTGAAGAGACTCTTTATTGATCAGCAAAGGTGTTATGTGCTGAGGGGTGATGCGACACCTTCGTGGCCGAAAACTGTGGGGTATCTTCTATGCCTAGCCGAGGTAAAATAGAAGAAGTCTAGAGACGGTGAAGAAGGGACATACTCGCTTTAGAGGGATTTTCCGTTCCGAAGGGATCTCCTAGAACCCTCTTGGTTCGGACTTGCCAACCCAAACCCCTCACAAGAGAAGGGGAACGGCAGACGAACAAGTTGATAAAAAGAGTCATAAAAGGTAGGGGGGGGGTTGAAGCGTACTAAGAGTTGAGGGAGTCACGTGAGTTCCGGTGGTATAACTTCCGAAGGAGTTTCAATAAAGGTTTTTCCAAAAATTCAGGAATGGTTCGTAGAGGAAGAGGGGTGAGAGCCGCAGCGCGATCCAGGAGACGCGCAGGGGTTTCCTCCCTTCCGGAGGCGAGGGGACTTTCTTTCGTTACTGAAGAAAGAGGAAAAGAGCGAAAAAAAGAAAGGAGGAGCGTCAGCTTGGGAAAAAAGAGGAAGGGTCACTTTTGAAAACGTCAAAAGGGAGGGCAACATTTTTGGGCATGAGAAAAGATCTTTTGGAACCTTGGGGAAAGGGGGTGGGGATTCGGTATCTCACAAGGAGGGGAAGGGGTTGGGAGGGGAGGGAAGAAAATGAAAGAAAGTTGGGAGGCAAAGGGAGATGCTGGAGTCCGGTAAGGGATGGAGCCGCATCGATTATGGCTAGGAAACGCATATTTCAAGGAGACTGGAATGCTGAAACAGTGGGGACTGTCATCGGAGAGGTCGGATAGAATGATGGACAGGGGGAAAAGAAAACGGGTTGGGCGAAGGGGGGGGGGGGGGAAAAATGAAACGCAAAACTTTACAGCGTGGTCGAACCAAACGTGCCGATGATGTGGGGCATTGAGAAAGACGTCAAGATTCCCTTGGAAAGAAGAGGGGAGGTCGAGGGCAAGGTGGATATTCATCGGGCTCAAGCAACAACGGGAAGGATAAAAGAATTAGTAGAAAGACCCTTGTACCGAGAGGGCCCATGTCCGACAGTACGTCAAAATAGCGCAATGAAAAAATCCTCCAAGGGGGGGAGAGAGTAAGGTTCAAAGGGATGGGAGGAACCAAAGGGGAGGGAACGAAATCATGTGGATGGGAGAATAAAGGAGGAAATCCTACTATTTCCATGCGACAAAATTCAGCTGGGGCAATCGGGACTTGGGTTAAGCCTAATTAAGAGGGGAGGAAAGGAAGGCAAGATAAAAACCAATCAAAAAGAGGGGAAACGATTTCGCTTGCCCACGATGAAGAAAAAAAACCGGTCCCAAATCCTTGCTTCTCAAAGGAAGAAATGGTCTTCAACTGGGGAAGGGAAAAGGGATCAACTCAAGGGGGGGAAAACAAGGGGAATGCGCGGACAAAAAACGGGAGAAGGGGGATTCGGTTCCGCCTAAAAGAGGCGAAAGGACCGGTTATTTTCTCTAAGGTTAGGAGCTGAGACTCCTGGACGGAACCACGCATCAAGTCAGGTGAAGGGGTAGGCGTTGAAACATTTAACGTCGCAAAAGGGAAAATACTCGCGCTGCTCGGCACCCACCCCAGGCGAATCCTCGCAAACAGGTCCTTAGAAAACGATTCGGGAGAATAAAGGAGAATAAGAAAGAGAATGACAGAAAAATAAGGGGGGACTTACGCGAGCCAAAGAGCCGTATGATGAAGACGGAGGTCACAGAGTGTTCTAATCTCCTCTTTGAAACACTAGTGTGGGGGAGGGTGGGGTTTGAAAGGAAAGAAACTAGCGGAAAGGGGAAGCGAAATCACTTCATTAAGGAGGCCATAAAATCCATATAGTAGGGGAAAATTCTTCTATAGAGAAAGGGAAAAGTCACGAATAGGGCATCTTAAAGTATCGCATCAAATGGGCTCCGCGGTACTGAAGGGGGGAGAAAGAAAATCATCGAACTCCTTTGGGGGGGCAGTCAACGAAGCTTGGGAGCCAATGTCGGACGGTGGAAGGAGGGACTTAGCAATCTGGGGAAATCAAAACCAGCTGCAACGCGCCGTGCGCGGAGAATACAGTGGTGGGCATCGTTGAAAAATAGGTACGGATTTGTCCCCCACGCCCCTCGGAGGGAGGAGGAAAACGTGCGAGTTCAATTATCGCTTTAGGACAGGCAACGGTCAAAAGGACCTAAAAAAAGGAAGAGAGGGGGGAACAGCAGAAAAAACTGGGCTTCATCTCCATGCTCCCCACTTCATTTACAAGGAAGTAAAAACGGATGCACAATCATTAGGAAGCGGGCAGACGAATTAAGGGAAGAAACGAACCCTCCTTCTCCTCGAGGACAAAAAGCCCGGCAAAAAAAGGGGAGCTTTCTAGGACCAGCGCAAACTATTGCGTGACAAGGACCCCCGAATAATCGGCCGGAACGAAGGGGAGTCTTCAAGTTTTTCGAAGAGGGGTGGCTCTCAATTTCCGGCGAAGCGATTAGGGCAAGCAGGATCAATCGCCAAAAAGAAATCTCGAAAAAAAAAACCGTTCCCCCGAAGGGGAACTCTTGTGAGTAGGCAATGCAGTCAAGTGTCCATCACCGAAGGGTACTTTGGGGCGCGAAAGAGAGCAAAAAGTCAACTAACAGAACAACGACATTCCGTCGCGTGCCGGCCAAAAAAGAAAAAAAAAGAAGGGACGGTCCAGAAGGGATTCACGGGGTGCCGATCTCTAAAAAAAAAAAAACGGAGGGGATTAAATATAGAATGAGAACAACGAGGAACGATGCGGGGGGGGACTGGAAAAAAAACGCCAAAGTTCTTTGATTTATCTGGGTGTCGAGCCGTGAGAGAAAAATTACAACTAATCACTTTAAGGAAGGGAAGGGAAGAATACGAGGTATGTCATTCTGGAACGGAAGGTTCGGGGAGTGAGAATGATTCGAATGGGGGATCTTCGAGCCGGAACGTTAAAAAGGGACCATCCTCGTAGAAAAACATAGGAAGAAAAGTGTTCCTGGAAAAAAAAAAAAAAAATCTGCCTGTTTCTCTTTTTCAGACAATAGAGAAGACGAAAAATCACGTGGGGGGAAAACGTGTTTGCAGGGAGGAGGGGGAAAGGGCTTTCCCTCCTCACTTCCGGGAGCTACATCGTTCAATTGGAGGGACAGAAGGTACAGACTTACTAATGGGACGTGAGGGCCTGGAAATTCAAAGAATGTCTTAAAGGCGCGGATGGGGGGAGGGTGAGTGGAGCCATGAATGCGTGGAAGGGGGTCCTCAGAAGGTCCGGTAAAACGCTGAGACCCTCCTAGGCTCGAAAAGAAGGATACGATCAACTAGAACACCAAAGGAGAGAGGAGCCGCACTCGTTGCTCTTAGCGAAGGTGGAAGGAAATATCAGCAACAGAAAAGTCTTGATTAGTCGAAGGGGAAAAAGGGAGTGCGGAAACAGAAGGGGGAAGGAAGCATGGGGAGGTTTCATTCGCAGAGGGGAGACGCGAGACCACATTGATCTGAGGCCGGAAATTGAAGGGTACCGGGACTTTGATATTTGCCTGCGCGAAGGGGTGAAATTGCACTAACTCGGGAGGAAACCTTTTGAGGAGAAGGAAGGCGTCCGAGAAAAGAAAAACGAGCGGGGACCAAACATCAAACCTTTAGGCTACGAGAGGAAAAGGACTGCCGCTCTCAGCGACGTCTTGTTTCGGGGGGAGGGAACGCTGAAGCCCGATGTGGAGGAGTAACGGTCTGGAAGGGTATTCGCACCAGGCCTAAATTTTGGAGGGGGAGAAAGGGTTTAGTTAGAAGGAAGAAGGGCGTGGACTGCACTTTAGCGGGGAATAGGGGCTCATCAGCTAGTCACAAAACTGGTCGACTCCGTGAAGATCCCTTCCCTTAACGAAGGCGCCTGGGCAAAGGGATGAAGAAGGAAGATAAAATGGACATAACCTTCGCGAAAACGACAGGTGCGCGCGTATGCTCTGAACAGAAGAGCGAGTTGGCACTGGCAGGTAAAAAAAAAGTTCTGATGGGAAATGTTGTGGGGGGGGCCCGCATAATCGGGGGGCCGGGGGGGAAACGCTCAAATTTATCCTTGATTCAAAGCAAAGGATTTACCGGGGGGGGGGGGGGGGACTAAACATAAAGGTTCACTGCAAAATAGTGCATTGCGGATTATTTCGCGGGAAGGTAAGAGGGACTCATCAAGAAGGAGGCGGGCTTAACACATTAAAACCAGATTGGCTTAAGGGGAAAAATCGGTGACGTCCGCGGAAAGAACGACGGGGATTCCCTTTTCCATAAAGGAGGGGGGGCTTGTACTCACTTTTTGTTCGTGATGAAATTCCGGGAGAGACAGCAAAAAAAAACGGGCGAGGAAGTAGTTACGAGAAGGGGGAAAAAGTCAGGAAAATGTTCAACAAGCAGGGATATCGGAAAAGGGGGGGAAGAGGTTTAAGTCCTCATCAAAACAAAAGAAGGAAGAGGGAAAAAAAAAATTATATTAAATAGATGATCAAGTCATTTTTTCCCCAGGGCCGACGTGTGCTTAAAAGTCTCAAACACATCATAGACCTTGAAACTTTAAGGGAAAAGGGACTGCATTTTCAAAAAAAGAGGAAACCCTTGTACAAGGCCGGGAGGGAATCCAGGCAGAAAGACCTCCGTGGACCGTCATTCAAGCACAGCAGAGGAGTTAACAAACAAGTAAAAGGCAGAAGTAATGAGAATAGGAGAAAGCATTTTCCCCCTCTTCAAGTCCAGGAGGAAAAATGCAACTTTTGATAAAAAACAGGTCCCCAAATAGAGACCAATCAAAAACCTTTGAGGGAGTCAAAGGACAAAGAGGTGAAGAAAATGCATTGTCAAACAGAGGTTTCAAAAACAAAAAAAAGGGGCGCTCGTCGGGGGGGAAAAAAAACTCGCGCAAAGTTTCAGGCCGCGAATTTAGGCTCAAGCAGGGGGGAGAGAAGGGGAAGTGTCAAGGAACGCCGATCAATTGTCGCTTCAGTTGGGGGGGGGTGAAACGAGCGTAAGAAAAGATAGACTCAGGGGAGTACTTAGAGAGAACAAGGCCAGAAGTCCCACAACCCGAGGAGAAAAAAAAAGTAGGATTGAAAAGAAAGAGAGATGCGCATCAAACGGACTCCCTTGCAGGGGAAAAAATGAGGACAGTCAGACAGAACAACACCTGACGCTGAACGGGGAGAATTTTTTTATTGGTAAAAAATAAGGTGGAAGGGGGTTTGATTGGGGGGGAAATGGTACAAACTCGCGAGGAGAGGCAACTGCGTGCCACAGGGAAAACGCGAGTAGTAAAGTCTTCAACGCCCTCAATCGAAAAAATAAGCCACGGTTTACGCTTAAGTGACGGCTCAAGTCAAAAGGGGGTACCTTCTCAAAAAAGAGGGGGGGGAAAGAAAAATCAAAAATCCACCCTCCGGGGGGGGGGGGAGAACATCAACTCCCACAAACTGTAAATAAGGTCTGTCCTGATATTCAAAGAGATCGAAATCTTGAAGGCAGAAACCGAATTTAGGTCGGGAAAGTGGGGGGTACTCTTTGAGGGACTCTAAGGGGGTCAACCAAACCAGCGGCCCCCTCAGCGGGAAAGGAAAAGATGGAGTCTTTACAAGCGCTTTGCAGAAAAAACTCTTTCATCGTTCCTCAACCTCCACACC
>Ga0179591_1382562_pt1 | contig 10649 bp, 7 predicted proteins | sample CZOMad2_1_08_16f_FD_182891 | JGI IMG/M metagenome (GOLD analysis project Ga0179591, IMG submission 182891) | Vadose zone soil fungal communities from Angelo Coast Range Reserve, California, USA - CZOMad2_1_08_16fungal (PacBio error correction) | ecosystem: Environmental > Terrestrial > Soil >...
TTCCGCCGGCGCTTACGCCGGTGGATGCGGTCAAGGGCTTAGGAAAGAGATGCGAAGAACCCGTTCGAGGGAAAGATTCGACCTCTCGTGTTATCGAGCCGGTCGCTTTAGATTGTTGTCCGGCCAGCGCCGGCCATCTCCGAACGTTCCGGTGGTCGCGTCCAACCTCCCCAGGAGCACACGTCAGAATTGGCGCAGAACCTAAGTCAGGCATCAGTCTTTTCCCTTATTTTCTAACGTCCGGGAGACGAGGGCAACGAGATCCTAGCTGCCGTGCCTTGATCCTTGAGGAAGGTCGTCGAGGCGTTTGAGACCCCGACACAAGAGGCCAGAGTCCGGGGACACGGTTTTAGAGCTCACGCGCGTGCTGTGGCGAGTTGATCGCGCCAATTGGTGATCTCGGACCCGCCGCCGGTTTGGATGCCGCTCGCGCCGATGGCCTTCTTGGATCGCCCAACTAGGGGCAGTCCTGCGGGTCACGCGCACGAGAGACTGACCGCCGGAGGTGCTCTGGCTACGTATCTTTTCCCAAGTATCCACGAGGATGAACGGTTAACGCCGGCAGATGTTTTGGGGGTATCCCCCATCGGCCAGGGGACGGTCCGTGGACTTCGACTTCTCGGAGAACAAGCCGTGTTAGGATGACGGTGTACTGTCCGGTTCGGGAGATCGCCGTACAGAGGCAGTAGGCAATGCAAAGCCGCCGGAGTCTCCGACCTGGTAGGCGGTCGCGTTGCAAACTGCCGATTAGGAAGCGTTGAATACACCTCCCGCCCCCTGAAGACACCGTCACAAAAAAAAAGACTGGGGACCGCGCAGAGACCTGTAACTCCGATGGTGCAGTTCAGGAAAAGACGGGCCGATTTAGATTTCCTGTGATAGGACGGGTTTTCAAATCTGGACCGAGCTCGACGCCGAGCGCAACGCTGGATGCCCTTCTCGCCGAAGGCCGTGGGGTTTTCACCGTGTTGACTTGTCGTCTCCGTTCCCCCGCCCGGAGATAAAAAAGGGTGATGTCTCTCTGGGGAGGGGAGAGCGCCGGCGCATCGATAAAAATTCGCGGTCACCGGGACCGAAGGGGGCAATGGACTCACGCAGTGCATCGTGAAGCAGCTGTGGGAAAGGAGCGTGGGCGGCCACAGCGCCTGTCCATCCGCGCCGGCGTGCGTCCTGCCCGTCGTGAGAGGACGCCCCCGCCCGGAATGGCGGGCAGGGGGGGGAGTCGCCAATTACGCGTCCTAATCGGTCGGGGGAGAGATAGGGGAAGAGGGGGGTGGGGGAGGGGTTCAGTTGATAGAATGAGGGTAGCTCAGAGCCAGGCGTCGGGCCGCCCGTCATACCTGTTGCATCGCGGTTTCGACTCGACGGATCAGACGCGACCGAAACCACGCCGTGTGGACGCGGCGAACGTCTTCTGGAGGTACCACGGGAGCCGTAGATTGGGAACGGTTGTGAATCCGTGTTCCGGCGAAGACTGAATCAGATTGCTTAATTCTCGTTGTTCTGGAGTAGGCCCTCTCCTGCCCGCAGTCCCTCCGGCGGACTTAAGGGGGGGGGGCCACGATAACTTATCGAGTCAGCTTGGAATCATTTTAGCGCTGCTCCGTTCAGTTGAGAGGAGTGCAGCTCCCGCCGTCATGCCCTTCAGTCGGCTTCATTCTCTCTATCTTCGATCGCGGGGACCGACAAAAATACTCTTAGGCAAAACCGTTAATGTCAGACGCGTGCCCCGAGATCGACCATTGATTTGCTTTGGGGGTTTGACAGTTTCGGTGAACCGGGGAAGGGCTCGAGACGGGTCTATCGTCTTAAGTTGCAACTTATTTTCTGCTATAGTATCATGCCTCGCGCAAACGGAGATCAAGCATCTGCAATGAACTTCGCAAACAGCCACGAGGACTGAGTTGCAGGGAACTTACATGCTGTCCGTCCAGGCCTTTAAGGGCAGCCCTTTAGTGCCAGACCAGTTTTGACGGCAGCAAGGAAAATCCTCCGTTCTGGAAAGGTCGCAAAGCTCACTCCGACCTCGTTCGCTTCGGCTGGATGCGGAACGCGAATCTATCCGAGTTCAAATCTGGTCGCGGTCCCCTATTCCGTTGGCGGATTAAGGGGGGGCTGGGGAGCGGCGCTGCGAAGAGCGTCAGATAGCAACAAAAAGTGGGGAGGCTTGAAAAGATGATGTCGACGTGCCGCGACCCACACGGGGCGCAACAAGGAAATCTCGCTTCGCACGGCAGACGCAACTGGGTAAAACTCGGAGCGGGCTTAAACGCGCGTACACGTGTGGTGAAGCGACGACCTTAGCTCAGAACGGAGCGCGTGCAGGGCGCCTCTAAAACGGGGACGAATCAAGCGAAGACCGCGAAGGGCCTTGGACGGCGGCGCGGAAAAGAAAAGGCAGCGTGGAGGGGCAGAGTCAAGGCCGATGCGGGCGCGGTGACCGGCGAGGTATTCTCCGGCGCGAGGCCTCTTCCACTATCGATCGCCGATGCAAAGCTCCGCCACCGTGCCTCTACTCTGGCGGAAATAACAAAGAAGATCAAGGGAGAAAAGACTAGCCCGGGGCAGCCGGGGCATAGGGAGGGAACTCCGGTTCTTATGTGTCGAAGCGCCGACGAGCGGAATGCCAAAATCGACCGGAGGACGGAGGCGCGTCAACGACATCGTCAACCGAATCGGCGACTCAACTTGAAGCTTCCTACTCCTACTCAGTTTAGGCTGACAAACCTGTACGCTCAGAGTCGAGCGGGGGGGAGACACCGACGGGGAGACACCGCGAAGTAGGGAAAGCATAAGGACGAAGGGGACCTATGACCATATTCACACAAACCTGCGGGGAAACCGCGTCACAGGCAAATGCTAAATCCGAAAAGCTGTAACAGGAGGGAAGAAGGCATGGTGGGGGTGGGGTGTTGGGATCTGCGGGCGCTCGCCTGATCCGTAGCGCAAAAGGATGGGCGCACTGGACGACGACGGGCTGAGGAAAGATTAAGATAACGCGAATCATTTTAACTCCTAGCCGTCGCGTAGAGACCAGGGCCGTTTGGTCTCGCTGACCGCGGTGCAAAACGGCGCTGATGGACGGAGGCGCGAAGAGAAGTCCTTGAAAACAAGGGGAAGACAGGAATGCTGGAGTCCAACTCCAACGTTATTTTTAGGTGACGGCAACGTCCTCGGATTCCTGCGCCGCTTCGCTATTGAAAACATCGTAACCGCAAACCTGAGCGAAGGGGGGGGGAATGGACGGAAGGAACGGACTAAAAAGGCACTGCTCCATCTACTTTAGGGGAAACAAAGGCATGATCATCACGTGGAGATTTCTGTAGCGATAGGAGAGCAGGAGAACCAACTCCGAGACACGGCATCATCGACTCGGGCAGGCGGCCGATGTTAAAAGAGAGTCACAATCGTTCATTCTGATGCCGTGAAGGCGCGAGGTGGCTGGCATCAGCGTGGGGATGCAAGCTTGGCCGCTATAAAAGCTACCGCTTCGGCAGAAAAAATGTCGAGGAAAACTAAATGTGGGGGTTTGTTCTGCATGGATGCAGCTGCATCTCGAATAACGGTACTCACCAAGAGGAACAATGGAAGGGTTCGTTAGAGTAGAGAGACTTCCACGGGGGAAGATCGCCGTCCCTCGAATGGTGGGAGACCACAAAAATACGTCCATCCGCGTGGCGTCAGGTACCAGATCCCGGAACGAAAGGCAGCGATTGCCGGGGGAGCGTACTCCGTCCACCGGGCAGTGATCAACCGCTTCCGTCAAAATTTTAGAAACGAGAGCAGGCCTCGAGGAGCATTCAAACCTGCAGTGGACTGGGGTGAAAGGTATCACCAATCAGGCTATCACCTCCTTAAAAGAACAACCCCCACACCCCACAAACACCGCCCCCCCCCCCCCCACCCCATCCCCAGCAATGCGCGAATCCGGAAGGTCCGGCCGGTCCGACTCCTCGCGAAGTAGCTCGCTACGGCCTGCATCGCGGCGGCCCCCACAAACCTCGTGGAAGTATAAAATCCGGTTAACCGTGCCCAGCAAGAGCGGGATGCCACTGCGGTTCCGACATTGCATCAAAGCTCATGAAATGACTCGAACTGAGGGGAACTTGCCGGGAGCGGGAGCGGGGGAACGCGACAAAACGGAAACGAGACTGCATCGCTTTCTGAACGACGACAAAAAGACGGCGGAACCAGAGCGCGCGTGCTAAGAGTCATCGAACGGTTAAGCGTCTTCCTTGGAGACAAAAAAGCTCTCGCAAAAAATCAGCAGCGAGTAAAGGCGGCGGTACGGAGACGTCATCGAGACCCCGCCACGAGCGACACACACTAGAGGAGAGAGATATATCGTGGAGTGGGGATCGTATGACAGGGCGTGCCAGCCTTGCCGCCTAGGGGCTGTAGAGGTGTGTAGAACGAAATCTTTGCGGGCGCGTAAGGTCGCTACCCCTTGCGAGGTAGAAGCGCGCTCACGCGAAGAAAAAAAGTTTCGTCTTCCCTCTCCGCCCTCGAGCCCGTAGCGTAGTGGGCGGACACCGATCGTACCTTACAGGTCCGCTCACTTCTAATTCGCAGCGCCCACCACGAGGCCATCCTTCTTGGAAATTCAGTGGGAAGAATGAAGGAGGCCCTGTTCACGAGCTTCCCCTTCCCCCAGGGGGGGACGTAGGAAGACTTAGTTCTATGGGAGCCCTAACACGCCGGCCGCGTACAAACACTTGGAGGGTAAGCAAGGGCTTTTTTCTTCAGAGGGTGCAGCCGCCATATGTACCGCCCACGCCTTTTTGAATCGCTCCGCCAAGAGGATTGCTCTCCCAACGATTGACGGGCGGCGTCGCATGACGATATCCCTTGTGGAGGTCAAGGGGGTGATCGCCTCTTTTCCTTAGCTTGTCCCTGAGTCGCCACTAGACGACGGAGGAGGCCGTCGTGAGGGTGTTGGTTATCCAACGTAAGATTCCATGGAGAATAAAGGCGAGGGAGACCCGTTGGTTCGAGTCGCGATCACGCTCACTTATATGAGTTTGTTTCCATCGCTTTCTGCCGGGCGTTCGGGCATGCGACGCTCTTAGCGTCGGGGACATGGTTGAGACCGGACGCGGTGGCACGGGCCATCGCTTTTCTTCCGAAGGGAAGAAAGAGCCAGGGAAAATACTCGATGCCCACCGGACCAACTATCTTGACCCGGGCAGCATCCGATGGTGGCCGTTTCGAAAACTTCATAGAAATAACCAGCGTAGGGACTAGGACGTGGTAGCGGGGTGGGGTAGCAGTGAGAGCTCGGCTCCGAGCGACGACGCTGAGCTGAACGCGACTCTGGCTGGATTTCAAAAGACGGATCCGTTGAAGATCTTGTAGTCGCCCGGTCCCCGTCAAAAATGGAGGGCGGAGGCGAGGGTTCGGAGAGCTCCGGGGAATCCGGCGAGGAGGCACGTTTAGCGGTCCAACCGAAACTCAAGAACACCAAGACGGGATCAAGACGTGCCCCAGTGTTGTAGAAGTCGGGCAAACGATTCAAGCCACGGGTCGGGGAATGAGTGGCTGCGACCGGTCAGCGCGACCCCCTCGCAGCAAGCAAGGAAAAGGGGATGGGCCAGGGTCGCCGCCACGTGGCCGCCGCGACCGGCGGAGTTCACATTCAGGGGGAGTGAGACTGCCCTTCGTCTAACAGCGAGCCGCCTGGCATATCGGTGTTGGGGACGGGTCGCTCGAAAGGATCGGGGAAGAAGGCCTGCTGTTGTTACAGAGCGCCGGCGGATACGCTGCGTTCCATTGGCCGAGTCCTAGGTGATAGAAGTGGTGGTCGGGCCGGCGCCGCCGCCATTCAGAGCAATTAGGGGTAGCAACGCGAGGTGAGCGCACGCGCCGGATACTACACGCCGGGGGCCAGCTCACGCTATAGGTGGTCCTAGTCCGTTGAGCGGAGGATCGTCGTTCCTAATGTTGCCATCAGGAATCCCTGGTAGATTGTCGCATTCCGGATCGTAAGCACGCCGGAGCGACACACCAATAGACCCTACAATACCGTTTGAGCGGGGCCCCGATTCCCTACGCGTCACGAAATGAGTGCGGCTTAAAGAAAGACCGTAGGAAACCCGACGCCAGAGCCGGTGGCGTCGTAAGCTTTGAAGAGTCTGGCGACCCGCGAGAGAGTGCCGCGCTGCTCCTGATACCAGATAACCTGTCGACGGCATCGGCGGACAGGCAAACTGCAAAAAACCTCCACTATTGACTGGTGAGGGTGTCGTGCCTGCTGCCTCCTAAAAGGAAAGAGGCGAGATGGCGGTTCCACATTGGGGTGCAGGCAGCGTGCCACGACTCGCTCCTAAGTTCGAAGAACTAAACTGAGGGGCCGAAAGGGGCGTTCGGGAGGCGGGGATTTCTCGCAGCTAGTCGATATCAAATGATTTTCTCGGGCCGACCCGCTATGCCGTGGGTTGCTCGGGGCGTTCGAAGAGGATCCTCGAAAAACAAACAACCCTTAGGAGGAAAGATATATCTATCTTCTACCCACCTCCATCCACCCCCATCGCGGAGTCGCGGAGGGGCTTGGAACCGGATCGATCGCGTTTAGGTAGGAGACGCAGAACGCTCGGAGAGCCGACTGTAGCACTAACTAGTCGTGGCCGCTTGCTCAAAAAACGGTGGGGACTACAACGCAAGGCGGCACCTAAGAAATGACGGAACTGGCGATACACCCAAAAGCAACGGGGAGGCAGTTGCTTTCGCAGGGGGGGATCAATGCGGGGACTGCTTTCTGGTATCCCCGGAGGTATTCAGGCTTCACTACTGCCGGTTCCTCGTGCCGAGAGAAAGCATCTACGTACGCTCCGGGGGTAGACTGCGGCAGGGGAACGACACGGAAAAAAACGACAAAGGCAGATATTTCGAAGAGAGGAGCTCAACGGAGGGCATACGGTCCGACTTGGTCCGGGTCCGAGTGGTGTCCGCAGGCGAGGGGAGAGCGGCGAGACAGCTTTATGCGACCAGAGGGGCAGGGCGCGTACAACGTCCACTAGTTCAAGAAGGAGCCAGCATGCGCTCATAGGGGCTATCCTACGCCGTCAGGGAGAATGATGGGCCATACCTCGTCGCGCAGAAGAGGCAAGGAGGCGCTCACCTCGCAACTCTAATAGGACAGCGATGGACGGCCGGCAACTCAGCAGGAAGATCACCCTCGACGCGTCACCGGCAAATGAAGAGCCCCAGCGTTCCCTACTCGGGACACCAAACTGGCGAATAGGCTCTTCGCTTGACGAGGTAGAGAGAAACCGCGACGCAAAATGATGGAACGGGCCGGGCTAAGACTTCCTGAGGAAAGGTCAGAATCACGAATTTTCAAGAGAGTTCGGTTAGCGTTTCTGGACCCTTACGCCGGGAGGGAGGTAGAAGGGGGGGAGCTACCGCGCTCAGCAAATTCACTGCCACGGGGGGCACCTTGATTGACGGGGGCGACGGGGGGTTTAAGTCACTATCGCAGGCGTTGAATTCGCCCAAGATGGTCTAAAGGAGGTCCGGAAGAGACAGAAGGACGCTCTCAAAAAAAGACGACGCACACAGGAATGCGTAAAGTTCTACTAAATCGTCAAAGTCTAACTGCAATGCGAGTCCGGCTAGCTTACATCTTCAATTGGAGAGTACTCGCCTCGCGAAAGTCCCAAGGCTACACACCGCTCATCTTCATCTACGATGCTGAATGAAGTTTCGAACGGAACTAACATCGGCGTAGTCGGAGGAGCGGTGAAGGGGCGGTCATCAGCGTCTTTTCGACGGTGCTGCCATCCGAAGAGCCAGTCACCGCGACCGCGGTCCAGGTTCGGAGAGGAAAATATAAGGGGCCTTCCTACGGGCAGCAGGGCACGTCGTCAGAAGGTCACAACTCCATCGATAACAGAGGGCGAAACTGGGGAAGATACGTAGAGCCAAGGGTATCACGTGAGGGATCTAGACTTTCGATTTTTAACCACTAAACAGGCAGGGAGATGTGAAGGTCAGGGACCAATCGGACGGTCCGCCGCGAGAAAGCCAAGAGAAAAGAACTCGGTGAAAAAGAAAAGCTGTAACGTTGGCATAACACTAAGTAAAGCGGCATTCAACCGGAGGGCGGCGACGATATTCAAATCTGGCCTGCTATCAGGAAGAAAACAAGAGAGAAGATCCCTCACCTTGTCGGGGGCGCTGTCCGAGTGTCCGGGGCTACCCAGCGAATCTACATCGAAGAGTCACGCTTTAACTTAACGAGAGGAAACTCCTAGGACTGATTCCACTTCATTCTCCGTGAACAGGGGTTCTCCTGCGGCCTCGAACGTGAGGTGAAGACCGGGGCCGGGAGTGGAAGAAGCTGCCCGAAGGCGACGGCACAGCGGGCGGCGCTGACTAACACCTCAGCGGGCAGAAGAACGCGATCTCTCTTGCGAAAAAATTAGCGAACGGGGTAAGACGTAGAAGGAGCCAAAGCTCTCTCAAAAGCGACCGCAAGCGCCAGTCAGCGGCGGCTGACGAAGACGTCATCGACCACTCGCTCCAACAACGGGAGGATTATTAAAAGATATAGTATTAGACGTGTTAGTGGAGAGGAAGGAAGAAGATGAAGCAGGGCGCTTTGCGTCGAGTTGTCCCTCAGGGAGCCTAATATGAGACGCATTACCTGACGTCTTGACGAAAAGAGCTCGTTATCGCGCCGTCTCGGGTATTTTGTACGGCAGACCGCGAGACCACGTGGAACGGGCCGTGTGGCTGGACCAAAGGGAAAAAGGTCCGAACGGGCGAGATTGGCGCAGGACACCGTAGGCACCGAGGGCATCACCGCCGTAATCCTTGAAGGAGGCACTGAAAGAATAACGTATCCAGCCCGGGAGAAGAACGGGAGAAGGCGCGAGGAAGGAGTCGAGCTTTCGCCCGACCCGTCAAGAGAACCGTTTCTTGGGACCTCTGAGTTTGGGCCGTTTACGCCAGTTGGTGACCGTTCGAGCAGGGGGAAATGCCGCGAGGGAGCCGGCCTCAGGACGTCGTGCTTTCGTCCAGGGTGCCAAGCTGTCACGCTCACCAGAGAACCTTGGAACCTCTCGGCGGGTCGCTTCCTCTTCGGACTGGTCGAAAAAATGAGGATGAAGAAGGCTTCAGTCTATGTGTTCGTGGTAACCGAATGGGGGAAAGAAGAACCGGCGATAGTCCCCCTTGGAGGCTACGGGAAGCACTACCGCTCATTGTTACTCGAGGGGTCGGAGAGGTTTCGTAACGAGTCGCCGTAGCCGCTGATCCGTCCGGGCCGCGAAGCGTCGGCTTGATTAGACCTCGGTCGCGGTGAACGGACTAGCTTCAACTTTCGAACCAGGCCTGAAAAGAGGGAATTAGAACCAACCTCCACCTAGCCGCCTTGGACCTCTCCGAGGGACAAGGCGGGTGACGAAACTTCACAGCTCGGGGTCTTCCGATGATAGGCCGGGTGGGAAAGCTCGGGCACGCGAGCGCGACGCCGAGCGGCCACGCTGACGAGCCGCCGGCCTGGGATTGACCCGAAGCGAGGGCGAACGGGGTTGACGATCCTTGGGGAAGTCGACCGAAATTCCCTTCGCTACGGTTGTGGCGGTGCGCGAAGAGAGCGCCACGCGGCGGGGGTCCTGCCAGCGAGGAGCGGAACCGTAAACGCCGAACGCGCGGTCCACGCCTTGCATTGATCGGGCCCTGTAAGCACGAGCAGCCGTACCCCCGGTCGCGTGTCAGGCCGTGCTGCAACCAGGCGGTCAGCACCCAAAAACCGTAAGCGCCTTTCAGGTTCGAACCAGGAAACCGCGCAGGGGCAATGAACAGAGCGGGATGCCCTTCGTACCTCAGCCAGTGCGTCGCCGACACTCCGTGCCGGTTTGCCTCGAAGGGGTAGCAGCAACGAGCGCCACGGCGTTGGGGAAGAGCTAGAGATCAGCTGTCTGCTTACGCATTGGGAAGGGAATCGGGGGGAGCAGTCTCCTCGGGTGGTGATCGTGCAAGGGCGCATCCATGCTTGGAATCGCAGGTGGAGGGACGAGCTGAAGCGCCGCGCACGAGGGGCCGCCCGCTCTGAAGCGAGGTGAAGGCCACGCTCAGGTCGGGAGGCGGAGTCAAGATGAGCTTGTAGGCCGTTCGTTGTAGATCGTAGTTTGCCGACGGCCGGGCCATGTAATTTGTCGAGGGCGCATTCTCCCACTGGGGCGAGCGCCCGCCGGGAACACCCAACTAGACGAAACAATGCTACTTATTTACCAGCACCATAGGAGAAATGCTTCGACATTTGTTGTGGGAATTTTTCGCTGGTTAAGGGGGGTTTACCCTTTAGAAGGCCTTGAGGCAAGGGGTGCTATCTTCTGACTTTTCCATAAGAGGCCCTGCAGGGTTACTCACCTAGCCTCTCGAGGTAGAGGAACCAGGACCGCTCCCTCATCTTACGAGGAAAAGAAAGATCTGCGGGTGATGCGGTCCTGAGCCTAAGACTTCGCGGGACGCGCTTGTCGCACCGTTTTGACGAGCAGGAAACGACAGGTCCGTGCTGTCGAGAAGGCACACGCTCCCCCGAGTGCTCGGGAGATGTCTGCTCAAAGATCGATCGAGGTTCAAAACTGCCTGTCGCCGGATTCCCGATATGGGTGGGCCGTGTAGGGTCGCTGCTTCGAGGAGCA
>Ga0179591_1260177_pt1 | contig 10648 bp, 9 predicted proteins | sample CZOMad2_1_08_16f_FD_182891 | JGI IMG/M metagenome (GOLD analysis project Ga0179591, IMG submission 182891) | Vadose zone soil fungal communities from Angelo Coast Range Reserve, California, USA - CZOMad2_1_08_16fungal (PacBio error correction) | ecosystem: Environmental > Terrestrial > Soil >...
GCTCCTCACGTAGTATCGGTCACCTCCTTCAGCGTCAGAAAAAGTTGGCGTCCGGGGGAACTCCAGGAAACCGAGACAAGCGTCTTTCGAAATACGTGGGTAAAAATTATGTTGACGCCGCACTCTTAAGATATGGGTGTGGGATCGGAGAAAACGCGCGTCTCTGATGCGCCCTCATCACGATGGTTTCTGCTCATTCCAGATCCGCCGAGGCATGTAGATCTGCGGTCTCCTCTATCAAATCCCCCGTAGGTCGGCTTCGATCCTCCTTAGCTCCTTTCCCCAATGTCCCTGCCCTTTTCTTTCTATCCTGAGGGAGCTGGTCGACAGAGGATCGTGCGATCACCTTCGCGTCCGGTTCAGCGATTACACGCTGTGGCAATACAACCTTATCACGTCGTTTAAGAGCTGCCGCCCGGACCGGAACCCTCGGCCGACGACCTAAACTGGGCCGGCGCATAGACGCCGGAGGAGTCGAACCTCCGTACACTCACCGTCGCGGCGAGCTGCGCCTGGAAGCCGTCGGGGAACTCGTGAGTGCTTACTGCAGCACGACGGGCGCGAGGGACGTGTCTCGCGGCGGCGTACTCACATCGATCTTGACCCGGAGGCGCTTCTGCAGCGCCGGGTAGTGGTGAGACTTACCAGCTTAATGATTGTGTGTAGGGGGGTTTCCGTAGACCTCCTTTGAGAACACTTAGCGGCCGTCTTGGTTTGAAGCACAGCGAGGACGTAGGGGGACAGCAAAAGCTCCTCGGGTTACACCGATGTGATCGAGCGGCGGCCCCACCGGGCGTTAATCGGGCAGCCCGGCGGTGCCCGACTGCACGGGTCGTCGCTTCGTGAGCGGGTCCCTCGTAGGTTTCCGGCAAAAGGGGTGAAGTGCCCCTGGGTCAACCAAGGGTGAGCGACCCGAATAGGTTGAAAGACCTAGGACTCAAGATTCCTTGGGCCGCAGTACCTGGATGAACGGCGTTATTAATATCGGAAGGCTGATGGTGTGTCCGCACGCATCGCGAAGGTAGCGCCGTGAATAGACTGTTTAGTGGTCCCGCAGGCTCCTTGGCAGTTCCAGCCGTACGCGAAAAAAGAAGGAAGGAGACAACACCTGTAAATTGAAACGCTGATTGCGCCTAGTCGTCTATTGATCGCCAGATCACCGTCCTGGCTTACCGGCGGATAGATCGGCAAAGAGGCGGGATCCGGGGTATACTGACTAATGCAACGCGAGCGCGACACGGCTAATCGGGGGTGATGCGAAGCGATCCCGTTCCGGTTGGAAAAGGTCGGAGTGCTAGCGCGGGGCGGCCGGCCTGGCCTCCTCTCCGGGCCCCTTCTGGCGACTCCGGCTGCTCGGACCCGGGACTGGATACCCGACCAACCGTCCTTTTTTCCCGACGGGCGCGGGCCAGGGCAGCTACGTTCGCTTACGCCCGAGGTACCCCCGAAGGCGGTGACGAGGGCGGCGGGGACGAGTCAAGTCTCCGAGGGTCGGACGCGGCGGTCGGGGCGGAAGTACGTTAGGAACCGTCATACGGGTTAGATTGACTAGCGGCCCTGGGCAGGAACGCGACGGCGAGCGCAACGACCACTTGAAATCACCTTGCGCCGCATAGCCTCGCCCGGCGGACGTGCACTTTGCAATAACATCCAAAGACACCGAACCCGTTAATTTGGAGATGGTTCGTCGAAATGCGAACTTCGAGTCGCCGCCCCTGTGACGCTAGGTTATTGTCAAACCGAGTCTCATGGAGGGAGGAACGAGTGAGTTCCAACATGGCCCGTCCACAATTCAATCGGATTGTGTCGAAAAAGGGCTTTGGGGGATCGTCATTGGCGTGTGGGGCGGCGGAGGGACGGGCAACATCTAAAAAGGGCATTGCACCGTAACCTCTCCGTGTCACGCCAAAGCTCAAGCGTCCTAAAACTTCGGCGGAAAACCGAACGGACAGAGGAGCGCGCCCGTCGACCGGACGGTTGGCCGGCCGCCCTGAAGCTCCGGGTCCCCCAAAGGAGCATCAGCAACCACCAGCGGACGGCTTTCTTTCAGTGGCCGCGGACCAAAATTGTGGTCCAGTACAAGAACGGGGTGCCGCGGGGTCGTTCCCGGTACACTAAAGGTACAACCCAGGCCCAGGGACAAAAGTCGAAAAGATAAGAAACCAAGGGCGGAAGTCGCTCGGCAAACGCGTTCATGCCTGCCTTAAAACAAGCTGTTCACAACGCAGCCAGGTCACCGACAGAATATCGGGCCCAGTTATACAGAGCCACGCAAGACGGATCGCTAAGCCCGCCGCCGTGGTGGGTGGGTGTTGGGGGGGGGGGGGGTGGTGGGGGGGGGGGAGGGGGGGGGGTTGTTGTGTGTTTGTTTCTAGTTGGGCCGTGCGCACGAGAAAGACGCAGGTGGTCAGGGCGGAGGATCCCCGAACGACGTCGAAGGCGCTTGGAGGCTCCCGGGGTGTCAGAATTAAGAGCTCGGGACCGATCCCTTAATCCCAGAAAAAAAAAAAAGTAAAGCGGCAAGACGGGCCCCCCCGGGTGTATAAACGCGATGGGCGTTACCATTAGGCACTAGGGCCCTGGTCTTCGGGATCGGTCTTACGTCCCGCCAGATCATACAACAACACCACCAAGTAGGTAACAATAGGACGGTCGCTACGAGACCTCCCCTAAGTCAGACAGTATTGCTCGAAGTGACACTCCTGAACGAAAGCGCGCCTGCTACTGTGTAAACAGACCAGTTGCAATTCAGCTAGGGTCCTGGATCCGTACGATCTCGAGGAAGCGGGACCACCAAAGGTCTATCCTCAGAAACGCGACTCACTCTCGTCGCTGCGACGGAGAGAGAACGCCTGACCACCACGCCTGGGAAGCATAGCAACGGCGAACGGGCGTCCCCTCCCTCCGGGAGGGATTCGCGTCATTACTACCCGATAACCCGCTAGTCCAGGCCTGGGGACGGCCGGGAGGCATTTTCCCGCGGTCGGTCCCTCTGTAATTAATCTTACTAGCCGCTCTGGTCTTTATCGGGGTCGAACGTAGGCCTGCCAGGGGGGGACGGGGGGGAAAGAGCAATAAGTGACGCTCGCGATCACCGTGCCCTGTGCGATGGCACCCTTTACGTCTGTGTTTGTTACGGGGCGGCCCACGAGACGACCGATCAGATGGTGGTGCGGAGCCGCAGAGTTGAAGGAAAGGGGGACCGCTGTTGCTCCTGCTGGCCCGCTACGAGTCGGGCAGGGCCTGAAAGCTCCACCTAACGAATTCGCTTGCATCATACAGGTTGTTACGCCGAATTGTAGACGAGGAGCGTTGGCGTGGACACGGCGAGAGTGGGGGCCCTTTCATGCTGGACGAGCGGGATTGCCGCCGAACCCCGCGGACGCAAAACACAAACAGAAGAGTGAAAGCCAACAAATCCGAGCGACACATCGACCTCCATGTTTGGGGACAAGGAAGGTAAGGCCCACCCCTATCATTCCCACCCTCGGAACTCAAAAAACAGACGGGACAAATCTGAAGGTTCAGGTCACCTCACCGGGACGGTATCTAAACCTCGAAAATTACACGCGGGAGAGCTAGGGAGGATCTATGTCAACACTCTGTAAACCGTGTCCCCGGCGAGAGGGGCAAGGTGATGCGGTAGCGCCTCGTTGGCCGGATTCGTGAATCCACAGATACCCGTCGGGAAGTGACGCAAAAGACGTAAAATGTACTTCCCCAAATTCCATCCGTCCGGGTGTCCGATCCACTCGAACGCGTACGGGATAAACTTCACCGCATTAGTGGGCGAAGAAAGAAATCCTCGATCCCACGTCCTCGCTATCCGCTCATCCCGCTCCGGCCGGAACCGGCGCGGATCATCGGCGATCAGGGGTAGAGAGAGCACTGGAGATACTATGCGTCGCGTCTCACCGGGGCCGGCCCGAGGAACCACGTTCAGGCCCCCCCGACCTGTTTCAAACCCTTACAGCACGGCCTGCAGGAACACTACCTCTCCCTCCCATCCCTTGGGCGAGGGCACGCTCACGCTCACGAAAGGTGACGGATCCATCCCACCTCCTTCCTACTATCAGGACCGCCGGGAATGCAGTACTGAACTTGGAAGGGACTTCCAAAGAGATCTATAAGCTACGGGAGCAACATAAAGCGGACGATTTTTCACGGTTTTTGGTATGATTCATCCTCCTCGTTTCCGCGACGGCGTGGACGCCAGAAGCAGACGGCAAGCGGGAGCCGAAAACAACCCGGTCCGACGCGATCTGCGCCGCGTCGTAGAAAGGATTCGATCATGAGAATAAAGACGTCACCAAGTAAGATTGGGCACAATTCCGGCGACGGGGGGACAGAAAGGGGGCGTTCATTACGGCGAAATCGTAGGCTTGGACCCATGGAAAAGTACCAGTTTTCGGGCGAACTCCACTACGCGACGCGCGAAGCTGAAGAAGACTAACCCCCTTGCGTGGGGAAGACGCCTTCAAACTCTAAAGGAAGCCCCCCATCGATCTCCTTTTTACTCCCGCGCGCGCGCCGGGTGGTAAGTCAACGACGGAATGACGAGCCGTGGCTGCAACGCTCGCTGTCCAACAGGGTACTTCAACACTACACAGACTCGCGCGGGGGGCAAACGCCACCAAACCCCACGCGGCCGGAAGCAAACGGGCCAGGTAAGAGCTATGTCGATACCGCCAACATACGCCCGAACGCTCAGTCGTCGGGGACCGTCTGCAGGCAGTTCCTGGAGCAGCCGCACGCGTCCGGCGCGATCGGGGAACGTATCCTGGTCTGCTTTTGCTCACCCTCCCGCGAGGCCAGTCCTAGGGAGGGGCCAGACCATCCGGCGCGGCCGCAGGGTATAGGCGGGGTACAAGGAAAACTACGGTATCAAGTCTGCTGAAAAAGGACGTGGTGTGGCAATTCGCTGAAATCCATTGTCGTTGATCGAGGCATCAAGTCGCGGGCACGACCAGCACCAAGCGGGTCGCGGAGGTTCGCGGAAGGCAGGGCCCTTGACTCCTTCGACCCATCGTAAAGCTCCAGGGGCTGGCCGTGCATAAAACGAGGCGACCGCTAGCCGAGAGATAGTCATTTCGGGGGCACTCCAGGACCCCCCTATTCCAGATCACGAGGATAGCAGCGCAGAGCACGAAGAAACCGCTTCATTAACGATCCCCACATCCGATCTAAAACTGCGGGTTACAGCCAGACCCACGTGATCGACCGAGGGGCCTAGGCTCAGAGTTATCACAGATGCAACCGGACTGGCTGCCCCAAGGAGAATCTCGACGCTGAATTGAAAGGGTGGGGCAAAAGAATACGGTGCTCGGCTATCCTCATCAAAAACAACGTTTATAGGAGCTACCAGCCGCCGCCCGGGAAAGATAGATGCCATTTCAGCAGTCGAGATGTTAAGGAAGGTTCGCTGCACGAGGATCTCGAGCAACGACGGGGGGTCGATATTGGTCTAGGGCAAGGCTTGTTGGGGTTTACGGAGACACAGAGAGCTGCATTGCTCATCACAGGAAGGGCGATCTTCTTTGACGGGCTTCCGAGGGTCTAAGAGGAGAGTAGATCGTGACCTCGAGTCAAATAAACGTCATCCTTGGGGGGAGGGAAAAGCGGAGGCGCCCTGAGAACAGACTCGCGAGAGTAACGGGCGGACACGCTGTGGTCGTCTTTAGAAGCCGACCCGTTGAGGGCCTCTACACAAGGCCGCTCCGGAAAGTTGACTTGTGTCCACTTGCTGGCGCCCGAGCACAGCAGAGTTTCCTTCATGAACCTCGACCAGGACAACGGGCTTGAGCGTACGCCTCTGTCGCCTCCACATATTTGCTCGGGAGGTGGGAGAGAACAGCAGAATGAAAGGTCCTCAAACCGGGGAACGAGTCCTTTCGGAGGCTCCTAACCTTCTTCGGAAGACGCAGTCCGAAGATTGCGTGATACTTCTTGTCGGCTCGGAATATCATAAGGAACCTGGCTTGGCCGGATAGTTCTGCCGCGAGAAGGGTAATTATGTCTTGACCAGCTTGCGATTAGGTGTTTTACTTCCTGGGGACTAGTAGCGTACGAGCTTTGGGTTGCCCAAGGCTCGAGATTCGGAGTCGGTCTACCACGGCGCGCCGGGGAGGAGCTCTGTCAGAGGCGCTTCCCTCAAGGGCCGTTCGAAGGCGGCGTTCCAAGAAATCTGGGGGAATTCCTTCTATTTGATCGCGTGAGTAGGTGGCGTTCCGATCCGGGGAAAGGGAGGGGGACACGGGACGACCCGACAGGGAAGCCGATTAACCTTGAAGCAGTGAGAGGGACAAAAAGAAGGGGTTGTATTATCTCCTGCCGATGTTTCTTCCCCCGCGAGCCAGAAGGGGGGAGGACGATCTCGACTCGTTGTTGTAAAAACGGAGGAGCCGTTTTCTCAGGAAGCGTCCCCGCTAAAAAAGGCATCCAACCCAGTGGAAAAGAGCGGGAAACGCTGGGTGAGACGGAGCGGACTGTTTCGTGAACCGCAAATCCCACTACGGTATCCCGTACTGCTCAAAAGGCTGAAGAGGGAAAAGGGGCGGAGACGGACTTCTCGATCAATCAATTCTAAAAAGAACACGTGCTGGCAACGGTAAGTGACTTGGCTGAGTCGCCTCCGGGAAAGGGAAAAGGGAGGGGAAAAAAAACACAAAAATAAAAAAACAAAAACAACGTTGCGTCTCCCTTTGTCTCAGTCCCGCTCCCCTCCCCTGCTCTCATGAGGATGCTCGACAGCCTAACCGGCAAGAATAGCCCCTACTTTCCCACTTTCTCGTCAAGCGGACTAACTAAGGGCAGCAGTAGGGACTGGAGGACCCTCCCTCTGGAGTGCTGGGTCTACTGGTCAAATGAGTACGATGGGAACCTTCAGTCTTTATAGGCAAGGACTTCGTCAACGTTTTCGGTAAAGCCCGACGGGGTAGGGCATGAGCCTTCTCCTACAAGAAGGACAGAGCGGCTGCCTAAAATGGGACTGGCAGCCGTAACGAACTTCGGCCTGCGGACCCGGTTTCCAGCGTATGCATCGCAATCTAGCTCCCCGCGGGAAATGGTGGGAGGTGCTTCGATAAATGAAGGGGGAGGAGAGTATTGACTCGGGTTAGGTAACGCGGAAATGTTTTTGGAGTCAGCCAGGGGAAGGAGAGAAAGGGGATGGGACGGAAGGAAAGTTCCCAAGAGAAATGGAGGTCGGAGGTCGAGAAAGTAGCTGTTGCAAGATTCCAGATAGGTCAGGGTCGGGCCCGAGCTTCGGCTATCCGCTGAGTGTGCCAGCGGCAGAAAGAGAACATGCGCCGGGGAACTACAACGCTCGTCTACTTAGACGACCGGCTGCACACGATCCGGGTCCTTGGCGCGTGGACTTGGTAGGCCCTGGGTTGACCAGCGGTTCGAGCCCACCGGGCCGCGGCGAGGCGGCAGAAATCACCACCAGCGGAAATCGGGGTCATCTCTTGGGCGACCACGTGGTCAGCAACGACGGGTGCAGAAGGAAGGGAAGAACTCACCGGGGCCCTTTATCGCGAAGATGGGTCAAGAAACAATTCTGCCAAACCTGACCGGGCATACCGAAAGAACACAAAACCACTTCGCGTGATTTGCAGGCACGCTGGCTCCGGGATCTTGAAACATCGCCGAGGGGGTCACCCAGTGGAAGGGCGGGGTTCATCGGGATCAGCAAAGTTCGCATACACGCTGACGGCGTGCGTGGCGAAAGTACAGAACGCCGACATTGATTTGGGAGCCGTTCCTGAGGTAAAAATGCTAAATCCCTCCGTCAGAAGAAAGAGACGGCGAGAGTTTCCCGGACCCAACGGGGTTCTGCTCCGAGCTCGTTCGGATAAAAAGGAAAACAGAAAAGAGGGCAAGGTGGGAGGGGTTCAAGCAGGGTGTCAGAGGTCAATTAAATAGAGACTTCGGTGATCGGTCTATCTTCAGCCGCCAGAGAGAGACAACAACAAAAAAAGGAGGAGAGGAAAAAGAAGAGAAATGTCTGACGTAGACAGATAAACGAAGGAAAGGAACTCTGGAGAGAGACATCGGGGATCCGGGCTTCCAATCCTTACTCAAGAAGGTCCTGTGAAATGTCCACAACTCGGAGTAAGGCGGGTACAAACGTTTTTCGGACACTGCACCCGTCCCATCGACGAGGAGAAATCTGCCTAGGGCATCATACTTACCACCCTCCTTAGGTCTCGGAAAGGGGCGGGAAAAACGAAAGAGGGAGACGTATCTCCCTCCCTCCTCGCCGGCGTGGAGAGTGAGTCAAAGAACAACTCCAGTAAAAGCCTTAATACTCAGCGGTCGTGTAAAGCGGGGTGGGTACGGGCTGCTAAAATTCCGTCGATGCCAGAACAAGAAGTTTTTATCTAAATTCTGAACGTCTCCGGGGATCAGAACGGGAGCGGGTACAGCACAGCGATCAACCGGGCCCTTTACGAGACCGGAAGAAACGCTTCAGTAAACAGAGGTCCTAAGGGACCACTTTGGCAACGTTCGGCCCACTCACACCGCGAGTCAATGGGTGGTGTGAGGCCGGTCCCGGATCGGTGAAAGCTGGCCTACAAGGGACTGTACGGAAAGAACCCCCTTTCGCAATGCGCTCCGGACTCATCGAACTGGAAGAAGGTCAGGGTCCTAGGGGCGTTAAGCTGATAGTTGGAGTTGTGCGTAGTTCCAAAAAGCTGCACCAAGAGGTTATTGCAGCCGACGCGGGAAAGGGCGCCAGGACGCCACCAACACGCGACTATGAGTCAAGAAAAAGTTCTCAATCAGACCTCCATGGAATGTTGTACGGGGAGGCCGTACGTCATAAAGACACTCTCCTCTCAGGAACTGTCCGGGATCCAAAACATAATCGTTACACTAACAAATAGAGTTCACGGGAGGCGCACTCGAAAACCGTGACTCGACTAACCTCGTCCACAGGAACCGCGGGCGAGGGAGATCGTGTGGGAAAACGCTGTAAGGGTCATCCGGGAACTCTCATGAATGCCAGGGGTGATTGCGGCGAGGGTAGGAGCAATCATCTGCAGTTCGAGTACTAGGGTACATTACTGCTCTAACCTGGCCTTGTTACTACCGACCGACAGTTCCGACTCCGATCCGAGTCGAAGCCGCGAGTGACTCCGTCCCCAGCCGCCACTGTCACGAAGTCGGGCGGCCAGCCTCCATAGAGACCCTCTCTCAGAAAACTAACTCGTCCCTTTCTGAACCTGCTGCGATCTGTTCATCTCCCCGGCAATTTTGCCCGGCCGGTTACGAGTGGAGATGATTCTAAATGTCCGGCAACCAGACGCCCGGAGCCGGACAATGTTCAACAACCAGAAGGAACGGACTCTACATAAAAAACCCTACTAAAAGCTTGCCAGCCGTTCTCCTCTCAGTCGCCGAACGCAGAGAAGTGCACTATCCTCCCTCCCTTCCTCAACGTGAAGATCTGAGAGGATACGCCTGTGGGATCCCGTGGGGTGAAGGAGGAGAATCAAGAATCGTACTGATGGAGCAAGTGACAAGCGATTGGGGCAATGATTCGTTCACAAAGCCCTCCGCGTGGGCAGCGAGAGGGGGACGCCCTGCTAGCACGGGAAAAAACCGGAGGAGAGGCTTGCCTTCGCTGGAGTCCGGAATTGCAACCAAAACATACAAAGAGTCTTCGCCTACAACCAGCCCGGAAGGACGTCCCTACTTGGCTCGGAGGCGCCGTCTCCGGGGGGGGGTACAAAAGTTTCGGTCCGCTCACGGTGGGACCCAGGGAAACTTTCCTGGACAAAATACACTAGATCAAATAATAAAAGGGAATGAGAAAACGTCCACCGATAACCCACGTCGGCAGAAGGCGAATGACAGGGTTCACGCGCCGGCGCGCCTGTTGGGAGCCGTAAAACACGCTAGGTTGAGCAAAATCGGCCATAACGTTGCCTCCAGATGGGAAAAAAAAACCGGGCAAACCAAGAACACCACGACTCTCGCAGCCATCCCGCCAAAAAAAGAACACGGAGCCGCGGCAGAACTTCCAAGGGACAATAAGAACGACGCCTAAAAATAAAGTCACGCTACTCCACTCTCCTTCTGAGAAGAACGCAACCTTACTAGCTCTAACCTCCTTATGGCAGCTCTTAACTTCGAACTGCGCAAGACTCTGAGAAAAAATCAGTGCTTCCTAGTGCGAAGGACCATCGGTCTTATTAAAAAGCGGGTACGGTCAGGTTAAGGCAGAAGCGAAAACTACTTAATGCGGAAGTAATTGCAATAGAGGCTTCCTCTTATGCAGTGATCGCGGGCACGATCAAGTGCGGCAACCATACCACCCGCAGTAGCACGACCGGATGGGCGGCGGGCAGTAGGACTTGAGCGGGGGAAACCAAATATCCTCGAAAAGGGAGTTGCCGTCTACCCGATCTACCCGCCTCGGGGGAAACGTCGTTTAATGAACAAAAGAAGATCTGAAGACTGCGAACTTCTCATCCAGGACAATCTCTGCGGAGCCGTATCAAAATCCATATACGACCGGGAGGAGTAAATGAAGCACTTCAGCGTTGATCTCCCCTTTGTGAACTAAGCGCAACGGGGCCTTCGCCATGTTCGAATCTGAATTGTGCGGGGCACAGAGACTCGAAAAGACTTGCGCGGCATG
>Ga0179591_1262062_pt1 | contig 10648 bp, 6 predicted proteins | sample CZOMad2_1_08_16f_FD_182891 | JGI IMG/M metagenome (GOLD analysis project Ga0179591, IMG submission 182891) | Vadose zone soil fungal communities from Angelo Coast Range Reserve, California, USA - CZOMad2_1_08_16fungal (PacBio error correction) | ecosystem: Environmental > Terrestrial > Soil >...
CCGACATAGGAGGGAAGGGGGGGTCGAAACGGGCAAAAACTGTTAAGGGGGGTTTTCACCACTTCCGAGGGGTGGTTTCAAACCCGCATGACTTGAAATAGCGAAAGGAAGACATTGGGGAGTCCAAGAGGGACGGGGCACTATTCGGAGAAACTTCCTCTCAGGAAAGACTCGGGGCCCGTTGCAAATCTTTAGTTTACTCATGCAGAAGCATCGTCAGGGAGGAAAATTAAATTCGTGTGGGGCGAGAAACGGTGGCAAAAGAACCTGAATGGAAGAAGCCCCTGAGTGAATCCGGGGGATAGGGTTACTTGAAGGCTAGAAGCAATGGTCACGCTCGACAAGTGCTTCATCAACACGCCGCGTGCTCCGAGGAGATCCGGTCATAACTTTGACGCCGGAAAAAGACAAGAGCGGAGATAAAGGATCTACAGCGGAGTAGAGAGTCGAGCTTCGCAGGCTCAGTCATTTACAATGAGGTAAGAGAAAAAATGCCGACATCAGGAAAGCGGGTGCTTAAGGAAACATATAAGGTCCAACCCCAAACAAAAGGCTCGACTACGGAAGAGAGGGTATTAAGCGACGACTCGACCTCTCACCCGATGGCGTTGCGCTGAGGAGTTTCCAACTTCAAGTCGAGGAGGAAAAGGGGAACCTCGACCCAGCCCAAGGATCGGGCGTCGACAATATCATCCCAACGCAGGAGGGGAAAGAAATAGAAGGGGAATCAGCGCTACTTTCTGCAAAAAAGAGGGAGGACAGGAAGCCAACCTACTAACCCGACACTCGCGGGTCCCTGGGGAGTAACTTTCCTGCGGATGACATGAGAAATAAAAAAATGAACCTGACCAGGGAGGAAAAGGGGCAACTCCCATGAGGGCTCCAAAGGCTCTAGTTCTTTTACTTCAGGCACGCCTGACCAATCAGAAAAAAAGCTCCACCGGCCACAACGGTTGTCGTGGAAGAGGGGGAAAGAAAGTGGTAGACACAGAACTCGTAGGGGGGCACTCTCATGAAAAAGGGAACCGCTGGCACGGCGGAAAAAGAGAAAAAAGGGGAATGACAATGGCTAGGGAAAGACTCTACCTCTTCTGTACGGCAACGCCTACGTAAAAAAGGGTTAATAAAAAGGGATACTTGCGTCACGTCGATTGCTGAGGACCACCGTGTGATACAAGGAAAAACCAAAGAAAAAATCGTCAATAACGACGCCGACCGTGATAGGGAAAAAAAAAGAAATGGAGCAACAGGGGGGATCATCTCCAAGGAGGAGGAATTTTCTCTCAAGGAACTCAGGAAGAACGCAAGAGTAAACAAACAACAAGGGACTTAAACAAATGCCGACAGTGGGAGGAAAACGAGAAGTCAAAGGGGGGTGGAGGTTTCAGCGATCTTCATTAGAACCCAGTTGCTCTCGCAATCACAGAATTCTGAACACCCGCGACAAAGATCAACTAAATAGAGCCAGGTACAGCGGGAACGATACAGGCGCGATGTCCTTAAATAGTAAATCTCTATACGAGTCAAAGACTTGGACCGCTTAAAGGAGAGGGGGAAAGGGGCGTCCGGCTGGGGTCGCACACTAAAACGCTGCAGGGTATTGAAGAAGTGGGGGAACGAAAAGGGAGCGAGTAGTTTCCAGGAGAGAATGCAGAAAAGTATAGTTGGAGCCTGTGAGATTCCGGGGTCAAATTGAGAGAATGGATCGCGTCGGCCGGCACAAACTTGAACTGAATCGCCCCAGCTAAATTGAAAGATTCTGAATCGCCCGGGACATGAAAGAGGCAACTAGTAGAAGCGGCAGGATCGGAGGATCTGGAGAAAAGAAAAATCTGAGAAGACTCTTAGTTCTCACCTGGGATAGTGGTCCGCGAGGATGGGTAAATGAGAATTCCCGCCGCAAACTCCAACGCGGGTAAGTTTGGGGACCAATAATTTTGGAGGGGGGGACGGCTCGATAGCAGCCCCCTTACTTTACAGAAGAGGGGAATTATTAAAACCGGCAGAAGAGAAGTGTCCCGGGACAAAACAAAGGGTGGCAAAAACCGCTTCGAAAAAAAGAGTAGAATCATATGACACCGCGGCGTTCATCAACTCGAAGGGGGGGGGCCACCCCACCTGAAAACTCCAGATGAAAGAGCTCGGCCGTAAGGTCAAAATGACCTACTTTAACTCCGTCGAGACGACGGTAAGGAAAAGAGAAAGATCCGACAGATGAGATTCCAGAAGAAGGAAGGGCGGAACACCGCTGTAATCTCTCAAAAATATCTATATCGGCAATATACCAATGAGAGTACCGGCGGCGGCCGGTCGATTACCGACAGAGAAAAAGAGATGCCGACATCTCATTCAAAAAGCAGAGAACCCGTCGGCCGAGCTTGACTAAACAGAGGGGGATGATGCACCATTAAGGCTCGAACGCGAGCTGCACGGAGGAAGGGTAATAGGAGGACTTCCACCTTTGATTTGCATAAAACACGTGGTGCAATCTAAAGGGAAAAAAGACCCGCCCGGTTGCCGAAAGACAGGTAAACAAGGGAACACCAAAAAGGAAAGGGAGAGGACTGGGAGGGTTAACATTTTCTCGTCAGCGGCGCGTGACACCATAATAAAAAAAAAAACCGCAGTACGGGCTCCATCAACTTCAAAAAGGACTTCGATAACCCCTCATACGAAAACAGGACAGGGTACATTCGGATCTAGGAGGGGAGATGGGGCTCGTCAGACAACATCCCGATCGGGGAGAAAAAAACTCGTTCCAGATCGGCAGATGGCAATGAAGAAATGGGAAATCATTGGGAAAAGAAAAGCCATTATTGAACGAATTGTTTCCACTAGGGGGAAAGCAGACCGATGAGCGCCAGGGCCTTCTAAAAAAAGCGGTCTCCGCGCCCAGGAGATCAGATCCAGAACCCTACTGCACTTCGGACCGTTTCAAGGGAGGCCTGAAGAAAACCAAAGGTTACCGTCTGCTATCCCGGTACGGGAAAACTAACTGACAGCGTGTAATGACTTGGTTATCTAAAAGGCGAGAAAGGAAAAAAGTAAGGAATAAATACAGGAGGTGGAGTATCGCAAAACCCAATGGGGAGAAAACCATGACTGCTGAAGACCAGGCCGTCTTATAAAGAAAGCCGGAGCGGCAGGAGGATTCGAACTTGCATCGGAAGGAGATGCTTCGGGCACTAAAGGGGGGAGATCTGAGTTAGAGACTAAAAAGCCTAACGTGTACGACCCCCGGTAAATGGAAGGAAAGACGGTCAAGGAATAGGTGCGGGCTGAGGGATAAGTCAGCGCCTGTGATAACTTCGATCTTGCCGTGAGGACAAAAGTCAAACTCACAAGATTATCAATACGGAAGGGAAAGGGGTACGATCCTGTCGCCGCGGCGTTATCAACCTCGGCACTTCCTGGTCATAGGAAGGAGCTCTATATAAAATTCAAAAAAAAAAAACGGAAAAAGGAGTAGTGAAAGATAGATCTCGTTGACTATGTTCGAATTGAAAACGAGACCAGGTGGCCGTCCAAAACTCGAGAGCCAGCGGCCCACGATCTCCTCCTTCAAACCGTTCACAGCAAGAGGATAAATCGGTGAGTCGGGGGAAAAAACAAGGAAGGACACGGCCAAACGGAGGAAGACCAAAAAAGGTAGTACAGGGGGGGGGTAGTCGCTTTCTAAAAAAACCTCGCATGTCGAAAAAGGAGCGAGTGTCGTCCGAGTCGGGTCGCGAAAGGGGATTACGGAGGCGAAGAGAACTCCGCAGGGGCACCCGCTCCTTAAAAAGAGGACCGAGCCTCTGCAAGGACTCGCCTGCAACCTTAAATAAAAGCGGCGGGACACTGGGTCTACAATAAAAATGAGAAAGAAAAAGGGTTCTGACATCAAAAGGGAAAATCCTCCCCTCCCCAGCTTCGGTCGAGGGGAGAAGGTTTACGTTATCCCCCAGAAAAGAAAATCAGCAAACGCTGGACGACTAAGGTAAGCTATGTCCGTTGCGAGCGGAGAAAGGTAAGGAGGGGGAGGAACAGAGGAGGGACCAAAGAGTAAACGGCCGGAAGAATGGTTCCGGACTAGGGCGTAAATCCTGGAATAACCGGTCCTCGATATGGCCGCCGAAGCAAACTGGACGCGGCAGGCGGTGAACGGGGAAAAAAAAGGCAGTGCTTTCAACTGAAGACCGGGGGGGTTACTGGGACCTGAGGAAACTCTAAGTAAGTGTGAAAATAAACCGCTGGAAATTACTGGATCGAGGAGTGAGGGGTGAAACTGATCTCAAAGAAAAGTCGCAACTGAGCTGATCACCCGTAAAGGGGGTCACGATGGAAGGGGTGCATGGGAATTGGAAGTCGATCAGGCTAGGGGGAAAGTACGCTTTGATCTGATGTGTAGGTTCCTCGAAGGCTCAATATCAGCCTTGGGGACCCGAAGGTACTTCATGGGGGGTGATCCAGGGGGGACCGTCTTTCCAGGCAACCGGCGCCGTGGGAAGGCAATTGCGGAAAATGGCACCACTTGGTGCTTATGAACAAAATGCCCACCTACATGGACTATACTTTCTCAGTCAAGACCGGAAAATGACTCTGGTAAGTGAACAACAGAGTCCTACGTGCAACTGAAAACACCCTCTAGGGTATCACGTAGGCTGGAAGGGGAGAGCTTCGAACGAGGGAGGGGGATCAATCGAGAGGGAGGCAGGTTCTGTTATCTGCAACAGGCCTCCGAGACTTCAGTGACTAGAGGGGAAAGCGGAATAGGTTCCCTCAAGAGGAGAGGTGAGTAATTCAGAGTTTGGGCAAATCAGAAACCTTAGAACCAGGAGTAGAAGATTATGAGAATAGAGAAGAGGCGTACGTGCTCTCTGGACTCTCGTGTGATCACTCTTACCAAGAATAAGTTGTGGGGGGGGGGAATAGAAAGCTACTACTTCCAGTCTACCTGTGGTCTTGGGGTCGTTACGTTGCGGGAAAAAAAACCGCCTGGAATTTTGGGAAAAAGGGGGATAGGGAGAGAGGGAGGAGGCGCGTCTTCTTGGTAAAACCTGGTTGGGGGCTAGTGGGGCCGTCCAACCGAGCCGCGTGGGTCCTCACTACTACGTTGAAAGGGAAAGGAAGTATGATCTAAACGACACAATCACAGCGGGAGGACAAACGTAAGGGGGGGGCTTGTGCATGGCGTATACGCTGACTAAGAAGGGGAAGAAAGGACGCAGGCCCACTACCGGCGTATGTGATGCAACTAAGATCGACGTTTCGTGAGAAAAACTCTCGAACGCTTCTAAAAAGAGTGGCGGCCGTCTGGAAACGTAGTTGAAGAAGCGAAAGGTCAGCGTCCCATCCTTCCCGAAGGTTCTCCTCCACCTTCTTGATGTATAAGATCGGTCCGCGCGAAAGGGTGGTAGAAAAGAAAGGACATCGTTTAAATTGAGAAAGATATTAGACTCCTGAGAGGGTGCAAGTTTACAGCCTTACTTCGCCTGAGGAGGTTCCCCCGCACTGCGGAAGAAGCTGAGAAGGGTAGGGTGGCGAACCCAGCCGGCAAGGGAAACGAGAACAGCCTTCCGAAAGAAAAGTCCTTCGCGGCGTAGAGCTTTGACGGGGGGGGGGACAGAATAGCGCTCGGTCAAAGTGACAGTAAAGGGGGCAGTGAGGGAGCTTTGCCTCGGGAAAAGATAATGGTGGCTCGAGAAGAAAGGGGAGCCTGCCTATCGCGACACATTTTAAAGACTCGTTGGGTAAGCCCAAAATAGGCTTTATATCAAGAAAGTTTGTGAAGTAACGGTAGGGGACAACTCTGATGGAGGGAGGACTGGTCCATGTGCGCAAATCGCAGCATCCTGGGGTAGGAAAAGGGGGGCGTACGGCTCCAGGGGGAGGGAGCCGGGGCGAGGCGTGAGTGGATAATGGCTGGGTAGTAGGGTTTGTAGAAACCCCTGGGGTAAGCCCATCAGCGTGTACGCCAAGGAGAAATGTGACTTCCCCGGGTGAGGATTAACGTACGCGTCCGCCTGGAGCTAGGGAAGAGAGCATGGACATCAGAGGAAGTCGTGGGGGCGCCTAAAGGAAGCGTGCCCTACATAGCAAAGTTAGAAAAGTAACCTGATGAGGCAAACCTGCGATCGCTGAAACCGAACCCTACTTGGGAAGGGAGGAAGTTTGCTCCGTTCGTCTTGCATGACGAAAGCATGTAGAGGGTCCGAAAGTCCGGGAGACTTGGGCACATAAAAAAAGGCCGAAAGGGTAAACAAGACAGGAGTTCTACACCAGGGGAAAAGCTATTGTCCGGGTATATATGTCTCCTAATCTCAAAGCGGGGTAGAGTCCGCGCCGCGGACTTCCAAGAGAAAAAGATCATGGAGAGTAGAAGTCAAGACAGGTCGAGAGAAAGTAGAAACAAGAAAAGAGAGCAATGACGGACATAACCGGGGGCAGCGGTTTGATAGCGGTGCTCTGGTAGAAAATGAGAAATAATGGGAAGGAATCAGGGGGGTGGAAAAATTCTAGAAGGGGGGAGACCAGCTGCCCGGAGTCGGCAGTCCCAGTAGAAAAGTAACTGACTGCGAGGGCGATGCGGTGGAAAGAAGAAAGCCAGATGCTACGAGAGTGCCGCGATGCGGAGGTACGGCGTCACCTCGATGGTTGAGAGAGAAAGAGGAGCAAGCGGCCGGGGGGACGAAGACGGGGTAGAGGGAGTGGAAATTTCTGTCGGAACAAAAAGGACAGCGGAAAGTCACAATAGCGGAGCCGACTGTAGCACCTCCTTGGAACTGCAGAAAGAAGGGCCGAAGTTCGCCAAGAGGAAGAAGAAGCCGATTCAGTGAAAGGAAATTCTTCTGGGGAGGCAGCTTCCCTTTAAAGGAAAAGGGTCCTTTCCAAGGTCTCTGGAGAATGAGGCGCCTTTAAAGAAACGACCGCGGGAAAAGGACCACGAAAGTACTTAGGAAAAGGAGCCTAGAAAAGAAATGAGGCGGTTGAACCACGAGGACTTGAAACCAACCTTCAAGGGTGACACCAGGGGGGGGCGACCAAAAACCCTTACAAACTAAAAAAGGGTAGGGAATCTCAAAAAAAGGATGAAAGATAGAAAGAAAAGAAGACATGATGGAAGGGTCCGGAGAAACCATTTCACACACTTTTACGGGGAAAACCACGCCTCGGGTGGTCACCCGCGCAAACGAACTGATTACTTTAGAGATACCTGATGACCCAAAGGGGAATGGAAAAACCGCCGCTCAGTAAAAGAGAGACTTACCGGGCGAGCGTGAAAGGGAAGGAATGACTTTTTCTGAAAAGAGGGGCCGGTAATGGGAAAAGTCTCTTTGTTGGAGAGGTGGAGAAGAGAACCTTGGAGGCCGGAGGAGGTAGACAGAGGGGAAAAAGCGTGTGACAAGAAGCTCGGTAGAAAATACAAATGGTCACGCAACAGACCACAGGGAGAGGAAAAACCCGGCCGGCGTGCGCCTCGGGAGAGAGGGACATCGACGGTGAAGAAAGGGGAGTCCATACGCGGCTAAACGAGAGGAAAGGCCTGAGATCTTTCCCTCAGGGACCTGACAAAGAGTGAGAGCGTGCAAGGCGACCTACGTGCAAGGCATGAACGGATCACCCAACACCCTGAGAGGAGAGGGGACGGCAAGGAAGTAGGAAGAGCCTTCCGGGGCCACCGCCCAGTCTTTATGTCGTCGGCGGTGTTGTCAAGAGCTGTCGGCTTCTAAAAGGAACATAGGACAAACGCACAGGGCGACTCTCAAAAATGAAGAACAGGAGGGGAAGCCTGAAGGAACTCTTCGCCGGGGGGACTTCCAATGGAGGTCCGAAAAGCAATAAAGAAGGGAACCAACTCGCTGTCAAACTGGGGAAAGACCTATACACGGCCGAGGGAGTAAAGGGGTCAAAAGGAAGGGCGAAAAAGTCCCTACAGAGGTCGTCCTGCAAGAAGACCACTGCTCATAACGTCTCCCACATCAAACCGGAACTTTTCGGGTCAAGCTATGAGAAAGGAGTGTGGGGGAGAGAAAAAAAAGAGCTCTGCGTGGTCCACAGTTCTGGGAAACATGACACGGCGGCGCAAGCTAAAAAGTTGACAGTGCTCCACGAGGAACTCATCGAAAGAGGCGTACGGCCCAGAAAGTCCCATGGTGAAGAAAAGAAGGAGCCTGGTCGTCAGCGGGGAACTTTCGGACACCGTAACTACAATACCCAAGGGAAAGGATCGGACAAAGCTACCTATCGAAAGAGAGGGGAGCAGGACTACCAACTAGAGGGCAGCTCCATGCAACTGGTATTAAAGTTGGGGGGAGGGAGAAGATACGACTACGGTCGCAAAAAAAAGAAAGACTTTACCCGAACGGTGGTTCTACACCGGGAAGGAGGAGACCCGCTATGGGGGGATTCCCAAAGAGATGTTAACCTTTCTGGAGGCATCGGGGCAGGCCCAAAATTCTTGACCAGAAAAAAAAAAAAAAAAACCAAAAAAAAAAAAAAAAAAAGAAAAAAAAAGAAAAAAGGACGGGTAGGGGGTAGGGAGGGGGTGAGGGGGGGGTGGGGAGGGGGGGTGGGGGTGGAGGTCGCTCACTACAATTGACGTGAAAGAGCCTACAGGATAAAAATTCCGCTCCTAGAAAAAAGGGGTCGAACCTCGTCCCCCTAGCGATTCCTTAAGAGAAGGAGAGGGAAGCCGAGGCAAGTCGGGAGGTCACACAAATGAGTTGGGGGGAAAAAAGGCCGGCTTTGTCGAACTAAAAAATTCTTTCAACCCCGTTCGGGCAACGACGTTCTGAGAGGGACACCATGGGGCAGGCAGGAAAGGAAATTAGTTGATACGCCTCAATTGACCTGTGGGAAGGAAAAAATGACTCTCGGCCGGCACGATACGACCATAATAAGAAAAAAAAAAAACGGGGAGATGGGCCACTCGGCGTCAGTACGTGGACGAGGACTGAGAGGGCGAAAAGAAGGGTGATAATCGGCGGAGGCTGCTGGAAGTAAGAAAAGAACCAGCTGCGTAATACTAGGAGGGAAGACATCTCGGTAAGAAAAGATGAAGGTCACCAGAACGAAATCAGGAAAAACAAAAAACACGATTAAGGGTTCAGGAACTTGGGGTTGTTTCTTGATCGTCACCAGCAAAGGAACTTTTAAAGAAAGAGGGGTGCCGTCCGAAGGAGAACGTCCCCAAAAGAAACCCCATTTTTTCCACCAAGCAAAGCTACCCGCCGAGAACCTAATGACCCACCTCGGAGGGAAAAACGGACGAAGAGAAACCCCTGCGACGAAGGGAGTAAAGCTTCGAACTGCCTTCCGGGGACGGGTAACGCGATACCTGCTCTTGAAACGACGTACGCAAATAGCATCCCTCTCCTCACTATATCAGGTAGTCCGGGCTTCTGGAACACATGGGAGGGAAGCTAACCTCTCTGAACTTAAAGGGGGGACCGTCGCGAAGTAAGGCGGCGGAGAAAATTTCCATCTAGAAGAAAGGAAACCGAGGATCGGCAGACAGCACTGTCACACAGAACCACCGCAGCTATGACAAAAAGAGGGCTTAGTCCCCGGAGGGAAGAATTCAAAGTTCCGAGCATGCACTGCAATTTCCTGGTCAGAGAGAAAGGGGGCCACGTTTAAAGGGTCAGAAACCAAAGGTTAAAATACCATGCCATGCCCACGGCGGAAAGGGTTGCCTCAGAACCCCCGGATAAAAAAATAGAGTAGAGAAAATTTAGGGGGTGAAAAAAACATACTAAAAGTCCTCGCTTAAGAGAAAGAACCAGCAGGACACTAGAAGTGTAGACGTGCTACAAGGCGCCATGATGATAGAAATGAGCTTTACGACTCCAGAGAAAGTACTGTTGAATTAGACACGTGCAGGAAGCTGATCTTCGCGTAAAACAACTAAAAAAAGGAAATCGCATCCCCGGAAGTGCCAAGACGGCAGGGGGAAGAAGGTCCAATGAGGGGGGGGAGATGTGAAGCAGGGAAGTCTCATCCATTATTCGAACTACTGGGTTGGTCACCGCTAAAAACGAAAAGGGTTAGAGCCGGGAGGGGAACTTCAAGAGATCGGAAGGGTAAAGAAGACCTCGGGCCAGAGCCTCGAATGTCACCCTCTTCGTCTCGGGCCCTAAAGGGGGAGCGGATGCCAGCCACTCAGGTACTGCTTCTAACTGAATCTCCGAGCGATAAACGAAGGGTGCGTTTGGGGAGAGGATAAAGTGGAAGAGAGAAAAAATACTGAACCGTGAAGAAAAGGACCAGCTGGGGAGGTGTAAGCGTTCCAGGGGGTCGCTAAGAAACCCAGGAAAATTCCAGGAGCGTGCCTGCCGGAAGAACCAGGGAACGCAAAAAAGGAGGAAGAGCGAAGACGGTAAGGGCCAAATCACATTAGAGAAAACAGCGGGGTATCAATCGGAGGATACCTGTAAGGGCTATCCGCCGACACGGGTAGCGACCAAACCGGCGACCAAGGTATGGGCAACCCGACATCGGGAGGGGGGCGAATACACGGTCAGAGGAAAGAAGAACTGGCGATCTGCTCTTCATCCTTTCTGAAAGGGAAACTATTATCAGTGGCTTCTATTTAACTTAGGAAAAGTCGGCCGCGGACGTTCGAACGCTTGGGCTGACATAGGAAGGGAGAGGGGGGGATCCCCAA
>Ga0179591_1327595_pt1 | contig 10648 bp, 9 predicted proteins | sample CZOMad2_1_08_16f_FD_182891 | JGI IMG/M metagenome (GOLD analysis project Ga0179591, IMG submission 182891) | Vadose zone soil fungal communities from Angelo Coast Range Reserve, California, USA - CZOMad2_1_08_16fungal (PacBio error correction) | ecosystem: Environmental > Terrestrial > Soil >...
TGAAAGTCTCAAATTACCTCTGTGAAGCGCAGATCAAGGGGAGCAACCAAAAGAGATCCCGATGCCCTGCGGCGGGTTGAGCTGGTCAAATGCCGCCTCGCGGGGAAAACCACCCCAGCGGTCTATTCGTTGTAAAGACTTCAAGGGAGAGACTTCGCGGTCAAAGAGACCGCTCTTCAACGGGAGCAAAGACAAAGAGAAAGGGGGAAGGCACACCGAAAGGATATATCGCTGCTCGGCTCCGCGTGGGGGATAATCATAGGGCAAAAGGGAAGTTATCCAAAAGCGAGCGAAAGAGGGATCGAAAGACAGAATCAGTCAAAGGGTTGCCACCATATCGGATAATTCCTCCGTGAAACCGTCGCGGAGTATATGTGGGAAGTGGAAGAGGAGACGGGGGGCACGCGGCACGCAGAAGGGAGAGCTACAAGAAATGAAGGAGGCGGAGGGGCCCAAAACCTTTCATAACGCAGCCTCGCCATCGACCGGATGACGCGGCCAACAAACCGGGACGCAGCGCTAAGTTTCGCGGTTCAGAAGTGGCAACAAGACCAGGGGGGAGTTGGAAAGAGGGGGGGAGGGGGTGGGCTTTTTGGGTCAAGTGATAGTTCCGGAAGATCAGATTTGCCCGAAAAAAAGTTGACAAAAAAAGAACACATCGCACCTTACTAGGGCTTAAAAAAAAAGCAGATATCAGAAGAGAGAGGGCAACCGCAGGGGGAGGGGAGGATAAACTTTAAACTAGGCGTCGTCACGAGAAAAGAGGGAGAGGTATCGAAGAAGAAGCGAGAGGGGGGGACGGGAGGGGGGGGGACGCATTCTCTTAAGTTCATATTCACGACGGGTGTCAATCGTCTAGTGACAACGCTGAGGCATAGCGAGAAGGGGGGAGGTGAGGGGAAAACTCGCGATTCTGTGACGGATGTTATTAGGACAGCGAGGACTCTAGCCACATGCGGTGACGCCAGAACAATGTATCACCGTGGAAGAAGAGATCCACGCGCTTTGGGAGAGGGGAGGTAGTTTGCTTCGTATACAAAGCCCTCTTGCGAAGGGCAGGTCTGTTGGAGAACGTTGGAAGGGAGGTGGGAAAGCGGTCGGGTGCGGACATACGGAAAGAGGGGGAGAGGGGGGGATTGAAAAAAGAGGGAAGAACATGGCTTTAGGGCAGTCTTTATATATCAAATTCCAGCTGAGGGCAGGGAGGAGTAAACGTTGATTCTGATGGCTATCAGGCTCAGAGGGGGACGTACGGGGGAGGGACACTTGCCCTGTCAGGAGTAAAAAATTGTGAACCTGAACGATATTGGTGAGAATGGGTGGCGCTAGGATCTTCGATTACGCGTGGGCGCGGTAAAAGCAGGAGGAATGGTCCGTGCAACGAGATAAAATACAATAACTAGACTTTAAAAAAAATGGGTGCATTTGCCGATGCCGCGAGGAAGACTATATCGTTGAGGCAGGGAACATGTCGAAAGAGTATATTTCCGAACGGGTCCCAGGCCCAGAAGTTCAAGGGTGGGGTTGGCTTATCCACAACGAGCACTGCGAAAGAGAAAGGGAAAGGATTTGAGAGGGGCTCAAAAGGTGCTCGACAATATAATGGCTGTTTACCCCGAGGAGCTGCCGCTTGTTCAAGGGTAATCGACCTGACAGGAGGGGGAGGGCGATTCTACAGAGGGGGGGCGCGCTGAAGTAGACAGATTACGAGCGAGACAACTTTTCAAGACGCAGATCCTGTCCCGGAGAAAAAGATTAGCTCGAGAAGCATGATAAGTCGACTCTTCTAAATGGGGACGAATCAAAACCTAAACGGCGAGGTAGTTTTCAACGGAGGTCGAAGAAAGAGAGACTCGACATCAGTTTGAACGCACTTTGACGCTGCTCAGAGATAAAACAGGGACGAAAATCCTACCGGCGAAGGGTCGCTAGGAAAGACGTCGAATTCTGAAAAAGGTTAGGAGAGGCAAACATTGCGTGTGCAGAGGAGGAGCAAAATTCTGCTAATTCCCCGTGGGTGTGGTTTTCATTAGGTTGCGGCCGGGATTATGGTGTAGAACTTAACGTTGGTCCAGCTGTGGCTTGGATACGGTAGTGAATTGGCGGAAGTGCGGTGTGCTCCCGCTCCGGAGAAACACGAAATGACTAAAAGGTTCAAGAACCTTTACGGTTTGGGGGTTGTCCGCGTTGAAAAAGCGAGTCTTGCGTTTATGCGGGTTGGGGGCGCAGAGCTCTGGATTTTTTAACGAGGATGGGGTGCTCGGACTTTTGACCAGAGCTCGGGACGTGGGAAAATCGTGCTGGTGCGAAAATCGCGCTTTTTTAGCTGCAGGACATGGTGGAAAAGATTATGGCCGACACGACAGCCTTCTTCTTAGGGCGTTTTGATCACGAGAAGGGCAGCTACGAATGCGGGAGGGACTATACGTTAGTGTGTTTCAAGTAGGCGCACAAGAACTTGACGGATTTTTCACCGCGTGGCGGGGCTATACCGGTTATGCATAAGAAGCTTGAACGATTGATCTTTAAGGACGAGTGAAGGGAAAGGTCAGGAGGAGGGCCCTGACGTCTCGCGGGTTTGGTGAAGATGACAAGTTTGGGCGGGGTCAGGGTCTCCTGCGCAATGTGAAAAGGGAAGATAAAAAAAAAAAAAAATGGAGTAGGATTGAACTATCCCATGCTATTCGAGTCTTGGCGAAGAAAGAAAACCCACCGCATCTAAAAAAAAAGATGACGAAGTGAACACGATTGGGATATAGGACTTAAATAAATACTAGCGCCCTATAAGCGAGATGGGGATCACTCCGGAAGTGTATAAACTCTTATCCAGCGAAAAAGTGGGAAGTAAGTACCTATTCAGGGGTTAGAGTACTTGAAACACCCACGGAATAAGGAAAAATAAAAAAGTCGTCGAGCTTCCAATATCGCCGCGCTCAAGAAGCAAAAACGCCCCTAAAATAATCCACATTTCACGGCAGCATCACCGGCGCCCACGGTGAAGGCCCGTCCCAGTCCCCTCGCAATCGAAGGAGGAAGAACGGGGTACGAACCATCCTAGAAAGGCGGCTCATCCTCCGGATGCGCAAAAAAGATCACCGCCGGCGTGTCGAGGTAACTGCAGAGAACACAGTCCTGTGTCTTAAAAAGAAAGTACCTAGGTGTTCTAGAGTCAGAGGTCGGAGGCTGGGTACTCCAGGGAAGGACGAAGTCAACAAAAGAGAGGCGTAGAGGTAGGTTAGCCCTCAAATCGGTGGACAGAACAAAACCCCGAAGGGCATCCTCCTCATTTACATAGCCTAGGCCAACGGCGGGTGAACCGACGGGATCGTTTTACGCAATGTAGAGGTACGATCCCGATAAGAGGTATGTTTTCGTCGAAAAATGACGCCTTGGAAGAGTCCTCAGTGTCATAAACTGTCGCGTACGGGCTGATGAATCGCCCGACAGGCAACCTTGGTAAGGAAAAGCGCCCTCGCTCGTGAGAGGTTTCTGGAAAGGAGAAGGGGCGAGCAGGAAGAATTCTGGGGTGCGCCGGGGAACAGCCCGTAATGGCGCTGAACCTTTGTATGCTGGTCCCCAAAGAGGATCGAGAAGAAAAGGAAACTAGAGAGAGGTTCAAGAATGTACAATTAACAGCGGGGCAAGCAAGGTAAAACTTCGTAAATCACCTTAATTAAATAGAATAAGAGGAATGGACAGCAGGTATTGTAAAACGAAACCCTTGATCGCAGGCCTGGGCCAGTGACGAATCGTCACCCACACGATCCAGTTCTGACAATTGAGAGCAAAAGATAGTAGGGGGAGAGCAGGTAACAGAACGAAGCAACAAAGGGGGTGAAATCGGTCTGGAGAGGACCGTTAACACATTACTATCTCAGGGGGAGGTTCGAAAAAAAGGAGTAAAGAGGTCCTGCCAACAACCATAGTCTTTTCACCACTTTCCCTACTAGGCCAGCGGCGAATCCCAAGAAATTGCCGCAAAGGATCGCCCTCGTCGATCTGTGACCACCAAAACATAAAAAGAAAAAAAAAGCGGGGGAAAGGGAAATAAATAGAGAAACAGAACAACAACACGTTAAGCTGCGTAGTCAATCGATGAAAAAGATGATGTTGTGAATCGCCGGAATTCACCCACAACCCTTTTTCCCAAGAGGTAAGGAAAAAACAGGAAAAACGATAAAAAAGAGGGAGGGTCAGAAGACAGGCCTCTACAAAACTCAATTCGGCAAAGCGCGCAAGTCCCCAGTGTAGAGTAATAGTTGTCGACATCTCTGCTTGGTGAGAAAGAGAGAGCGGGCCGAAGCAAATAAAAGAAAGAGAGAGAGTTTTCACGGAACCAGATAAGGTAGAGACGAGGGAGGAGCGCGGGGGACAACGCACGATCTCGAGGGCCCTAAATACTTCATTCTCATCACCGGGGAAAAGCAGGGGATATTTTCGAAAACGAAGAAGTGCTCGTCGGGCATGTCACTGAGCTATTCGTAGGAGCACGGTGAAGAAACGGGGAAAAGATCGATTCAGCGAGCTTCGTAAGGCGTAATTTTTATGGGGGGTAAACCCTACTCGTGGGCAAGGAAAAGAAACTGATCTGAAGAGAGAAGAGAGGGAAGGAAACAACCAAGTCAACAACCGTATCGAACAAAGGGTTTCGAGGGGCCCCGATGAACCCGAACCGATGACTGCCCGCTGCGCTAATGGGTGGCCTCGTGATCTTTACTATTCGGGAAGGGAGATTTTCTCAGAAGGAGGGGCACCTGAAATGGAGAGATGAGTTCTAGTAGAGGGGGGAGATGAGGGAAGATTAGGGAAGAGCTCGAACAGATCTCACAATATTCATCTAAAAAAGGGTGAAACGGCAGGGGCCAAGGATCTTCGATGCGGGGGACCAGGGACTACTTGAGGGGTGGCCAAGAAGTTGCGAGACATTGTTCCTAAGATAAAATCGTAGGCTATTTATTTATCAAAACCCCTCTTCTATCAATTGAAAGGGATATGAGTGAAATATGTGAAAAAGGGAAAAAAAAGTGGTTCAGAGTTGGACCTTAAAAGGTACATCATCTACTCTCTGAAATGGGTACGTGGAGCGTCATTCAACAGGAGATGGGTCTTGCGCGACTCATTTACCAGCGTTAAAGGGAACTCCCCGTTCATCTGGATCGGGGGGAAAGAGGCTTGTGAAACAGAACGAGGGAAAAAAGGAATCGGGAAGAACATATAAAACAAAAAAAAAAAGGAAGAGGAAAAGAAAGAGTATACACCTAGGACTTGTTTGGGAATTCGATGACTGCGGCAGAGCCTATCCTCTTCTCCCGACGATCCTGAACCGAAAGGGCAGGACTTTTGACCGGGGAATGGTACAGGGACAAAGCAGAAAAAGGGCTCTTTCGTTGAGGAGCGCATGGAGCGAAGAGGGTCAGAGAGGCAGTTGTTCGACCTGGATCCCGCATCCACAATCTTACTTCACACCTGAAAGGGAAGAAAATAGAGAGAACTGGGAAAGAGGGTAAAGGCAAGAAGAAACTCTCGAAAACTGGGAGCCGGGTAGAACTGTCTCTCACTGTCCAGACCAAACTTCACTTGGACACGGATCTCCTAGAATGCAGCAGTGGGAACAATAGGGTGTGAGAGAGATGAGAGATCGTGCGGAGAATGGCCGATCAGTGTACCTACTCGTCAAGAGGCGCCGACTAATCTACCGAGGAGGGATAAGAGGGAAAGGGAAAAACTTTCGGATTAACCTCGGGCCCATGGGAGAGGCCTTGAACCGGGGAGGAGCACCTTGACTTGTCACGGTTTCCTTTCATCAAGGGACTCAACTAAGAAAGAAAGGGCGTTGAGGTTGGACGGTTGGTGCGGGTATTTCAAGATCATATGAAGATTGCACCAAGAGAACCCCCGAGAGGGTGTCCCCATCCACCGCACTGTGGGTTACGAATCTCAATACGGGGAAAGACTGATAGGGAGAGATGCAAAGGGGAAGGAGGCCGCTCGACAATGAGAGATGCTTTAAACTTAACGCTTCTCTGGATAGACGAAAAATCTCGAGGCTGCCGGGGATGGCCATCAGTGTCAGATCTCTAAGGTGTTTCATCAGAGAGGACAAGAGGAGGCAGCATAGCGACTCAGGAAAGTAAAGAAAATCCCGAGCGGGGGCGGAGATGATGATCTCGATGCGAATCTATCCTTAGGAGAAAAGTATTCGAGGGTAGAAAAAAACCAAACTTTTACTACCTCCTCTTTGGAAGGATTGGATGAGTTGGCGAAGGCGGCGGCAGATCTCTATCTGTTTCTTTCTTGTGGCCGATAGGGGGGGCAAGGGAGGGGGGGGTGGAAGAGGGGAGGAGGGAGGGCTTCACAACTCAGAGGTGGAGGGAAGGAACGACGAGGGGAAGCGAAAAAGGGTGGCTTACGTTTCGTCGGATCAAGGCACCGAGGATGCTTTCTTTCTTGTAACGGGGAAACTACTGGGCTGAGGGGGAGGGAGGAAGCAAAAGTTTCAGAACGTCAGTGGATTCAAAAAAAGAAAATCTGCGGAGCAAGACCTGGAATAGACAAGGGGGTGCACGCCGATAGGGGTTGATCCTTTTTTGCGATGAGAAGACGTTACTCTTTGTCATGGGCCAAAAAGGGGGAAGGATGACGGTCCTGTTCCGGAAGGGTCAGACAAGGACGATGTCATACCCATTGGGGGTCAGGTCATAAAAATCTCTCTACAAAATTGGGGGGGAGCAATTCAGAAATGTAGGAAAGGGGGTACGAAAGGGCAGGGCACGCCGAGTCAGGGGTTTATCTCTTAATCCACCCAAACTACACTTCTTACGGGGGACGATGGGGGGGACTGGAGAAAAGAGAAGGGTGAAGAAAGGGGATGGAGGGAGGTTTGAAACCGGGCGGCGGGACGCTGGGGAACAGTGTACATTCGCTTGAGAAAGGAGCGGCGTGGATAGAGGCGACGGCGCGCTGCCGTCCCTGTTGGCCGTCAGAAAGAGGAGGGGAGACATCCCGCAAAGAGGGGGAGAGGAAACGGGAGAAGAACAAGAATTCGCTGGACAGAAAAGAAGGAATGATAACAGCGAACGCTAGCGAAGCCGAGACGGCTATGAACTTTTGTTTTCCGATGAGGGGAGTACGAGCAGCAGCACAAGCAGAGAAATGTTCTGATTCTTATGAAGAGAGTGTCCAAACTAAAAAAAAAGCGAACGCCTAAAGAGAATATCGGTGCTAACCTCTACAGGGGGCGAAGAATACTTGGGGGGAGTCTATGGGGTGGAACTTACGGGCCTAGAAGAGGAAATGAACGGCGAGGGAAAAACTCGTGGTGAGAAAAGGAGTTTCACCTATAGGGTTTCCTGGACCAGAAGGGAGTCAAACTAAGTGAGAGGGGACGGACCCTGATGGGAAGAGTATTCTGGGATGTCAGCAAACAGAGAAACACAAGGAGATGTTCGCACACCGACTGTTTCCGGGAGGTCCCCTCAAGGGTCTGAGGAAAAAGCTGTGGGTAAGAAAAACGGGCGCTGGAGGAAAGAGGGGGTGGCGAAGAGGCCCAAAAACCACAAAACCCCCAAAAGGGACGAGCATGCGGGACTTGGACTAAAGTAGGGGACGTTCTGAAGTAGTGCGGGAGAGGTGCTGCCGGACATGTGAAAAGTTGTGGCCTATTCGAAAGGCTCTTAGCGCTTGGGGAGGCATTACTTGAACGGGGGCGGGGCTACTTCGGGATGGGGGGGTTCAATTTCCAGGGGGGTAACAAGTAACTAAGGAAGGCGGACATTTTCAACTCTTTTTCGGCCCTGGGCCGCTTATGACCCAAAGAGGGACGGCGTGCGGACACTTGGGACGGGGGGAACGATCAGCAGAAAGACTATCGGTGGGAAAAGGGGGCGCATCGTTTTAGGACCTTGTGCGTGGGTCTAAAGACAAGTAAAGACATGGGAATTCGCGGGATCATAGAGAAAGGACAAAACTGAGGGGGAAAAAGAGAGGAGAAAAGAGGACTTCATGCGAGGAGAGTCTTTCCGACCACGCAAACAGGAAGAGTAAAAAAAGATTCGCCAAAAAGCGGAACGGCTCAGTCCTACTCTCTCCTAGGGACGAGATAGTAAGGGGGGGGGGAAGACTCAAAATAAAAGAAGCGTGCGAAAAACCCAACTGCGGAGAAATAAGGAGCAGTCCGGGTGAGAGAGTAAAACAACCGCCCGGGGGATTCATCCACTCAATCTTCGCTTCCAAGGGAACCGTAGAGAAAACGGAAGAGAAAAGAAACGTACTGGGGGAGAATCTTCCATAAAGAGGGCGGGACACAATGTCCGGCAGAAAGGAAACCGCGAAGGGGAAATTAAATCACCGTCCCTGGAACCCTTCATCCTGCCCTCCCTTACCAAGACAAAAAGGAAAAGAAAGAAAGAGAACGCCCAAAGGAAACGGGGCAACGCAAGAAAAGAGGAGGCGGCGAAAGCGGACAACCCCGTTCTCATTTGGCTGAACATATCCTTGGTTTCTCTGTGACGAGGGGGAGAAAGCAGAGGAAAGAGGAGAAAAGAAGGGGACCTCCAAAAAAAAAAATAAAAGAGGACTCCCACCTACTGGGTCGCCAAAGCAATATCGGTGAAAAACGCACCAAACAAACGACTCATCCTAGTAGGGAGTCTGACCTCGGCCCAAGCAAGGGGGGGGAAAAAGGAGCATCGGGACTCAAGGAAATCTCGGGGCTAAAAGGAGTATCGTTAGAGTTTAAAGAGAGGAGACGCCTTGGCCGAACGGACAAGCAGCACATGAGGGACGCAGATTATGCTCGTCAACAAACTCGTCCACCTGCGAAAAGGGAGAGACTTGAGGGGGGGAAAGACGGGTGCTGTAAAGAGAAGAGCGTCTCGGCATAGCTGTTGCGAAGGAAAGGAGACATTATGTCGGAGGAGACAGTTGGGGGGTCAGAACGGCGCACGCATGGAGGAACGACGACGTCGCGAATCCCACGCCCTCGATAGGGAATTCGATGTACCTTTGAAAGAGGACAAGAAGAAAGTAAATGCAACTGAAGGAGTGTTCGCTCACACTCTGAAGCTCAAAAGAACTCGGTCGAAAGGCAGCGGGAAGTGGGTGATCAGATAGAAAATTGACTCGCGGGGAAGTGCCAAAGAAATCATCACAATGCAAGGTCTGCACTGCCTCCAGGGATCTTTTATCTCGAGTCATCGAAGAGAAGGAAAAACCAAAGGGGAAGTGAAAGAGGGGGAGGGTAAAGGAACGTTGAAAACATCGGCAGGAGGTGAAAGGCCCGCCCAAACGCGTCATCGGATCCGCGCGCCAACCATAAGACCACCGCTTTCCGCAACGGCGAAAAGAAGGGGAAAAAGAAGCAAAAAGGGAAGCTGTAAAAAGCCAAGGAAGAAACTGACGATTTGGGTTTCAACAACTGGGGAACAAGACGGAATAAGCGCAATGGATATTATCAAAGATGAACTAAATCCAAACGTGGGGAGGGAGCAAGGGAGGAAAGAGATAAAAAACAGGGAAAAATTTTTTATCATCCTCACGCAAGGAACCACACTACCCTTTCAAACGGAAGGACCAACAGCCGAAATGAAGAGAAAGAAAGAGTCTGTCAGGACTCACACTCCTTCGACTTCAAATCTACGTAGGAAAGGGAAGAGGGATAGGGGGAGAAAAATCAGGAAATTCGGGAAATCTATTACGCATAAAGGGGAGGGGGAATACCTCACATCAGAGAAAAAGTGAAAAAGAATAGAGAAGGTGGGGAACGCCCGTCTAACAGCTCGTATCGCATAGAGGATGTCCGCGCGATGACCACGAAAAGCTCGCGAGGGAAAACTAAGCGGAAAGAGAAAGGGGGAAAAGAAAAGGGGGAGTTCTTAGATCCTATGATAGATTTTACTCGCAGCATGTAAAGAAACGGGTAAAAGTGACGAACAAAGCGCCAGTGATCATAGGGAAACGCAGGAAGTAAGCCACAGTTGTAGAAGGGATGTTTCACACTTCAAGATTGGAGAGAAAGTCAGGAAGAGGAGAGGGAACGAGCCAAAAAAGACCACGACAGAGATCCCGACCAGGGGTCGGGAAAGGGAACCTTCTTAAAAAGAGAACCGGGGGAGGGCACGAGATCAAGGTGCTATCAAGCCGGTCTGTTAGAGGAATTCTCCTTGCCGGGGCGTGGAAAGGGCCTCGAAATAACGAGGAGATGAGGGAATGCGGGTGGAAGCGTTGAAAAATGCTCTTCCGACGAAGATCTCCTAGAAAAAAAAGGGTGAAGCGAAGGAGAGAGATCAGGGGGAGGGAGACGAGGTGTCTGCCCGAGTTGAAGACCAGTTCTGTTCTCGCTGCTCAATAGGGGGGAAAGAGAAGAACACCGAGGCGCACTATACTACACACAAAACAGCGCGAAAGTGCGACCCGATGAAAAGACGATAGGACGGACCAAAAAACAGGCGGGATCAAAGGGGGAAAGTCTGCAAATCTACTCGCTACTCGGACCATGGCGCGTCGGACTAAGAAACCGCAGGTGCTTGGAAAAAAGATTCTGAAGAAAAAGCGCGGTCACCGAAGGACGCCGGTGACACGGAGAGTCATTCGTTGAGAACCTAAAAAGATCGAGGAAACAGGCAGTCATCGGAAGAGGGAAAGGGGGGAA
>Ga0179591_1259846_pt1 | contig 10647 bp, 13 predicted proteins | sample CZOMad2_1_08_16f_FD_182891 | JGI IMG/M metagenome (GOLD analysis project Ga0179591, IMG submission 182891) | Vadose zone soil fungal communities from Angelo Coast Range Reserve, California, USA - CZOMad2_1_08_16fungal (PacBio error correction) | ecosystem: Environmental > Terrestrial > Soil >...
AAGGCCTCAAGGGGGGAAAAGGAAAAAAGGAAAGGGCCAAAAACGAGGGGAAGGAAGACCCCCCAACGTGCGCCGCAGCGAGTACGCAGGGTTATTACTCGAGCCTATCAAGAGACGCCGTTTGGAAAACGACATAGCGACCATCGGGATTTCTGAAAGGATAGGCGAGAAAAGACCGCCGAGGGGAGAGAAGAGGAACCGTAAATCCGAAAGTAGTCACCGTAGAGGACTCGGTCCGAAAAGGAATGAAGTATTGACTACCATCATACGTTTGAAAGGACAGGGCATGGAAATAAAAAATGGGAAGCGAGGGGAGATTGATCTAAAAGAAGAAAGAGGAAAACTAAAACACCACCATGTGACAGGTCTCCTAGATTTAAATCGTCCGACTTCATCTGGAAACCCGAATAACACCTGCGGGGGGGCATGGCCAGAAAACACTGGGGGCAGACAGAACGGTCGGAAGAAGAGGGATTCGCAGACCTCGATGTTGGCTTAGCCACGCTAAAGTATCAAATTAACCCACCGCGGAGATTTTTAAAAAAAAGATCTATCAAAAAAGGGACGGTGTTCGGTAAGACGAACTTCGCCAGAATTGTTTCGACAGGGGAGGAGCTGATGGGCCTGCGAGACGTCTTCACCGTCCCCTGGATCGCACGATGAAACTACGCCCCAGCAAACGAGGCGGGAAAGAAAGGGAATACTCAAGCAATGAGGGGGAGGCAGAAGCCTGGAATTACTGACCAGTGGAGCAGGGTTTCCAGCAACCAAGAGCTTAATCCGATCATGACAATCTCTTTTACAAACGCCCGGGTCCAGGAGGTCGCTCATACGAGGAAAAGAAAAGTCGCCGAAAGGGAGAGGCAGCGGATCGGCGCAGTAGGATGTGTCGAGGGACTGAAACAATATCTATCTGCTCGGAAAAAAAGCAATAGGACTCAAAAAAAGGGAAAATGAACAGAGCCAACCACATGGAATTGGCCGAGCCGATCTAGGTTACCTAACATCTCTACTCTCGGCCCTAGAATCCAGAAATAGCTAAGGTCAGAGGCGGGGCCGAAAAAGGACGCGTTCCCGCGAAAGCGGATGGAGGTCGGTAGAAATTTTGGGTCACCCTCGTTGTCGTATATCATTCTACAATTCACCCAAAGATAGAGGGAAAAAAAGGGGAATTGTCAAGGGTGAAAGTCGATCGGACGACCGGATGGAACGTGGACATAAGGGTTTCTCCGGAGGAGAGACACTGGAGGGTTAGCATAACGGGGCCAAATTTCTTTCAAATCGTCTTGATAGATCCTGTCGAGGAAGAGCCTGAGCTGACGGAGTACCGATCAAAACGAAGGCATTTTCCGCGGTGGTGACCAGATTTTTTTCTAAACAACTGGAAAGTGACAATCCGTGCTAAGTTAGAGGAGGGAAGAAGCCAGAAAAAAGAGGAAAGAAGGAGCAGAAGCAGTGGTTGGCGGGAAGGGTTCGAATTCAAAGAGGGGACTGTTGTTGTTACGACTTAAGCAAGACAAGATGAAGACGTAAACTCGATTACTGCGGCGTGATCACCAGAAAGGCCAAAAGAAGGATCAACTTGCCATCAAGACGCGGTCCGGAAAAAATCAACGTTTTCGCGAAAGAAGATCAAAAGAGGATGTTCGCAAATCTCTAGAGACCACGTGACCGTAATCGAAAAAAGCACAGAAGTGCAACGCTTGCCTGACGGGGCAGATTAGGCAAATGGTTCGGAGAACTGCCCCGGATCAACCGATGGGGCGATGGGCGCTCTCGGTAGAAAGACTTTAGTGGCTCTTGCGGGACATTTTAAAGCGATTGAATCTGGATCGGGCAGAGGACGGTAAAAGGGTATACTCGGAACCTTTGCGGTCAGTGGTAAAGAAAAGCGCCGTCGCCGCCTCCGGGGGAATAAAGATCCTGCCCACAGCTAAAACCTATCAACCAAAGCGCAAAGGAAGAAAAAATTTTGAATCGGAGGAATAACAGTCAGCGTCGTCGAGGTCCAGGAGCGTCGGTTCCGGGTTTAAAAATCAACGGCCGAGGTCAAGAAGAACAATTTCCTCAGGGGTTGAAAGGGTCAATCAACCAGGGAAATAGGGTTTAATGAGGGTCCTTGGGAGACACTTCCTTGTTCGAATCTGAAGAACTCAGCTAGGCTTTGTACCCGGAGAGGGGGGAAGGGGGGGAGGGAATCGGAGGGTTCTTGCAGGCTCTACACAACAAACGAACCAGCACGCAAGGATGGGGGCCGAGCCGTTTCACGTGATCTTGTAAACTTACCCTTAGGCGAACTGAAGGGTACGAGTTTTGTTATTAAAGACAGGGGTTGAGACTGCTGACTTTCCATTAACGGGCAAATAGAACTAGGTCGGAGGGGGGGCATCAAGGAAGTGATAGGGGGAGCAAAACATCTCCAAATGCGGGGGCCGGCGGCATGACGGGAGGACGTAAAAAAGCGGATCCTCACGCCTTCTAAGGCGCTAAGGGAGCCTTCATGAGTGAGGTGCCCAATCAAATGGCGCGATATAGGGGAACGGAGGGAGACAAACGCTCGAGAAAGAGGAAACCTAAACTACGACTTCTTCGAATGAACAGCGAGCATCGTCAGGCTGGTGAGAATAAAAATGAAATCAGGAGGACCAGACTGGGGAAATGACCTCGTACCTTAACGGATGTCCCGCGGGGGGGGTAGATCGGGAAATACCAAACACACCTTATGATGAGGGGATTTCACATATCGAACCGACGTTAAATCGACAGGTCCTGCCCGCTCTGGAAACCATTAGGCCGGACGGCGTTATAATTGTCGGAGCCCCAACAGGAGAAGAAGAGTCTCGCTTCATGGGGATTTAAAAGGGGTAGTGGGATCTATATAGGGAGAAGTCTGATCTGTCAAGGAACGGGGGGGCACATCCTTAGAGAAGACGCAGAAGAACTTTCGAGTCTCCAATGGGGGGAGAAGCTTCATAGCCTGGGCCAGCAAAAAGTTAGCTGGTGGGTGGAACAATAGAAATAGAATGGCAGAAAAACGACGAGAGATGTATATTTAGTAATTCCACTTGAAGAGGGGCCATCCACTGCGGTCAACATTACAACATCCTGCCCGCCGGCCGTGCGTAACCGTTGTGCCAGACAAGGATGAGATCTGCGGTTATGTTGGGGAGTCTGGTTTGGAAAAAACTCCACGGATATTGGCAAGAAAAAAGCAAAGGATCAACTGATCAGGACGGGAGGGTGAAGGGATGAAGGAAATGACTTGCATCACCCGGAGATAAGATGACTATTGATCTAGACGCTCGGACGAGAAGTGGGGGTATCGAAGAGGAAATCAGGAGGTTATGGGACAAATCTTCCCCCACCAAAAACGACGCCCCTTTTCCCACGATCAGGCATACTTTGAGGGGTCTCCATCGTGGAAGGTGTGGGCAGGAAGAGAGGGAATCAAAGAGGAAGCTACCAGCAGCTTTGGGGATTTACACTACCGGGGGGAAATGCCGACGAGAAAAAAGTCGCCAGACCGATCAGAAATCACTGCCACCAGTCGAATACTCCGATCAAAAATAAAGGACGTATGACATCGTAAGGAGGAGCCCAAGAGAAGACGGCGTTGGGAAAACGGTCATTTCCGAACATCTGCCCAAAAGGGGGGTCGACGATTCCGCGTCCTTCTTCGCGATTAAGTTACGACCTATTGGCTACAAACTTGAGACTCGAAGTAAACAGAATTAAGAGCCGACGCTGAGGTCTGGAAAGGGGAGCCGGAGGCAGAGAGAGGCGTTTAGGCCCTACTGGAGAGAGCGGACGATGTATAGGTCTTGCTGAGGATAAAAGCTTTACAGGGTCGCACAAAACTTAATTGCGAAAGAGGGAAAGCGCAGGGGTGAGGGGAAACGGAGAATCGCCAGAAACTCAAAACATCTTGGAGACTCGTCTGCCCGAGGCTTGTTGGGGTACCTTACTCGTTTCCACCGCCAGCCCAGAGGGAAAATCCTACCGTCGTTTATCGTATGAGGCAATCGACAAAAGAGAGCCGGAGAGACGAATCGGAGGAACAGAGTGGCGTCGAAAGGAACTGGAAAAATGAGTAACAATCAGGTCGCCATAATTATAAAGTACGGAAAAGGCGAAGGGAGTAATTCATCTGGAGAGAACGAGAATTACGTGTCTCTCAGGGGCTGGGGGGACATAAAGGGGAATGGTATTACTCTGAGCTACACGAGCTAACTCTTGGTGTTTAAAAAGCTTGAAAGACCTTGAGATCCTCAGAGGGGAGGGAAACAATCGCTCGCAGCTGTCCCCTTGAGGGTTAGGGAAGGCCGATGGGAGGAGCTTGCTTTCATTTCACTCTCGAAGATTGGGAGGCTAGTTCATCATTGCGGAGAAGCACTTATGAGGGTGGAAGGGGGACGACTACAAGATAGCGGTGGTCGATCAAGATCCGCCGAATCAGTCTAACTGGCCATTTCAATCGGTCTGGTTGCAGGGGAATAGATGATGGGGAGGGAGCAACTCCCCGAAGACCGGGCGTTTTTTTGACAAGTTAGTTCAGAGGGTAAATCGGTCCTTTTTTTCAACCCTTCATTTTCGTTCTCTGGGGGGACGCCGCATGGAGGTCTGAGGAGGTTCCTGGTACAGCAGAGGGACGGCGGGGGGAGGTCAAGGAAAAGCTGATCCCGGGTGCAGGGTAGCAGGCTGGGGCCTCAAACTCTCTACCCTGTGGGAGAAAACAAATCATTTTCTTCAAAAGACATTCCTCTGAGGGGAGGCGGGGGGAGTGGAAAAATGGGATAATTCTAAAGGGGGGTCGGGGAGGGGGGGCTACAAACAGGCGATAGGACTAAGAAAGAGGATGCGACGGGACCTTGTTTTATTCGCGGGTCTGAACAATGACCCTTTTTGGTTGACCGAGGGGTCTGGACGAGGTTAAAAAGGAGAGGAGAAAGGTGTCACCATCGGGGTGAGAGGAAATCAAGTTCATGAGGTGAGAGAAAGAGCCCCTTGGAAGATCACATTGTGAAAGAAAGCCAAATGACGCAAGGGAAGTCTCAAAAAAAGTGGGTCGGGCCTGAAGAATGTATCCCTTACAAGTGGAGAAAAGAACGAGAAAGATGGCTCCTTCAGGAGAAGGTCTCGTGCGCGGAGGGTCGGCGGAGATTCGCTCCGATCATTTGAACGCTAGTCGTACCACCGTCATGTCAGGGCATAACCGGGGAGTCAAGGGAGGGGAGGGGGGACGGCAAGGAAAGGAAACAGTGGTTCGCTGAAGGACTAGGTCGGGCACAGTCGGTTGGCATTTTCAGCTAGGGAGACGGCGTCGCACCGATCTATCCCTCTACTAAAACTTCATGGAAATATAGGGCTACGGCTGGTCAAACAGTCACAGGGGGAAGAAGAAAAAGAAGGAAGCACGAAAAAAAAAGGGGGAGATGCGTCCGCCAGCAAAGCAGAAACAGGGGTGGATTGAGCAAAGCGTAAAATAATCATGATCGAACAAAGGGGTACCCGGGACCGGAACATAGGAAGGGTCTCAATGAAAAAGAAGAAACTCCTAAGAGAGAGACCTAATCCTATACCTGGATCTGACTGGGATCCGACCATTGAGGGTGAAAAAGGGGAGGAAAAAGAAGAATAAGGGGTGTAAGGGAAAGGAATGGGAGAGAATGATGGCGTCGAAAAAGACTCTATTGGGTCTTGAGACCAAAAAGCAAGAACATCTTTAGACTCTAACGATTTTCTGGAAGATATCTAGTAACGTCGGGGGACGGCCAAACGGAAGGCTTGTAAGGGAAAGAGGAGTCGGCGACAAGAAAGCGATCATCATCGAGCATCCGATCTTGCTGGTGTCGTATCCCGACCCGGGAGGTAACCTTTAAACCTCGGAGAGGTGACCCGACCGTGAAAAATTGTCCCTGGGTGAATACGAGAGCCAACCGTGTTGGGAACAGCAGGAGCAAGTGGGTTAGGCCGGGAAGAAGAAAGGGAGGCAAAAAGGGATCTCAAAAGGTTCCTACATTCCAGAACTATGCTTCACTCATCCGATAGGGGGCCGGGGCAAAGGGAACTAAAGCTATAGAGGGGGGGGGGGGGGAAAGAAGTAAACCAGAGAGGAAATCCGATCTGCAAGAAGCCTTTTAAAAACCAAAAACTCTACTTCGGCCGGGGGTCTCCATCACGGAAAAAGCCACCCTTTCCACGGCAACCAGTATCAAAGGATTCAGGAGAAAAAAAGCGACACGCCGAAAGAGGGGTTAGGGAGGTAGCAACGCAAAATGCAGACAGTGTCTCGACCTCCAAGGCGGGTCCACACCATCATAACTGTTCTGGCCGAGAAGAGAGCCAAAGGACACGAAAAAAGCGAAAGGGAAGGCCGTCAGGGAAAGATCACTAGGAAATATTCCTAAACCTCCTTTCCGTCCATCGAAAATTTTGAGAAAAGAGGGGGGGAAGCACAAGGAGGCCTCGGTGTTATATCCGTAAATTCCAAAAAATTCGATGAGTGGGGAAACCAAGATTCTCGCTAACTAGGGGAATTTAACTTCTGAACGGTCTGACCGGAGACGTTTAAGGAAGGGTACGGGGGGGGTGAGAAATGCCTGCGACTAATACGAGGTTTTAAGCAGGAGAAAGTCGTCTCACGGAAACCATCTATTTGTCTAGATTCTAAATGGGGAGTCTCTGGGGACTAAATAAAAGAAGAGGAAAGTTTTCCCGAGTTAGGAGGTGGAAAACCGAGGTTTTGCTTGTTACGGGAGCCCCAACTCCTCGTTCAGGATAAAAAAAAAAAAAGTTCTAGCTTACGGTCGGCGAAAGTAGGGGGCGATAAAGTCACTATCAGGGGTGGCGGGGGAACGTCGGAATTTCGAGGGGTCGAAGGGGTGGTTTCTACTTAAGTCAGATCAATCTTAAACGCTTCTGACAACTGAAAGGAGGAACGCGGGGAAAGAGGAGACAAACTTGGCCAGAAGCACGTCTTTGCAGCGCCTTAAACTGGTTAAACTTGGTTTAAGAATTCTCGGGGGAGAAAACACCGGGTGGACCGTCATAGAAAATACGGAAGCCCTCGGGACGGTGAATAGTAGTCCGAATATGGGGGGGAACCCTATAACTCCGTCTGTCGAAGGGAGAGAAGCTCGACGATGGGATAGACGAGGATTGTGAGCGCACATTAGTGTGGAGCGTTTTGTTCCTTTTAATTCGAGCTTGGGATTTTTGTGGGTTATAGGCCTGGGGAGGGGAGGGGGGGGAAGCTTCTTGGAGGTGGATGAGCTGATGGGGAAGAAGAGCCCTCCACAAATAACAAAAATAGACCCAAAAATAAAGGAAACATTTGGGGGGTAAAGAGACTCGTTCATGGAAAAGGGCGTCGGCGTCGGTGGGGCCGCGCGGGGGCCTCTTTTGGAAAAACATCAGAGAAACGAAACCAGACGGGTCTTTCAACATGGGAGGGGAGAGGGGTCGATCCGGGGGGGGAAGACACGTCTTTACAGCATCTGAAAACAGCACGTACGATCAGAGGGGGCGTTACCGGAAGGTTCGTAAAAGTTTAGGAATGTAGATGCAGCCACCAGGAAGGGAAAAGACTCTCCAGAAGTGACTTTCTCACAGTGGACACTGTACAAGGGCGCTGCTTGAGAGTGGATGGAGGGGTCTGGAGTACAGGAGGGAAAATCCTGTTACGGAGGAAATCGTTACTCGAAGACGGGGAGAGGGGAGCAAAAAAGTCAAAGGGCGGGGCAGGCCCTGACGAGGCGGTACCGCTGCGGAGAAGCGCACTAGAGACTGGAAAGAATTTCCTTGAATTCCATCCGGCTCTCTTAAGGCACGCGCGAGACGAGCAACGATCAGAGCTCGATCCGCAAAAGAACGTGGCTTTTTCAGGAAAATCAGATCGTCTTTGGCGAGGGGAAAGGGACAAGCTCGGGACGGGCGGGCACCGGGTGGCAAGTATCGAACTAAAAGGACTTCGATTTCAAGTTCTTTCGATCTTGGAATATCTCTCAAAAAATTGGGATGAAAAATGAAAAGTGACCAACAAAGAGGAAGGAATACGGCCAGGTCGCACCTAAGGAACCAAAAAACCGTAGGAAGGACAGGCCTAAAGGGAAGGGGGGGGGTCCGTCTCAAAAGGAGGTATACTTCCTCCCGTTCATGAGGAACGCAAGGGTTCGTATAGATTGGATTGGGAGAAAAAGGTCCCGGATTCGACCGGGGGGGCTTTCAAAAGGGATCGAGGGAACCGCCTGTCGCGAGTACGGTCTCCAAATCTTTTCCTCTTCCGCAGCACTTGTGGGGGGGTGTGTGAAACCCAGAGAAGACGGGACTTCGCCCACGCGCGATATTTGGAACGGGAACTAGGACTTACGCGTTGCCAGAAATCGGACTAAAAGGTCCCCCTCCATCTCGGGGACCAGATCCAATAGAGAGGGAGGGGGAGATGGTGTGGAAAAAGCCAAAAAAAAGGAATGTTCCAGGATCGGGGACCACAACACTAAAAGGGTTTTTCCTTGAATGATGCCACGGACGGAAGAAAGGAACGTGCTTCCAATGGTAAAATAGGAACGCTCAGTAAGATCAAGAAGGGGGGGGGGGATTATTCTACAAGTTCTGGGGGGTCCAATGCTCACGCGGCCTCAGCGACGCGGGAATTGAGCCACGAGCTTTACAATTCGGGGAAAAACTTTGGGGTACTGAATGGGGGGGCTTACGTTGGAAAGAGAGCTTTATCCAAGGGCGACGGGAAAAAAGATAGAACAAGGCATTTGGCAGTACACCACGACCGCCAAGTGCCTAGATAACACCAAATTCTTAAGATCGCTAAAAAGTCAAAGGAAAACACCAAGCATTATGGGGCCGCCAAAAGGCTCGTACAGATCTGCTCAGAAGTTAGAGATCTCAGAATCATCGTGCATACATTTGACACCAGCAGATGGCCGGCAGAAACGTCAAGATGTCCGGAGTCAAAGAAGATGCTGTGGAGAAGAGGGGACGTTAATTGTTGACCTCTCATAATTCGGGAAAAGTGTTTCTAGATCAAACTGGACTCTTCGGGAGAAATGGGGGGAAGGATGATCTGGCAGTGGGCGCCGGAAAGGGGGGAATCGTCTCTTTCTTTGGAAAAAAGTCATATCTTCAAAATATTACTTCTTTGGAGGAAGTAAGAAAAACGGGCTCGCCAGCGGGGGGGGGGGGGGGAATTCGACTTTCCTACAAAAACTGCTCTTAGTAAGAGCTCTGGGTTCGGCAAGGATCGTAGACGAAGCTCTCAACATCTTGTAAAGAAAGAGGCGCTGCCCGAGGCGTGTTTGGCGCGTACATAAGTTAAAGCCACCTCCATAACACTTTCGGAGGGGGGGTGATCGAATCAAAAAGCGGCTCGCCGGAATCGACTAGGGAGGAACAGCTGAATCTTGGAGCATTCCCATCTGAAAATCCCTATCATAGAACAAGGAAAAGGCAAACATTGTCTGAAGGGAATAGAGCAAGAAGATCAGGGCATCGTGGGTCGCTAGCAGGGTCTCTTGGGACACATCTAGGATTAAGCTTATCGCTCACGCGTCACTCTTTTTTTATCTGGAACTATCAAGGGAGGGGGGGAGGGACGACGGAGGGCGATCGGCAGCTATAAATTAGGGCGCAAGAGTTCGGCGCGCTGTGTAAAGGGACTAGGGAATCTTTCTTCAAAGGTTAAAGCTTTGAAGAGGGGGGGGATGAACTCGACGTGGCGGTGTTACCAAATAGCCCATAGGTGCTGGTTCTCGCAGGACACCTGAGGGAGAAAGGGACTAGAATCCAGGGAGGAAATCTGTCGAATTGTTCCTCGATGGGGGGGGGGATGGAGAAACCCGGCCGAAAGGACGCGGTTTTTAAGGAGAGGCATATAGGTTTCCATACGGGGAGGGGGTCTTGCAACCCTTGCTGCACGGGAGAAGTAAGTTCAAGTATTTATCCTATGGCTTCGTTCTTTCAGCAATAGTGGAGGGGGGCTGGGGGGCGGGCGGAATTCGTGGCGAGCCAGGTGACGAGTTCGCGAAGGCCTCAGAGGGGGAGGGAGAAGGACTGTGACATGCCCTTTTCTAATTCACCATTCCTTTTGGGGGGGCGCGGGTGGGGGAAAAAGGAGAAGGGTGGTCCGAGTAAAGAGGGGTGCTCACGTGGGCGACGCCAAAAAGCGAACTTCTCCTGCCGATGATGCGAGGGAGTTTTGTCCGTCGAGGGCTGGTCAGAAAAACTGGTTGTCTGCTGAAGTCCTACATAGGTACGAGGGAGGAGGGAATTCTCTTAAAGGAAAGATGGGGCGTTTCCCGTTCTGGAGGAAAAGCGGCAACGCGCTAACATGGGAGAGCCATCAAGGAGGAAATGAATTGTGCCACGGGAAGGGGGTCGCCTTAATCAGGACTGTCCTCAAAACAAACACGTGCCGACAGCGGGGGAGGAGGGGAAATACCTTTCGTTGGAAGTCCTCTGTCTTCTATCGACTGGGCTCAAATCGAAAGAATACTCGGAGGAAAAAAAAGGGTCGATCAGGCGTGGAAAAAAAACGAAAGAAACCGGAGGCCGAGCTTTACAACAGGGGTTTTCGCTGAAAGAGGGTCGTGCCCGTGCAGTTTGAAATTCATCTAGGGAAAAAAAAGACACCGGTCT
>Ga0179591_1340183_pt1 | contig 10647 bp, 14 predicted proteins | sample CZOMad2_1_08_16f_FD_182891 | JGI IMG/M metagenome (GOLD analysis project Ga0179591, IMG submission 182891) | Vadose zone soil fungal communities from Angelo Coast Range Reserve, California, USA - CZOMad2_1_08_16fungal (PacBio error correction) | ecosystem: Environmental > Terrestrial > Soil >...
TCCAATAATGGCGTTTCCTCGACAGCCGAGGAAACACCGCTGGTCGTGCGAGCGAATCACGCGCGCTCGGAGACCCAGAAGAAGGTTAAAGACTCTCAAAAAAGTTTAACGCCTAAGTCCCGACGCCGCCTTCGCATTGGCGACCCGAGGGGCCGGCGGGCCGTCGCGGGGTGCCAAGCTTGCTATGCACAAAGAAAATTTACAAAAAAAAAAAGGGCGGGAGGGAAAAAGGTGGGACGTAAATTCCAATATTCGTGTTTCTCGTCGGAGCCTATGTCTCCGGCTACGGACGGGGCAAGCGGACGCGCGCGGAACTGGAATGTTGAAGAGGAGGAAGGCTGGGGAAGGAAGAGGTGAAAAAGGAAATCGGAAAGGGCGACATTAGCTGAAACCATCCGCGCACGCATCTGGACGAAAGGAAGAAGCAGGCGATCTGGCGGAGTAGTAAGATAAGATTAAAGCAAAAGAGCCGGGCGGGGGGAACCTTCCTATCTAAGAATCAAATCAGGAAAAGAGATCTGAAAGATAAACACTATTTAATCAGAAATTGTGGCTGCCGTGAGATTTCCGCCGCCGCTGAATTCCAAGCAAGATCCCGACGTCCGAATTCCGGTAGAATAGGGGTTCGGCGATTGGAATAACCCCTTGAGGGGGGGGGGAGCACATTCACACAGGAAAAGAATCCAATCGACGGACGCTTAAGGTACGTATGACGGCTTTTCGTGGGGGAGGTCGCGAAGGGAGAGAGAGGAGATCAGAGTTGCAGGATTCCGTGAAACGAACCCCCTCAAAAAAAATGAGACTAAAGCCTCTTCACTAACAGTACAGCAAGGGGGGGGGGGTGGGGCTGAGATGCAAAGAAGGAAAGGGCAGGCTTTACCTAGGAAGAAAGCGCCCATGTGCTACCTCTGTCACCCTTGCTAGGGGGCGGGGGCAATCCGCAAGGTCACTGGGGGAAATTCGTCACATAGGCATCTTTTAAGGAATGGACGGGAGGGGAAAAGTTGGAACAGGGCTAAAGGGCTTGTAACTAAAAAAAAGTCAAATGAGGAAGCTTCAATAGCTTACCTCTAAACGCTAAAGACAAAATGTGGCTACGCTATTATCATGCCACCGGCCGGAAGTTGCTTATTAATGGGGGTGGGGGGGCCCATGACATCTTTTAAGTAAGGCCCACCGGCACCTTCTCCCCAAGGATGGGATTCTAGTAAGGAAATGTCTGACGAAAAAAAAAAAATGAATCTTTACCAACCCTCGAGTGGCTCGGAATGACGAATGGCCGCGATAATCAAAAAAAATGAAATCCGCGAATGAGTACAGCAACTTCGGGGGAATCTAGAGAGTCACTCTATTTGGACCATCAGGGAAATAAAGGCAGACGATCAGGGGAGGCAAAACACAAGGGGGCTGTGTCACCAGAAACCATCGTCGCCTAAAAGGTAGATTCTCCACGGAGGGGAATCAAGAAAAAAAGGGGAAAACTTCAGCGATCCGGGAAATAAGGGGACAACTGAAAAGGCGGGGCAAAATAGAGGAGCCGGGAAAAGCCGAGACGTAAGATCGTCATCAAGGAGGGGGCTACCTCAATAGAGAAGGTCTTTACAAAAAGTCAAACGTGGTCCTCGGGCAAAACCGGAGCGGGGGTAAAAAGGGGGCGCCACTTAGGGAAAAATGGAGGGGCGCAAATGCGGCTTGCCAACCTGAAAGGAGGGAAGATGGGTCGCCTCGTCTAGTTTGTATCAGAAATGGAGGAGCTTCAAGAAAGGATTCGCCGTCCTCGGACCTCGATGTATAAGAGAAAAAAAGAGAGACCGGGGGGGGGGGGGGGCTACGTGGACCAGTTGATTAGTGAGGACCGCCCGCATAATACCCGAGGGAAAGTCAGATCTGCTGATCCGAACCATAGGGGAAGGAAGCCCGCCTGGGGGAGAACGGCGAAGGAGTGCCTTTTCTTTTACCATCTTCTGTTCGTCAAAAAGAGGGGAGGGAAGGAATGCGCAAAACTCAAAGCCGTCGAGAACGGGGAAGGTGAGCTCGCGGAAACGCCGGCCAAAGAAAGGGCACGTGTCCACGGCGTCGCGAGAGAATCCGAGGGAAGGGGGAGAAACCGACGTGGAAAAGAAGCTTGCAGTCGGGAAGAGGGGGAAGGATGGGTTTAAGCCGGCCTAAGCCATTCGTAGAACAAGGACTTCGAGGGTGACCACCGGAATGAATCACTCTAAGCGATGTCGCGCTCGCGGGGGTCAGGGGAAGGAGGAAACCGAATTCAGCCAAGCCAGGACGGGGGAATCTGGAAAAATTGAAAAAGAGCAGAAAAAAAAACCCAAACGCATCGACGTGGTAGAGGTGCGTGACTTCAAACATGTCCTCCATTTCCAAGAGAAAATCGGCCACCTAGGCCTGATGAACAGGATAGAGTAGCAAGAGACGATTTCCGCGTCCTAGAGTCTGGGAATAGGCAAAGGGGGGGGAAAGGAAGGGAAATATTGTCAATAAGAGCCCAGCCGGACCGGGTCCAAACCAGAACGAAATTCCGTGATCCGTGACAGTGGCGGAGAAAAAGGGAGGGAACACCGTCCTCAAGGTAAGAAAGAGGAAAATTGGGAAGGGGGAGGGGGAGGAGGGACTCGGAAGGGACGCGATGCATAGTTCAAGCGAAAAGAAAGCACACCTCGATGGAGTAGGAAGACGAGGAAGACGATCGAGGATGGCCTTTGTAGCCCGAAAGGGGGGGGAAAAATAACGAAAAAATAGGGAGCTCCGTCGGCAAAGGAGTCTAACATAGTTCCACCCACATCAGCCGAGATGGTAGATGCTGTTCATCACATGATTTAGCAGCAACGGAGAAAAGGGGATCGAAAGAAGAACAAGCACCGCTTGTAAAAACTGAAGAGGAGGAGCTACTTGAGGGGGGGGTCTAAAAACACGGAATTGCCGCCAAATCTGAGGATCAGGGGGAAGGATGTTCGCTGCCTTGAAGAGCTGGTGCGAAGGGACCGGAGTGAACGTTAATGCGGGAGAGAAAAAAGAAAAAAAAAAAAAAAAGATCAGGCGCGGCTCCAGGAATTGTCCGAGGAAATGGCGGCACGGCTTGTCAGCTCAGCGCCAGTGCCGGGGCCATGAAAAGGAGGAACGAGAGATAGGAGAAAAAACAAAAAAAAACTAAGCCCAGCCGCGAAAATCGTCGCTTTGAAAAGTAAGGGAGACCTAGCATTAGAGGCAGGAATACTGATAGCGGTCACGTGCACTCCCCGAATACTTCTGGAAAAGGGCAAGAGAAGGAAAAGTAAGTCCTGCCTCGACTTGCCGCGGGCCGTCGGGGGGAACGGTTGCGCCAACTGCGATGAAGAACGAGATTTTTGGAGGGCCAGGATCGCCGTCAGAGGAAGGCGCTAAAAAGGCAGACCGGGGCGTTGGACGGAGAAACCGATATCTTACGAAACGGGGGCGCAGGCTGTCGTATTCTCAACTTAAAAACAATTGTGGAAAGAAAAAAAAGGACCACATGCCACGCGGCGAAGGAAAAAAAGGGGCTCAAACACAGGCGTATTTCTCGTCTGGCTAAAAAGGGGAAGAATAGATCACCAATCCATCAGAGGGGGATAACAAGTACACATGGCCCGTGACAGGGAGGTTCCAGTCCGGCAAAATCGAGCCCGCATAGGACGAGGACGGGTGAGGGGGGACAAAAGAAAGAGCATAACTTGCGAAGTCAATCCGCTCGTAAAGCAAAACGCAAGAATCTCCATCACCAGACTCCTATGCGAAAAAAACAAGAGAAAAAGGGTCCCACCTTACCATCACCCGGGTAAGGGGACCAAGGGAATTCAGGGAAAGGAGCAAAGAATGAAACCTATAGCATATCAAAGTCTGAAGCATACACAGTTCTCTTACACCTTCCGATCAGAGGAGGTTAAAGGAGGAGTAGGAAATAGAAAGAAATATCGCCTTGAAAGAGGAAGACTTCAGCAAGGAAGAGGAAAATGAGTGGGCCCGTGTTGATGCTTCGTCAAACTTCCGGATTTTCGCGCTCAGGGGAATGACACGTAGGGGATAGACACTGCGAGGTGCATGAATGGCCGGGGTGGGGGGCGCTGTGTGGGCACTTGTGTCGGGGGGCGCGTCAAAACCTCGGGCAAGGATCTGTGAAATAAACAAAAAACACTAAAAAAGTACACCAGGGGGGGGCACCTGGGATAAAAACATCTGTCCAAACAAGACAGGCCTGGTACTCTCTGGGGGAAAAGTCGCGCATTCTAACGTGATTATTGCTCGTGCACGACCCGGGACCTAAAAAGCGGGGTAGCACCTCGATACAGCAGGTTAGAGTCTTCAAAAAGGGACAATAAGGGGAGGGAGGGTGGAGCGATCAAGAAACGAAACGGTGTAGCGATGGAAAGATACAGAACCGGGATCGTGGCTTCGCTGAGGAAGTCGGGGAACTTAATAGATGTTGCGAGTTGCTGTGTGGGTGAGTGAGACGAGACAGGAGGGAATGGGGTCGCTCGTTGACATGGGATCAGCGTGGGTAGTGGATTGACTAGGGTAAAGACTCTTTCTTTTCTTGTACCTTTGCTCGGTGAAAAATGGAACGAATTGAAAGACAATCAGCAATTCCTGTTCATCGTCGCGCTCTTCACTCGTGGAAAGAAAATAGGAACTGGGGTCGCGCTCGAGAAGGGCTAAAACGAAGGGATCCCGAGGGGGGCAAGACGTCCCCAAAGAGACGCCGTCGCGGTCGGCATAACTGATGAATGGGAAAAGCTGGGGGGGGGGAGCGTAACTTTTTTCACGGACGATCTCCCAAGAAGTGGTTAGGCATCCTGTATCATGGAAGGAGACTATCTGGTTGAATCGTACATAGAGGAGATCGAGGGGGAGGGGAGATCCGGATGGAGCAGATCGAAGGATCATCTCATGGTCCGCATCGGCACTGGCTCAATGCGCGGCCATCTCTGATGAACGTCTGACTGGGGGGGAGGGGAGGGGGGGAATAGGAGAGGGGGAGCCGCCCGGGGAGGGGAGGATATAAAAAAAGAGGATCAGGATGACATCAGCACGAGGAGATGGACTATCTGCACGAACAAGCAGGGAATCCAATCTAACAATTTGGGTAGCGAAATGGGGGATGCCGTGGGGAGGATGGGTGCTCTCCTAAAGGTACAAGCCTTCGTCGTCGTATAAGGCTGCCGCTGGTGTTCGGCATAGAAAGATTGGAGAGTTCTGGAAGATGTCTGATAATCCTGAAAGAATGTAACATTCAGGGGGAGGAAGGGGGAGGGAGGGAAAGGGGTAAAGAGGTAAGAAGGACTGGGAGAAAAGGGGGGGGATATCGCTGTTACTTTCATTTCAATAAACTTGGCTTGCGATCGGAGAAGGGACGATAGAGAAGAAGCGGAAGGGGATTGGCATGGATGGGGTCTATGCATCCTAGAGTCCTCTGGACTCAAGGACAAATTTTCTACCTGGTCTTCAAGGGAGACCTTAGGGGGGAGGAAAGAGAAACTGAGGGAGCCTCATTTCCACTGGAGACTAATGTATTGAAAAAGGGCTATAGTGCCTTTTCCGGACTGGGCACCGGAGAGCGGATGGGGGGACATCTTCAGAAACTGGCCTTGAAAAGGGAAAAGTCGTCAGGGAAAAAGGAAGAGAGTGTTAAATCTATTGAACCTGGCTAACCGTCATTTAATACCGTCTATCAGGCCGGAGGGGAGAGGGGAATGCAGTTTGAAAAAAGGGTCAAAGGTGGGGAGAAGGGACTCCCTTCTACCCAACAAGATGGAGCGGGTGAGAGGCGCTCCGTCCCCGCGGTCACAGGGGGAAAATAAGAGTTGCTCAGATAGGGGGGGGAAGGTCTTAAAAAGGGAAAGGAAGGAGACCAGAAGCTAATGCGGAACTTCGATTCGGGATCCGCTCAGGAAACGCGGAGACCCTCGGGGGAATCCGGGGAGGAGGTACCGCCCTGTCCAAAAAGAAAAAAATCTGAAGAGGACAAAGTCACTCATCTTCTCGAAGGCGGCGCAGCAAAAGGGTCACCGGATCGAGGGGGGGGAAGCAGGGTTACAGACGATGGCCCTGGGGGGGGGGGAAGGACGATCGCGGACTACTAAGGGAGAGAATGGAGGAGAAGAGGGACGAAAGTAGGTTAGATCCAGCGGGTCGGTGTCTCTGCAAAAGAACACCCGGCCCCAGAACGGTCGCAACTTTCGGGAGCGGGGAGAGGGCCGGCCATCTGGTTCTTGGAGGCATATCGGGGAAAAAAAAAAAGATCTCCGAGGGGGGGAATTTAGGAGGGAGGTTCCTGCACTCATCACCTAGTTCTCCCTCGGCGGAGATTGATCTCGAGCACAAAAGGAGGGTCAATCGCGCCGGCCGCAGACCTAGGCCAGAAGGGGGGAATAAGTAAAAACATCCCGCCATTCGGACCTTTAAGCCCTAGAGGTAAAAGGAGGCCAGAGGGAAGAAAGAAAAACATAGAAGCCATCCTTTTTTCTCCAAAAGCCAAGGGGACGTGCTGGGTTTTAGCTGCTTTCCGAGGACAACGGGAACGCGCTGCCGAACTCAGTCTTTTCTGCGCCAAAAGAAAGACGAGAAAGGGGCTAAGCCCTCCTATCTGGGGTCCCTCCAAGGAAAAGGTGGGGAGGGGGAGGACGAACCGATGCCTGACGGGGGACGGAAAACATTGGAGAGCTATAAATGACGCTGAATTATGGGAAGATTTGAGGAGGAGCAGGGACCAGACCAAGGCGAAACACAACTTGGGACTGGGGTCTAAAGCGGGAAAGAGGTGCCAGGGACGAGGGAACAGTCAACGGGTCAGGAGCCGTTTGATTGGACCCCGGGGCCTGAGCCAAGCAGTGACGGTGCAAAAGGGGAGAGGGAGCCCAACTCATAAAGGAGAAGGACTTTCGGGAGGGCCTGGGACGTTCGGACAGGTCCGATTTCCAACAGCAGAAAGGAGAGAAGGATACTGCATAGGCTGTCGGGTTCAATTTGAGGTGTGCTCTCAGATGGTGAAGCAGGGGAAATAAAGGGTAAGAAATCATGGCAAAGTCTCCCGCCAGTAAATGATGTCAATACGTCCGACCGTTTCATCCAAGAAAAGACGAAAAACCGGTGTGACGAATTCGTGACTAACAGGGAAGGTTGGACTGAAAAAAATGCCGGTCTCAAGTGGTTCAAACGAGGCGCACAATGGTCGGTTCAATGCGACCGCCATTTCCTCGGGAAAGGGGCAGAGATGACCTGCCGGGGGAGTTTGAGAGAGCTTCTTATCCGATCGGAGTATTGAAGGGTTGCCCTGACAGAAGAAAAAAGAAGTCGAGAGCCCTTCCGCCTGTCGAAGAGAGGAACAAGTCAGAAAGAAACGAACGCTACGGTTAGTGGATGCGGGCAGCAGCAAAGAAGGGACAAAAGGAGGATTTTGAATGAGCGCAGGGGAAAAAACAGTAGTCCGGACTGCTCACGCGCATAAGTGTGGAACTCCCTCGGCATACGCTGAAAGGATGCTCACCACATTCTGAGAAGAGAAAAAGCTTGTGATCTTTAGGCTGCTGAATTAATGGGAGATTCGATAATGTTGTGAAAAGAACACAGGGAGGAGACGGGGAGGTGCGTGATGGGGAATTCAGGTCTCTTCGACCGCCAAAATCTTGGGGGGGGGCTCCCAGAGGAGGGTCCGTCCCGGAGCGGATGGGGCGAATGGCGAGAAGAAGATGCGCCAACAAGTTTTGTTGGGGGATAGTGGCCATTAGAGCTCTATCAGAGTAGGAAATCGGAAGAGGAAGAGAAAAACCTTCCATCAAGCAGGTAACTTTGGGCCCAGGGGACATAGTCCATTATAGACAGGCTGAAGGAGGGAAAATAGGGGGAGGTTCAGTGCACCAATTCAGAAGAAAAATGACAAGCAGAAGAGGCAGGCCGATTGTAGAACGCGCGGCCTTCTCCGGCACCGAGCTTGCCGCCAACTTCGCACGGCCGAGGAGGACAAAAGATCAAGGAACAAAGTCTCGCAGGCGGCACAAATGTGATAGGCGGGGAAAGAACTCTCCTAAGATATCTGACGCGACATTCTTGATGCTCCACGAAGAAATTGGGGTGACAGTTACACCAGCACACTAGAGGGGAAGGAGAGCTCTCACCTCAAAGCAATGTCGGTCTTGAGAAAATTGGGCGATATCTTCGCCAAAGCTAGATACCAAGCAGCCCATGCGCAGTAGTGGACAAGCCGGGGGAGGTCCATCATAAACGAGAAGAAGGGGAGGAGAAAAAGTTCAGATCGAACGTGGGCGTTTAAAGGGGACGACAGATCAGGCCGCAAAAGGCGCCAGCCAAAGAACCGAACGACCAACTCGGCACGGGGAAAATGACAAAGAAGCATTAAGCCTCCCCTGAGCAGAAAATTCAATCATATGCGCAGTATGAGGGGGGGTCAATCTCTGTCAACCTGAGCCTATACGCGGGGTAGTAAGACACACCACAAAACAGTATGATGAGGGAAAAGAAAGAATAGATGCCGTTTAGGGGGGGTGGGGGGGGTTTTTTGGGTGGGTGGAGTGTGGTGGGTGGGGGTGAAAGGAGGAGGAGAGAGAAGGAGAATAAAGGTGCCCTTTGTATTCTTCAGTAAAAAACTCAGCATATGCTCAAATTAGGAGGGAAGAAAGGAAAGTAAAAGTCCTGGGCTAACGGGGATGGTTCCGGTGGAAAAGGAGTTTGTGGATGAGAGGGAAGAGGGATGGGGATCTTTTTCTGCCTTATCGGCTGGTCGGACGAGGGAAAGAAAAGTGATGCTCTCATGAGTCTCACTCCCGTATTTCAGAAAGAGAGGGATGCTGGGAAAAGGGCAAGAAGGAAACGGGCGGCGCTTTTAAAAAACGATCTCGTGGCGGAGGCCCAGTTCTCAAGACCGACCTCAGGGGGGGGCAGAGCAAGCGCTCTTCAGAAGATAGGTTGAGGGCTCGGACCCATTTTCAAGGACCAGCCATGAACGTTTTCGGCAATCAGAAAACGGAGCTCGAGGGGACTGGGGAACGCATCCGCTAGGGGACAAAGTTCGCCCCTTGGAGTGCCTCCTGGCCTAGTTCCCGAGAAAAGGGGGGCGTCAAGGCGGACCTGAGTGGAAGGACCAGGAGAGAGTAGGACAGAAATCGTGCTGAAATTCCTGCACCGGTTAAACAGAGGCGGCGTTCGGACTGTTGCACGGGGAAAAGGGCTCCAGAGTTTTTCCTCTGGGACCCGGGAGGAAAAAATGGGGGGGTCAACAGATACGATATGTGGCAAAAGCGGACGCGGGGGCGAGTCCGGGGCTGGCAGAAAAGACGGGCAGCTCATGGCCAGCGAGGAAGAGGGAACCTTGAGAAATGCTTACAAAAAAAGCTGAGTCTCAGCTCAGGGGAACGCCCACGCATTTCAAGGAAAGCTTGAGGTAGTAGAGAGAAGATGGGAAAGAAAGACTGCAACGAGATGACCTTTGCTAAATAAACTCGTATGAATGATCAAGCAGCGCGTATCAATCGATTAGCTGACGAAGTTGGGAGGATGAAGGGGAGGATGTTCCTCGCGATGGCACGCCGTGCTGAGCAGAGCTCCCGGGCTGAGCGGGGCTGACGAAAGAAAAGGGTAATCTAAAAAACTTGGACTAAAGAAGAGGTACATTCGGTCCCAGGGAGCCAGATCGTGGGTACGCTAGGGGGAAGAGAAGGGAGGAAAAGGAGGAGGAGAAAAATCCTCTTTTCATGGCCGTCCCAGCCATCCTAGGGAGAGAGAGGAGCTCTCGGTCAGCCGAAGGACAGGAGGAAGTGGGGGGGGCTATCCATCGAGCACATGGCGGCTAAGGGGCCGACAGGCAAAGAACCAATGGCAAAACCCTTCAGATTAAAAAGAAAACAGAAAACAGGGGGGCATGCCGGCAAGAGAAGCGTTCCACTTGATCACGAATTCAGTCCACACCGCTGGCTTCAGGGAAAGAACCGGCGGGGCTCGGGGGAGGGAAGCATGAAGGGTTAGATGAAAGGGACTTACTCATCTTCAAGCCTCGGAACGGCTCGAGGCAAATTGGAAACACGCATTTATGAAATAATGCAGGGAACAGCGATCAAGGAAAAGGTGGGAGGGCTGGGGTAAAAAAAATTTCCAGGAAGAGGACTCGACTCACCGACTCCCCCCGGAAAAAAGGCGAGTGGGGAGGAAAGGATGCTGATAGGGAAGAAAGAAAACGGGAGGGGGAAGAAGTTCCTTTCTTTGCTACACCGCTTAAAGTCCGGCGTTCAAACCCTGACCCGTCCGCGATCGTACAATTAGAGAAACGTCACCGATTGGTGAAACGGATTTGAAAAGAGGGAAGGGGGTTAAGAAAGGGCGTAGGAACCTAGTCCAAACAAAAAACTAGGGGGGAAAGACTCAAACGAGACGCAGCACCGTCACGGGAACTATCTCTAGAGGGGCCTCTACCGTCCACTTGAGGGGTACCAGGAGCTCTGGCCAGAAGGGAGGGGACTCTTGGAGAGACTGGAGGGTGGGGAAACGTTCCGGATCGCAGCGCGTCCGTGTGCGTCAAATCAGATGGAAAAGAACTGACCTGGCGGGAGGTAATTTCCCGAGGTTCGTTATCAGCCCGATCTTAGATACTGCACCGGCTGACCATTTAAG
>Ga0179591_1183881_pt1 | contig 10645 bp, 16 predicted proteins | sample CZOMad2_1_08_16f_FD_182891 | JGI IMG/M metagenome (GOLD analysis project Ga0179591, IMG submission 182891) | Vadose zone soil fungal communities from Angelo Coast Range Reserve, California, USA - CZOMad2_1_08_16fungal (PacBio error correction) | ecosystem: Environmental > Terrestrial > Soil >...
AATCAAAGGTGGGTGCGGGAAAAAGGGTAGGAAAAAACTTACCAACCGCTGAGATAAACCCAAGGGGGGAGGAAGACTGATTTAGAGAACAGAAATGTGGACGAATGAACGAATCAAGAAGGGAAGGGGGGGGAGGGAGTAAAGTGCGAATAATTCTACTGACCGTTTTTCAAGAGGATATTCCATCAAATGCATTTGGGTCAACCAAAGGTCTAAAGATCGTGAAAAGAAAAACAAATGGGGGAAGGGAAAAGAGGGGGGGGTCTAAGGGTCTGTGCAGAAACTTTTCGAGGGGAGGCGAGAAAAAAGCTCGTCTGTGCGGCAATCTGGCTAGGACGGAGAGGTTGAAAAGATAAGGCTCAATTTCAAAGACGAGAAGTTTGGGCTCATAAGATAGAGTCAGACAATCAACACAGAGGGAGAGACAGTTGAACGATGAGGGAGGGCGGACTCAATGCGCAATGCATATCGGTTCGAAGAAAGGTCAGAGAGGTTTTGACACCGGCTTGAAAGGCAAAGGGAGAACATTGCACGAAAGGGGCAGTAAACGGCGTGTGCATTATATAAGGGGGTGTTAAAGGCCGACGATGTTATAAAGACCGCGACGATCGAAGGAACAAGGGAGGGGTTTCTGACGAATCTCCTGCTAGAAAAAAAACAGAAAGGGGAAAAAAAAAAAGTCCCAGACCGGAGAGAAAGTAGCTCCCCTGAAGAACCCTTAGTTCGCGTAAGGATCGTGGAAAAAGGGAAAAAGAATTGGGAAAGGTTCCTCTACGATCGAGAGCATAGAAGGAAATCGCTAGGAGGAAGGCGGCCAGTTGCAAGCAGTTCTACTTAGGTCTTAACCGCTAAGAAAAGCTCGAATGCTGAAACTTGACGAACCGAAATGGTTCTTAGAGCTTTGAGAGGACTAGGAAGGGAGGAGACCCTAGCGAGAAAAAGAGAAAGCTTGAGGGCCTCGACTACCCCCACGCACAGAGCGAGGAGAAGGTGATAACAAATTTGGATCAGCTGTTTCTGCCTCACGCTCACGAGGGTATCGATTTTGACTCGGCAAGAGAGTGACGGAAAATAGGGGGGGAGATCTGGATCTCAAAACGTGAGAATAGGGAAAAACTGCTGCCTCGAAAGCGATACCTTACATTCTGACACAAGGGAAGAGTTTATCTTGCCTCTCATCAATAGAAAACAAAAAGGAGAGAGGGGGAAGGGAAAGAGAAAAAGGAAAAAGATAAAAGCAGAAACAACAAAACAACAACTGATGAGTATGAAAAAGAGAAAAGGGAATCATGGGGGGGGGGAAGGGGGAATAACGAAAAGAGCTGGGGTGGCGCGTCCAGTGCGATTTAGCAAAGTTCCATCACCGGGTGGCCGAAACCGGTCGCGATTTGAGAGACAGCAGGGGAAGAAATAAAGATATGTGGTCTCGATAGATCTGATAGCAAAACTAGTGCAAAAAAAACATAAAAAAACCGGAGACGGGGAGGGCGCAGAAAAGGGAAGTCGTGATGATCCATGGAAGGAAGGGTGGGAATCGCTTCACGGGGCATTTTGAATCTGTCTAGGGCAGATAATAAGAGGGGAGAGGGGGCGAAAGGAGACCCCACCTGAAAGATCACTTTCTTTTTCAGGAGTCACATCAAAGAGACTACAGGCGAAAAAAGCCCGAGCGGCGGGGTTCAGATGGGAATTAGAACTTTATTACAAAAAGCTTAACGCAAGCGGGGCAGGGAAACGATGCGTCCGCCTCCAAATTCGATCGTAGGGGGAACCACCATTTCTTTCTGTTTCCTGTGGATTTGGAGGGAGAGACAAGAGAAATTAGAGGTGAGGATAAAACACGAAGGGGGGCGAATCTGTTTGAGCGCCAGCGCGGAACAAATCGAAGTAGTCTGAAAGGAAAAAAAAAAAAAAGGTAGGGCCAGGAAGAGCGGGATGTTCTCACCTAGAAGGAAAAAAAAACAGCAGTAACAACAACAAAACGCGGTCTGAAGGGAGGAGGGGAAAAAATCACGAGAAGGGGTACAACATCTAGATGTGAAACGGAAAGGATGACCTGAGCATTGCTCCGCGAGGTAAACAAGAAGAAGAAGTGGTTCCGGTGATGTAGGTAGGGGATTGATTACCCACGCGGGGGGACGACTGATAAGAGTGCTTCTTCAATCGCGCAGAAGGTTTGAAGAAAAAAAAAGCTTGGCCAAGTCGCTGTTTTTTCGATTACAAACGAAGAGGAAAGGGGGAAACCCACAAAAAGTTATTCCCTTTAAATGACGTTGTGTGTGGAGCCGGACGGGTCAAAACTGGCTTTAGCCTCGGTGGACCGGGCAAAAAGGTGAAAGCCGCACGAACGAACAAAGGTCCTGTAAAACTTCTTCGACGACCTGGCTAAGAACAAGTCAATCATGTCCAATTAAAAAGGGGGCACAGTGCTGGATCGAATCCTTCTGGGGGGGGAAGGTGGGGGGCTTTTTAAATGTGTCCGTTTTGAGAGGAATTGGCAAGCGGAAAAAGGGGGTCACGGCGCAGGCTTCGATCAAAAAAAAAAAAAAGGGGGGAACGGGGAAAGAAGGAATGGCATTTAACTAACCGTTGAAACTTGTGGAAAAAGTCATGGGGAAAAAGAGAGGGGAGTAGAACACAAGATGCAAAAGAGCTGAGGTGGGGCACATCACTTTTAAGAATTCTGGGGACCTAAAAAGGAACTTGATTTGGAAGAGAAAGGGGTCATCAAGTAGAAAGGGGGCCGGTGTTAGGGTAGGCAGATTCCATCAAAGTGTTCTGGGGGCCAAATCCAGGGAGTATATGGACTGTTACCAGGATGGAGGAAACGGCAATGGGGCCCGGAAAAGAAGGTTTGACAGGGGGGGGGATGCATAAACTTGTGACAGGGGCAAAGAAAACAAACTCTCTTGCTTGTCGCCAAGCTGGGAGCGAGTTGACGGAAGAGAGGAGCAAGAACCCTAGCGGGGGGAGAAGAATTGCTATTCACATCAACTGACAAGGGCGCAGCAGGAGGGGGTGGAATGAAAAAGGATGTCGGCGCGGGAGGAAATGGTATATCGTGTTATAAGACATTATAAGAGCTCTATTGGTGCAAGGCGACGTCAATTGAAAAAGGAAGTTGCCCTCTACGTCCTTCTCTTGGGAAGGGTTAGAAGACATGAGACGAGGTGTAAAGCCTGCGACGATAACGGATAAAGAAAAGGGGTTGCTCGAAATCCGTCTGGATCCGCGTCACGTCTTCACTAGAAAAGGAACAGAAGAAGACCAACGGGATATTAAACCGAATAAAAATTGTCTCGTAAGGGCAGAAGGGAAACGGAACAAAGGGGAACAGGGAAAGAACTAAGAAAGAAGGGTGATGTCGGAAGAAGAGGAGACGGAGGGCCCAAACGGGCGCTAATTTCGGTGTGAAGGATGGGAGTCCCGCTCTCCGGACACCGGCGGTTAGGGCCGGTCCTGAGTAAATTAGAGGAAAAGGTGTTCAAAAGACAGTCTTGGATTGATTATAGAAAACCGAATGAGAGGCACAGATAGATGGAAAACGCGGAATAGAAAGCTACTACCCCCCGACCATAATGCGGACTCGTTGTGGAGGAATCCCAGAAAGAGTTTCTTCGCTCCGCGAAACGAGACCTTGTGGAATTGTGAAGGGAGAAGAAGAGTACGGCGATTGAATAGTATATAACCGAAAATAGATCTTGAGCACGAGAAGAGGAACTCGACTACCGAAACATGGCAATGCAAAAAAAGGTAAGTAGTTTAACTTGCCAGTGCTCATCACTCGCCCGACAATAAAAAGAAGTTGCGATTAAGTCCCCAAGATGAAAAATCTAGAGAAACAAACAACGTAGGTGAGATAGATCATCTGGGGTTTAAAGGGGAGTAGAAAAGAGCAAATTTGGGCGAAACTCCCCTTTCCAATTGAGATTAGCCCGGCAAAGACGTAAAGGGAAAGCGATTTCAAAAGGCAGGATAGGTCGCGTGGAGCGTCAAGCAGTTAAGAATAGGACAAATAAGGAAAGGTCTCAAAGGAAGATCTCATAGGGATGCAACTCGGTCGAGAGCGGAAACATGATGGGAGCGCCATGTCGGTAGGCCTGCAAAAGAAAAGCTGATCGGTAGAATAAAAGAAACAGTTCCTTTTTTCGTCTAGTCCAACGCCGAGGAGGGGGGGAGGGAAGCGGGGCTTACTAGTAGGCTCTCATCCCCCGAATGAATGATAAAGGGTAGTGGGCAGTAGAGGGATCGCCTCTTCGACAGAACTCTTAATCAGAGGAGGAGGGAAGGGAGGAAGGTATGACACGAGAAGGCGCAAAAGAGTTTCAGTACTTCGAGGAGGTGAGTAAAAAGTAGATCTGTATTGCCCCTTGTCAAAGGGAAAGGGGCTTTGGCACTAGAAGAAGTATAAAGGGGGGGTTCACTTGGTTTCTAAGCACGAGGGGAGCAAGTGTGCAATAGAAATGTGGGGGGAAGACTACCTACGCGATAAATATGATTAGATGAGAAGAAAAAGCACAACTAAGGATGGTAGAGTGAGAGAGTGGAAACGGATCGACAGTCTCCCAAAGTATCAATATGTACACACGGCACGGACAGAGGGCAGCTTTTCGGAAGGGAACGTAAAAAGTCAAACTATTATGTCAAAGGCGGTCGAACCCTAGATGAAAAGGGAATGATTCTCAATACGCAGCAAATGCTCAATCTAGCAGAAAAAGTGGGGCCTGGATTGTAGAATATACTCGGTTGATGCTCCAAAAGGGATGTGATCATTGTAAGAAAGAATGAGGAAATCGCGAAAAAGCAGGATACTCAAGCTTGTGTCGAGACCAAAGAAAATGTGTCTATCGCCAAATGTGACCGGACCCAGTTTCTGCAAAAAGAACAGTCGGGGAACAAGGTGAGGGAAAGGAAATGAAAAAATTGTTTTGCTAAATCCGGGTCAACCTGGATAAAGAAACTCGGGGGCAAATGAGAGATAACCAACTGGGGGGGGGGAAGCCGAGAGCACCGCAAGAAAGGGGTAAGGCGACTTCTTCGAAAGTGATCTTCAAAATCAGTCGGCTGCTTTAGTGGTCCCAGTTCGGAAAAGGGGGAGGAAGGACTTTGTCAATTTGTTTTACTTCAGAGGGGTGGTCTATTGTAGATAGGACCAGTTGAAACGGCCTGGGAGAAGGGGTCGCGGCAGTTCGGAGCATATAACCGCAAAAAAGGAAAGGAGGATAAAGAGAGATGCATGTGAGTGGAAAGAACGAACCGTGCCCTTTGTTGGAAAAATGTCGAGATACAGAGGACAAACCGAGGAAGAACCCACAGGGCAAAGGAAGGTGATCGGGTCCATACACTGCCTAATTCGGGGGGGGAAAGAAGACGTGCATTGGGGAATTTTGAAGAGAAGGGTGTACGTACGAAGACGTGATAGTAAGGTAGCGCGATTCCATCAAAGTGCAGTTGGACCCGCAGTCGGGGAACCCTGAGGGAGCAAACAAGACTGTAAAAGATTAGAAGTGAGCCGGGAAGTGAGAAACTTTCCGGCTGGAGGGGAGGGGAAAGTACCAACGCGCTTAAGTTCAAAGATGGCGGGTCGAAGAAACTGGACTCGGATGAAAAAAAAAAATCGCAAGGAACCGACCGCGCTGGCGCAGCAAGAAGCTGACAGGACCACAACTCCCAGGGACTATAGCGAATTTGGGAGCTGCTTATCTCAGAAGACGCAAGGGGGTCAGATCGGTTTGCAATCAATTGAAACAAGAGGGGGGGGAGTTGACCCGGCGTGAAGGAACTTGAAAGTGAAACAATTGCCAGAGAGGGACTGGTGCGATGGGGACGGGTGGAGGGGGGGAGGCAGGCGACGAGTTGCTGAGTAACTATACATCCTGAAAAGAAGCTCGGGCGTGTTAGTTCGACAGCATCTGCTATGAGCCGAGTCAAAGGACTCAAAAAAAGAATAAAGGCAGGCCGCCGAAAGCGGGGGGGAATCGAAAAGAAGGACGAAAGGACTAAGGAAGAATCGACAGCCACGGAACAGGAGGGTGGGCAGTAAGTGAATAACTATGGGGGATAAAAAGCGCTCGGCCACTCTGGTTCGATTGATTTTCCTCAAGTTGAGAAGGAGGGCACCCCGCTCCGACCGCCTTCGGTAAAAAAAAAATGGGAAAGGGAAGATAGGCGAAAAGAAAGTGATTCTGGGTGAGGAAAAAAAAGGGGGGGGGGTGATACGATCTTCTTAAGGATGATCTGAAAGAGATTTCAAATAGGTCCCTTGACCTCGAAAAAAGAAAACACACTAGGCGTCCAGCAGGACAAGAGGAACGGGAGGGGTCTCCGCACTCTCACTAAATGGGTTTTCGATGGTGAGGAAAAGAAAGCGGCCTCGTTTAGGGTATAGAGCAGTGGGAAGTCGAATCGACACCTTCTGCCGAAAGACTAAGAAAGAAGGGCATGAAGCGGAACATCACTCATTAAAGTCATGTGAATCTTGCCGCTCATCATAGGAAATGGAAGGAAAAGGGCATATGTCATACTTTTCCCACAAAATTAGATCTACACAAAACGAAGGTAGGAATGAAAAGAATAGGGGATGTTGGGGGAAAGAGAAGGAAACTAGGGCTTTTGCGGACAGGCGATTGTGAAGGGAAAAGAGAAAGAACTTCCTGCGGAGTTGTGCGACAGGGAGGGACGGTGGTTGTCGCGAGTATAGAAGTAAAGGGGGAATAGTCAAACAATTCACATATCGGTCAAGGAATCTCAATGGAACGGCAACCTTGACTGCATCGAAAAAAAATCAAGAAAAAAGAAGGTGCTATTTCTGCAGGAAGAAGAAAAAAATCATGATCCCCCTGCGGCCGCAGAGAGGTGTCGTCTCAAAAACGGTTACTGGGGGGAGGATGGAAAAGACATCTCGCGCTGCCGATCGTAAGACAGAAGAAGAAAAACTTAATAGAGACACTGGGATTTTTCGTCATCGCTGAAGGAAAAGGTCGAGACCCGGCAAGAAGGAAAAGTGGGGCAGATCGGGGGAAAAGTGAGGACAACGCAATGAGGAGGACCAGAGTGGCCAGAGCGGCTGCCAGAGCTTGACGCCATAACCCTTGACTAGATCTGAAGGGAAAAGGGGGAAGGGTCCATGGCTTTTTCATGGAGACAGGAATAAAAGAGTGAAGTAGGTGTCGATACCGGTCCTGGCGAACCGTTGACAAGCAAGGAAGGACTAAGAATTTTTGAAACGCACGAAAGGGGGAGGAAAATAGCTTAATAATAAAAAAAAAACTGAAAGGAGAAGATTGTCGAGGAGAGGGATGATCACCGAGCGGTAGCATGTCCCACAGTAATTCTACAAGGACACAGAAGAAGGACGAAAGTTGCCGGCGTATAATTTACTTCACTCCTGGGGAAAGAGAAAGGGGGATGGATTTCGACAGATGACAGTGCGAGGCGCCACGCACAAGGAAAGGGAAAAAGCAAAAAACAAAGTGTGCATTGGTCTGGGTAGAATAGAGAGCGCTGGATGCACAAAAGGGGAAGGATCACAGGTGAGCATGTCAGTCAGCGGGCATCGGCGAAATGCGGATACGCCCCAAATTGGGGAAGAAAAAAAAAGGTAGCGTTGGGGTTAAAGAGAAAGAGGAAAGACCACCAAAGTTTTTTCGCAAGACCAAAGCGAGAAAGGGAAAAGGGGAATGACGTTGGTTTGGGACGGCAAGAAAAAGGTAACGCTGAGCCATAGGAGGCAGGGGGATTGATGGAAGAGGAACCGATAACTCACGAAACCGGGGAGCAACTGCCGGGGCGAAAGGGGATCATTCAAATCTGCACTAGTGAGTGTCCAGAATTCGGAAAGTGAGGAGATAATCAATGCAAGAGGAAAAGGGGGTGTCACGGAGAGGAGGGGTTGGTCACCTATTGTGATAAATTTTGAGAAAAAAAACAGAAGGGGACGTTGAGGGAGAAATGAATCTCAACACAACAAACAACAGAAATTAAGAGGAAGGCAGGGAAAAATTGTCTGGGAAAACATTTTATATCACATGGGGAGAAAATAAAAAAAATTTCAAAAGAATGATTCATCCAGAACACTGTGGGGGGACGGAAAAATTCTGGAAAATACACAGACTGAGTTGAAAGGAAGGAAAAGAAGTCTAACGGGGGTGTCGAAAACGGTTTCGGAAGGGGACAGGGAGAACGATAAGACAATGCCATTGGGCCCCGCCCGAGGCTAAAGCGGGACAAGGATGAGCAAAACAAAGGGAAGGTACCCGGAAGGGAGAGATGGATGAAAGGGGTCGACGTTGCGGCTAGCTGAACAAAACATGAGGGGAGTCTCCGAGCTGGGGGACTCTAAAAAGTGGGTATCGAGAAAAGGGGAGAAAGGTGAGAAACCGGCCGGCTTGGGTAGAAGAAATTTCTAAACAGCAAAACGAAAGACTTTGAGAGAAAAAAAGGTAAAGAGGGGAAGAAAGATGCGGTCAAGGTTTCAGATCGTGTTCGAGAAAATGAAAAGATCGATTTTCCCTGCGGGAAGGCAACGTTGGAAAAACTTGCAAGATCTAATTCTCGGGTAGGGAGTTTGAGTCATGCGACTATGTGATAAAGCCTATACGATCCTGAAAAGAAGAAGGCTTTTATGGCTCAGCTAAGATAGTCGCCCGTCCTCAAAAAGCGACTAAAGAAGGAAAAAACTGGGGGGCAACTGGCGCCGACCTTTATCGAAACAAAAGAAGTGCAGTCTATACTGATCGAAAAACACGGAACAAGAAAATGGGGGGGAAATTTAACAAGTACATCGAGAAGGGGAACAGAAAATCGTCCAAGCTGGGCGCGAAGTGCGGGGTCCTCAAGTGAGAATTCGGAGGAGAAAAGAAAAAAGGACAGGGCGGTCGCCGCCAGGTCTTAAGCTATGTAACGAAAAGAGGGGATTCATGAAGGGAGGGGGGTTTGATGAGAAAAAGACAAGTAGGAGGCAAAGATCAGGAGAACTAGAAAATGAGAGGCGAAAAACCACATCGGGCGGCCACAGGGGGAAGAAAACCGCGAGCACGAGGGTTCAAAACAAAAAAGAAGCAAAAGGGGGGGTTTATCGATTTTTAACGATGGCCTACCGACGGGGCACGAGAGGTGAAAGGTTCTTAACAGATATGTGAAGTCTCTCTTAAGGAAGGCTGGAGAGACGAGACCGGAAGGAGGCAGAGGCAAAAGGAAAGCTGGGAAAAAGACGCCAGAAGTCACTCGCCCTGGACGAACAGGGGAAGAGTGGAGGAGGAGGAAAAAGACCAAAATAATGAGACTCTAATAACTAACACAAAACGGAGGGGGGGGTAACGAAAGAAATAGGTGGGGAGAATTGAAGATGACACGATGCATGGGGGAAAAAAAATTGAAGGAGCAAAGCAACTGACTTTCCTGCTTGATTGTCTCGCAGGTAAAAATCGGGTCGAGTAAGCATTGGAGAGCAGAAATCAAGTATCGGTAACAGACGGAGATCAGAAAAAGAGAATTACATACGGAGAACCGGAGTCAAAACGAGAACCCCAGGTCTTTCTCGCGCAGAAACAAGAAGGGGAAAGCGGGGACCCAAGCGGCCCCTGAGGGGGGATGGGTCGTAGAGGGGAAAAAAACGGTTCAGATTGAAGAGGGAGTCATGTGCTTCTCTGATCGTCCTAATCTACAGCCTGAAGAAGCACTTGACTTTTTCAGTGCATCGATGTCAGACAGCGAAAAGCCGGAGGAGGGAGACGTGGCAGACGAATGGAATGGAGAAAAAAAAACACCCAGACTTTTTGCATAGCGCCTCGATTGGAGCAAAAAAGCAAAACCACTTCGATCGGGATTGATTGCACCAAAGGGGATGTTCCTGGTCAGTTGGGGGCGATCCGAAGAAGAAGGGGTCTTTCAGGTGGTCACAGAGCCCTTTCCCGAAAAGTGAGGAGACTAGGAAGAGATCAAGGAAGCGTAGACATCGCAGGTCTGAAGAAGAAAAAACGCCACTAGAGGATTGGTCAGGAAGGAGCGGATTATCACAATCTTAGAAAATGAGAACAAAGTGACAAACGTCCGGACAGCAAAACGGTTTCTTGATAAGTGCCGCAAGACGGGGGAAAAAAATATAATGGCAATGGGAGGCAACACAGGAAAGGGGCAAGGGGGACAAGACTACATTTCACGCAACAGGTACCGAGAGAAGGCAGTTGCTGGACTAATATCATCTTGATTCTGGAACATAGGGAAGTGATTAAAAAGAGGAAGCGGGATAAAAAAACAGTGTAGGTCGACAGCCCAGAAGGTCGGCAAAAAACGAGGGGTTGGAGGGAAAACGGGCCGCAAACGGTACGTACAGGTTAGGAAAGAACCAAACCGAACAGGAAAGATAGAAAAAGGGGAAATTTCCTTGGGGGGGAGAATACTTTTCATCGGCTTAGTCCTCGAGTAGAGACTTGGGATATGCGAACTGAAAAGGAAACGATAATTGGAGGAATCGAACTTATCTTCAAAACATACCAGGAAACACTCGGAAGTGTCAACAAAAATGCAGTGCGGGGAATCAACAGTCAGTCTTTGGAAAGCGTGGGTGTTTCTCTGGAAAAAAGGGTGGGGGAGATTAATTATATAATACCGACATTTTTCCAGCAGGTTAAGGTTCGGGCAGTGC
>Ga0179591_1261191_pt1 | contig 10645 bp, 14 predicted proteins | sample CZOMad2_1_08_16f_FD_182891 | JGI IMG/M metagenome (GOLD analysis project Ga0179591, IMG submission 182891) | Vadose zone soil fungal communities from Angelo Coast Range Reserve, California, USA - CZOMad2_1_08_16fungal (PacBio error correction) | ecosystem: Environmental > Terrestrial > Soil >...
AGAACTGAACAACGCAAAACTGACTTCGAGTCACCAGAGGACCAAAAGGGCAAATTTCGAGAGGGATCCTTAGGTAGGTGAGCAAGTGCTGGGGCTCGGGCAATCTCTGGTGAAAAGTAAAAAAAAGGACTAGGGGCGGAGCGAGCAAAGAAAGATGGATTGGGTCGGACACAAAGATTCAGGGCTCCGAGGGGGTCGGTTTCAATCTCGGGGGAAAAGAATGATGGGACGACTAGAAGGAGGGTGGACTCAGACTCATCAACACGAAAGGTTGTTAACGGAAGAAGGGGAAGCCAGTTCGAGAAGGCCTAGGGCGTCACACTCATGAGGGAAAGGAGAGGGAGACGACAAAGAAAACTGCTTGAGTGAGATGATCTGCTTGACTTGTCTCAATTAAAAAATACACAGTGTGAACGCAAATAAAATATAGAGAGAGAGACGATGAACTGTTACCGGAATCAAGGGGGGGAGTCAGGATTCAGTGAAGGAGGAGAACCGCTTGCTATACAGTAAGAGAATAGTCAGATTACATTGCAAAAGACTAGAGAGTTGACATCGCACCGAGCTAAGACCGAGGTCACCTGGAACGCGGGGAAGAGAGTAGGAGCACCGGGAAGGGGATGAAGTGTCGCATTTGTGCTTAACAAAAATGGGTTTCCTTGCAACTCGTCCTGCAAAAAAAAGAATGGGGGGGGGGGTGCGGGGGGACTGACGTCAGGCGCGGCCTGTGGTACAGGTGGTCGAGGTCTTTAACAACGGGTGGTGGGGGATGGGAGAACTACAATTGAGCTAGGAACCCTATCCCATGTAGACCAGGCGGAAAAAATTCTTGGAATGGGTGCGGTATACAAATTAGGACGTTTCAAAATCACCTTGTGGGAAGAGTGGAGAAAGAAGACGAGCCTGAGGGGGAGTCGTAAGAAAATGATGGGGGGGACCCATGCGTGACATGGTGCAGATCAAAGTTTCTGAGGATGCGGACATCGGAGACTGGGGGGAGTAAGACAAGGGGAATAGTGTACGAAGGTGGCCTCGGCAACGAAAAACGGGAAATCAAGACTGGGAAATTCCTGCAAAAGAGAGAAGCAGAGATCGTAGGTGTCACCATTTGCCTCGAGCTCTCACGCGCAAAAGCGGAATTCGAAAAGGCGGCGGGAGAACTCCAATGCCCTTGGCCGCAAGAACGAACGCGTGGACGTGCTGGGGGGTCAGAAACCTTAGAAATGGAAGAGGAAGGAGAAAAAGATGTCTCGAAAAAACAAGACTTGCAAAGGCAGGAATGCTCCTGGGGTGTAAGCGGGTGAGGCAAATAGGGGAAAGGAGGCCAGTCGCGCGCAGGTGGGAAAACAAAAGGAAAAACGGCAAAGGAAATGTGAAAGATATAGTCAAGTGGGTCCTGGAACACCATAAAGTAAGAGAAGTTCGGGGTTATCCAGTGACCGCGGAGGAGGGTTGTATAGGGGGAAAGCGGTAGGATCATGGAGATAAGGGTGAAGTAGGGGTGTGGGAAGTTCTGGTTGGGGGGGAAAAGGGAGTGCGTCCAAATTTGGCGTAAAAGAACAGGGGGGACTGTCGTGGAACACAACGCCTAAATGAAGAAGAGCACCAGGGTAAAACACGGCACCTGCAATGGGACAGGGGGGGAGGGACGGGGAAAATGAGTGTATGTGGGGTAAGTCTATCAAATTGGAATTCCTAAGGGGGGAAAAAAAACTCAGATAAACAGAAAAGGGATACGGGTGAAAAGCCTGTGAGGCCGAAACAGAAGTACAGGAAAAGGTGGAAAAAAAAAACCATCAACTTCTAGTTGAGATAAGGAAAAACCGCTAGTCAGTTTCGCAACAAAGGGTTTTGGGATTTTTCGAAGTGGAATTCGAAGGAAGGGGGACTGGGGGGTGGCGTAAGCCTAAGGTCAGTAAGTAAAGAGGTAGAAAATTGGTCATGGCGGGAGAGAAGCCAGAAAAAGGAAAGTGGTACACAATACAAGCTGCAGGAAAAGAAAATAGAAAAATATCTGGCCCGCAGAAGACACAAGGACAGGGGGGAACTCAAACCACGGTGTTGAGAAAGCATAAAACAAAAAATCCAAGAGCCATGAATGAAGAGGGCAGTAGATAAAGGGGAGGGGCAACAGTAAAATGAAGCGACGTTGGGGACTTCTGGCGGGTACCATTGGCCGGACCCACTGTCGTGGAAAAAAAAGTAAGTCGTCAACGGTGGATAGACTGAAATGGGTGTGGGGGGGAGAAAAGGGCCTACGGGTGGTTACGCCTCGAATCAACAAAACGAGGGGGGGCTAGAGGATAGCTGAGAGGCAAGGCAAAAATAGTGAAGGGGGAGGCCTTCCAAAATCATTTCTAGGCGTGGAAACGGCGCCGCTGACCTGACAGCAGGGCCGGAGAGCGAAGCAATAGGGGACAAGGAAAAGTGGGGAGAAGATGAGAACTCTAAGCAGGAGTAAAGTAGAGAATGAATGGTAACGAAGATTGTGGGGGACTGTGGCTAGTGAACGGGACAAGAGAACGCCGGGCGTGTAACATAATGTACAGAGAGGGGGGAAGGAATGCGGGAGAACACCGTGAGAGGGTAAACAAGAGAAGATCAAGGAAGGGAGGAACGCGTGCGGATCCCTCAGCGGGAGGACGTCCGTCGTGGTCGAAAGGATATAGGGCATGCGATTATGGGGTCAGCAAAGACGAGGGGAATGGAAGGGAAAAACAGAAAATGGACAGTGAAGAGAAAGAGGGACGACAATGAACTATGTGGGGTAATCGACTGAACGGAGCCTTGGAGGAAATAAATAGACCTCAGAGGACGGGCGTAGGGGAAAAAGGGGGGAACAAGGGAAAAAGAGGAAAGGAAAATAGAAGAGGGGGGGACACGCAGCATGATTTGGGAAAGAGAGCTGAAGGGGCATGTCATCAGGAGATAAATAAAGGATGGGTGGGGGAAATCGACTAAAGATGGGGGAATTAAGGGGGTCCATTCATGAGTTAAGAGGATGCATACCCCTGAAGTCCCAAAAGAGGAGGGGTCACTTCATTGATCAAAAGGGGGGTGGAAATTGGAGGGCTTGCTGAGGTTGTAGCAAAAAATGTTAACAAATATGCCGATCGGAAGAGGGGTATATGGAGAGGGAAACCCATTGCCAAAGAAGCTTTATCATCAGGGTACAGGAAAGGGGACAGGGCTGTTTTGTCCTAACCGCCGTCGGAATTCTGTTACCCGGAGCGGGGTAACGGAGTTTCGAGCGGTAATGCAGGTGGGGACGCTTAAATCTCTTTCGCGAAGAAAGTGAAGCAAGCAGTGGCGTCCTTGAAAAAAAATTCAAAACAGGGAGATTCAAGAAAGACACGGGGAAAGGCGAGGGGGAGGTCTGGCGCTGTCATGGGAAATAACCAGAAAACTCAATCGGGGTTGGGGGGGTGGGGACAAAAAAAAAAATTCTGAAAACGAGGGCAAAGGTAGAAGGATGGCCGGAGTAGATGGGGGGGACTCTTCCGACCAGGGGAAAAGAGGAACCAATTAAAGAAAAAATAGGAACGACAAAATACAGGTGACATCTTACATGGCTGAAGTGGTTTCGAAGACTATTCAATAGATCGCATCATGTAAACCACGGCGGGAGATGGGAGGAGGAAAACGTAAAAAAGGTATGAAGAAATTAGGGTCATGAAGAAAAAGCTATCTTCAACTCGATACAGGGGTGTGAGGAAGTGGAGTTCATGAAGTGAACCGTTGTAAATTCTTCCGGATCCACGGAAAATTAAACAAAATTAAAATAATGAAACAGGGGGCCGGAGAAAAAGGAAGCATAGAAGCTAAGAACAACCACAACGGAGGAGGAGGGAAGGAGAAAGAAATTCCTGGCTTCAAACGGGGGAGAGCAGGGAAATTAAAAGGGCGTCCTTGGGAGCGACTAAGTCTCGATGGAAAGAAGGGCGGGAAATAAAAGACATATAGTAGATACCAGACTAGCGATCCGTAAAAAAAAGATCGTAATAGGACGATTGAAATGCTCGTCAAGGAAGGTAAATCATAGGACATATCGCCGCTGGGGGGGGGAAAGGATGGGAGGCACCCGGGGGGATAATATGGGTGAAGGAGGACGCAGTCGAAAACGATGTCACTCTAGCAGGAGAGGTTCACGCGTAAGTCGGAAAAAGAGTTGTTTGATAGATAAATGGGGGAGGCTCGTTTGACCGGAGGCAGGAAAAAACAAGAACAAGATCAAAAAAATAAGAATGGGGGGAATACCGAGATGGGAGGTGGGTTGCAATACCGACAAATAAAACAGATAGGCGGGTAAAGGTGAGTTGTACATACAGAGGCTAACAAAAAAAGAAAAGCGGCTGTTAAAAACCATGAAGGGAATAGGGAAAAAAAGGGATGACGATACTGCCGACCGGAGGGAAGAGAGGCGAAGTGAAAGGCCGCACTGGTCAAGGATGGCGGGCGGTTCGCGGTATAAGAAGACATACAGGCATAAACAATAACCTAGTCAGGTCAGCCATCTCCGACGGCGGCGAGAAAACCCCGAAAAAAGAAAAGAGAAGCGGATGGTACGGGAGGCAGAATAAAAAGGGAAGTGGCAGAGTTTACCCGTGGGGAACAGGAACGACTCACAGAAGAACGAAATTGCCCCCTAGCTCAATGAAGTGACGGAAAGATCAGGCGGGGGAAGGGCAATTCAGTGTAGAGAGAAAACAATTTCCTGCAGAGAAATAGCGGCTAGGCAGGAAACCAATAAGGTGGAATCGCAAGATGTTCAAATCGACGAGCAGGCAAAATGGGGAAAAGTCATAAGAAAGCTTGCGGGAGACAAAGGGGGGAGACAGCCTCTCAGGGTCAAGGAAAAGGGTGGACTAACTCCCGTGAATGAGTTCTTTGGGGCGAGAGCTCGGAGAAATCGGGAACAGAAAAAAAAGAGGTATGTGGGTAAGGGAGGTCAGTCGCAGTCGGAACTTGCAGGAATTCTGGGACGAACAGGAAAATGAGCTTCAAAGCGAGGGACCATCCGGATGAACGATATCTTCGACGAAAAGAAGGAACAGAGTAATCGAAACCACAAAAAAGGACTAATTGTGGAATCGCTCTTGGTACCAATTGCAAAAATTAATTGCTTTGATCTGGGAAACAAAAAGAAACCAGAGAACACACAGAGAGGAGGATGCGGAAAAGGACGGAGAGAGTGACTTCCTCTCATACTTTCGCAGGCTTGAAGTCTCCGGCAGGGGATGAAGTACGCAAACGCAAACTGAGCAAGGGAAGAGGGCAACGTGGCCATCCGTAATAGGGGGGCTGCCGTTGGTATCGACGGGAATAGGGGGGGGGCCTTGGGGTTCCCCAGAGGGACAAGAGAGGACAGTATCAAGAAAGGGTGCGAAGGGGCGGGGGTGGGGGGAAAGTATTCGTAAAGGTTTAAATCCTCCAGAAACAAAGCCGACGACAGTTGCAACCGCGAAACAGAGGGGGGGTTTGCGCCGGTCGAGAGCTGGCTGGAGAGAAAAGGTTGGGGGCAGATACATTTTTGGAAACCGGAGGGGGAGTGAGGGCCACAAGGATGATCTATTCCAGACGTTTTTCTCTGCAGAAGCAAGACGGTGTTACAAAGGAGTAGGAGGGAGAGAAGAACATCGCAAGACCTGTAAAGAAGAAGGAACTAGAAGAGGGGAACATCAGAGACCTTGAGAGGGAAAGGAACTAGAAGGCCACTCGCATAAGTGTACAAAGCAATAAAAGGATGTAGGGACGCAGTCTAGAGCTAAAACACTACGAAGGGAAAGGAGAGGGGCCGACCAAGTGTAGCGCGGAGGGAACTAGGCACAGAATGTCAGGAAGGACGAATTGAAGAGGCTGATATGGATAGATCCGCTGGGAATACATTCACGCACAAAAGGGGGGGAAAAATTAGCCCGATGCCTGTAAAGGGAACAGCTTGAGCATTTCAAACTGGGGACAGAAGGCGGAGGGACCCCCCCCCCACACTCCAGGAGTCAGGTTTTTCTGCTTAGAAAAAGGGGGGGGAGCAATACGCAAACAGAACCGTGCCAAGGAAAGATGGAAAAACGATGGCCAGAAGTGCAGATTTAACATCAAGGAAAAGACAAAGCTTTGAGAAACCAGCAACGGCTCAGGATGGCTTTGAATAATACAGAATGGATGCTATTACCGTTGTGTCTTGGGGGACAAAAATGGAAAGGAAAAATGAAAATAGGAAAGGTACATGCAAAGGGGAAAACAACCAAAGAAAATGCTAACACACCATACCAAAAACAGGAACTGCAAGAAATGCGGAGTTTGACGAAAATATCGGTTGGGAGGAAGTGAACTCGACACTTCCAGTCGGTCAGGGAGAAGAAGAATCAAGGAAGAGGAAGGGCCAAAGGAGGGTCGAAAAGAAAACAGGAGGACTGAAGGTCAGTGTTGCGCGAGCAAATAGACTACAGGAGATTAAGTCAACGGCAAAGACATACCGTGAATGGAAACCGGTCGCGTGTGACCAGAAAATGCGGAAGAGGTCTACACTAAAACTTCTCGACAAAAGAAGAAGATGTCGCATCCTCAACAAAAAGATAAAAAGCAGGTAACGCAGGGTCCCGAATTAGGGTTCAACCGGATAGGTGCAGAAGGGAAAAGGGGAAATCACCCTACTGGACTGCTGGAAAGGGGAGAACGGGAACAACTCAAAGAGTGTATTCCCCTTATTAAAGAAGGGGGTCGGAATTATCCACCTGGGAAATCGGACTTGGCGGAACACCCTTAAAATTCTGCAATAAAATGGACCATTTCACACCGGAAGACTCCAGTCACCGACACAAAGGATAGGGGAAAGAACGCCCGCTAAGGGTAAATCAAGACCAGTGAGGGAAAAGAGAAAAAAAATTCAGAAGTAAAAGGAGTACAAGATACACATGCCAGAAATCGGCTCTCAGAGGGGAGAAAGGAAGCGCTAGCAAAGCAATTAGAGGAAAAAAGAAGCCGGACTCCCACTATCGGTCGACAAAAAGGAAGGGGGGGGGGAAGCCATCCAGGACTAAATCCATAAAGTATACTATCTCTATATATTACTAGCGAAGTTCATACACTGTGGACTAGAAGGGGGAAAGAAAAAAGGACGAGCAGAAAGAAACTCACTCACTAAGAGTGGAGGAGAGGGAAAAGATTCCACTTTCCTCTTGCTAGCGGGAGTCTCGGGGACCGGCTGAACGGGAAACAAAAAGCGGAGTTGGGGGGTGCCGTAACAACAAGAAGCTATAACAAAGAGGGGACAGAGAAGCTAAGCGAATCCCGATAACAAGAAGACTGATCCCCACCGGGTGCTATTCATCAAAAAAAAAAGGGGGGGAGTCCGAAAAAATCCATAGAGGGAGCGCGTGAAGAGAGCTCTTTAAAATCTTTGCATCCACTGACGCTGGTTCCGCAGGTGTTGGTGACAGAAAGGAAGAAAAGGTAGTAGACAATCGCGACAATGCAAGGGGGGGAAAGAGAGATGAAGAATCGGCAGTTTTTTCACAAGAAAAAGAAGATCACAAATGGGAGGAGGAGCAAACTTGCAGGGTGGAAAGGTGGGGCGAAGAGAGTCACTACAGAAGCAACCAATTTGCAATTTACAGAACGAGGGGATATACCCTTGGATATCAGGACAAACCGAGAAAAAAAAAAGGGAGCTCAACGTTGCAAGAGGGAAGAGGGGGGTAACTCGCTCCCTACTTCAGACTCCCCAATTTACGAGGGCCCGGCGGTTTCATCGGAGTAGAGGGGGATTCGATCGAGACGACTGGTAAAGGGGGGAGGAAAAAAAAAGGTAGGGAAAAGGTAAAAAGGCAAAAGAAGAAAAAAATGGAGCAGCCGGAAAAGGTGTGAAATGACGAGAAAAGCTCTAGTAAGTGCGATCTGCGGCTCCCTGTGTCTCTACCCAGCGTGGGGGGGAACAGGGATGAAGCGTCGAAAAGTAAGAGAAAAAATCGCGCTGATGGGAAAAACCATTGAACGGAAGCCTGGGTATGCTTCGATTCGTTCAGGAAAGTCGCAAGCAGGGGGTTGCGAGAAAAGCGCGGCTTCGTCAAGGGGGGGAGGGAGGTGCAGCGCGTACCGGGGGGATAACCGCTTGGAAGGGACGTAGGAATGGTAGCGAAATTCAGACGAGAGTTGGCCAACACAAACAAATGTCGAACATTTGCCGTACTTTACGGGAGGGTAATTAGAACGGAAAAGACGCGGGTAAAAGAGGGGGGTGTGGAGGAAAATGGAAGGAGATAGAAGATTCTTTGGTAAATCAGGTTTAACAGGGCGGAAGACAGGTGGGGGTTGTCTTCGGGTGTCCTAAAAGGGAAAAGGGGATGGGACCAAAAGCTATTACAGCGGAAGAAAACGCAGGGCGTGGTTCACGGTCTCAAAAGGTGCTTAACGTGGTCTCAGCAGACAGGGAGTACATCGCGCGAATAACTCCGGGGGGGGCATATTCACCATAATTCGGGGAGGGGGGGAAAGAGTGGAATGAGTGGATTCAAGGGGGAGGAAAGAAAATCCAGACGTATGCTTGGGGGCACTGGGAAAACTTCGCCTGACGAGTGGAAATCTGGCAAACGCACAACTGACAAATCAAGGGAAAGGAAGAATCGCCGTGATTCTCCGCAATCTCCGTAGGACATGTCCGAGTCGACGCGCAACTAGGACGGTGAGGTAAAAAGAGACATTTAGCGAAAAAACCTGAGAACACAGCTTAATTAAGGGAAAAAAACACCATCTAAGAAAAGGGGGGGGCGGGGGGGAGGGGAGAGTAAGAAAAAGTCTCGAAGAAGGAGGGGAGGTCTTGCAAACCGGTGGTAAGGCACCCGGGGGTAAAGTTTGAAAAGGGGGAGGGGCCAGGCCGCGCGCAGGGGAAAAACACTTAAAAGAAATAAACCGAAAGAAGCAGAAGACACATCCTGCTCTTAGAGATTGGGGGGACCATCAGTGAGGAGGGGGTATCGGCGGAAAAGAGACGTGGAAGCACACCTTCTAAGTCGTTTTCCGAGGTGGAGGGTTGGGGGGGAAACATCTGTTCACGTCTCCAAAACTCGAACCTTGCATCGCTAAATAATGAACACCGCGAGTTGCACAACTGCATAAGAAAGGGGGGGGGGAAATACGGTGCGGTTCTTTTATGGAAGGAGGAGGAAAAGTGTGAGAACAATTCAGACAGGGAAGGTAGAAAGAAAAAAACGAGGGGAAGGATGGACGTTGGACGACAGGTTGTGGTACCCTCCATAAATCTCAAAAAAAAACGATGCAACGCAAGAAGAAAGGGAGGTCGTTTCCCACCCCAAAAAAGGGGGGGGGGGGTTGGTGATTGCGACAGGTAGAACTCGACGAGAGAAGGATTCAAAAGGGACGACGAGTTCGGATCTTGAGCACCGTTAAAGGTGGGGATATTCAGGAGGGGATAGGAATCTGCCAATGGTAACAGGACTGCAGAGAAAAGTTACCCGAAGAACGAGGGGACTGCGAAAACCGGGCAAAAGTGAAAAAAAAAAAAAGGGAAAAAACAGCAGAACCAAGCCCGATGGGGGGGAAAGAAACGGGGGGAAGCGCGGCTACCGTTAGTGGTCTATTTAAAAGGAACCGTACTCCTGTTTCACAACAGGAAGGGACAAAAGGAGAGTACTGGCGATCGTAGGTGGAGATGGGGGGGGGGGAACAACGCAGAAAAAACATGTCTTGGGGGGGGAGGAGCGGGGGAGGGAGCATTGTACAGGAGGGGTCAGGCTGGGGGGAACAAGAAATGAGATTCAGGGTAAAGCGTAATCACTGAAAGAAACAGAGCCGGAGATCGAAGGCGGAAAGCAAGGGGGGGGAAAAAAGAATTGAATATCGTACGATATACACCAGAATCATAGAGGGCAGGGTTCAGGCGTCTTTGTGAAAAGTTGCAAATGATTGGAGTGATGGGGAAAAAAGAGAGAAAGATTAACCTGAGAAGCGGCGTACAGGGATAGAAGAGAAAAATCATACTCGAATCGTAGAAATCTCGATTAAGTTGGCGACAGACAGACATGTGACGAAAAAGAAGGGGGAGGGAGGAGCTGCGAACGCGCAACAAGAAAAAAAAGGTCTCAGTAAATCAAGAACTTAAAGTGAGAAAACAAATCAGAGGCAAAGGGAACGGTTTTCCCGGGAGCTTGAGAAGGATGCGGCAAGAAGAGGGGCACCAGCTAAGTGGGGATTTAATGCTCCATCAAGCGTCGGGCGATTGTCACGAGGAGCGAGTCTCCAAAAAGGGAGAGGGGTTGCGCACTCCTAAGGGAAGAGGGACGGAATTGGAAGGAAAGAGGGGGTAGAAGAAGGCTCGACACTGAAAGCAGTCCCACCCTGGTGACCGTGAAGAAGGAAAGGGGGAAAGGGGGGTTCTTCTGATACAGCTCCAGGAAAAGAAGGGAAACTAGCCTAAATATCAAGACAGTTGGGAGTACGCCTCAAAGATGGATATAGGGAACTGTGGTAAAGGCTGTTTGTTAAGCATCCAGCCGGGATTAGTTATTAATGGGAAGAGGGGGAGGAAAAGGGGGGAGACGGTATTCATTTATGGATCAAAGAAAAAAAGAATCCAAGGGAGATTCCCTAATGCAATGGGAAAAAAAAAAAAAAAAAAAATAAAACATCA
>Ga0179591_1359018_pt1 | contig 10644 bp, 19 predicted proteins | sample CZOMad2_1_08_16f_FD_182891 | JGI IMG/M metagenome (GOLD analysis project Ga0179591, IMG submission 182891) | Vadose zone soil fungal communities from Angelo Coast Range Reserve, California, USA - CZOMad2_1_08_16fungal (PacBio error correction) | ecosystem: Environmental > Terrestrial > Soil >...
CCGGGGGGGGGAAGCACGGTGGAGGGGGGGCCAGGTTCTTAAAAACACGCAAAAGTCGGTTTGACGGAGGGGCGGAAAGGGCAAGCCAACGGTCGAGCCCGACGCAGACGCCCACCCCTTGATGCCGGGACAACCGAAAGGCCAATCCACAGGATGTAGGGAGGGAGTTGTGGGTCTGCGTGGAAGGGAAACCCCTTGCGTTATCCCGTTCCCTGGCGGACTGACCAAAGAATAAAGGGGAAAAAAGAAAAATGAACCTCAGTCTAAAGGAACCGTCGGCAGGTCCCCTTGAAAAGAGAAATCGTGTTGTCGGTCCGCCCGGCCGTGGGGGGTGGGTGAGGGGTAAAAGGGGGCGGACAAAGTGCTGTCGTGGGCCCAAAATGTCGGGGCTGACGAAAACCGGACACTCGGGGAAACAGGCGCTAAGGCAGGACAATGAGGAGGGGGAAACGTCCTCGGGACCGCAACGTGAGGTCAGAGAGCCTTAAAAAAAAGTGTGCTGATTAGGGGGGGGGAAAAGGGGTCACCCCTGGGGGCAAAGGAAGCTCATCTGAGAAAAGGAATCCTGGGGGGCGATCACGTTGCTGATGGTTACGGGGGGGGTAAGGGGGAAAGTGAATGGTCTTTTGGGCGGCGTGGGGAGGTTCAGTTTGCAAAGCCGATCCGGGTCACTGCCGGTCGGGGGGGGCCCATGGTTCAGTGTAAGATTAAAGTGGGTCGAGCAAACGTAGGCCTGAGAAGATCTTCCCCTGGACAGCGGGAGGGGGACCAGAAACGTAAAAGTGTCTTTTGGCGCTGATTAGGGGCACGACCTTTTATTACAAAGGAACGAAGATGAGTGCATTGCCGGTTTTTGGCAACCCCTGGACAAAAACAAAGGAGCCCAAGGGCTCCACACCTCTGAAACCGTGGTGCATCTGCCCCGGGATCAGCGGGGTATGCGTTCAGAGATGGCCGAAAAAGGGGAAAGAAGAGAGGGGTGGGACAACAGTAGGAAACAGGTCAAGACAGGAACGGAAAGGAGTGGACTTGAACTCACAAAACTTCGAAAGCCGAAAAACAAAGCAAAGGATTGCAATGCAGCCCGGAACCGAAAGGACGATCGACTGGACCTCAAGTGTAGTAGATCTGGGCCTTGGAGTCAAGAACGTGTCAACAAGAACTCGGCCCGCGTAAAGGGGGAAAGAAGATCAAGCTGCTTCACTTTGGAAAAAAAAAGGAAAGGGCGGTCTGGCCCACCCTGAGCAGGTCCTAAAAAGGGGTGGGGACGACCGGGGGGTTTCGTGGGAGCATGGGCCCGGCACGTGCAGCCAAAGCACGCAAGCTCAAAAAAAAAAAGAAAAAAAAAAAAAAACTTGTGCCAAGCCCAAGCAAGGCCATAAAAAACCAAGGGGGAAAACAGTGTCCCCAGCTTGACCTCAAAACGGTGAGGGTCTGGGTTCCAAAAAAAGGGGGCCCCTGGGGGGGGTTAAGTAAACAAAAGCGGACTCGGAAAAAAGCGCTCAACATTATGTTGGGTGTAGATGTTGGGGAAACACAAAAAAAACAGGGAACAGGTCGTGTGGCGTAACACAAAAAATACGTAATCGTCAGTACAAATCGTGAAGGAAAACAACGAGGCCCAGAACAGGCCAGGGCCGCGTCGGGAAGTTCCCTTGCCCCGTCCACTTTTCCTAAAGGAGGGGACTTTCGATACGCGACAAAAAAGGGGGAAAAGGCGGGGGAGCGGGGGGGGGGGGGGGGGAGGCGAAAGGGCCAAAAGGGACGTTTACGGTTCGGAAAGGGGGGAAAGCAAGAAAAAACGGGGGGAGGACACAGGGAGGGGAGGAAGGGAGTGGTAGGAAGAAAGACAAAAAAATCGCCAGCGCCGGGACGAGGGGCGGGTGGTGTTGAACCGGACTGGACTGGGAGGTCTAGCGACGAAGGGGGAAGCCTCTTCCCGGAAAGGTACACCAAAAGGTATCTACCTCGGGTACTGGGACAGAAAGGAAAGAGGAAAGGAGAAAGGGGGCCAAAGTTTCCCCACAAAACTTTTTGCCCGAGGGGGCTATGCGTTCATCCGATGCAAAGAGGGCCTTTAAAGGCCGGGGTATATACTCACCGTCCATTACAAAAGAAAGGTTTAAGCGTAAAACGTTTAAACCAAGGTGAGAAGAAAAGCAAAAGGGGGGGGAAATCTCCTCTGCCTCGAAAAAAAAGTGGAACGCACCATAAGGGGGTCTTGACCTGAAGGACAAGTTCACCCGCGAACGAAATAGTTGAATCTTTAAAACGTAGGAAGGAAAAAACCGGGGCGGACAAGGGTAAAAAGCAGCATATTAAACGACTGGGGACTATTCCAGAAGCAGCGAGGGGTTCTGAGTTCAAGGAAATCCCTAAGGAGTTTTGGGCTGGGGGGGAGGTAGGACGGGGGAAAAAAAACCGGGAAAAAAATATAGTGCACCAAAAAAGACCCTGTGGGGCCATCCCCACAATCCTTAAAGCAGTTGGGGTCGACTTGGGGGGAAAATTGCGGAGAGGGGGTGTTGATCCTTCGGCAAAAAAGTGAGGGGGGCCTTTTAGTTCCTTAAGACCATGTCGCAAATGTTTTGGAGAAGGGACCGGGCTTAAGGCGGTGCCTGACCTTTGTCATCCCTTGCGCATTTGTTCCAAGAACAAAAATTCTCCAAGACTTTTCGGGGGGGGAAGAAAAACAGGGACTCATTTCCATGGGGGAGCGGGGGGGAAGACCGCTCCCAGGCGCCAGAGGGGAGAGAAAGGGGGGGGGGGGACGCTCTAATAAACAAAAAGCAGAAGGAAATAATAAAAAAGCGGGGGGCCTCTTCGTGACTGAGAAAAAAATCTGGGCCACTCCGATCTTCATGAAATCAGGACAAACAACAACAAAGAAAAAAGAGGAAAAGGGAAAAGAAGGGGGGAAAACGCTAGCCGGGAAGATTGAAATCGGAAAAGAAATTTGTTTTGTGGTGGTTGGTGGTTGGGGGGTTGGGGGTTTGAACCGAGGTATGAACGAAAAGAAATTGGGGGAGGACTGAAGCTATGCAGAATTCTCGTTGGTAAAGAAAAGGACCAAAGGACAAAAGGGGGCCCCAAAAAGAGGAACTAAGGGAAGGCAAAATTTCGTGCCTCGTCTGGTTAAAACACAACAAAAGGCGACAGGGAACCTAAAACAAAAAAAAAAAAAAAGAAACTCAAGTAAGCAAAAAAACCCCAAAATACCTGGGCTCAAAATCCAAAAGGAAACGAAAGACAAGCAGAAATAAACTGAAAAGACAAAAGACCAGAAAACCCCTTTACACGACAGGGGTACAAAGCTGGTCACTATCGTCTACTAGTCGGAAATAGGCCAGAAACAAACTTCGTCTCCATAAACAGGAAAAGCCAGAAGAGGGTAGCGACTTGGTAACCGACCTCCAGGGGCTGGCGACTTGAGACCGCTTAAACAAAGAGTTAAAATCAAGGCGGAAAAGAGGAAAGGGGGTCACGTCGCGGAGGACCCCGAAAACAGGGGGAAAACAGGTGAAAAAAAACATGTGGGAGCTTCAAGGGGCGCTCGTGGTGAGTGAAAAAAACTCTAGGGGGGAAAAGGACCGTCGACATGAAGATTGAAGAAAAAAAAAAAAAGTGCAAAAGGTGGACCAAGCCGAGGTGAGGTAAAGAGGCAGCCAAAAGGGTGGCCTGAAGGGGTCAAAGGGGGAGGAGGAAGGGCACCGAGCTACTATGGAAAGAAATAGGGAGACTTCCTGGTGCGAACACAAGAGAGGACAAAGAACTAACCTAAAAAACGCTCAAAACCTTCGCAAAAAAAAAGAAGATGTCTCTGTACTTCAAAGGGCTCAACTCAACCCAATGCCTAAAGGAACTGTAAAGGTCTGACAAGCAATTCCGTCGACTTTCAACAACGAAAAAAAAGCCAGGGGAGGACCGCCTGGGAGGAAAACGGGCCACCCTCCCCAACCAACAAAAAAAAGCCCGGCGGACTAGCTGAAAAAAGTATCCAATATATAAGGGGAATAGGGGGGCAAAACGTACGCTTCCAAACTCTAATGGAAGGGGAAAAGTCCATAGGGAGGGACACTTAACTAATTGGCGAGCAGGGATTAGTTTTAGTTTTTGCATGGGGGGAGGGGGAAAAACGAAAAGCCCTCGAAAAAACCATGGGTGGTGTGAAAATCAAAGGAAAAAAAAGAAAATCCCGCCATGGGGACTCAATCGATCAGAAAAAGGAACTGTCTGCCAACCAATGGTCCTCTGGTAAGCAGGTGCCGGGGGTTTCACGCGGGGGCGCTGAGGGGGGGAAGGAGAGCGGGAAAAAAAGGGGGTTTTTTTCTTAAGCAAGGGGGGGAGTGGACCAGAAGCCGGCAAAGGGGGAAGAGCCCAAGGGGGAAACACAACTAGAACGAAGAAGGGGACCGCACTTTCCTCCAACCAGGAGGTGAATAAAGGGGCAGAGGGCGTGTGCCTAAAAGTCGAGGACAAGAACCCAACGCTGAACTACATAAGGGAAAATGAAAAGAAAAAACGAGAAAAGAGGCTCAAAGTTCAAAAGACAAAAGAAGGGGGGGCGGGGCCGAAGTGTAAGTCACAAGCCAAACGCAGTCCATCAAAACAGCGACCGGGGGTCCCTAAACAATTGAAAAAGGAGCGATGGAGCCGTTCCGAAGCTCAGAACAAGAGAAGGGGAAAATAAACTCCCTATCCACAGGCGCAGTGCTCATAAAAACGTAAGATCCGAAGAGGGGTAAGGGGAAAAACGTGGGTCAACGGACTTCAGTTGAAGCAAAAAGGGCACAAGAGTCAGGAGTCGGAGAGACCGACCGGCGCAGGGACACGGGCGAGCAACTGGTCCAGAAGAGAAGGACCAAAAAACGGACCAAAGGAAGAATCCAGAGGAAGTAAATGCAGGCGTGCCGGGTTGGCCAGGAAAAGTAAAGGTACCGACGAAGCCGAAGGAAAACAAGAAAGGAAGTGAAACGGGAACAAACCTGCAAAACGACAAAAGAAAACCAGGGGCAAACGAATCTCCGCAACGGGAGAGAAAAGAGTACTAATGGCATTCCGAAAAGAGGGCAGCGTCCATGAAATATTGTCCAAAAAATTGTCCCAAATGGTCTAAAAACCTACGGGGAAACAGAAACGGGACGTAAGGGGAGTTAAAAAAAAACTCTTCTTCAAGTACCGCAAAAACGTGTCCGAGGGAGCCTTTTGGCCCGGTTCGAAAAAAAACTAATAACGCCCGGCGAAGGACCCACCACAAAAAACCCAAAAAAAATCAGGGGGGACCAAACCACTTCTCCGTCAGATACTAACAAAAAAATAAACGCCGGTCAAAAAAAAGGTAACTGGGAAGGGATCAAGGGGGGAGATGAAAAAGGAAAATCTGCGGGAACGAAGGGAGGAACGAAAAGGGGGAGAGTCAGAAAAAAAACACTTTTTTCTATGGCTTATAAAAGAAACAAGAAAACGAAAAGAAAAGGTCACCGGGGAAAACCAAAAGGAAAAGAAAACGAGGGCAATTCCTACTGCAAGAATCTGGGGGAAAAGGTAGAGACACTCGGCTCCGCCAAAACTAAGGTTGGCAAAGACAAGAAACACGTCCACGCACCTGCAAACCACCGGGTGCTAAAAAAACCCCTAGAAAGGGAGACAAAGATCTCACAAACCAACAACAGGGATATGGGGGAAAAAGGGGCGTGGGTAGAACGGGGGGCAAATGGGAAAGGGGACAGGGAGGGCGGGGGAGGGGGTAGTTGGCCGGCGGAAACGTTCCGTCGGTCCTGCCGCTAAACCTTGGGGAAAAACAGAAACAGCCACAATGGGAAGCGTTAGCTTGTAAAACGCTGGCCGGTCAGTTCCGTAGGAGGTTCGCAAGAAGGGAAAAGGAAGAAAAAAAGCCCCCCCCCAAAAAGACACGAAAAAAGGAGGAAAGTGCCCGAGACGGCTTGGCCAAAGGCCAAGAGCCCGGATATCTACAAGGGTCAAAAGGGGGGGGTGGGAGCTCGATGTCAAGCCGGGGAAGGAAAAATGGTTGGAGGGTTGGGAAAACCGCCGGCGTAGATACGGGACCGAACCCCCGATTAAAAGGCACCAAGGGAGGGAAAGCAAAAAAAAAAAGTCGGCCCAAACCGAACCAAGGAAAAGGGGCGATTAAAAAACGTGAGCGGTCCGTCCTAGGGCATGAAGGGGACAAAGACGGAATAGGGGAAAGAAAAAAGGGGAAAGCGAGAGGCCCCAAAGCCTACGGTAAAAAGAGGCCGAAGTTCGGGGTTTTAAAGGGGCCCCGGGTGGCTAAGTGTGGGGGGGGGGAGGGGGGTAAGGGGGCAAGTTGTCAGAAGGGCGGAGGTCTAAAGAAAACCTCACAAGGGTGGCGGGAGGAGGTTCAGGCCGGGGAAAAAAAAGGGACACGGAAGGGAAAAGCGGAAACGGACAAAAAAAAAAAGGAATGGAGGGGGGGAAATTGGGAAGAAAGGGGAGTGAAAAAAAACGGGGCGTAAAAAAAAAGCAAACGGGGCGGTACATTACGAAACTACGACCCTTGAGAAGGGGGTTTTAACTCAACCACATAAGGGGACCCAAAGAAAAAGACAAGAATCCCCGATATACTGACAATTCATCTAAAATAAAAGAAGAGCCGGAGGCTATTCTTCTGGGGAAAAGATGGAAAAGGGGGGAAAAGGAAATGAAAACTAGACGCATGTAAGGGAGGGAAAGGATGAAAAAGGACCATCCGTAAATTGCAACTGAAAAAACGTAAATACGGCCCGAAAAAGCTCCCAGGGAAAAAAGAACAAATTAGGTGCCAAAAAAAAGTCCAAACGGGCGGTGAAGGGAAGACAAATGGGGACGGGGGGATGTGTGCCCCTTAGTAAAGGGGTTGGGGAAACCTCTTAAAAAAACCTAAACAAGGTTGCCCATGGGAAGGGGGGAAAAAGGGAGGGGATTGGAAAGGGGCGATCGGTGGGGGGGGGCACCGTTGCTTGCGATGCGTCCCGGGCGTAAAGAGGAAAAAAAGCAAAACGCCACAGTCCCAGGAAGGGGAGAAAAAGCAAAGAAGGACAAATAGCACCCCGCCAAGCCCACCCCGGTGAAACTTCCAAACAGAAAAGGAGAGAGTCAGACAGGAAGGAAGGGGAAGGGGATGGGGGATTAAATTATCAATGCTGTCCTACAGGGGGTGGGGGGGGGGGGGAAACCCTCCGTGGGAGGGGGAAAAAATGAAGGGTCGGTTCCAAAATCAAAACATAACAATGGGAAATAAAAAAGGGAAAGGGACGGGGAACGAGTCCAGAAAAGAGGGGGGGGGGTGAAAAAGGAAAAAAAACGTCAGGAACTCACTAAAAATCCCTGGGATTTACAGGAGGAAAGAACTCAGAAGACCACAACGAAAAGAAAGGGTTTTGCGCCGTCGCCATGCGGTACGCACGGGCAAGGTGTGAACTTCGTCCATTAAGCAAAAAGGGGATCAAAAAGGCCATTAGGGTCTTCCCGTCGGGGGTAGGGGGGGGAGTTTGAGCAATGCGAACAATAGCCGGGAAAACTTACGGAAATTTTGGTGGGGAGGAAAAAGCGTTGAAGAGGGCTAAGAAACAGGTTGGATTTCAAAAAGAGCGTCGAAGGGGTTAAAAAGCTTCTAAATTAGAGAAAAAATTGGGGGAAGGGGTAACCTGGTACATGGACAAAACTTAAAAAAACAAAGGCCTCTTTCCTAAGCAGGAAAATTTAAAAAAAAAAGGGGAACTGAGAGATTTCCCCCATACACAAAAGTAGGCTCTCCGTATAAACGCCTAAAAAACGGACATCTTCAGTTACGGAGGGGGGGACCGGGGGGGGACATTAAAAAAAAAAAGATTCTCAAAAAATAGACGAAGAAAGGGAGTTAATCAACTCCCCGGGAAGTTATGGACAACTCAAGGGAAAGGGGTGAAAATGTAACTTCAGGTACTGTTGGGAAAGGGGAACCGAACGCATCCGGGGAGTACGCGTTACTTGTCCCATTAGAACTAGACCAAAAGGGCAGCGCTTGGAGTTCGGAAAAGAAAAAAAGGAAGTCGGCACAAGCCCAGTTTGGGAGAAAGCAAAAAAAGAAGAGGGGGGGGGGCAAATCGGGATTGGTCTCCAAAACCGTAAAGGGGGGGGACGGAAAAAATATCCCGCGGCCGAATGGAGAGTAACCAAAGTCACATCAAAAACGCCGGGGTCAATCCAGGGTGGGGGAGGCAGGTTGATCCAGGAGGGGGGGGGGGGGCCAGGGGAGTGAAGGCTGGTATTGGGGAACCCTTGGAAAAGGGGGGGTATTCAGAGAAAAATTCCCTCAAAAAGTTGGGGGCTAGAAAGGGGGCCCTTGGCCGACGGACTGTCGACACGTATGTTTTGGGGTGGGAAACAGAAAGACTAAAGTGGAAAGAGTTGGCAGTAAAAGGAAGAGGGTGTAAGCAATAAGTTGGGAAAACGGGTTTCCTCAGGGCCACTCGACCCTGGTTTCAAAGAGAAGTTCATAAAAGAAAACGAACTAATAGACGGGAAAGGTGGAACCACTTTAGAACCACAGGGCACCCAAAAAGAGAACACTCGGTACTTGTCAACAGCTTCCAAAAGGGGGGGGGAAGACAAAAAATCCGTAATCTCCGATCAAAAAAAAAAAAAAAGGAGGGGGAATAGAATGACGCCAAAAAATCACCGGAAGATTAAGAAAACGGGTCCCGACTCTTTCACAGAGGAAGCCCTTATTAGAGGAGGGGAGAAAGCAATCGAAATAAGTCGCAAACAAAGGGGAGAGAGTGGAACCTGCCGGGGGGAAAAAAAAGGGGGGGAACCTACGGCGGTCAGCAAAAAAAAAAACAGTGTGGAAAAAAAAAATCACTGTCTGTGAAACACCAAGGGCCGGGGAAATACGCCTTTATAAAAAGGAACTCAACGGGGAAGGGGGGGGGGGGAACCCCGCTCACAATGCGAATAAAAACTCAAACGTCCGCAAAGGACCATCTGACTGGACCTCGACTACAAAAAAAAAAAAAGACGGGGAACAAAAGCGTCAAGAAAAAAAGCGGGGAAAAAAGAGGTAAGTAATGTCCACCCAGTAATGGGGGGAAAAGAAAAAATCACAGTTCCTCCGTCGAAGAAATCCACGCTGAGACAAGGGGACAGGACTCCAGTGTACAAGAAGGAAGGGAAACCCCTAAGGGAAAAGAAGGGGGGGGGAGTAAAAAAAAAAGTTCCTCCTCAAGTCCTTGGAAGCCGCTTCAAAAAGAAACGAGAAGAGGAACCGAGGAGGTCAAAAAAAAAAAGGAGGAACACAGTCCCTGAATAATGAAAAAGGTTCAAAAAAGAAGGGGAAGGGAAATTGGAGACAATGCAACGGAGAGGAGGAACAAATCCGCGAATGGATCCTGAGAAAAAGGCAACGATACAAGTAAGATTTACTGGTCAAAGGAATAAAAAAATCCCTTCATGGGGGGGGGGGGGGGGGGAAAAAGGAAAACAGGCAAGAGAGACGGGGCAGTGGGGGGGGACGTTCTAATAGCAAAGGCCGGAAGGAGGGGGAAAAAAGGTCACGTAAAGATAAAACTATCAGACTTAAAAAAGAACGGGAAAGCCAGCCCGCACGATTCGCCAAAAAAAAACAAGAACAGACATGCTAGGGGGGGGGGGGAGAGGTAAAAAAATTATTCCTCAAAACCCAAAAAAAAACCTGGAAGAAATGCGCCGAAAAGCAAAGGGAGTCCAAAAAAAATGTTTGTTTAAATTTAAAACAAAAAAAAGGGGCGACCTGCCTCCAAACCCAAAGAGGGAAAAACCGGGTACCCACTGAATCGAGCTTATCGAGTCAACTAAGAGAAATAAGTAGCCGGGACCCTACGAACTTCCATAAGGGGGGCAAAAAAAAAAGGCCTCGTGGTGAGAAACCGTAGAGGGAAGTGGGGGGAGATGGAGAATTGTAATGGTGGAGCTCAGTGGGGAGACTCCGGAAAAAGTGGGGGGGGGGGTTTAACCCAAAATAAACTACACATGGAAGAGTTCAAAGGAAAGAAGGAGCAAGTCGGTCCATAAACCCGCCCAAAAAAAAGTCGGACATTACGAGAAGGAGGGGATGGGAAAAAAGAAGACAACTTTTTAAGGCTGGGGAGCAGGGGGCTGGATGACCGAGGCGACAAGGGTTCAAAAAAAACAAAGGGGGAGGAAAGTGAAGGAGCCTTTGACCCCAGAGGCCGAAAAAAAAAAGGACCAGCATTAGTCCAACAGAAGACCAATAGCCAACGCACCTACCACCCAAAAAACAAAAAGAGGTGAGCAAAGGACACTTTTTAAATGGGAAGGGCAAAAAAGGGGAAAACAAAGTGACGAAACGTTCGACAAGGACAGGAAAAAAAAGAGAGGACCTAAAGAGAAAGGAAAGACATATTCAAACTGGATGGGAGCAGAAGAACGGAGTTCAAAAAACCGAAAAAAGAAGTATTCAAGGGAAAGAAGACGGGAGGGGTAAAAAAGAAAACTTTTCCCGAACGCTTGGGGCCACAGGGAAAAAGCAGAAGGAAAAGTCTGAACGAACACAAAAAAAGATAGTCTCACAGAAGGAACATAAAAAAAAAAACTGGGGAAGAAGACTGACGTGGAAAGAGGGGGGCTTCAGGGGGGAAGAAAATGGGA